>TARA_R110002096_G_scaffold154_22_pt1 | contig 44100 bp, 42 predicted proteins | sample TARA_R110002096 | Tara Oceans TARA_R110002096 (sample SAMEA4397295) | marine metagenome | biome: Polar Biome; feature: [DCM] deep chlorophyll maximum layer (ENVO:01000326); material: water (ENVO:00002006), including particulate matter (ENVO:01000060) such as... | depth 35 m
CGAGGTGAAGGACTGGAAGGCCAGGGAAATCGTGGCGAGTCTCGATGCCGAGGAACCGGCGGAGGGTGCGGTCAGCGCGAGTGCAGCCGGCAAAATCATCCTGCTGGGGGAGCACGCTGTTGTGTATGGGCACCATGCACTCGCGGTTCCGATACACGATGCCGTGCACGCATCGGTGTCACAAGCCGAACACAATACCAGCCTGACGATTACGGATTGGGGTCTGCATGTCGTCGTTGGTGAGGACGAAAGTGACGGTGCAGCCGCTGCAGTCAAGCTGATATTTGAAAAGCTGCGTCTGCGAGACGTACATCTCGATATTCGGGTGTCATCAATATTGCCGCGAGGGATGGGCCTTGGTTCGTCCGCTGCAATTGCAGTCGCGGTTACCCGTGCCATTGCGAAGTACAGCCGTATTGAGCTCACCGACAATGCCGTCAATGAAATCGCGTTCGCCTGTGAGCAACTCTCGCATGGCACGCCGTCGGGCGTAGACAATACGATATCCTGCTTCGGAAATGCCATGTTGTTCCGCAAATCGGCTGCGCTGTGCAGTGAACCGCTTGCGATATCTGCACGGTTGCCCATCGTTGTCGGCTGCAGTCATTCCAGCGGGCCGACTCGCGAGCAGGTTGCCGGTGTCAGCCTTCGGCGTGACAACAATCCACAGCGTTACGATGCGCTTTTCCAGCAAATCGACCAATTGAGTATTGATGGTGCAAAGGCGCTTGCCAATCAAAACTACAGCGAGCTTGGTTCAATGATGAATGTTTGCCAGGGTCTTCTGAATGCGATCGAAGTCTCGACGCCGGAATTGGAGGAAATGATTCATATTGCACGGGACGCCGGTGCGGTTGGCGCAAAGCTGACCGGTGCCGGTGGTGGGGGTTCGATGGTCGCATTGTGCCCCGGTCGTGAGGCAGAGGTGCGGGCGGCCCTGGAGCAGGCGGGGTTTACAACCTTGAAGACGACCGCGGCAGGAGCGGCGGCATGAATGATCAGCATCGCATCGTTTCATCGGAAGGCGAGGAGCTGATTCTCGTCGACGAGAACGACAACGAAATTGCCTATCGCTCCAAGGCTGATTGCCACGATGGCGACGGCCTGCTGCATCGCGCATTCTCGCTGTTCTTGTTTAATGATAATGGCGAGCTGCTGTTGCAGCGCCGCGCCGCCGGAAAACGATTGTGGCCGGGTTTCTGGTCAAACAGTTGCTGCAGTCATCCGCGACGGGGCGAGGATCTTGAGGTGGCGACCGCTCGCAGGCTGAGCGATGAGCTCAATATTGCGGCCAGCCTGGAGCACATCTATTACTTCTGTTACCAGGCGGGTTTCGGCGCAGCGGGCTCTGAAAATGAATTGTGCCATGTATTCCTCGGCAAAATTCGCGGACATGTGCGACCGAATGACAGTGAAATCGAGAGTGTTCGGTTCGTTGACAGCAACACGCTGAATCGTGAACTGGCCGAACAGCCGGGACAATTCACACCGTGGTTCAAACAGGAGTGGGCGACGTTGAGTCGCGACTATGAGCGCGTATTGAGTCGCTACGCGATGTAGCGGTAGTACTCGATGCCGAGATCGCTGAAGTGGCGATCGACGCTGTGGCCGACACGCTCTATCACAAACTCATTGTTGGGCAGGTAGTCGAGATTGGGGACGCGCCGACCGTCGTGCAGCGCTTCATACTGCTCGCGATTCAGATCAATGGTCATTTCCATCGCAGCGCTGAAGCGAATCTTTGCGGCCGCTTCGCGCCAGTTGTCAGCCATAAAGAATGGAATGACTTCCGCCGCATCGCCGCTGCCATAGCCGAGCGTCAGCACTTCTTCTCCGTCGTTCAGCGAGTCTTCTTCCAGTGCCTGCTCGAAACCTGCAGCCATCCACGCGGGCAACGCAGCCGTATAAAGATTGCCGAGGTCGAGCATCGTGTCACTGCCGAGCCGCAACTTGTCGAGAATCTCCTTGCGAAAATGGCGCGATGCGCGGAACGCACGCAAAACAGCCATGGCCAGCGGGTAGGCCTCGTACTGCAACTTTTCGGGTTCCGCCAGAGCCGCAACTGCCGGTTTGCCGGTCATCTCGGTCAACAGCGCGTCCACATCGACGCCGGCTTCGTAGCAATACGATGCGAGTTCGGCGCGATCCTCGGACGAACCCTGGCCCAGTGCAAACAGGTACGACACGGCCCATCCGGTCTCCGGCATACGCCGATACGGCCGGTGCAGGAACAATGTGCGAAGACTGCGCAAGTGCTCGATGGCGCACAGGTCGCGTTTTTCGTACATGTCATTCAGCGCATGCAGCGTCTCGTCGATGTAGCAGGTCGTCGAGTATTTTCCGTTGAAGACCGGGAAGTCCTGAACCTGGTGTGTCTCGGAACGATCCTGTCCGCAGAAACGCAACATCGGTTTGCGAAAGTCCATGACGCGATAGTCGGAGGCGGACCCCGATCCCACCAGGTCGACGACGGCAAGCTGCGGATCTTCCTCCAGCAGCATTGCCACTGCACCGGCACCTTGCGTGGGTTCGCCGGAACTGCCGCGGGCATATTCCGCAATGTCTGCGCATACGACAATCGCCTGGCCGCCGGCACCGTCCAGCGCGAGGTGGCGGATCGCCCCTTTCATGCCATAGACGCCGCCAAGACAGGCATGTTTGAATTCCGGCACTTCGCAGCTGCGTGAAATCGGCGCCTTGCCGCGAGCTTCGAGCGCCTGGTCCACCATGCCCTTGACGATGATGGCTCCGGCCGAGTTGTCGGTGCTCGATTCGGTACCGAGACCCAGGAACTTAACGCGCGCCGGGTCGATGTCATACTGGTCGATCAGGCGAATGACGGCATTTGCGGCCATCGTGTAAACACTGTGATTCGGGCCGCGAACGCGGAAACTGCGTCCCACGACCTCGCGAATCTTGGGCCACTGGTTGTCGGTCCAGTCGCACCAGTCTTCGAGCCAAACGCGGTACGGCGGCACATAAGTGGCAAGGCCGCTGATTCCGATGGTCTGTTTTGGCTTGGCTTGATTCATTGAGGGTGTCTGCACAGCCCGGCGATTTTAGTGGCAGGGGCGTTTTCGCTCAACCATTTATTCTACCGTTATCGTAATTCGATCGGATACTACAGGCGGATTATGCGGAATATGGAGGTGATCGCCCAGCAATAACTGGAGCTGGTGTTCGCCGGGTTCCAGCGTCACTTCTGTCGTGGTACTGCCGTCACCGAAGTGAATATGCTGTGCGTCAGCTGGAATGGGCAGCGCGAGATTGGGCAATTCCGTGTCGATCAGCAGGTGGTGATGCCCCGACGCCGGCTGATTGTCGCCGGCCTTGACGACGGTCATGCCCTCAATGCCGAATTCTATCGCCACCGGGTTAGAGACCGTGGCCCCGTCCGCCGGCGTTATGAAAAACACGCTGGCGCCCGCAATCGAGTCCGTGCGCGGCAGCGTTGTGGCTGGCTTGGGCGCCGCAGCTACATCGGCCACTTTTTCTTCAGTCACCGACCTGTCGCCGCACGCGACAAGCGCGAGAATGGAGCCACCAATCAATAAAATTCGCCGAATCATCGTTGTTCCCTTTCGCGTCATGCTGAAAACAGAGTAATGAGCAGTGCACCAAACAGTGTAAATGAAGCACCGGTAATGTAAGCAATCAGGAGTATAAAGTATTTGAACAGCGTGGCGAGGTGCCCTTGTCCATAGACCTTGCGCATTGCCCGATACAGATAAACGGGAATATAGAACGATGCGACGACGACGGCCAGCGTTCCGATGCCATCATTCAGTGACAGACTGCTCCACAGGCTGGCGAACAATATCTGTAGCGTCAGAATGAGGAAGAAGAATGCGTGAAAGTGCACGAAAAACAGCAGGTGCTCGACGAAATACCGTCTTGACAGCGGATACAATATTTTCAGAACGACGGCCATCAGCGGCAGCAGGACGATCAGCGCGATCGGTATCTTGTCGATAATCGCGCCCTGGAAGTTGTCGATACCTCGCCGGTTGTTGCGTTCGCAAATCTCTTTGATCCGCTCATCCGAGAAACGTTTTTTGAACCAGTCGGGAAGATCCTCGTCGCCGCTGATGGAGGCCTGGCTGCAATCACCGAAGAATGCGTCGCCACTGTCGCTGTCACCGAAGTTGATATTGAGGCCGTCGCGGTTATTCTCGAATTCCTCAACGACCGCCGGGTCGATGGTGCCGTCGGCCTCAAGCTCCTTCAGTTTCTCGACTGCGGCGTCAAGTTCCGCCTGTTTTTCATCGGCGGCAGCTTGCCTGGCTGCTTCCTGCTCGGCGATGTCTTCGGGGGTGGGCAACGGTTCCGGCTCGAAGAAAATACTCAAGTCTTCCCGCGGGTCGAAGAATGCAACAACGAAAAAGATGACACTCAGCACAAGATAGGTTCGAAAGGGCGGCATGTAACGGACGCGCCGTCCTTCCAGGTAGTCGCGCGTCAACTGCCCCGGACGGACCAGCAGCGGGACAATCGTTTTCCAGAGCCTTGAATCCAGTTCGAACAGGTCACCGAACGCCTCTCTGACCAGTTGCCAGATGCTGATCAGCCGGTTGCGTGACCGCTGCCCACAGTTGCCACAGTACTGCCCACGCAGGCGCGTACCGCAATTCAGACACACTGGACTTTCATTTGGCGCTAGCAGGAGCGCCGGGTCCGCTCGGAGCGCGCGACTGTTGACGATCAGGCGGTCGCCGAACTGCTCAGCCGCATCCGCATCGATATCGGCGAAGAATCCGTCCAGCAACGAGTCCAGCGCATGGTCATCGTGGGCTCGAAACTGGCAGTTTCGCACTGTTCGCCCTTTGTCATCGCGGCCGGATTCGAAAGTGCGGACATCGTCGATTCCCTCGACCGTCAGTGCCGACTTTAGTAGTGCTGCGATCCAGTTGTCGGCGTCAACGACGGCTTCGTCCGCGATGACGAAATCAATTTCATACAGCGGGCCGTTGAAATTCGACATGGACGATTAGCGTAAATCAGGCTTTCTTACGCTTCTTGGATGCCGGCTTTTTTTTGCTCGAGCTTGTTTTCCTGGCCGCTTTTTTTCGCGTGGTCTTTGCCGGGCTGGTGCCGTTGCGGCTCAATTCTTCCGCTGCAAAATCGTCGACTGCGAGCAAGGCGAGAACTTTCTCGTGATAGTTGCGCATATTGCGCGCCTCGGCTTTACTGATGACCTGCGCTTTTTCCGCTTCCTCAATCTGCTCCCCGAGATAGCCGGATCGCAGCAGGCCTTCCTTGTGCGCCTGTCGCAGGCGACGTTCGATGGGCTTGTATTCGACCGCCAGCTCAAGAGCTTCCTGCAACAGGCCCAACGGGTTGCCGGGTTCCAGGGTTGTGTAAGCCAACTGGCTCAGGCGATCGCGGGATTCACCGGGTGTCGTAATCAGTTCAATGACCTTGGCCGCTATTTCGTCTGATGGCGCAGAGTACGTGCGACCGCGCGGAAAGATAAAGATACGCAGGATGGTGGCAACGATACGATTCGGGAAGTTCCTCAGGAAAGCGTGCAGCGCTTCCTGCGCCTGGTACATGAGCGTTCGCACCGACCATTCCACCAGCGGCAGGTCGGTGGCGCGGCGGCCCTGGTTTTCAAAGTGCTTGAGTACCGCAGATGCCAGGTACATTGAGCTCAGAATGTCGCCGAGCCGGGCCGACAGCAGTTCGCGCTTTTTCAGGGCACCACCCAATGTCAGCATCGCAAAATCCGACGCCAGCGCGAACGCCGCGCTGTAGCGATTGATGTTCTGGTAGTAGCGGCGCGTCGGTGTGTTTAACGGCACGCGACTGAACTTGGCATGCGTCAGCGCGAGGAAGAACGAGCGGGCCATGTTACTGATTGCGTAGCCAATGTGGCCGAACAGTGCATTGTCGAACTCGATCAAGCCGCGATCCTGGTCCTCATCGCCAGCCGCTTGCAGTTCGCGCAGGACGAAGGGGTGGCAGCGAATGGCACCCTGACCGTAAATAATCAGGCTGCGCGTCAGAATGTTCGCGCCCTCGACAGTTATGGCAATCGGCGTTGCCATGTAGGATCGGCCGAGGTAGTTGTTCGGCCCCATCATGACGCCCTTGCCGCCGTGTATATCCATTGCGTCGTTGGCGACTTTGCGGCCCAGTTCGGTGCAGTGATATTTCAGGATTGCAGAGGGAACAGCCGGTTTCTCGCCCTGGTCGATCGCACCCGCGGTGACTGCGACGGCCGCATTCATTATGTAGGTGTGGCCTGCGATGCGAGTCAACGCTTCGCCAACACCCTCAAAGTTGGCGATGGAGGTGTTGAACTGTTTGCGCAGGACCGAATAGGCGCCTGACGCATAACTCGCGGCCTGGCCGCCGCCGGATGCAGTCGACGGCAGCGTGATCGCGCGCCCGACAGACAGCAATTCGACCAGCATCTTCCAGCCTTTGCCGGCCATTTCCGGGCCGCCGATGATGTAATCGAGCGGGACAAAGACATCCTTGCCCGAGGTTGGGCCATTCTGGAACGCAATCGACAGCGGATAGTGTCGGCGGCCAACAACCACGCCATCGGTATCCGTCGGGATCAGCGCGGCTGTAATGCCATAGTCATCGACATCGCCGATAAGGTGGTCCGGGTCATACATTTTGAACGCAAGGCCGAGCACGGTGGCCACTGGTGCGAGCGTTATGTAGCGCTTGTTCCAGTTCAGGCGAATGCCGGTGATGGTCTTGCCTTGCCACTTGCCCTTGCAAACCACACCATTGTCGATCAGAGCTGCTGCATCCGAGCCTGCCTGCGGTGACGTCAGGGCGAAGCAGGGAATTTCGGTGCCGGCAGCCAGTCCTGGCAGGTAATGATTTTTTTGATCTTCGGTTCCATAGTGCAGCAGCAGTTCGGCGGGCCCCAGGGAGTTGGGTACACCGATCGTCGACGATACGGCGGAACTGCGTCCTGCCAGTTTCGAAATGACCGCGGCATTGGCATAGGCTGAAAACTCCAGCCCGCCGTATTGCTTCGGAATAATCATCGCGAAAAAGCGCTGTTCGATGATGTAGTCCCACATTTCTTGCGGCATGTCGGCACGATTGTGGTGTATGTCCCAGTCATCGATCATCTGGCACAGCGTTTCACAGGGACCGTCGAGAAAAGCCTGTTCTTCCTCGGACAGTTTCGGTGCCGGGAACGACATCAGTCGATCCCACTCCGGCATTCCCGAAAATAATTCGCCGTCCCACCAGACGCTGCCGGCCTCAAGTGCTTCGCGTTCGGTATCCGACATGGACGGCAGCATCTTGCGGTAGATGGCCAGCAGCGGCTTGGTCAGTTTCTCACGCCGAAACTCAATCAGGTTGGGAACGACCATCGCAGCAAATGCGGCGATCAGAAGCAGGTTCCAGGCCCAATGTCCGTTGCCAAGGAAGAGGTACGCGAGCAGCGCAATGCCGGTTGCGATCGTCGAAGTTCGCAAATCTATTCGCTGGTAGGCGAGAAAGATGCCCCCGCCGAAGAACAACAAGAACCAGAGTAAACCTACTGTAAATCCCGACAAATCGTGTTCCTCTTATTGCTGGATGCCTGTGGATCCCGAATCAGGGACCCTCACTTTATAGCAGTTCCTCGATGGCGGCGCGTTCTTCGCGCAGTTCTTTTTCAGTTGCATCCATGCGCTCACGACTGAAGTCGCTGATATCGAGGCCCTGTACGATTTCGTATTGACCATTACTGCAACGAACCGGGTAGGAGTAAATGATTCCGGGCTCGATGCCGTAGCTGCCGTCTGACGGAATCGCCATGCTGACCCAGTCGTCGGCGGGCGTGCCGAGCGCCCAATCGTGTATGTGGTCAATTGCTGCCGACGCCGCAGAGGCGGCCGATGACGCGCCTCGGGCTTCGATAATTGCTGCGCCACGCTGCTGCACCTTTGGGATGAATTCCGTCGTCAGCCAGTTGTCGTCGACCTGGTCGGCTGCATCCTTGCCTGCAACTGTCGCATGGTTGATGTCCGGGTACTGTGTTGCGGAATGATTGCCCCATATTGTCATGCGCTGAATATCGTTCACATGGCTGTCAGTTTTTGCCGCGAGCTGCGCCATTGCGCGGTTGTGATCCAGTCGTGTCATCGCCGTGAAATTACCGGGATCGATGTCCGGCGCATTGCTGCTGGCGATCAGGGCATTGGTATTCGCCGGATTGCCGACGACCAGGACCTTTATGTCACGACTGGCATGATCATTGATCGCTTTACCCTGCACCGAAAAAATCGCTGCATTGGCTTGCAGCAGGTCCTTTCGTTCCATGCCCGGTCCGCGCGGTCGTGCTCCGACCAACAGTGCATAATCGCTGTCCCTGAAAGCCACGTTAGGGTCGTCCGTCGCAACGATGCCGGCGAGCGTGCCAAAGGCACAGTCGTCGAGTTCCATGACCACACCGTGCAATGCCGGCAGTGCTGGTGGAATTTCCAGCAATTGTAAAATCACCGGCTGATCGGGGCCCAGCAACTGGCCAGATGCGATGCGAAAGGCGAGCTGGTAGCCAATCTGGCCAGCTGCACCGGTGATGGTGACGCGTACGGGTGCTTTCATTGTCGTTATTCCTGCGGAGAAATCATAAGAATTAGGGTCGGCGATTCTAGCACCGGCCGCCGCCGCAGGCACTGGCGGAGTCTACTAATTGTGTCTGGTCTGAGATTATTCGTCAGGAAACTGCAGAATAAATTGCTCGTATTCCTGGTCAGCCAGCGGCACTTCACCTGCTTTGCGCAGGGCTTCGATGCACGCCAGCCAGTCTTCCGCCGTCTCACGTGCTGTGTCGTCGCATCCCCTGGCTACGCCATATTCCTTGCTTGCAGCCGAGCTGGAATCTGTCACAAGGCCCGGGTCGACTGCCGGAGCCGGGTCTTTCTCAAGATTCACGTTGCCAGTCTGGTTGGAGCCGGCACGAAGCCGCGCCTGGTTTCGGGCGTCATCGAGTACGTTGGTGTCTTTCGGTCGGAATTGCTCCTGCACGGACTCCGGTACAGAAGACGCGGGTACGACAACTTGCTGATCTCGGTTCAAATCCAAAACGATGGCCAGGCTCAACACCACTGTCGCGGCTACAGCCAATGGCCGAGTCCAGGATTCGAGCAGCGACGACAAGCCGCGTGCTTTTCGCACTTCATCGGCAGCCATCGTCAAAATTTTCGTGTTCAGTCGGTCCGGTGCACGCTCGGCTGCATGCTCGCGATACACCTTCGAGACGCGCTGGTCGAACATCTCATCGTCTCTTTCGTTGCTCATTTCGGCTCCCCAATGGCAGTCCGAAGCTTGTTGACAGCATAACGGAGCCTGCTTTTCGCAGTCTCACGATTGCTACCCGTAACCAATGCGATGTCATCAAGGCCCAGTCCGGCCTCCTCGTGTAACAGGAAAGCGTCGCGTTGTTCGGCGGGCAGTTGTTGCAGCGCGATGTTCAGTCTTTCCCGCGCAAGACTACGTTCTGTCGCCATTTCCGGAAGTTCCGCATCATCCGCGTGGCGTTCGGCTTCAAACTCGACCGGGTTCGCGTGACGCTTGTTGCGGCGTATATGATCTATGAAACAGTTGTGTGCTACCCGGTACATGAAGGTCGTAAATTTGGCGCTCGGCCGATAGTTCTCCCGGGATTTGACGATTTTGCCCCAGACATCCTGAAAAATATCTTCTGCGCTGTCGCGGTGTTGGCACATGCGGAGCAGGTAGCGGTACAGCGCATCGTTGTGGCGCCGATACAGCATTTCAAACGCGGCGGTGTCACCGTCTTTGTAGCGAAGCATCAGTGCACTGTCGTCCGGCGTATGGCCCATGGATGGAGCATAGGCGAGCCCGGCATTGCTGCATAGGGCCACCTGATCGGGCACAGGTCCCGTTGCAACTGCCTCTCTGCGCATCATGGTGGATACTCGTTGGTCACTGACTAATGGCAAACGCGGGCGGTGCTAAGGCGGGGTTAGACTCAGACTAAAAAAATCCTTGCAAATGCAATTCTTAGTGTTATAGTTGACTATAACACCAGATCACTAAGGGCGGGCGCGCCCGGAGCAACAGGAAATGTTTAGAGCACTTGCACAATTTAACGACTATGTCAGCCTGGCTGTCATGCTTTTGATGCTGGTCGCCTTGCTTGGCGGGCGCCCCAGCGCGGGTGAATACCTGGCGCCGGAGCGCTTTAAAGTCGCGGGAAGCCTGCCATTCAGCGCCGAACTTGAAGGCCAGATTGGCGTCCAGGCCGTCAAGGTGGGCATTGCAGCCGCCGCGAGTATTGGTGGACCGGGTCATTTCCGTGGCGAAGACGAGTAAAGTAGCGACGGAAGCCTCGCGCCGGCCTGATGCACGGGCCGGCGCCTTTTTGCGTGCGTTGGCACGAGGCACACGTGGGCAACAGGAACCGACTGATTAATGGACCCTAAATGGAATGAAGACCAACCGATTTACCGGCAACTGCGGGACCGCGTTGTCGCAATGATTCTGGAAGGCGTGCTGACAGATGGAGACGCGCTGCCGTCGGTCAGAAATGTCGCCGCTGAATACCGGCTCAATCCACTGACCGTGTTGAAAGGCTACCAGGAGCTGGTCGACGAGAACCTGGTTGAGAAAAAGCGCGGCCGGGGCATGTTCGTGAATGAGGGTGCGCGCACCATGCTTCTCAAGGCTGAGCGTCAAAAGTTCATCGAAAAGGAATGGCCGCAGGTCGTAGCGACCATCGAACGTCTGGATCTGCAGGTGGACGATCTGCTGCGGGACGTGACCTCGAATAAAAACAAATCTACGCCAGATTCTGGAGGGGAGAATGACTAGCCTGGTCAGTGCTCAGGGAGTATCCAAACGTTTTGGAAACTTTACAGCTGTCAACAACGTCAGTTTCGAGATCGAAAGCGGCAAGATCCTCGGTCTTATCGGACCGAATGGCGCCGGCAAGACAACCCTGCTGAAGGCGCTGCTGGGACTGACAGATTGTGAAGGTTCACTGTCGGTCATGGGCCTCGATCCTTTCAAACAGCGCAAGGAGCTGATGCAGAATATCTGCTTTATCGCCGACGTTGCGGTGTTGCCGCGATGGATCAAGGTGTCGCAGCTGCTCGATTATGTAGAAGCAATACATCCAAACTTTTCGCGTGCGCGCGCCGACGAGTTGCTGCGACAAACGAAGGTCAGGACGACATCGAAAGTCAAAGAACTCTCAAAAGGCATGGTCACGCAGCTGCATCTGTCGATCATCATGGCAATCGATGCAAAGCTGCTGGTTCTCGACGAGCCGACGCTGGGACTGGATATCCTGTTTCGCAAGGATTTCTATGCCAATCTGCTGAATGACTATTTCGATGAAGACCGCACCATCCTGGTAACGACACACCAGGTCGAGGAAATCGAAAACCTGCTGACAGACATCATGTTTATCAATGATGGCAAGCTGTTGCTCAATGCACCGATGGACTCTCTCGGCGATACCTACGTGGAGATCGCTGCGTCTGGTGAGGCAGCGCAAAAAGCGAGAGGGCTCGGCCCAATCGCCGAAACGGAAATGTTTGGCAAGTCGATCATGTTGTTCGAGGGAATCAGTCGCGAACATCTTGAGGGACTGGGTGACTTAAGGACGCCGTCCGTTGCGGATTTGTTCGTAGCCAAAGTCAAGAGGGCGCGGCAATGATCAGTAATCAAATTGCACTGGTTCGACGCGAGCTGTGGGAGCATCGTTCCATATTCGTGACGCCGATAGCGATCGGCACCGTCGTCACGCTGGGTGTCCTGACGATGTTGATGTTCGCATCCGGTTTCGCCGCCGAGCTCGATGTCGCAATATTCGGTGCGCAGAATCTCGCCGGCGACGCTGAGCGCAAGATGGCGTTAACGGTCTTTTTTCTCGGTACCTCGTGGATATTCATTGTCGCACTGGCATTTCTGACAGTCTTTTACAGTCTTGACTCACTGTACGCCGAACGCAAGGACAAGAGCATTCTCTTCTGGCGCTCACTGCCGGTGACGGACGCGGAAACCGTGATATCGAAACTGCTGACCGCGGTGTTTGTACTGCCGGCCATAACGGCACTTGGAATTTTCGCCACGCACCTGCTTAACCTGATCGTGACCAGCATCTGGGTCTCGATGAAGGGCGGCGATGCGAGTGTGCTGATCTGGGGTTCGATTTCCTTGTTCGATAACTGGATGACGGCGCTGATTGTACTGGTCGCGAGCGGTATCTGGATGTCGCCGTTTATTGGCTGGTTCCTGTTTGTATCGACCTGGTCAAAGCGCATGCCGATTCTGATGGCATTCATGCCACCGATCGTTATCGCGCTCGGCGAGGGGATCGTTTTTCGCTCCAGAATTTTCCTGACGACGGTCGCGGAGCGGGGCGACATGACGCCGCTTTTCAAGGCTGGCAATCTGGAAGAGTTTTTCGAGGAAGACAACTGGCATCAGGGCGTTAGCAATCTGACGTTGCTGGACAAGATCGATCTCGCCGGCTTTTTCACCAGTCCCGCGCTTTGGGGTGGGTTGCTCGTCTGCGGACTGTTTGTCAGCGGCGCTATCTACGTGCGGCGCTACCGCGACGAGAGCTAACAGCCAGTCGGGCTGAATCCGGATAGCAGGTTCTTGTCGCCGCGAAATGACGGCGCTCAGGGCTTGCTGCGAATCTCGAATTTCCGCAGCTTGCCGCGGAACTGGTGATAGCTCAGGCCGAGCAGGTCCGCCGCCAGGCGCTGATTGAATTTGGCCTTTTCAAGTGCCGCGCTGAGCAGGTCGACTTCCGTATCTTTCAGCCGTTCTTCCAGGTCCGTCGGCAACAAAGGCGCCCTGCGCGCAGCAGGGGCTCGCGTCGCGGCATCACTGGGTGCCTCTTCAATCGAGAACGGCGTATCAAATGGATCCAGGGCCAGCGAGGTAATCGACTTCTCCGGGTCGCTGGAGCGGTATACGGAGCGTTCAACAGTATTCTTCAGCTCACGGACGTTGCCGGGCCACTTGTTACGCAACAGGGCGGACGATGCGCGCGCGCTGAAGCCTGGAAAGTAACTCCACTTCAGTTCACTCGCCATATTGATCGCGAACGCATGCGCCAGCGGCATAATGTCCTCAACACGCTCGCGCAAAGGCGGCACGGTGATGACGTCAAATGCGAGGCGATCCAGCAAGTCTTCGCGAAACTTCCCTTCCGAGGCCAGGCGACGCAGATCGGCATTGGTTGATCCTACGATCCGAACGTCCACCTGCAATGTGTCGCTGCCGCCAACTCGCTGTACTTCCCCGTATTCGATCGTACGCAGAATCTTTTCCTGCATTCGCAGCGAAATGGTTGCCAGCTCATCAAGAATCAGTGTGCCGCCATCAGCGCGCTCGAAGTGTCCGATATGCGTTGTCGCGGCACCGGTGAATGCCCCGGCTTCATGACCGAACAGTTCAGATTCCAGGATGGACTCGGTCAGTGCGGCGCAATTCACCTTGACGACCCGTTGTTCCCATCGCTCGGAGAGAAAATGCAGGCGCGATGCGATCAGCTCCTTGCCGGTGCCGCGTTCGCCGACGACCAGCACCGGCTTCGACAGCGGCGCGGCTCGCGAGACATGTTCCAGCATTTCGAGAAATACGGGTGCCTCGCCAATGATTTGCTGTGCCTGTGGATGCGACGCCATTGGTCTATTAGGCCAACAAATGGTGAAAAAAGCTAATAGATAGTGAAATCCGCCAAATATGGGTGGTAAGGACTTGCCGGGTGATCGACTATAAAAGCTTATAAAACAATAACTTATTAACTTTCAATGGAGTTGGCACACAACCTGCAACAGTACTGGCAGGACTTAACAGATGAAGAGGAACAACCATGGGCATTTTCACGCGATTCAGTGACATCGTGAACTCCAATATCAACGCGATACTGGACAAAGCGGAGGACCCGGAAAAGATCGTCAGGCTGATGATCCAGGAGATGGAGGACACGCTGGTGGAGGTCCGATCAGCCGCCGCTCGTTCGATAGCCGACAAGAAAGACCTGAACCGGAAAATCGAGGGTCTTGAGCAGGACCTGAATAACTGGGATCAAAAAGCGGAGTTGGCAATGCGCAAGGGCCGCGAAGATCTGGCGAAAGCGGCGCTGGTCGAAAAGTCTCGCGTGGCGGCAGGCGTCGAGGTGCTCAAGCAGGACTATCACGCCGTTGATGAAGGCCTGGCAAAATTGAATGAAGACATAGCCCGGCTGGAAGGAAAGCTGGCCGACGCCAAGGCCCGTCAGAAAGCATTGCTTGCGCGTCACAAGACAGCCAGCAGTCGCCTGGCAGTACGCAAGAAAATCCACGACTACAAGATCGAAGACGCCATGGTGCGATTTGAGCAATACACGCGGCGGATAGATGATGTCGAAGGTCGTGTCGAGGCATACGATATGGGATTGCCCAAAGACCTGAATCACGAGTTTGCGAGTCTCGAGGCGGAAGAGTCTGTAAAAGAGGAGCTGGACGCATTGAAGCGTCGCGTAGCAGGCGACAGGCCGGCTACATCGGACACTGACTAATTGAGCCTTGGGGAGGAGGAAAAAATGAGTCGAGACACCTGGAACCTGGACAACGGACCGTTGCGAGGCTTTTATCGTGACCGGGAAAACGGTTGGGTATTTGGTGTATGTGCCGGCATTGCGGATCGTTTCAACTTCAGAGTGGGCACCGTTCGGGTGATTGCGATCATCTCCCTGTTACTGTTCTTCTGGCTGACAGCGGCCCTCTACCTGGGTGCAACCCTTCTCATTCGGGAAAAACCACTGGTCTATTCGGGCCGGCAGACAGAGTACGAATTCTGGGATCGGTACCGACGCGATTACAGGAGGCACTCGTGAACGCCATGAGTGCAAACGCCGACGGACGCTTCTATCGCGATGCCGATCGTGCGTGTCTCGGCGGGGTTTGCGCCGGTCTCGCGCGCCACTTCGGCCTGAACCTGAAGGTGACGCGCCTGCTCGCGGTAATCGCGTTTTTCATGGCGATGCCAATCGCCGTGATCGCTTACCTGGCGGCAGTGTGCCTTATTCCTGCCGCATCGCGTGGCGAAGCATCGCCACGGGCGACGCGACGGGAGTCGCGACGTTGTCGCCGGCGCAGGAAAAAACAGCAGGTCGAAATCGATGCGGGGCCGCCGGCCGCCGAAGAGATTGATCGACGCTGCAAAGAGCTGGATGAACGCCTGATTCGACTGGAAAAGACCGTTACCTCAAAGCGCTTTCAGCTGGACCAGGAACTGAGCAGGCTATAAACATCGGAAACAGCAAAGGGATGTGTCAATGAGCACTATGTTTTACGTCGTATGTATTGTCGCAGTGGTGTTCGCGGCAGACAGCTATCAAAAGTATCTGAAAATGAAACATGAAAAACAAAAGCACGACCCGGAACTCGAAGAGTCTCTGAAGAAAATTGAATTGCTCGAAGAGCGTATCCGCGTTCTTGAGCGAATTGTCACCGAGAACAAACACGACCTGGGGCGTGAAATCGACAATCTATAAATAAAAACGCCCGCGTTGGAGCGGGCGTCTGCTGGCTGGTTGAGTGCGTAGAATTAGTCTTGTTTTGCCTTGTAGGCGCGAATCTCTACATTGAATCGCTCAACAGTACGAGTTTGTTCATCGACAGCCGCGTTATATTTCTTGTCAAACATTATCTTGCGCTGCTTTTTGCCGTCTTCATCGTCGTCGGCAAGAGACTGCATTGAAACGACTTCTTCGGCTTCGATGCAGGACAGGTAGGTAGCCATGCTCTCCTGGTACTCGGCTATCAGTTTAACCCCGGCCAACATTTCATCTTTGCTCGCTGTTGCGCCATTCGGGAGGCTTTTCGGCGCGGATGGGTAATCGCACGCAAATGCCAATGGCGCGGACATCATGAGAACAACAGAAACTATCGTTTTAATCATCTTGTTCATTTCACCTATATTATTCATGACCAGCAGCCGCGCTGCGGGTATGTGTTGGATTGGTTCATAATTTAAGCACGTCGCAGCGCTTGAGTGAAGTCAGCCAAACAGCGCTTTGTAGGTATCAGTGCCATCAGCCTGTGCGCGCAGCAGCTCAAGATAGTTGTCGGAGCTCATCGGATCACCAAATAGCAGCCCCTGAACGTAGTTACATCCCAGTTTTTGCAGGAACACCAGCTGATCTTCGCTTTCAACGCCTTCGGCAACAACATCCATGTTCATGTTCTTGCCCATCTGGATAATCGTGTCGACGATCGTTGCATCATCCGGGCTGGATACGACGTCGCGAACGAACGACTTGTCGATCTTCAGCGTGCTGATCGGAAATTGCTGCAGGGCGCTTAGTGAAGAATACCCGGTGCCGAAATCATCAATCGCCAGGTGCAGACCGAGTGCGTACAGTTGATCCAGCATCTTGATCGTTCGTTCCGGGTTTTCCATCAGCGTCGTTTCAGTAATCTCAAGTTCCAGCGATGTCGGCGAAACTTCGTGACTGCGTAGAATTGAACTGATTCGATTGATGAAGTTTTTTTGTCGCAACTGTTTCAGTGACAAGTTAACGGACACACGCCCGGGCGATGACACAGACAATTGCCAGAGGCGGAAATCCTCGCACACCTTGTCGAGTACCCATTCGCCGATTTCAATTATCAGGTTGGTTTCCTCGGCGATCGGGATGAAGTCGGCAGGCAGGACCAGGCCCCGTTCCGGCAACTCCCATCGCACCAGTGCCTCAGCACCGAAAACCTCGCCCGTCTCCAGGTTGTATTTTGGCTGGTAATGCACCAGCAATTCGTCGCGTTCGAATGCTCTTTTCAGTTTGCTCTTGGTCATGAGGCGTTCGACCGACGCTTCGTTCATTCTCGGCGCGTAGTATGAAAAGACGTTGCCGCCAGTTTTCTTTGAGTGATACAGAGCGGCATCGGCATTGCGAATGAGGTCGATGACATTGGGCGCGTCTTTCGGGTAATAGGCGATACCAACGCTGGCTGTCATGAAGACTTCGTGGCCTTGTACAAAGAACGGATCGGCCAGCCGGTTCAGCAAGGTTTGTGCCAGATCATCCGTCTTCACGATACCCATTTCGTCGGGCGACAGCTCATCGATTATTACGGCGAATTCGTCGCCGGCGAGTCTGCCGACAATCGAATTGCCCGGCAGCGCGGCAGCCAGTCGTTCGGCAACGGTTTCGAGCGTTGTATCGCCTGCCAGATGGCCGAAGGTGTCATTAATTTCCTTGAAGTAATCGATGTCGACGTAAAACAGGCACAGGGATTTTCCCGACCGCCTCGCTCTTGCTATCCCTCGCTGCAACAGGTGCTGGAATTGCATTCGGTTTGGAATTTTGGTCAGTGGATCGATTCTTGCGAGGTAACGAATGCGTTTTTCCGCGCGGCGCCGCTCGGTAATATTCTGCGCTGCATAAATTCGGCGCACTGGTGTGTCGTCGGCTGCGTCGATAATCGAGCATGTATAGGACACCGGAATCGACTCGCCGAATTTACTCTCGAAAATGGCCTCCTTCGGCAATCCGGATGGGGAATCCGTGGCCAGCGACGGGCCCTTACTGGTATTTACGACAAAGTCGATACTGACATTGAACAGCTCGTCCTCCTCGTAACCCAGCAGTTGCGTAGTTGCTGTATTGATTCGTGAAATGATGCCGTCATCGCTGGTCACAATGATCGCTTCGTTCATGCCCGACAAAATACTGTCGACATAGTCGCGCGAGTGGGTTGTTGTCCGCAGCCTGTGGCGCATGTCATTGAAGACAGATGCAAGATCACCGAGCTCGTCTTTTCGCGATACCAGCAAGGGTTCGCCGAAGTCTGCGTCGCGCAGTTTTTCCGCCTGCACCTTTAGCTGCCGGATACGGCGGGTTTGGCCGCGAGCAACGATCCAGATGGTAGCACCACACAATAACAGTGCGGCGAGTGTGCCGGCGGCGGCCCAGAGATAACTAATGCGCCGGCTTTCCTGCTGCTTGCTACGCAACGCTGCGGCGAAGCGGGCCGACTCGGCCCGCAAATGGTCAATGTCGAATGCGCCGGACAGGACCGCGGGTTGGTCAGCGGCGAGATCGAACGTGATGCCCGTCAAGACATGCTGTTCATACCAGATCGTCGCCAGAGGCGTCGCTGTGCGCGGCATGCTGCCGGCTTCATAGGTCTGTCCGCCTGCTGTTACCAGCCTGATGCCTGCCAGCGAGGCGTTGTCGACCAGCACGGCATTGAGCGCCAGGCGAATCTCATTGGCATCTTCACCTAGCGGGGTTTCGCCGATTTTTGCGGCAGCCACTTCGAGTTGCGTGCGGGCGGTGACCACGAAATCAGCCTGCAACATCCGGTCGAATTCGCTGGAGCTGGTCTCAACAAGTTCGTTTGCGAGCCAGCGGTACTGCCCGTAGAACACAGACAACATAATGGCCGACGCCGCGATACCGAGCGCCACTGCAAGTGGGAACCATCGAGAGGAAATCTTGCCGATCATTATCGTAATTATTATTCGGCCATAAAACAGTCGCTAGTGTAGCACCTGAGCCGCGCAGTTGAGCTGGACTTTCCAAAATGCACAAAAATTCCGCTATTTGTCTCTTTTCTCTTTAAATTCAAGGGGTTTTGATTGCCCGGTCGTCTTCATTGCGCCTTCGACGACAGCACCCTCGGCGACAGCGATCGCCTCGGCCGTCACCGTTCCAGAGATCCTTGCGGTATCGGTAATTTCGACCTTGCCACTGGCCGTGATGTCGCCTTCGATCTGACCGGCGACGATAACATTGCTGGCCTGCAGCGAACCCTGCCAGAAGCCGTTTCGGGCCAGGGTAACGGTGCCATTGATGTCACAATCTCCGGCCACTTCGCCATTAACGATGAAGTCACCGTCGCCGCTAACCTCGCCACTAATCTTGCAGCCCTCATTGATGAGAGTTGCCCTGCCTGAAGATTGATCGCGCATGCGCCTGAGTTTTGATTCGTTCATGCAGTCCTGACTCCGCCGTATGGATCGAATATGAGGACCGGATACTACCCTATTTCGCTTTTTTCTCGTGGAATCCGTCGCCGTGAGTTTCGACCATCACGCGCCCGCCGTAAACAGCCCGAATCGATTGGCTTTCGCCTGCGTGCAAATCCCCGATATTTCGAAATAGCGCGCGTCCGGGTCCGTTATGGTAAAACTGCATCCGATACCCGCCACCGACACCAGGATTTCCCATTGACGCAAGGATTCGACAAGCGCCTCGCTGCCATTGCTGCTGCTGACGACAACCCGCTGTATGGCGGTTTAAAGGGGGTCGAAAAAGAGTCACTGCGAGTAACGTCGAACGGCGAACTCTCCATGTTGACCCATCCGATTGGGCTGGGCTCGGCGCTTACAAATCAGTTTATAACCACTGACTTTTCCGAGGCGTTGCTGGAATTTGTGACGCCGGCATTTGCAACAACATGGGAAGCATTGCACTGTATTTGCAATATCCACCAATACACCTATTCGAAACTGGACGAAGAGATGCTGTGGCCGTCCAGTATGCCGTGTCGTATTCCGGCAGACGATGACATCCCGCTGGCTCGCTATGGCAGCTCGAACGTCGGGCGAATGAAAACGATTTACCGGCGTGGATTGGGATATCGATATGGTCGACAAATGCAGACCATCGCCGGCGTGCATTTCAACTATTCTGTGCCGCAGCACTTTTGGCGTGTTTACCAGGAAATCCTCGGAGCCCGCGGCGATATCGAAGATTTTCAATCGGATGGCTACCTTCACCTCATTCGAAATTTTCGTCGCATGGGGTGGCTGGTGTTGTACCTGTTCGGCGCATCGCCCGCATTGTGCAAGTCGTTCGCGGCCGGCAATGTTGCTGCCATGTCATCGTTGCAGGACGACACTTATTTCGAACCCTTCGGGACTTCGCTACGGATGAGCGACCTCGGCTACAGCAACAAGAATCAGTCACGCATCAACATATCGCTGAACAGCCTGGATGAGTACGTGCGCGACCTCAGCAGCGCCATAGAAACACGCGAACCGGAATACGAAAAAATCGGTGTCAAGGTCGATGGCCGCTATCGCCAGCTGAATGCCAACCTGTTGCAAATTGAAAATGAATACTACTCGTCCATCAGGCCGAAACGAGTAGCGAAATCCGGTGAACGGCCGACAGCAGCTTTGCGGCGTGGCGGCATCGAATACGTCGAAGTTCGCTCACTCGATATCAACCTGTTTGATCCTTGTGGCATCAACCAGAATACGATGCGCTTTATGGAGGCAATGCTGATCTATTGCCTGCTGCAGGACAGTCCGAAACTGCATGCCGATGAACTTGCAGTGCTCGCGCATAATCAGACGGAAACAGCGAAGCATGGCCGTGATCCGAAGTTCGAGCTTATTCGCGACAACAAGCCGGTATCGGTGGTCGAATGGGGCAATGAAATCCTCGCGGGAATTGCCGCTGTTGCGGAGGTCCTCGATCGCCACGACGCGAATGATAGTTACAGCGAAGCCGTGCAACAAATGCAGTGCCTGGTCGAGGATCCGGAGGCAACGCCATCGGCGAGAATTCTCAGCGAACTGCAGCAGACAGGCAGCGGTTTCTTTGACTACGCCCTTGGCATGGCGCGCAGCCATCGGGACTACTTCGCGAGCATTGCAAAGCCTAACGAAGATGCGCTGGCGGAGTTTCAGCAGGAAGCGCAGGAATCACTGCAACGCCAGGCCGAAATTGAAGCCAGCGACAGCGTTGATCTCGACAAATACCTGGAGCGCTATTTTCGCTAAGCAGGCAACGGCGTCCCGTGCTGGTAGGCATAGGCGCGATGCAGACGTTGCAGCTGCTTGGTTAGCGGGCCAACCGAGCCGTCGCCGATCACGCGACCGTCAGCTTCAAGTACCGGCGTCAATTCGCCCATCGTACCGGTAGTAAATACTTCGTCTGCCGTATAGAGCTCGGTCAGCGACAGATTTCGCTCGCTCGCCGCTATACCTTCGTCGTGGCAAATTTGCAGAATCATTTTGCGTGTCAGGCCGGGCAGGCAGCTGTCCGCGTGCGGCGTGAGCACTTCGCCGTCTCTCACCAGGAACAGATTGGTGTCATTCGTTTCCGAGACAAAGCCATTGACATCCAGCATGACAGCGGCATCGACGTTAGCAACATTTGCTTCAATAGCGGCGAGGATATTGTTGAGCAGGTTGTTGTGGTGAATTTTTGAATCCAGGCATTCCGGAGTATTGCGTCGCGTTGCGGCACTCACGACCCGAATTCCGTCATCCGAATACACCGGTGGTTTCCATTCGGCCAATACGATCAGCGTGCAGCCGGACTGGTTGAAGCGCGGGTTCATTCCAGAAGTGATTTTTTCACCGCGAGTCAGGGTCAGACGAATATGGGCATTGTCGCGCATACCGTTCGCCGCGAGGGTTTCGAAAATAGCGCTACGCACTTCGTCGGTCGTCGGTACGTCAGCAAACGCCAGGGCTTTCGCGGAATTCTGCAGGCGACGCAGGTGGCCGTCCAATGCAGCGATGCGACCGTCATAAACACGCAGTCCCTCCCAGACCGCATCGCCGCCCTGAACAACACTGTCGAAAACGGATACTTTCGCCTCGCTACGTGGCTTCAGTGCTCCGCCGACGTGAACAAGAATGTCGGCATTTCTGGGATCGCTTGCTCGCACGTCTATCTCCTAGTTTTGTGCACGTAGGGCATGTTCGAAAAGTCTGTCGTACCAGGGTTGGCATTCGTCCAGCAGTGACTGCAGGTGAGATGGAAATTCGGTCTTCGCTTTGTAAGGGGCAAATCCGGTGCTCTGGTGCACGGCATGGTACCAGTGCGCGGCCCAAACCCCGTCTTCTTTTCTGGCCCCGGCTTGCCAGCGCAACATTTCATCGTTGAAGCGAATTTGCAGGTGCTGGCAAAGCGATTGCAGAACGCCCTCCGGATCGAGCAGCAACTCACGCGAGTCGACGATCGCGGCTGCTGTGCCTGCGTCTGTCAGCTCAGCGTACAGCTCCCACTGCCGTCTGAGGCCGGTGTCATCGAGCGAAGCCTGCGGCAGTTGAATCGTTAGCGACGGCAACATCTCGCGCGGATCCCGAATAAGGAGAATATTCTTGGTGGAGCGAAGAAAGCCAAGGTCAAGGTCGACCAGGTGGTGTGCCATGTGCTTCATGAACAGGCGTGTCGTTGGATTGTCGGCCTGTTGCTGCATGAGTTTGCGCATGACACGGTCGCCATCGCAGTCCATTGCAGCCATGATTTCTGTCCGACCCGGGTGCATGGCGCCGCTGACGCGCAAGTAATGCCCATACAGTGGCTCGTCGATAACCTGCATGTCTGTTCGCTGGGCGAAGCTGTACATTAACGCGGTCGAAACGTTGCGGGGGCCGGACCAGAGGCAGATCGGAGTTGTCATCGCGAGCGGGTTCCTTGCCGAAAATGCATAGCGTGCCGAATTGTACCGGTACAGCGATTCCCCGCAATCGCGGCGCCACAACGCGATTGGGAGGGCAAAAAGTCTCGCCGGCATAGGTTCAGGTGTGCGCTCCGTCACAAATCCACTGATGATGATTGTTCGGCATGACCCGATTTAACTAAACTCGGTACAGGAGCATTGTGGCTCAATCATTTTTTAAAGCGGTGTCAGTGTCTTGATTAAAACTTTTCTGGTCGGAATCTTGCTGGGAATTGCAGCAGCAGCCGGGGCGATGTACGCGATTCCCGCGGTGGATCAACATCGCGAGGTTTCGTTTGTCGTGGTCGCGCCCAATGGCGGAAACTCAGAGACCTTCCATATCAATATTCCATCTGACCGGGTCATGGCGGGCGGTCCGGAACAGGCGGTATTGCCCGCCGGGCTCGAGTGGCCGGAAGACGAAATATTCGGCAGCATCAGTGCCGAAATATTCAAGATTCGCAATACGCGAGAAACTGTCGTCGGTGTTGCCGCACGAACCGTTGCCCGGGACGGCGAGGCGGAGGTGCTTGACTGGGTCATTCACTTGCCGGCCCGAGGTTCGTTTTACGTCAACATGAACCCGGTTGCCGGCGACGGCGGTTACCGCGTTGGCACGATTCGTACCGGCTCTCGGGAAATGCAGTCGATGTCGGGGCAACTCACGGAGCGCTGGGTACCGGACACGTCGGGGGAACCGGATGCCGAAGCTGGTCGCATCGAATTGTCGGCGAACTATGTCAGTGCGCAGGAGCCTGAGGAATGAAGTATCTCGTCTCACTGCTGATTGGCCTTGTTGTCGGCGCGGCGATTTTTGCGCTCGGCGTCATTTACAACCCATTTCTGAGCAAGCGTGATCTGTCGCCCCTCGCGGTGACCGAGGCACCAACGATTACGCTGAATTTTTCCGCCGTTGCTGCGGAGAACATAATTTATACCAACGATGGCGAGTCCCGCATCGATCCTTACCCGGAAAAGGTATTGCAACTCTGGGAACAACCGATCCGGCTGACGACGGCCATGGCAACGGTATTGCGCGATGGACGTAACCAGGCAGCGGGAATTGGAATCAAGTTTTCGTCCGCATCCGAGGAGACCCGGCTGCTGTCAGGCCAGGCACTGGCGAACAGCGTCTGGTATGTCTACCTGCCGGGCCGTGGCGGCATGTTCATAGAGGAAACCGAGAATTACTGGGAGTACCTGCGTGATGTCGTGGTTCCCGGCTACCGAAGCTCGAGCAATACCTGGGCCGGCAGCTGGTTGGGGAATACAACCTTTGGTCCGGGTGCACTGGGTACGGCAAAAGTCAGCGGCGGAACGGGCGAGTTTGCTGGCGGCGAGATGCTCGGGGTCGAGTCCCTTTCCGTCAAGGCCTGGAAAGTGGATGCCGGCGCGGTCTCAGCAGAAGGCCGCCTGCTAATCGAATTGCCAGTGGCCTCGCAAGCTGAGCCGAATACAACGTCGAACTAGGAACTGCGGCTACATCGCTTCCAGTGGCCAGAGTCTCGGTAGCAACACCATTACCGTGATGAAGACAACGATGGTCAGGGGTACGCCAACCTTCAGGTAGTCCACGAATCGATAGCCACCGGGTCCCATGACAAGAATATTGGCGGGATGCGAAATCGGGCTGGTAAAGCTGGCTGATGCCGCCATGGCAACGGCCATCATCGCCGTTTCCGGGCGCAAGCCCATATCCGACATGGCCGACAACACAATCGGCGACATCAGTACGACGAGTGCCGCCGTCGGAATGATCATCGTTGCCATGGCCGTCAGAATGTAAAGACCCATGATCACGGGCCACGGGCCCGCATCACCTAGCAGTTCCATGACCTTGACCGCGAGATACGTCGCGGCGCCGCTGTCCTGCATGGCTGTTCCCAACGGCAGCATGCCGGCAATCAGGAAGATCGCACGCCAGTCGATGGCGCGGTAGGCCTGCTCCATATTCAGGCAGCGCGTCAAAACCATAATGGTGCCGCCGATGACCGCGGCGATTGAGATTGGCGCGTAACCGGCCATGACGACACCGACGACAGCAGCCATGATGAGGGCAGCCAGTGGTGCGCGGCGCGTATCCGGCGGTTCCTGGCCTAAGGGTGTAAGAATCAGGAAGTCAGAATCCGACGACAGTAGTGCCAGGCGGTCGCGCGGGCCCAGTAGCAGCAACGCATCGCCTATTTGCAGGCGCTCGCCCGAGAGGTCCGAGCGAATCGTCGCACCCTCGCGCCAGATTCCGGCAAGCTCTATGCCGTAGCGCTCACGAAAGTTCAGTTCGCCAACCGATTTGCCCACCAGCGAAGAGCGCGGGTCCAGGGTCGCGTCAAGCAGGGTCAGTCGCTCGGACTCAAATGTTCCCAGGTTGCCGGGGACCTTGGTGTCGATTTCGAGTTCCTGCATGCCGCGCAATACATCGAGGTCGCTTTGCTGGCCCTCGATCAGCAACAGGTCGCCGCCGAGCAGCACTTCATCGCCGCGCGGCATTACCTTGAGCTCTCCTTCGCGAAAAATTGCCAGCACCCGAAAGTCGAATACGTCAGCAAGCCGGCTTTTCTTGAGGGTCTCCTCGGCAAGTCCGCTTGCTTTTGGCAGGCGCACGACGAACAGCCGCTCGTCAGTCTGGTAGGTTTCGTGCAGTTCGTCTTCCTGGTAGATTTCCACGCTGTCAAAGTCGGGAAATTTCTCGAGTTGTGCAATCGAATCGACTTCACCCTGCACCAGGATCCTGTCGCCGGCCCTGATCGGTACGTACGCGAGATTGGTCAGGCGATACTGTCCCTTGCGCATGACGCCGACGACCAGTACGTCGAATCGTGTCCTGAATGCGGCGTGTCGAATCAGTTCGGAAACGATTGGTGAGCCCTCGGTAACGACCACCGACGCGTACACGACTCTTGACGCGACCATCGACTTCAGAACCGGTGCTTCTCGTTCGATAACGAGATCGCTCCAGCGGCGCAGCTCGCGGAACTGGTCGATGCGCCCCTGGACCAGCAGGCCGTCGCCGCCTTGTAGCACGGTTTGCCGACCCGGCAGGGTTTCGTTGCGGCCGTTACGCAGCAGGGAAAGAATTATCAGCCCGGTCGAGGCGCCAATACGCGTTTCGGCCAGTGTTTTTCCGACCAGCACAGAGTTCCGCGGTACGTGCATCATGAAAGTGCGTTCCTGCAGCTTGTACTGCGCGCGCAGGCTGCGCTGACTCATGTGTTTATCACGTTCACCCGCCAGCTTCGGTAACAGGAAACGACCGCCCAGCGCAACGAACAGGACACCGACTATCATGACAATGCCACCAAGCGGCGTGAAGTCGAACAATTCGAACGGCTCGAAGCCGCCAAGCGCAAGTGACTCACTGATCAGCAGGTTGGGCGGCGTACCGATCAGGGTCATGAGGCCGCCGAGCAAAGTGGAATAGGCCAGCGGCATCAAGAGCCGTGATGCGGCAATGCCGGTACGGCGCGCGACGTCGACAACGACTGGCAGCATCAATGCGGCCACGCCGATGTTGTTCATAAAGGCGGACAGCACCGCACCGGTAACCATGATGACAAATATCAACGTCATCTCACGACTGCCGCCAATCCGCATGACCTGTCGGCCGATGATGTCGGCGATACCGGTACGAGTGAGGCCCTCGCTGAGAATGAACATGGCCCAGACTGTGATGACGGCACTGTTGCTGAAGCCGGCGAAGGCGCCGTTAGCGTCGATTTGCCCTGCAACGAACAACGAGCCGAGTACCATCAGTGCGACAACGTCCATGCGCACGATCTCGCTGATAAACAGAATCAGCGAAATAACCAAAATGCTGAGGACGATTGCAATATCGCCAGTCATGCAGTCATTCTTCGGTGGTATTCGATGTCATTTAAGGATTCCCCCTGTTTATACACGACCTGACGTAACATAGTAATGAATGCTGGCGGACTGCGACGAAAATTGTGAACAAGGAAAATAAATACCGCCCCCGCATCGCTGCGTCTGCCCATGCACTTGACGTTCGTGGCGTTCGATATTGCATTCACGAGTGGGGCGATAAATCGTCCGTGCCGGTTTTCTATTTGCACGGCTGGGCAGATACCGGGTCGACGTTTCAGTTCGTTGCCGATGCCCTGGGCGAAGACTGGCGCATCATCGCGCCGGATTGGCGCGGTTTTGGTCAGTCTGGCAGAGGTGCTGCATCGTACTGGTTTCCGGATTACCTCGCTGACCTGCACGCGATCCTCGACCATTATGCGCCGTCGGGCAAGGTGCCGATCCTGGGCCACAGCATGGGCGGCAACATCGCGTCGTTGTATGCCGGTACGATGCCGGAGCGGGTGGCGGCATTGATTAACATCGAAGGCTTCGGCTTGAGCGACACGGATCCCGCGGAAGCACCCGGACGTTATCGCGAATGGATCACTGCCGCTGTTGCGGGTCCGGAATTCGCCGACTACCCCGACTTCGGGACGCTCGCAAAGCGGATTCAAAAAAGGAGCCCGGCATTGAGTGACGCCCGGGCTGAATTTGTTGCGCGACAATGGGCAAAGCGCGATGACGATGGACGCGTCAGGCTGCGCGCCGACCCGGCACACAAATTGCCAAACCCCGTCCTGTATCGACGCGCGGAGTCCGAAGCCTGCTGGAAGAACATCACGGCTGACGTTTTGCTGGTACGCGGCGAAACGAGCCCATTTGCGGCCCGCTTCGGCAGTACTGCGTCATTGCCGTTCCCACAGGCTCGCAATGAAGAAATCGCGGCGGCCGGGCATATGATCCACTTCGAGGCGCCGCAGCGACTGGCCGACATTGCCAGGGCGTTTCTGGCCCAAACCTTGTAAATTCATCCAGTACTGTATAAAACTACAGTCTTTTACGGGGATCTGCCATGCAGGCGGCTGAGAAGCTCACAGACCATTTGGGTACGCTGAATACGGCACAGCGGCTGGCAGCGGAGTACGGCGAGGCAGCGGGCGACAAGGGTTTTAGTGCCGGGCCGCTGCTGGTTATCGCAGGTGCCGGAACGGGCAAGACCATGACGCTCGCGCATCGTGTCGCTCACTTACTGATGAATGGTGTGGACCCGGAACGCATCTTGTTGCTGACATTCACGCGCCGCGCTGCACAGGAGATGACGCGGCGTGTCGAGTCGATTGTAAGGGCGGCAACGCGCGGCTCGACGTCGGCACTGTTACCCGCGGGCAGCTTGCCGTGGTCCGGCACCTTTCATTCAATTGCGAACCGACTATTGCGCCGCTTCGCGCACAACCTCGGCCTGGACCCCGGGTTTTCGGTTCTTGATCGTGGCGACGCGGCCGACATCATGGATGTGGTGCGCCATGAGCTCAAGCTGACTCGTACTGCTCGCCGCTTTCCGAAAAAAGACACCTGCCTTGCGATCTATTCGCGATGCGTGAATACGCAATTGCCGCTGGCAGAGACGCTGGACGCCACGTTTCCCTGGTGTTCGGACTGGCGTGATGAACTCGCGGAACTCTTTCGCCACTACGTACTTCGCAAACAGCAGAGTCAATCGCTCGATTACGACGACCTGTTGTTGTACTGGAGCCACCTCGTCGCAGAAGGAGAATTTGCAGAGCTTATCGGCAGTTCCTTCGATCACGTGCTGGTCGACGAGTACCAGGATACCAATTCCATACAGGCACAGATCCTGAATGCGCTAAAACCCGACGGCAACGGCGTTACTGTTGTCGGCGATGATGCGCAATCGATTTACTCGTTCCGGGCGGCCGAAGTTGAAAATATTCTCGGATTTCCGGACCAGTTCATGCCAACGGCGCAGGTTATAACGCTGGAGCAGAACTACCGTTCATCGCAAGCGATTCTGGACACGGCCAATTGCCTGATTGCAGAGAGCGAACGGCAATATCGCAAGAACCTGTTTTCGGAACGCAAGGATGGCGGCAAGCCGCACTACGTTACCGTCGAAGATGGCGATGCCGAAGCCGAGTATGTCGTCGAATCGATTCTGGATAATCGGGAACTCGGCATGCCACTGAAGCAACAGGCGGTGTTGTTCCGGGGATCACACCATAGCGATCGACTGGAACTCGAACTGGTACGCCGCAATATCCCCTACGTGAAGTATGGCGGCCTCAAATTCCTCGAGGCGGCGCACGTCAAAGACCTGTTGTCGATACTGAAGTGGGCCGAAAACCCGAAAAACGAAGTCGCTGCATTCCGTGTCCTGAAGCTGATGCCTGGCATGGGCCCGGCGAACGCAGCTCGCTGTTTTGAGCAACTTGCAGTTGGTCGGCATCAGTTCACGTCACTAAAGGACTTTCGTGCACCCGCCGCCTGTAACGAAGATTGGTCGGACTTTTGTGAATTGATGACGGTGCTTTCCGGGACAGACCTGCTGGAGTCCGGGTGGCAGTCGCAACTGGGTGCCGCGCGCCGCTGGTATCAGCCGCACCTGGAACGTCTGTATGACGGCCTGGATACTCGCGAAGCGGACCTGGAGCAACTGGAGCAGATTGCCGGGCGTTACCCGACCCGCGAACGCTTTTTGACAGAGTTAACGCTCGACCCACCGTCAGCGGCAGGCGACCTGGCCGGCGATCCATTGCTGGACGAGGACTACCTGATCCTGTCGACTGTGCATTCGGCAAAAGGGCAGGAGTGGGATGCGGTATATGTTCTCAACGTCTCCGACGGCAATTTTCCGTCCGAATTTGCAACAGGAAAACCGGACATGATTGAAGAAGAGCGTCGCTTGCTGTACGTGGCAATGACGCGTGCAAAGCAATCACTCGCGCTGGTCGCACCGCTGCGGTATCACGTGACCCAGCAGCGTCGCGATGGCGACAAGCATGTATACGGTGCGCGCAGCCGTTTCATGACAGATGCTTTGATGGCGACGATGGAAAAACGATTTACCGGGCGCCCGGAAGCGGTGGGCAGCCAGTTTCGTCAACGTTCGGACCGGCAAATCGATGTTGCGGCCAGGATGCGGGAGATGTGGTAAAAAAAAGCGGTGGCAATTGCCACCGCTAATCAGTACGAAACAAACAGCATAAGGGATAGTTAGTTTGTTGCGTCATACCTGGCAATGATCAACACGGTGTCGTCAGCGAGCCGGATTTCCGGTGCGTCTGGCTGAACAATGTCGTGCGATCGTTCGAATTCGGCTGCAGCTTGCTCGAGGCAAAGTCGCTGACTTTCACTGGCGACCGCGGCGCCTGCAATCAGGCAGGCCCAGGCGACAACGAGCAATGATTTTACTGACACGGTAGTCCTCTCTTTTCGCGAACGGTGTCGCGCTTCTTGTATAGTTATCTGATGCTCCGTGCCGCAAAATGGTTGCAAACAAAAATGCATAAGGCGCGACCTTAAAGCGGCACAGAGTTTCAATTGAAACTCAAGCAGTGCTGATACGGTGAGCCGTGCCAAATGGGGGGTGAAATGAGTAAAACAGCGTCAATTCGCGACCGGGTATCGGATGAGGAATGGCAAACACGCGTCGATCTGGCGGCTTGCTACCGCATCATCGCGCTGTATGGCTGGGATGATCTGGTATTTACGCACGTTTCCGCTCGTGTCCCGGGGCCGGACGAACATTTTCTGATCAATGCCTACGGCATGCTATTCGAGGAAATGACGGCGAGCAGCCTCGTTAAGGTCGATTTGCACGGTGAGAAAGTGGTCGATTCGCCGTTTGACATCAACCCGGCCGGATTCGTTATTCACAGTGCGGTGCATGAGGCTCGCGATGACGCTAACTGTGTCCTGCACACACATACGAAAGCGGGTGTCGCGGTGTCGGCACAGGCGGATGGTCTGCTGCCGATATCGCAGGTCGCTTTATTTCCCTATGCAACGCTCGGCTACCATGACTACGAGGGCATTGCGTTAAATGACGATGAAAAGCCGCGGCTTGTGAACGATCTTGGCGACAACAACGCGCTGATCCTGCGTAATCATGGCCTGCTGACAACCGGCGCAACGATCCCGGATGCGTTCCTGATGATGTACGCGCTGGAAACCGCCTGCCAGATTCAGGTCATGGCGCAATCGTCCGGCGGAGAATTAATCCAGGTGCCAGCGCCGATTGTAAGCGGTATCAAGGCCCAGGCAGAACAGGTAACAAAGGGACTGGGTGGCGCACTGGCCTGGCCCGGATTGCTGCGAAAGCTCGATCGGCGCGATGCATCATTTCGCGACTAGAAACCGGCTGCTGAATCAGGACTCAGGACAGGAACATCGAGTAAGCAGGATTGTCGCTCTCTTCCCAGTGTGCGTAGCCGAGCTTTTGCAAATGCGCTTCGAGTTCGGCCGTTTCCGACGCGGGCACATCGATACCGGCAAGAACGCGGCCATAATCGGAACCGTGGTTTCGATAATGGAACAGGCTGATATTCCAGTCGGTGCCGATCGCATTGAGAAAGTCGAGCAGCGCGCCGGGTCGTTCCGGGAACTCAAAGCGAAACAAGCGCTCGTTTTTAACTTCGGCTGAGCGGCCACCGACCATATGCCGGACATGCAGCTTGGCCATCTCGTTGTTACTCAGGTCGACGACCGGGAAGCCGGCATTCGCTAATTTTTCGAGCAAAGCCGCGCTCTCGGAACGCCCGCCTGCCAGGTGAATACCGACAAAGATGTGCGCTTTGGCGGCATCGGTGTAGCGGTAATTGAATTCGGTAATACTGCGGCGCCCGAGGACCTCGCAGAAATGACGAAAGCTGCCCGGTTCTTCGGCGATTTCGGCCGCGATCAGCATTTCCGCCCGGTCGCCAACGGCGGCTCGTTCGGCGATATGTCGCAGCCGATCGAAGTTGACGTTGGCACCGCAGCTAATCGTGACCAGGTGCTGACCTTCGAGCTTGTGGTCCGATACGTATTTCTTGGCCCCGGCCACAGCAAGCCCGCCGGCGGGTTCGACGATTGAGCGCGTATCATCGAATATGTCGCGAATTGCGGCGCAGCACTGATCGGTATTGACCGTGATGATTTCATCCACGTACTCATTGCAGAGACGGAATGTTTCATCACCGACACGGCGTACTGCTACGCCGTCGGCGAAAATCCCGACGTGATCCAGAGATACAGGTTCTCCCGCTGCAAGTGAGTCGCGCATTGCGCTCGAATCTTCCGGCTCCACACCGACGATCCGGATACCGGGGTTTACCTGCTTGATGTAGGTCGCGATCCCGGAGATCAGGCCGCCGCCACCGATCGGTACAAATACGACGTCAATTGGATGTTCTGCCTGCTGCAGAATTTCCTTGCCGATGGTGCCCTGGCCGGCAATAACCAGCGGATCGTCAAATGGATGTACAAAAGCCAGCGACTGTTCATCCGCGAGTTTGCGTGCATGAGCGTAGGCGTCATCGTAGGTATCGCCGCTCAGGACGACTTCACCCCCGAGTTTTTTGACGGCATCGATCTTTATTGACGGTGTGGTCACCGGCATGACGATCACTGCACGCACGCCGCGTCTGCGCGCGGCCAGCGAAACCCCCTGAGCGTGGTTCCCGGCAGAGCTGCAAATGACGCCGTTCCTGAGTTCGGCGTCGCTGAGATTGGCGATCTTGTTATAGGCGCCGCGTAATTTGAAGGAAAAAACCGGCTGCAGGTCTTCGCGCTTCAGGTATATGGAATTGCCTGTTTTGGCCGACAGGTTGTCGGCGCGTTCAAGCGGTGACTCAATCGCGACGTCGTAGACACTCGCATTGCAAATAAGATCGACATAATTGCTGGTGTTCATGTCGCGGTTATCGCATACCGTGCAGCACTCCGCAAAGGTAGCATTGGTAATCATTGCGATAGGCTTCCATAATGCCTGTTCACTCAGTGCAGGAAGAAGCGCTTGGCCTCACTCTTGTTAAAGAATGCTCGTCTCGTCAATGAAGGGGAAATTCGCGACGCGGACGTACTCATCGCCGGCGACCGGATTGAGCGTATTGGTGCGTCCCTGGCCGCACCGGATAACGCCGAAGTCATCGACCTCGACGGCAAGTACCTGCTGCCGGGAATGATCGACGACCAGGTGCATTTTCGGGAGCCGGGCCTGGTGCACAAGGGCGACCTCGCGAGCGAGTCTGCCGCTGCGGCTGCCGGCGGGATCACCAGTTTCATGGACATGCCCAACGTAAATCCGCAAACGACGACGCGCGCGGCGATCAGGGACAAGTACGCAGTTGCCGCGAATCGCTGCACCGCGAACTACGGTTTTCACTTTGGCGCGACCAACGGCAATATCGAGGAAATCAAGGCGCTGCAGGTGGGTGAAGCATCCGGCATCAAGGCGTTCATGGGTGCGTCGACGGGCGATATGCTGGTCGATAACCCGGAGACACTGGAGCGGCTTTTCGAGCACGCGCCGCTGATCGTCCTGACGCATTGTGAAGATTCCCCGATGATCTGGGAGAACGAGGCGCAGGCGCGTCAGAAATTCGGTGAAGACGTGCCATTCAGTGAGCACCCTAGAATTCGCCCGGCTGAGGCCTGTCTCGCATCGTCGCAACTGGCTGTAAGCCTGGCGAGCCGGCATGACGCGCTGCTGCATGTGCTGCACCTGACAACCGCGATCGAAATGGGCCTGTTTTCCAATGAGCACCGCTCGAAAAAGCGCATTACAGCCGAAGTTTGCGTACACCACCTGTGGTTTGACGAATCGCGCTACGATGAACTCGGTGCACGGATAAAATGCAATCCGGCCATTAAATCAGCCCAGGATCGAGCCGCACTGATTAAAGCGCTGAACGAGCAGCGCATCGACATCATCGCAACCGATCATGCGCCACACCTGGCCGAGGAAAAAGCGGAGAAGTACTTTCGTTCACCGGCAGGTTTGCCGCTGGTTCAGCATGCACTGCAAACGCTGTTCGACCTTGCTGCCGAGGGCCAGATCAGTGTCGAATTGATTGTCGATCGCGCTTGTCACGCACCGGCCGACATCTTCGGGGTCAGGGAAAGAGGCTATGTACGCGAGGGCTGGTTCGCCGATCTGGTCGTGGTGGACCCGAATAAAAAGTATCTTGTCGATGCATCAAACGTGCTGGCGCGTTGTCAGTGGTCGCCTTTCGAGGGGCACGAATTTTCATCCACAATTGACATGACGATCGTCAACGGACGCATTGTGTATCGCGATGGAAAACTGACCGGCATCATTGCAGGTGACAAGCTCGATTGTGAGCGCGCACGTTGAAGCAACGGAATTGGTTTACTTTCCCTGTGATCCCGTTATGCTAGCGCCAAATCCAGAGCGTAATTCTAGGCGTGACCCACTGAATGAAGCCTACAGATACTTCCAACCCTGATTACTTCCATAAGGTTGTCGATTGCCAGTGGGGTTGTCCTGCGCATACGGATGTTCCTGCATACATTCGCATGATTGCACAGGGTGAATTCTCCGACGCCTATATGGAGAATCGCAAATCGAACGTATTTCCCGGGATTCTCGGGCGAGTCTGTGATCGACCCTGCGAGCCGGCCTGTCGGCGCGGCCGTGTAGAGGACGAGCCAGTCGCAATTTGCCGGCTGAAACGCGTTGCCGCAGACCACCGGGATGACATAACGTCGCGGCTGCCGAAAGCACCGGACAAGAGTAACGGCAAAAAAGTTGCGCTGATCGGGGCGGGATGTGCATCGCTCACCGTTGCGAATGACCTGGCTCCGCTGGGGTATGAAGTAACGATTTTCGAAGCACTGGAGACCACCGGTGGTCTGATGCGGACCAATATTCCGCAATTCCGATTACCACCCAAGGTGCTGGATGAGGAAATCGGCTACATCCTCGACATGAACGTCGACTTGAAGCTGAACCATCCAATTGACAGCCTGAAGTCGCTGCTCGACGAAAATTTCGATGCGGTGTTTGTGGGCACAGGGGCGCCACGCGGCAAAAATCTGGATATTCCCGGCCGCTATGACTCCGACCGTATTCATATCGGTATCGACTGGCTCGAATCGGTCGCATTCGAGCACACCAAGAGCATCGGCAAGAACGTGCTGATCATCGGTGTCGGCAATACCGCGATGGATTGCTGTCGAACATCGCTGCGGCTCGGCGCGGACTCTGTCAAAGTCATGGCGAGAAAGCCACGCGGCTTTTTCAAGGCGTCGACCTGGGAACTCGAGGACGCAGAAGAAGAAAACGTCGAGATACTGGTCAATCATTCGCCGCAAGAATTTGTCATCGAAAACGGCAAGCTGACCGGCATGAAGTTCGAACTGATGGAATACAACATCGATGAGAATGGCCGCATCGACCGCGGTACGGTGACCGGTGAAAAAATTATTCCCTGCGATGATGTTGTGCTGGCGATCGGGCAGGACAATGCATTCCCGTGGATCGAGCGTGATATCGGCATCGAGTTCGACAAGTGGGATTGTCCTGTCGTCGACGAAACAACAATGATGTGTGGACGCGACGGTGTATTTTTCGGCGGCGATTCTGCGTTTGGCCCGAAGAATATTATCTGGGCCGTGGAGCACGGCCACCAGGCGGCGATCTCGATGCATCGCTATTGCCATGGCGAGAGTGTCGAGGACCGGCTTCCTTATGGGATGAATCTCGCCAGCCAGAAAATGGGCATGCATGAATGGAGCTACTCGAATAACTATGACGGCGCCTCCCGGCGCCTGATGCCGCACGTCGACCTGAAAGAACGCTTTAAGAAAATTGATATTGAGGTGGAACTCGGCTTTACCGCTGAGCAAGCGGTGCAGGAAGTCGAACGCTGCCTCAATTGCGATGTCCAAACCGTATTCACCGCCGATTTGTGCATAGAGTGCGACGCGTGCATGGATATTTGTCCCGTCAATTGCCTGACGATCACCGACAATGGCGACGAGGACGACCTGCGTACCCGGCTGCGGGCACCTGCCGAAAACAAGGAGCAGGACCTGTATGTGTCAGCAGCACTGCCACAAACGGGACGCGTCATGGTCAAGGATGAGGACTTGTGTGTGCATTGCAGCTTATGCGCGGAACGCTGTCCGACAGGTGCATGGGACATGCAAAAATCGAAATTGCTGGTGCCCTACGCCAAAGACGAGTTAATCGAAGACAATGCTCAGCCAGTGGCTGGAGCCGGCGCCTGAAGGGTTCAAGTGGCAAGCGTAAATGATGTTGTAGTCAAGATCGGAACCGTCAACGGTACCGGTTCTGCAAGTGCCAACGGTCTGTTGCGGAAAGCCATTTTTCGTATGGGCATTCCGGTGGTCGGCAAGAATTATTTCCCGTCCAATATCCAGGGCCTGCCTACCTGGTACGAGATTCGCGTTACCGGCAAGGGCTACCAGTCGCGCTCGAACCGGGTCGACATCATGGTGGCCATGAATGCGCAGACTTATGCGCAGGATATGGCCGAGGTTGAGCCAGGTGGCTGGCTTATCTATGACTCGACCTGGCCGCGCAACCAGATGTTGAACCGTGACGATATTACGATTGTCGGCATACCGTTTTCGCGTTTGTGCAATGAGCAATTCGACGGTGCGCGTGCCCGTATTCTGATGAAGAATATTGCGTATGTCGGTGCCGTCGCGGCATTACTCGATATCGATCTGAAGATCATCACGACCTTGCTTGAAGAAACCTTCGCGGCGAAGACACATCTGATTGACTCCAACATGCAGGCGATCCGCCTGGGTTACGACTTTGCGCAGGAGCATTTCAGCTGCCCGTTGCCAATGCGTGTCGAAGCAATGGATGCGACGTCCGACAGCATTATCATTGACGGCAATACGGCAGCCGGGCTTGGCTGCATGTACGCAGGCGCTACCGTCGGTGCCTGGTATCCGATCACGCCTTCGACGTCATTGATGGATGCGTTTCGCGGTTTCTGTTCCCGCTATCGCGTCGATCCGGAATCCGGCAAGCGAACTTATGCGATTATCCAGGCAGAAGACGAGCTGGCCGCGATAGGCATGGTATTGGGTGCAGCGTGGAACGGCGCGCGATCGTTTACGCCGACCAGCGGGCCCGGAATCTCGCTGATGAGCGAGTTTATCGGCTTTGCGTATTACGCCGAAATTCCGACGGTCATTTTCGATGTACAACGGACCGGCCCGTCAACCGGCATGCCTACGCGAACGCAGCAGTGCGACATCTTGAGCTGTGCGTTTGCCTCGCACGGTGATACCAAACACGTGTTGTTGTTTCCGGCCGACCCGGCCGAGTGCTTCCATACTGCTGTACAGGCTTTCGATTTCGCGGAACGCTTGCAAACACCTGTCATCGTCATGTCGGATCTCGATATTGGCATGAATGACTGGATGATTCCGGAGCTCGAGTGGGACGAGAATTACGTACCTGACCGCGGCAAGGTGCTGAGTGCGGCAGAGCTGGAGGAAATGGAAAAATTCCATCGCTACCTGGACGTCGACGGCGACGGCATTCCCTACCGGACATTGCCCGGTGTGCATCCCAAAGGATCGTATTTCACGCGCGGGTCCGGTCATACAAAATACGGGAGTTACACGGAAGACTCCGCCGCTTACCGGGACGTGGTCGACCGCTTGCTGGTCAAGTGGGAGACGGCGCGTGCAATGCTGCCGAAGCCTGAAGTCCGCTATTCCAAATTCAATAAAGCGGCGCTGTTGACCATTGGCAGCGGCGACGGGGCCTGCAAGGAGGCACTGGACCGGCTGCAGGATCAGAATATCGGGCTGAATTACTGCAGGGTAAAGGCGTTTCCATTTGCCGAAGAAGTACGCGAGTTCATCGACCAGCATGAAGTGATTTATGTGGTCGAACAAAATCGTGACGCGCAACTGCGCACCTTGTTAATTAACGATATCGATGCCGACCAGAACAAGCTCGTGCCACTGTTGCACTACAATGGCATGCCGATCAATGCCGGGTTTGTCGTTGATCGAGTGCTCGAAGAAATCGCCAAGGGAAGAGCCGCTTAGGGCCGGGTAACAGCAATGAGTTTTATCGCAAAGCCAAAAGTCGCGCATCCGGGCATGCCGAAGAACAAACTCGGTCTCACGGCACGGGACTACGAAGGGGTGGTGTCGACCCTGTGCGCCGGGTGCGGACACGATTCGATTACCGCGGCCATTATCCAGGCCGTTTTCGAGCTGGGAATCGAACCGCACATGCTGGCGAAAATGAGTGGTATCGGTTGCTCGTCAAAGACGCCAGCATATTTTGTCAGTCAGTCGCACGGTTTCAATTCTGTGCATGGTCGTATGCCGTCTGTTACGACGGGCGCAAACGCGGCGAACAGGGATCTGACCTACATTGGTGTTTCTGGCGATGGTGACTCGTTGTCCATTGGTGTCGGACAGTTTGTGCACGCGATTCGTCGTAATCTCAACATGTGCTACGTGATTGAAAACAACGGCGTCTATGGCCTGACGAAAGGGCAGTTCTCCGCGTCGGCGGACATCGGCAGCAAACCCAAGAAGGGCGAGCCGAACCAGCAGGAACCTATCGATCCTGTGAGCACGGCACTGAGCCTCGGTGCAACGTATATCGCACGAAGCTTCTCGGGTGATAAGGAGCAATTGGTACCGCTGATCAAGGGCGCCCTCATGCACCGCGGTTTCGCGTTGCTCGATATCGTGAGCCCGTGTGTGACGTTCAATGACCACGAAGGCTCGACCAAGAGTTACGCGCACACGCGGCAGTTTTATCATCACGTCGTCGATATGGACTACATTCCCCCAGCCGAAGAAATCAAGGCAGCCTACAAGGAAGGTGAGGCCATGCCGATCGTGATGCATGACGGCAGCACAATTGTCTTGCGCAAAGTCGCTGAGGACTATGATCTGAGCAACCGCGCGCACGCCTTCAAGTACCTGCGGGATCATTTCGAAGCGGGTGAAATCAGTACCGGGCTGCTGTACCTGGACGAGTCTCGCGCGGAGATGCATGAGCTAATGGGCAATATCGACACACCGTTGTCGCAGTTGGCGCTTGACGAGTTGCATCCGGGCGGAAAGGAATTGAAGAAGCTGCAGGGGCGCTACCGCTAACGGCACGTCGCAGGTAAGGATCCGACTCGAATTTAACTACGGATGAGATCCCGCATTGGCGCTACTTTCGCGCTGTCCGGAAACACGACTTCGTCAAGAAAGCCCTGTGGCAGTCCCAGGTGATCGGCAAGCAGGCCTTTAAACAGGCTGCGCAAATCACGAGTTGGCCGCAGGTCTCGGCCCGCGTAAAGATCGCTGTCGCCGAGTCCCGGCCAGTCAGCGACGACACGACCGCCGTCGACCGCGCCGCCCAGCACTACAGCGGCAGTGCCGGTGCCGTGATCGGTACCGCGCGTGCCATTCACGTGCACGGTGCGTCCAAATTCCGTCACTACAGCGACCACTGTTTTGGACCAGTGATCGCCCAATCCCTCCCGGAGTCGCCCGAGGCCATTGTCGAGCGCGGCGAATCGATTCGCGAGCTGCCCGTTACTGGCCCCCTGGTTCGCATGCGTATCCCAGCCGCCGAGCTCCACGACCGCTATCGTGGGGCCATTCGGTGTGCTCAGGAAGCGGGCCGCAGACTCCATCAATTCGGCGAATTGACGTGCAGCATTGCCGGTATTCCTGCCGGACGCTGCCATGCCGCCGGCAATCTCTTGTGACCGAAGTGCCTGCTCCAGTCGTGTCGCGAAAAACTCATCGCCGGCGTACAGGCGCTGCAATCTTTCCAGCGTGGTCGCGTCGGCATCCGGTAGCCGCGACGGTGCCCAGCTGGTGACAGAATTATCGCCGCGAAGTACCAGCGGGGTATTCTGTGCAAGCGCGATCGCTACTTCGCTTCCGAGCTGGCTGCCAAACGGTGCCAGCGCCCGGTTCAACCAGCCATCGCGGGCAACACCGTTGTTGGGCGCGCCGCTCTCGAGTATGTCCTGGCCGTCAAAATGCGAGCGTTCCCGGTAAGGGCTGGCGATGGCATGCGCGATGATCGCCTCGTTGGCGACATAGCTCTGGTGCAGGGTTTGCAAGGACGGATGCAGTCCAAACAGGCCGTCCAGTTGCAGCAGTCCGTCCGACGATCCCGGCGCGGGCATGGCGAGTTCGCCGCGGACCTTTTCATAGTGACTGTCACCGTAAGGCGCTGCGAGCGCCAGGCCGTCAACAGCGCCGCGCAAGACAAGCAACACAAAGCGGGCGTCGTCGCGTGCTTTGGCAAGCGACAGTTGCGGCAATCCGCCGATCAGTGTAACAACGCCCAGGGATTTCAAGAGCTCGCGGCGAGTCGTCATTGTCATCTCCTTTGAAAGTCGGGCGACGCGAGAAACAGTGTCAGACCTTGCGTCAGGCTTTCGGCGCGCGAAACGGCATTTCGTGTATCCGCCGCAAACGATTCGCCCAGTACAGCATCGCCAAGGTCCACCGGGTTGACCCGGCTGGCCACCAGGCGGGACACCGAGTCGGACCACTCGATGCGCTTGTATAGTGCATCTGCACCGCCCCATTGCGCGGCGGAATCCGGCCAGCCAGCCGGAGAACCGGGTCGATAGGGAGTTTGGCCCATCATGTCCAGGGCTCCGATCAAAAAGCGCGGATTATCCGGGCTGTGCTGGAATGCACGCAGTGTCGAAATCAGGAAGTCATGCGGTGTCTTGTACTTGCTGCGCACTGCTTGCCATGCATTCTTCGATTGGATCAGCGTGGTATACACAGCCGACAAGTCACCGCCACTACGAAGCCAGGTATCGGCCATTTGCGAGACCAACTGATCGGGTGGTTCATCGGCAACGAAGTGCTGTGCGAGTTTCCCCGAAATGAAGTGAGCAGTCGCCGGATGCACGGCAAGGTCGCGCAGTACCGCTTCGCCCTGACCGAGACCATCGTCGGGATAGCGCTTGCCGAGAATGGTGTGGCTACCCGGCTCATGTATCGCCTCACGAAATTCGAACTGGCCCGGTACACCGTCAGCGAACCGGCCGCGCTCTGTTGCGCCGCCGATGGACCAGCCGGTAATGACCTTGGCAAATGTAGTGACATCGTTTTGTGTGTAGCCACCGTTTACGCCCAGCGTGTGCAATTCGAGTATCTCGCGTGCCAGATTTTCGTTGAGGCCAAACTCCTGCTCCGAGCGGCGACGGTTGGCACGCACCCCCAATGCAGAGCCCGGGCCAGTGGAGCGCTGGTTGTCGAGATAAAGAATCATTGCCGGGTGTTGTTCCGCGGCGATCAGCAAGTCGACGAATTTGCCGGACACGTTCGGTCGTATCGCTTCGTTTTCGTACAGTCCGGCAATAGCTGGCAAGGGCTGCTTGTCCGCCGAAACAGCGAAATGATTGCTCCAGAAATGCACCAGTCGTTCATAAAATGACTGCTCCGAGTCCGCCGCAGCGATATAGCGTGCATTGACTTGCTCTATGTAGTGCTGACGAACCGTGCGCCCGTAGTTTTTGACAACATCGCCGTCTTTGCTGTCGCGGCGTTGTTGCCGTCGCAACTCCTGAACGGCGACCAGCACATCGGCTGATGTCGACAATTCGCTGATAGCGCTGTGTACGCGAGAGGGTCCCTGCAACTGGTCCAGAAGCCAGGCTTCCGGATGCCTGGCGATCGCCGGTAGCTCGCCGGGTCGAGCGCCGTAACCAAATCGATTTGCTGCGATAACGGCCTTGTTCATCGGCTTCTCATGTGACGGCGTGGGCAGGCTGGCATGTTCTGAATAACGTCATAATGGCAGCTTGGTTGACCGAAACAGCAAGCGATATGACAGACTGCCGCAATCGGGTGCCATGAAACAGGCCTGTATCTAAAAAATTATGATACTAATCAATTAGATAGAATTTTTGCATCCAAAGGGGTGTTGTTGCGCATCTGAGTGGTGAAGAACACCTGATTTTTATCGAATGGAGTATTGCAGTGGAAAATTATGTTGAATGGGTCCCTATCTCAATGTTTATCGGCATAACAATTGTGCTGGTCGCGCTGGTCTGGTTTCGCTACCGCAGTCGCAGCGACGTTCAGCAGACCATCCGGGCGGCGCTGGACAAGGGGCATGAGCTGAGTCCCGAACTGGTTGATCGCCTCGGACATCCGCGACCGTCGAAAGACAAGGATTTGCGCTCGGGTGTAATCTGGCTGGTGCTGTCTGTCGCGCTGGTCGCATTCGGATTCGGTATTCCAGATGATGAAGAGGTGCACAGAATCTTCATGGGTATCGCGGCATTCCCGTTCTGCCTGGGTATTGGCTACATGATCCTGCACAAGTTCACAGATCGCGAGTAAACGCTCGCTGGCCGCTATCGGAAATCATCTTGTCAGACAGCAATGATCATGACCTGGTCGCCAGAGCGGTGTCCGCGCAGGATACCGTGGCATTTGGCGAGTTGATTCGTCGTCACCAGTCGCACGTGCGAAATTTCCTGCGCAAACTGACCGGTGACTACAACCTGGCAGACGATCTTGCTCAGGACTGCTTTATGCGTGCATGGGACAAGCTGGCGACATTTTCCGGGCGTGGTTCATTTATTGGCTGGTTGCTGAAGATTGCCTATACGACCTTCCTGCAATCGAAGCGCAAGTCGAAGCGCTACGCCGAGATTCTGGAATCGGCTGGCCATGTCGCGGATCAGGAGGCGTGCGGCGTAGCACTGCAAGCCGATGAGATAAACGATCTCGACAAGTTTCTCGCTGTGTTGTCGGAAGAAGAGCGGGCAATCCTGATTATGTCGTATGCCTGCGGTTTGTCACACAGAGAGATTGGCGATGCTACTGATATGCCTGTCGGGACGGTGAAATCCATAATTTTTCGTGGTAAAGAAAAGATCAGGACCAGTTTTGAAATCGAAGATCATCAACATGGTTGAGAGAATGAAGGACGCAGAGGACCGGTTGCTCGGGGAATTGCTTGATTCACCGACACTGGCGGACGATGGATTCAGCAAGCGGGTTGTCCACAGAATCCAGCGACGATTGTGGTTGCGCCGATTGACGGTCCCCGTCGCCGGCACTATTGGTGGCGTGATCGCATTCAAGCCCCTGACAGGCCTTGTCAGTCTGGCCACAAATTTGTCGGTGTTGATTCCGGAAAACTTCATTGCGACGGCAACAGGGTCCATTCCGCAATTACACACCCTGGTGCTGGGAGCGGTGCTGCTGGGAGTCTGCCTGCTCGGCTTGCGTCTGCTGGAGGAATAGTCGGCCCGGCGTTACATGGAGACCGTGCGGTCCGGCATTGTCTTGGCGCTGTCGCAAGGGTACATTGCGGCAATGAACCTTCGCGACAAAGTAGAAGAGCTGCTTCCCCAATGGGAGCGCTGGTATCCCAGCCTTTTTGACGCAGCAAACGATCTTGGCATTATTCGTGCCGAGGTCTGCGACCCGGATTCGCTCAACCTGAACCGCCGGCACGCGAAAGTTCGGCAGCGCGCGAAAGATGCGCACCTCGAAAAATGGGGCGGGAAACCACAGGAATAACGAATGTCTTTTGACTTGAGCGCTGTGCGTGCGCAATTTCCTGCGCTCGCATTGACTGACAATGGCAAGCGGCGCATATATTTTGACAATCCGGCGGGTACACAAGTATCGCAGCCTGTCGTAGATGCAATGTCCGAATGCCTGCTGCACAGTAACGCAAATCTTGGCGGGTATTTTTCGACCACAATCGATGTTGGCACCATCGTCCAGTCGGCACGGGATGCCATGGCCGATTTCCTGAATGCACCCAGCAGCGACGAGATTGTCTTCGGCCAGAACATGACGACGCTGACTCTGCATATATCTCGCTCTATTGGTCGCTTGTTCGGACCAGGCGACGAAATCATTTTGTCCAGAATGGATCACGATGCAAATGTCTGGCCGTGGGTCCTGATGGCACGCGACCTCGGCCTCAATGTGCGCTGGTTGCCATTCAACACGGAGTCATTCGAGTTTGACCTCGACGAGTTGGAAAAACTGATTTCGACGCGTACCCGTCTCATCTGCATCGGTGGTGCGAGTAACCTCACCGGTACAATCAACGATGTGAAATCGATCTGCGCGATCGCACGAGCAGCCGGCGCGCTGAGCTATATTGACGGCGTGCAGTCCGCACCGCATATCGCAACCGACGTGCAGGATCTTAATTGCGACTTTTTCGTTTGTTCCGCCTACAAGTTCTTTGGTCCACACCAGGGCATTCTCTGGGGTCGAAGGGATGTCCTGGAACGACTCGATGCGTACAGAGTGAGACCCGCGGGCAGCGAGATTCCCTGGTGCTTCGAAACCGGCACACAAAGTCACGAGGGCATCGCCGGTGTCGCGGCAACGGTCAACTACTTCGCGTCGATTGGTGCAACATTGGCATCTGATGGCCGCGGTGGCCCTGCAGAATTGACGGGTCGGCGGCGCGATGTTCGCAATGCGATGCACATGTTGTTCGAGTATGAGCAAGAACTGGCGCTGTATTTGATCGCTGGACTGCAGGCGATTGACGGGGTAACAGTGCAGGGTATTTCGGCACCGGACGCGATGGACCGCCGAGTGCCGACCGTGTCTTTCACGCATTCGGCTGTGGCACCGGCCACTATCGCCGAGGGACTCGCGCGGCAGAATATATTTGTCTGGAGCGGCCATAACTACGCGGTAGAGGCCGCAAAGGCCTTGCGTGTTTTGGACTCCGGCGGGGTTGTGAGGGTAGGACCCGTGCATTACAACAGCTTGGATGAGATTGACGCGTTGCTCGGCGCCTTGCCGCCACTGCTTGCGGCCTGAACAGTGTTTCCGCGGCACTCGTCCATTAAAAAAGCCGCGTTTCCGCAGCACTCGTCCATTAAAAAAGCCGCGTTTCCGCGGC
>TARA_R110002096_G_scaffold162010_9_pt1 | contig 43983 bp, 29 predicted proteins | sample TARA_R110002096 | Tara Oceans TARA_R110002096 (sample SAMEA4397295) | marine metagenome | biome: Polar Biome; feature: [DCM] deep chlorophyll maximum layer (ENVO:01000326); material: water (ENVO:00002006), including particulate matter (ENVO:01000060) such as... | depth 35 m
ACTGACACGGTACTCCCGGTTTACGGAGACAGACCTGCGTATGCGGGACCCTGGACCTAAACGAACTTCGCGCCGCAATCGTTGCAGAACTTGGCATCGCCGTCGTTGGCTGCATGGCACGTCGGACAGGTCCGCGCAAGAGCGGTCCCGCAGTCGTCGCAGAACTTCGCGGTCGCGCTGTTGACGTGTTGGCAGGACGGACAGACTTGGCCGACCGGTGCCGCATCGCCGCGCAAGCCTTCGCCGATCGCTCCGGCGAGCTGACGCACCGAGTCATGCGTCCCCGCGGCCACGTCGTCGAACGTCTCCGTGATCGCCGGCGACATCTCGCGCATCTGGTACTGCGCGATCTTGCGCTGGAAACCGGCCTTCAGCATCTGGAGTCCGATTCCGAGCATCGGCAGGCCGACCAGTGCCATCCAGAACTTCGACGGAAACTTATGCTCGGTGAAGCCCGGTCCAGCGGAGGACATTCCGGTGAAGGCCCTGAGGAAGTCGATAAGGCCGATCGCCAGCAGCACGCCGCCGACTCCCGCGAGACCGAATCCGAACATCCGTAGCGTGGTCCGGGTCTCCACGTGACCGTCCCGCTCCTTCACCCGTCGGTTCGTTCTACGGCGTTGGCTCATGACTTCATCTCCTTGATTCTCGTTGCGTTGCAGCTCTCGTCCTCGTTCCCAGCGAAGGCCGCGATCGAAGTGCGCACGACGCAACCATTGGGGAATCGGGTTCCCGAGCCTACGCGGTCGGCGCTCCGGCATTCACGCGTTGTCCGGGAATCGAAAGGCGAGACACCGCGATCGCGGCGTGACGGTCCCTGTCCTCGGGAGTCCGCCGACGCGTACGACGAACCAGACCTACGTGACCGCAGCGCACGCGCGCGGACGCCTCGATGCCCAAAGCTTAACGCCGACTCTCGTTGCCCTCGAACAGGACATCGAGCAGGCGCAACGGTTGATACGAGCGGAACGCGATCTGGCCCGGTTCCATGGGCGAGGCGCTCGCTCCGCCCTGGATCCGCACCGGCAACTCACGGTCGTTGAGCCAGACCTCGACCTGACGGGGCATCGCGCGGGAACGGTTCTTGGGTCCGAACACGATGCGCAGCACGTTGGGTTGGGTGCGCAGGAAGCCGTGGTAGTTCGACGTGCTCAGCTCGCCGCCCTTGCGCGCCTTGGCGAGCAGGTCCGCCCAGAGGCCGGCCCCCACGAGCATGCGCGGATCATCGGCCTCGTTCACGAACAGGAACGCGAGGCCGCCGGCCGTGACGAACAGATCGGTGATGGGCGGGGAGGCCTCGTCCAGGTCGAAGGTGAACGTCACCGTCATCTTGTCCTGGGTCGCCAGCACGGGGTCGGCCGAGACGACGGCCGCCATGCGCCGATCGAGCAAGTCGGTCTGGCTCTCCGGAGCACGCTGCAACGACAGCGTGCCCAGATCGTGCAGCCAGCGGGAGGACTTCCAACCCTGCATCGAGCCGTCGAAGTTCCAGTGCACGGACTGCAAGCGGTCGCGTTCGCCGCGCACGACGATCGCTCCGGGATAGGCGTCCTCGGCCGTCAAGCGCGGTGTGGCGCGAATCAGCTCGGCCTTCATGTTGACGAGACCGGCGCGCTCCTCGGCGGAGATCGTGTCGTAGTGATCCTCGAGGACCCGGTTGATCTTCTGGATCAAGCTCTGGGGGAACAGCTTGCCGTCCGCGACGTCCTTGGCGATACCGCGGATGAGCTCGTCCTTCTCCTGCTGGCGCTCCCGCTGTGCCGACGCTGCGCCTTCGAGCGAAGCCTCGATGCGACTCAACAAATCGAAGTGCACCTCGCTGTACTCGGCCAGAGCGGGCACGGGAGGCAGGATCGCCTTGGCGCCTGCAACGTCCCCCTCATGGAACCGGAACAGCGCGATGGTCAGCTTGCGGACGTCGTCGGAACCCGACGGGCGTGCGATCTCGGCCAGCGCTTCCATGTCCTTCGGAACGACGAGTTCGGCCTTCTTGGTGAACGCGGACGAACGCAGGGCGAGCAGTTGTACGCGACCGGTTCCGGTCTCGCGCAAGCTGAACTGGCGCTGGCCCGGATCGCTCGTCGTGCCACTGACCGTTCCGCGGCGCACGATGCCACCGACCTCGAACTCCGTGTGCTCGCCGTCGAGCGTCTGCAAACCGGCCACGGCGTCGTCCAGGAACCCGGCCAGGAGATCGCTCTCCATGCGCCCGCGTTGCATGCGCCGCTTGACCGCGTCGCGCCAGGACGAGGCGAGGCCTTCGTCCCACATCTCGCGAGCGCGCTCGTACTGCCGGTCCGCGCACATGGCATCGGCTCGGGCTCGGTCGTCCAGGAACAGGGCTCGCGCGGTCTCCTCGGTGATCTCCTCCTCACGATCCTCGAGGTTCGCGTGGGCGACCTGCAGATCGCGCTCGGAACGCCAGACCGCGCCGACCGGCAACTGCTCGACGGTCAAACCCAGGTCCTCGACTCGCTGCGTCCAGGCGGCCATCAAGGCGCCGGCCGCACCGGAACCGCCCGACTCCAACCGCGACTCCAGCAACCGTGACTGCTCTCCCACGAATGCGCGCAGTCGGCCGTCGACGCCTTCCCACATGCGGTCGACCTCGGCCACGTCACGAGCGATCTCGTCCAGGAGCGAGGAGTCGTTCAGGATGGCGCGGCGATCCGCACCCTCGAACCGATCCAGCTCGCTGACGAGTTCCGTGTCCCAGGACTCGGGCGAACTCGCGAGCGTCGTGAGCGCGTCGCGGAATCGATTCTGTTTGGCCTGGTCCATGGCGACCGAGGCGATGGATTCGCGATAGTGCAAGCGCAACATCTGGATCGCATCATCGATGCCTTCCATCCGCGCTCGATCGAGTCGAACTTGCAAGTTGTCGCGGAAGGCCGTCATCTTCTGCCGGCTCGGTCCCACGGGCAGGCTCTCGAGACTGCGGAACGCCGTCGCGCTTTCGAGTCGCGATCCCAGATCGCGCTCCAGCCGCGTCTTGGCCGCCTGCAGATCGCCGGCGAGGAGGTCCTGTTCGAAGTCACTCGTGATCTGCACGGTCAGCTCGTCCAGCGCCGCCTCGAGACTCGCTTCGAGCTTGAGGCGCACGCGGTCCGCTTCCGGTCGCAGATCCGTCGGCAGCGGCGCAGAGGCGTCGTCCGAGATCAGGAACTGATGGCTGTGGAACGCCTGGGCCAGGGTCATCCGCCCGGCCTCCAGGCTGGGGAGCAGGTTCTCGAGCACCGTCGAACGCGCTTCGACGTTCGACCGCCCGGGATCCGGCACGCGCGTCGACTCGCGCAAGTAATAGCCGACCGAAGCCGCCCCCACGATGATCAGCGTCCAGACCGCGGGCGCCAACCAAGCGGGACGACCGTCCGCGACCGGCTCCAGGGTCGACGCACGCACCGTCGGTGCACGACGTTCGCGCAAGCGCTCCAGGTCGGCGCCCAGGTCCTCGGGCGACTGGTAACGACGCTCGGGATCGCGCGACATGCACTTGCGCAGGACGAGCGCCATGCCCTTCGACAGGTGCGGCGCTTCGCGGCGCGGATCCCCGATCGGTTGGTAGAGCACCGACGACAGGATCTCGGCCACGCTGGTGCCCTCGAACGGAGGCTTGCCGACGAGCGCGTGGTACAGCGTCGCGCCGAGCGACCAGATGTCCGAACGCGAGTCGGCCGAACCGGGGTCGCGCGCCTGCTCGGGGCTGATGTAGTGCGGTGTTCCGAGAGTGCCGCCACTGCGCGTCATGCGCGGGTCGTCCTCGGCGAAGGCGAGTCCCAGATCGACCAATCGCGCGCGACCGGTGGGATCGATCAGCACGTTGCCGGGTTTGATGTCGCGGTGGACGACGCCCATCTCGCTGGCGTGCTGCAGCGCGTCGACCAGCGGGGCGAAGACGCGCAGGGCTTCCCGCTCGCTCATCGCGCCGCGTTCTTGGATGCGTTCGGCCAGGTTGATGCCCTCGACCAGCTCCATCGCGTACCACCAGCGCCCTTCGACCTCGCCCATGTCGATGGCCGAGATGATGCCGGGGTGACCGAGGCGCGCGGCGGTGCGTGCCTCGCGCTGCAAACGCCGCGCGGCGCGACGATTCCCGGTGAGTTCGGGATGCAGGATCTTGATCGCGACCGGGCGGTCGACCGCGATCTGGACGGCTCCGTACACGACCCCCGTGGCGCCGCGCCCGAGGATGCCCTCGATGCGGAACCCCGGGATGCGCGGCAGGGCCGCGGGTGCGTCGGATCGGAGGTTGTCCTGTGCCATACGGGTCGGGGGCGCGCCGTTCGCAGCGCGTCCCCCTCAGGCTGTCATTCCTTGGGGCCTGCCAGGCCGTACTTCTCGAGCTTTCGCTGCAAGGCGAAGCGGCTGATGCCCAGCGTGCGTGCAGCTTGGCTCTTGTTGCCGCCGGCCTGCGCCAGCGAAGCCTCGATCGAGCGTTTCTCGAGGTCGGCCACGGCTTCGCGGATGTCGCCCGTGGCGTTCAGGTTGCCGCTCGAGAGCGCCTCGCCCGTGGTCTTGCGACCTTCGCGGACGGCTTCGGAGAGGTCCTCGCCCGTGACGGTCTCGGTCGCCAACACGACCAGGCGGCGCATCTCGTTCTCGAGCTCGCGCACGTTGCCCGGCCAGTCGTGACGGACGAGACAGGCCATGACCTCGTGCGGGATGCGCGGCGGCGTGCTGCCGGCTTCGCGAGCGGCGCGGGCCAGCAGGTGCTCGGCCAACAACGGGACGTCGTCGCGACGCTCGCGCAACGGCGGCAGCACGATCGAGAGGACGGCGATGCGGTAGTAGAGGTCCTCGCGGAACGTGCCGTCGCGCACCATCTCCTCGAGGTTGCGGTGCGAAGCCGTCAGGATGCGCACGTCGACCTGGACGATGCGGTCGGAACCGAGGACGCGGAACTCGCCCTCCTGCAGCACGCGCAGCAGCTTCTTCTGCATCTCGGTGCTCATGTCCCCGATCTCGTCCAGGAACAGCGTGCCGCCGTCGGCCTGTTCGAGCAGACCCTTCTTGTTGCGATAGGCACCGGTGAACGCGCCGCGCACGTGGCCGAACAGCTCGGACTCGAGCAGCGTGTCGGGCAGCGCCGCGCAGTTCTCGGTGACGAACGGCTTGTCCTTGCGCTCGCCGTTGTGGTGGATGGCGCGGGCGATGAGTTCCTTGCCCGTGCCGCTCTCGCCGTGGATCAGCACCGGCAGTTCGGACTCGATGATCTTGTCCATCTGCTGGAAGACCTTGCGCATCGAGTCGGAGGCGCCGGTGATCGAGGTGTAGTCGTAGCGGCCGCGTTCGCGATCGAGTTCCTTGCGCACGACGGCGAGCTCGCTGTCGCGATCGCGCACCTTGCGGCCCAATTGGTCGTTCAGGCGCTCGATCTGCGCGCGCGAGTTCTCGAGCTTGTGGTTGCGTTCCTTCAGCTCGGCGACCATGCGCGCGTTCTTGATCGCCAGCGTGGCTTGGGCGGCGAAGAGCTCGACGAGCTCGAGGTCCTCGTCGCCGAACGCGCCGAACTGGAGTCGGTTGTCGACGTACAGCACGCCATCGACGCGACCGTCCAAGGTGATCGGCAGACACATCACGGAGCGCAAGCGCAGCTCCTCGACGCTGGCCATGCCGTCGAAGCGATCGTCCTCGCCCGCGTCGAGCGACATCACCGACTTGCCCGTGGCGATCACCTTGCCGGCGATCCCCATCGACAGGCGTGAGCGCGGCACGACGATGTCCGCGTTGTCGAAGCTGCGTGCGACGCTGACGGTCATGCGTTCGACGGACGTGGGCCCGGCACCGTCGCGGTCGGCGTCGCGCATCAACAGGAAGCCGCGTTCGCCGCCGACGAGCGAAACGGCCGAGTCGACGATCGAACGCAACAACGGAAGGAGGTCGACCTCGCCGACGAGCTCACGCGCGATCTTGGCGAACACGCGCAGGTTCTCGCGCTCGCGACGCGCCTCCGTGGACAACGTGGTCAGGCCCGCGTCGCCGCTGCCGTCCTTGGACGGTTCGTGCTCGAGGATCAATCGCGTGCTGCCGATCTGCACCTCGTCGCCCGGCGTCAACACCTTGCGGTCGATGCGCTGGCCGTTGACCTTGGTGCCGTTGGCGGACCCGAGGTCGACCACGATCGCCTCACCATTCAGGATCTCGATGCGACTGTGATGGCGCGAGATCAACGTGTCGGCCAGGCGCAGGTCGTTGTCGAGCGCGCGTCCGATCGAGATGGTCGGGCCCTCGAGCTCCAGGGGCGTCTGCACGCCGTCCTCGATCACGGTCCAGTGGCGAGCGGTCATCAGCGACATAGGGGGTTCGCCGGATCCGGGAGAATGCGGCTGGTGGGACGTTGCGCGGGCCGGGGAGGGCTCCGTGCGTTCGGGGAGGGCAGGCGGCGGGGACCGCACCGGGAACGGGGTCGCGCGAGCAACCTGACCGGCAGGCGGCTCGTGCGCTTCCGCACGCGACGTGGAGATCTACCAGCCGGAGAACGTGAGTAACCGCACACACTAAATGGAGCTGGGCTCGATCGACGGAAACCCTTACCCTCAAGCCACTTGCGTTCGCACATCCCAACGAGCGCCCCCCCTTTCCATGACCCGCTGGTACGAGAACGGCCTCCAATTCGACTGCACGCGCTGCGGCAACTGCTGCAAGAGCGGCGGCGAGTACCACTTCGTCTACATCGCCGACGAGGAGATCGAACCCCTCGCCCAGACCCTCGGACTGGACGTGGAGTCCTTCCTCGAGGCGCACTGCACCGAGGACGACGGCTGGACGGTCCTGAAGTCCGAAGGACCCGCGTGCCAGTTCCTGGCCGAGGACGGTTCGTGCTCCGTCTATGCGGCCAGACCCGTGCAGTGCCGGACCTGGCCGTTCTGGACCGAGAACCTCGAACAGGCCCGCTGGAAAGGCCCGGTCAAGGAACGCTGCCCCGGCCTCGACCAGGGCAAGCGGTTCGACGCGGACACGATCGACGCGATCGCGAAAGAGAACGACGCGTGGAAGGACGACGCGTGAACTGGTGAGCATCGCGGGCGGGCGCTGCGTCGCCGCTTAGCGCCTCCTCCATTCTGGAGGACTCCCCGGAGTGGGAATCTCAATGGAGAGGAAGCCGAATGCACGGCCCTCTCGTTCGCGGTGTTGGGTCCTTCCGAACCACTCCTCGCGTGAGGGTGCCGTCATGCACTCCGCCAACTCGGGGATCTTGGCCTCGGCCATCCTGGTGAGGTCGATAGGACCTGGAAGCACGGTTCCAGAACTTACGTGGCGGTTCCCTGACTCGAAGCTCGTGTAGCTCCCTGTACCCATCGGACCCCCACCACTTTGCCCCATGAAGCTCCCTCGTCTGTGGACCTCGATCCTGCTCGCATCGATCGCAAGCTGCAATCTGACCTATCACCCGCCGGCCCTCCGGAACCCCACCGATGAGGAACGGAAGATCATCGGCGCGGCCGAGCAATTGGACGCGATCGCCTATCAGCTCGATGAATTCGGGACGGTCTCAGCCGGAGCCCCGGTCCTCATTCGCAAGCCGGCCAGGCACTTTGGATTCCGGCTGAACCTGACACCGAAGCAGATCTTCGACAGAGAGACCATCCAGGCCAGCTCTGCGGCTCGGGGCGAGCGCAACACGCAAGTGGCCTTGAATCTGGCATTCAACCGTCTCGCCGAGGCTGCCGTCCTCGATGAAGAGGCGGTAGAGGCCATGAACGACGCCGTCGGTGCATCGCCGCAAGTCGCTGCACAGAAGCAGGCCTACGCGAATGCGAAGCGCATGGAGGCGGAGAAGGCCCGTGGCGCCGCCGAAGGTTCCCTGGCCCAAGCACTGGTCGGCATGGAACTGGACGCTGGCTCGGGCACGGCCGGCGCGGATCCGGTCACTCCGCCGACGACTGATCCCGGCACCACACCTTCCGACCCAGCTCTACCCACCGACCCGGTCGACCCGGTCACGCCCCCGGATGGCGATGAGGACGAGGAGCCCGCAGCCGACAAGGTCGAACTCGACCTCGGGATCCCGGGCACGTCGTCTGGCGTCTTCGAAGGCGGCTCCTTCGCGCGGGTCGGCAAGCAGGACCAAGTTCTGGAGCGGAGCCTGCGAGACATCATCACACGTACGTTCAACGACCATACGACGTTGCGGCTGTTCGAGTGGTTCAGCAGTCCGGAGCAGCATCAATTCGGATCCAACAAAGAGCTCTACGCTGCGGTGATGAACGTCAATGTCCGGCCTGGTCGCAGGACCGTGCAGAACTACATGGCTGAGATCGACGTGCAAGTCATGTATGCAAGCTGCGGGATCCCCCACGGCACGGAGTTCCCCGTTGCATTCGCGGTGTTTCCCGGACTCGACGGCCAAGTCCTCGACCTGACGAACGAACAGCGGCGACAGTCGAGCATCTCCCTCCTCGCCACCGCGATCCTCAACCCCCGCACGAACCTCGACATCGGTGTGGACAGCTCCAAGCGCTTCCAGCAGGACACGGCCAGCCTCGATGAACGCAACACGGTCGTCGCCTTCAACGAGGGCGCCAATCACTTCGGCTGGCGCTTCTTGCCGCGCTTCACCTCGCAAGGGGATCCTTCGGACAAGGACCCGCGTGCCGCATTGGAACTGCACCCTCAGACGTTCCCTGCCTTGGTCTTGCTGCTTGCGGATCGAGACGACCTCGACCTGTCCGTCTTGAATGAGGGTCCGATCGCGAACTCCAAGACCTTGGTCGAGCGCATCAAGGTGTTGAGTCACGGAACGACGGAGCGGGACAAGAAGCAGCGCGCGACCGCAGCGGACCTCCAAGAATGGGTCGACACAATCGCTGGTGCGCAAGGAGCCGATCCGGAAGAGGGTGAGTCTGGCGAAGCGTTGCGCCTTGGCCTCGTGAAGAAGGCCAAGGACACCTCCATCCAATTGGACATCTGGGGACGCACCCTCCTGGACCTGACGGAGTACCCGTGGGGTGACTTCAGGAAGTACGGACTCCAGAGTGACTCTGCTGAAGAACTGGAAACGGCCTGGAACAATCAACTCAAGAAGGCCAGCGCAGTTCTTGCGCGCAACAATCGCGCACTGGACGACCTCCAGGGCATGGATGCCGACACGTCATCATCGATTCAGGTCCTACAAGACAAAGTCCTTCGGGCCGCCGCGGCTCTGCAATCGGAACGAGAAGAGTCCGGTGGCATTCAGAGTTTCCGATCCGGTGAATTCAGGGCGGGGACAAACTGTGATGAGGATGGGCACAAGCACACCCAGATTGCATTCCTGTTCACGCCCAGGTGGTTGCGCTACAACCCGGCGAAATCCAGCTCGGACAGCATCTGGCGTGCATTGGAGGAGGCCCGTATCGAGAAGAGCTCGCCCCGCTACCGAGAGACTCAGTTCGTCCAGATGGGCATGCGTTTGGACCGTGTCTACAAGACACTGCGATCCATCGAGCCAACCGTCAGCCCGGCCGGACCCAAGGGAACAGGGTTCTACGGGCCTCGTATTCACACCCCTTCGCGTTCCCACCTCGGCACCGACACCCTCTTGAAGCGAGCGGAGATGCTGCAAGCCAAGGCCTTGGGTTCCGATTTCTACTCCGACATCCCGGAACCCCTGCCCGAGCCCATCATCCAGACCGGTCAGGTGTTCCAGGGCTGGACCAACCACTCGAGCCTGTTCGCCATCTCCGGCAACCACTTCGAGGGGCAACTGCTGCACGCGACCATCGGCGGTCGTGCGGCCCACGTTCAGGTGGTTTCGGACCACTCGGCCTACATCAAAGTCGATCCGTGGCGCGTCGAGAAGGACAAGGACGTCTACGACGTGCATGTGGTCACGACCGGAGGCGTCCAGCTCGTGGGTGTCGCGCAGTTCACCAAGAAGATCGACGGCAAGCGTTTCCAGCCGTTCGTCAGCTTGCTGCACAAAGACCTGGTCAAGGATGATGCCTCGGACAAGATCTACTGGCCTGAATCGACACTGACCTTCAACTGGATCGCCGGCTCGAAACCGCCGAAGCATGGAGACTTCGAGATCTGGTACCGGGTGAATGGTGTAGGCGCCTTCACTCCGGCCAAGACGACAGGCAGTTCGCCGACTCTCAAGGACAATCAGCTCTCGGTGGACCTCGGTTCGGCCCAGTTCGGCAACACCTTCGTTCCGGTCGAGATTCAGGTCCGCCTGCGTCCGTCGCCTGGCGATGAGCCCGTCGATGTCACGCTGGGCAAGCCCGTGTTGATCCATGCACCCGAAAAGGCGCGCACGGTCCAGGTGGCCGGCAGCATCAAGGTCAACAAGAAGGAGAAGGACGGTAAGACGACCTACACGAGGGAAGGCGAGGTCACGCTCTCGGCGTTCAAGGACAACCCCTTGCTCAAGGGCAAGGAGCTCAAGGTCATCATCAAGGGTGACGACAATACCGTCCCTGGGACGTTCGTCGTGAACAAGGATGGTGGCGACCTCGAGCGCAAACTGCTGATCGAGGACAGCCACCTCGAGACGCTCCACGAAATCGTGGACAAGGCCAAGACTCCGACATTGGTTTTGAAGACTCCAACCGAGCTGATCGTCCTCGACGTCAAGATCGACTTTCTCAAGAAGTGAACGCTCGCGGGTCGGCCACCTGACCCCGAGCCCATCCCTGGGCCGGCCGGATCTCCCAAGCTCACGCGCAGCGTGACTTGCGGCTCCCGGCCGGCCTCGCAACTTGCCCAAACCGAGTCACCACTCCTGGGCCGCAGCCTTTCGCCACGAAGCTCGTGTCGTGATGCACATGCCGACAGGGTTCGGCCAAGGAGCGTCACCTCGGATTCGGCAAGGGGACGCAGGTCGACCTCGGCGCGATCAAGAGAGGGAACGGCCCGTATGCGCCGCGCCTCGACCTATGCCCCGCGGTACACCGGCTTGCGCTTCTCGGCGAACGCCGCCAGCGCCTCCAGGCGGTCCTTGGTCGGGATGACGTCCTCGTAGCAACCCGCTTCGATCTCGAGGCCGGCCGCGATGCCGACCTGGGTGCCCTGATCGATCGCGCGCTTGGCGGCGCGCACGGCGACGGGGCCGTTGCCGCCGATCTGTTCGGCCAGCATGTACGCGCCCTCCATCAATTCGGCGCGCGGGAAGACGCGGTTCAAGAGGCCGATGCGCTCGGCCTCGGCGGCATCCAGCTTGCGCCCGGTGAGGATCAGGTCCTTGGCGCGGCTCTGCCCGATCAAGCGCGGCAGGCGTTGCGTTCCGCCGGCACCGGGAATGATCGCCAACGTGGTCTCGGTCAGTCCGAACGCAGCTTCTTCGGCCGCGACACGCAGGTCACAGGCGAGCATCAGCTCGGTGCCTCCACCGAACGCAAAGCCGTTGACGACGGCGATGGTCGGCTGGGGCAGCGAGGCCACGTCGTCCATCACGCCGCGAATGTTGCGCACGAAGTGCGGCACCATCTCGACCGGCATCGTCTTGCGCTCCTTCAGGTCCGCGCCCGCACAGAACGCGCGCTCGCCGGCACCCGTGATCAGGATGCTGCGGATGGACAGGTCCTCGCGCAGCCGTTCGATCATCGTCCGGAACCGTCGCAGGGTCGGGAACGACAGGCAGTTCATCACCTCGGGACGCTCGATGCGGAGGGTGACGCGGTCGCCCTCGCGGGTCTCGCTGACGAGCTCGGGCTGATCGGGAACGCTGTCGGGGAATTGCTTGGCGACGGACATGCTGGCGTGGGGTCGGAGGGAACGGGGCAGAGAGGATACGGTCCCGCGCCGCTCGCGTCCGCCCTCTCAGCCCGTCAATCCGGCGCGCACCGCTTGCGCGACGTCGCTGATCGAGAGGCTCGTCATGCACAGATGATGGCCAGACCCTGCGATCGGGCAGAGCTCCAGGTGACAGGGTCCGCAGGGCACGGTCTCGCGAATGCGCACGTCCCCCACCAGATGCTCCGCGGTGTGCCGCGGATCCGTCGGACCGATCAGCGTCACGGTCCGGGCTCCACCGGCGCGCAGGACGTGCCGCGCGCCGCCATCCGTCGCCACGCAGACGCGCGCCAGTTCGCCCAACGCCGCCAGCTCCATGACGCTCGCGGGCGGACTCACGTACGCGCTGGCACCCACCTCGCGGGCCAGCGCGGACGTCGCGTCCTCCTCGCCGGGGCCACAGGTCAGGAGCACCGGCGCGCTCTCCTTCACGATCTTCAACAGCCGGCGCCAGGATTCCGGCGGCCAGCCCTTGGCGGAATCCGGTCGCGCTCCGACGTTCGCCAGGACGAAGGGCGCCGCCGGGTCGATCCCCAGGTCGGTCGAGCGCGACCTCACCGCAGCCTGGACTTCGGCACTCGGACGCAACTCCGGGACGCGATGTGCGACGGGAATCCCGGCGTAGCCCGCGAGCTCGACGGCGGCCGAACCGAAGGGTCGCGGCAGCCAACGCGGCCGGCGTCCGATGCGCCCGAGGCCGATCGGAAGGCCACCGATCTCGCGCGCCGGGGTGATCGCGGTCGTCAACAACGGCCCTCGTCCACCGCGCGCCCAACCGATGCGGCGCGCGACGCCCGCACCCCACGCGGCACGCGCACTGCGCCACGAACCGTCGAACAACAACGCCAGGTCATGACCCGCCGCATCGCTCGAGCGCGCGTTGCCCTGGAGCGGCTGGATGCGAGCGGAGGGAATCCGTTCGGCGACCCAACCCGCATGGGCACGCGGCAAGGCCAAGGTCAGGTCGTCGCCACGCTCGACGAGCGCATCGAGGACCGGCAGCACCGCCACCAGGTCGCCCAACCAATTGGGCAAACGGACCCACGTGCGCGTCATGCGACAGGCTCGGGCGCCAAGCGCAATTGCCCCTCTGCGGCACCGACGACCGACGCGACGGGGATGTCCTGCATGCAACGATGGTGCCCCAAGGGACACGTGCGTTGGATGCACGGCTGACACTCGAGCGGCGCCGAGCGCACGACCGTGCAGTGTTCCAACGACGTCGCGGTGAGCTCGGGGAAGTTCGGGCCCATGATCGTGACGCACGGCACGTCGAAGGCGGCGGCGTACCAGCGCGGACCGGAGTCCCCCACCAGCAGCAGCTTGGCGTCGCGCACGAGCGCTTTCAGCCCGTCCAGTCCCGTGTTCCAGCCCGACAGGTCGAGCGCGTCGCTCCGGCAGGTCCGCGCGACCTGGGCGACCAAGGTGGCTTCCGCAGGCCCTCCGGTCACGACCGGGCGCAGGCCGTGTTTCGCGGAGAGTTCGTCCAGCGCGGCGGCGAAGCGCTCCGGCGGCCAGAGTTTCGCGGCACCGAACGCCGCACCGGGGCAACACAGGACGTAGTCCTCGTTCTGGCCCAGGCCGCGCTCGAGCAATCCGGCGCGCGCTTTCGCGGCCACCGATTCGCGGACGCCTAAATGCGGATGAAGGTCCTCGACCTCCAGACCCGCCAGACCGGCGACGTCGCGCAGGAGATGCGCGGTCGGGATCGGTGCGCGTCGACCCCCGCGCGTCGGCGGAACCAGGCCATGCGTCAGCAACGGTCCGCGTGCCGCCAATGCCGCGCCGATGATCTTGGGCACGCCGACGCGCCGCGCCGCGCGGGCGGACCCGAGCGAGTGCGTCAGCAGCAGCACGGCGTCGGGTGCGAGCGCGGCGAGACGCGCGGACTCGGCCGCGCGCGACGACACCGTTTCGATCCGCACGCTCCCGCCCTCTCGTGTGGGGTCGCACCAGGGTCCGTCGGCCAGCACGGACGCCAGGTGACGCCGCACCAGGAACGTGACCCGTGGCCAACGCGGATCCCGCGCGGCCGCGACGAGCACCGGCGTCGCCATCACCAGGTCGCCGACCCAGTTCGGCACGCGCACGACGAGATGCGCGGGTCGCAGCGGGGCGTCGACCTCTCCGTGTCGCGGCGTGTGCGCGGCCATGCGTCGTCGTTTGTCCTCGACCTCGTTCGCCCAGCGCCTGCGCGCCTCCTCGCCCTTGATGTTGCGCAGATCGAGGTAGCGCAACAGGAACGCGAGCCGATCGTCGAAGGGAACCTCGGGCGGACACGAGTGCAGGAGCTGCGCGATGTCCTTGACCCACCAGCGCGCGCGAGGTCGTTGCTCCCGGCGCGCGCGGCCGACGTCGATCCAGACGAAGTCGCCGGGTCGCATGTCCTCGGGCACCAGGAAGTGCTGGAGGTAGAGGTCGCGGTGGTACCAGCCCGCGGAGTGGAAGGCGGCGACCTGGCGCGCCAGGCGGCGCAGCCAGATGCGACGCTCGGTGGATGAGCAGGTGGCCAGGTGATCGCGCAGGTTGGCGCGGGCCGGAATGCGCTCCATCAGGACCGCCGACCGGCGGCCGAGACCGGCCCAGCCCAGGGCGGAGGGGACGCGGAATCCGGCGGCGTCCAGGTCGACGAGGTTCTGGTACTCGCGTTCTCCTGCACGGGCTGCGCCGGCTCCGAACAGCCGTGCGTGGAGTCGATCGGTCCACGGCTCGCCGGCGTGCCGCTTGATCACGGAGTCCGGGGCGTCGCTCGGAACGAGGGTGACGCGGCCAGGCACGTGACGCAGTTCGGAGCCCTCGGCGTCCCTCAACAGCCACTGGAGGGGCCTCACGGGGGCTTTGGAAGCCCAGAGCTCTGCGTCCTCGGATGTCAGGTGACCCTGGATTCGGTCGGTCGAGTCGGCGTGAACCATGGCCGACCAGCAGAACCTGCAACGGCTCGGGTTGCCAGCCCCGAGTCGAGGACGGCTCACGAATCCGCCCAGGACCCCGAGTTGTGGTCACACCATCCCGTGGCTCACATCGAAAATGCGCTCCGAAGGGTTCCCACTGGAGTATTCCTTGGCACGAATAGAGAGGTGAGCGACATCGTTCACTATCCTCTCAGCCTTCCCCACTCCGCCCCGCACCAACTTTCGCGTGCTCCGGCCAACCCTCACCCCCCCGATCGCTCCCATGAGCGCCGGATCCGTAACCATGGAGAGCCAAGCTCTTCAGGACGAGTTCAACCCCTTCCTCTCGATGGCGAAGGGGTTCGATACCGCGGCCGATATCCTCGGCCTTGACGAGGGGATCCGTGAGGTCCTGCGCCAGCCGGAACGCGAACTGAAGGTCTCGCTCCCCATCGTCATGGACGATGGGTCGATGCGCGTCTTCACCGGGTATCGCGTCCAGCACAACTTCCTGCGCGGTCCGTGCAAGGGAGGCATCCGGTTCTCGCCGGACGTCAACCTCGACGAAGTGCGTGCGCTGGCGGCCTGGATGACCTGGAAGTGTTCCGTCGTGAACCTCCCGTTCGGTGGCGCCAAGGGTGGCGTCATCTGTGATCCGCGCAGCATGTCGCAGGGCGAGCTCGAACGACTCACCCGCCGCTACACCGCGCAGATCATGGACATCCTCGGTCCCGATCGTGACGTGCCCGCGCCGGACATGAACACGAACGAGCAGACGATGGCGTGGATCATGGACACGTACTCCATGCACGTGCGTCGCACGACGACCGCGATCGTCACCGGCAAGCCGCTGTCCATCGGTGGCTCGAAGGGTCGCAAGGAAGCGACCGGCCGCGGCGTGATGATCGCGTCGAACGAAGCGCTCAAGATGGCGGGCATGCGTCCCGAGGACACGCGCGTCGTGGTCCAGGGTTCCGGCAACGTCGGTGGCATCGGCGCCATGCTCCTCCATCGCGAGGGCTACAAGATCGTCAGCATCAGCGACATGTACGGCACCGTGTACAACGAGAAGGGCCTGGACATCCCGGCCGTCATGGCACACCTGCAAGAGCACGCCCAGCTCGAGGGATTCAAGGAGGCCACGCACATGGCCAACAAGGATCAGCTCGAGCTCGACTGCGACCTGCTCGTCCCGGCCGCCACCGAGAACCAGATCACCAGCCAGAACGCGGACCGCATCAAGGCCAAGCTGATCGTCGAGGGCGCCAACGGCCCCACGACGGCCATCGCCTCCGACGTGCTCCACGACCGCGGCGTGATCATCGTCCCGGACATCCTTGCGAACGCGGGCGGCGTGACCGTCAGCTACTTCGAGTGGGTCCAGGACCGCATGGGCTACTTCTGGACGGAAGAGATCGTGAACTCCCGCCTCGAGCAGATCATGGTCGGCGCCTTCGCCGAGGTCGCCGATACGGCCAAGAAGTACAAGGTGTCGATGCGCACGGCCGCCTACATCCTGGCGATCGATCGCGTGGCCACGGTGTTCCGCCTGCGCGGCATCTTCGCCTAGGGCTCCCCACATGACTGCCAACGTCGACACCGCGAGTGGACACGTGGACGACGCCGACGATCCGGTTGGCGCCACCACGAGCGAACAGGCCCTCCCCAGGACTCCGGCCCTGGACGAGGACAACCCGTTCGAGACGATGATGGAGCAATTCATGGCGGCGGCCGACATGACCGGCCTGTCCGTCGAGGAGTTCCGCATCCTCAGCAAGTCCGACCGTGAGATCGCGGTCTCCGTGCCGGTGCGCATGGACGACGGCCGTCTCGAGGTCTTCGACGGGTATCGCATCCAGCACAACGCCGGCCTCGGTCCGTTCGTCGGGCCGCTGCGCATGGGCGCCGACCTCAAGGTCGACGAACTGCGCGCCCTGGCCGCGTGGATGACCTGGAAGTGCGCCGTGCTGAACATTCCGTTCGGCGGTGCCTGCGGGGGACTGCGCATCGACCCCGAGGCCATCAGTTCGAAGGAACTCGAGCGCGTCGTGCGCCGCTACACCGCCAACCTCCTGGGTGACATCGGTCCGGAGCGCGACGTCCTGACTCCCGACGTCTACGCCGACGAGCGCGTCATGGCCTGGGTGCTCGACACGATCAGCTTCCACGAACGCGCGACCGCCAACTCGGCGGTCACCGGCAAGCCCCTCGAGATGGCCGGCAGCATCGGCTCCCGCGACGCCGTCGCCCAAGGGCTGCGCATCATCCTGCGCCTGGCCGCCGCCCACTACGGCCTCGGCTCCTCGGACCTCGCGATCAACATTCAGGGTGTCGGAACCGTCGGGGGCAACCTCGCCCGTCTGATGTTCGACGACGGCCACCGCATCACGGGACTCGCCGACGTCTCCGGCGGCCTGTACGACGTGCAAGGCCTGGACGTACCTTCGGTCCTGGCGTGGCGCGAGCAGAACGGCACGCTCGAGGGCTACAACGGCCGCGGCGAGCGCGTCGAAGGCCGCGAGTTCATCAAGCTCAAGTGCGATGTGTTCGTCCCCTGTGCGGCCGCCAACGCGGTGCACTCGGGCAACGCCGTCGAACTGGACACCAAACTGGTCATCGAAGGTGCCCACGGCCCGGTCTCACCGCGCGCCGACCGCATCCTCGAGCAGCGCAAGATCCCGCTCGTCCCGGACATCCTCGCCAACGGTGGCGCGGCGGTGCTCGCGTACTTCGAGTGGGTCCAGAACCGCACCGGACTCGCCTGGATCGACCAGGTCGTCTCGGGACGCCTCAGCCGCATGATGCGCGAAGCCTGGGACGCCTCGGTCGAGGTGCAGGGCGAGTTCAACTGCACGATGCGTCGCGCCGCCCACATCCTGGCCGTGCGTCGGATCGCCGAAGCCGACCAGGTCCGCGGCATCTACGCCTAGTGTCCTGGATCTGATCTTCGCCAGACGTGTCTGGCGATGCATGGATCCAAGCAGGTCGCCTGCGTCGGACTCCAGATTCGCGAGCGCGGCGTCACCGAGCCCGGTTCATCGCCGCGCTCGCGAACTCATGATCGGCGATGCACCGGGTGCACCCAGGAGTCTCCGGTCCTGGACGCTCGATCGAATCGGAGCGCATGCACGTCAATCGGCGTCGTCCTGGGGCGTGAAGACGTCACGCGCGAACCGGTAGGCAGCGAAGAGCATGACGCCGGACAGGCCCAACTGACCCGCGCGTGCGGCACCGTCGACGTTCACCAACTGCATCCCAGCAGCTGACCCGAGGAACGCTCCCAAGCCGAGCCGGCGCGCGGATGCTGGGTCGACGTGGCCCGCTCGCAAGAACAGGAAGAGCGAACGACCAGCGGTCACGACCGCTACGGCGAGGCTGACGCCGCGGGCACCGGGGAATCCGATCTGCGGCACGAGCAACAGCATGCCCGGCACCACCACGAGCCCCCCACCGATGCCGAGCAACGGCACGACGATCCCGACGATGAGCCCGAGGGCGGACGTCATGGCGTAGTCGGCGAACGACAGGTCGCCCGTGACCACGAACTCCGCGCGGTCCGCGGTCCACAGGAGTCGCACCGCGGCGACCGCCAGGACCACGGTGAAGACCTGTTTGAGGCGCAGGGTCGGGACCTCCTGCGCCAGGCGGAAGCCGATCTGAGCTCCGATCAGTGCGGTGGGCAAGAGCGCCAGGACGAGGGCCCACGGCAACTCGACATCGCCCCGAAGGGCTGCGGCTCCGGTCGCGGCGCAGGCGGTCGCGAAGACCAGGGCCAACGACGTGGCGACGGCTCGCTTGAGCGGAATGCCCAGGCCGTAGTGCTGCAGCGGCGTGGCGAAGAGCCCGCCGCCGATCCCGCAGATCGCGCCGATGCAGCCGATCACGAGCCCGGCGGGCGCCAACCAGAAGCGGTTCGGTTCCGCGGCTTGTGGAGCCGGAGGGTCGGTGGCCATCGGGGGGGCGGGGTCGGCGCTCGGAGGCGCGGCGTCAAGCATCCTGGCCCTCGGAGCCCCCGCTTGGGGAGCCACCGTCCGCAGCAACGCCTTGTCCGCGCTTCGCACGTTCCAAGGTGGCGGTCGTCGAACGCCCCGCGAGCAGCGGCGCCAGGACGACGCGTCCCCCATGGCTCTCGACCCATTCCGTGCCGACCACGCCCTTGTCGCGCCAGTCCTCGCCCTTGACGAGAACGTCGGGCGTCACCGTTTGGATCAAGCTCAGCGGCGTGTCGTCCTCGAACGCCATGACGCCGTCCACGACCTCGAGCGCGGCCAGGACCTCCATCCGATCGTCCAGTTCGTTGACGGGCCGCGTGGGGCCCTTGGCGCGACGCACGCTGGCGTCGTCGTTGATGCCGACGATCAGCGCATCCCCCAGCGTGCGCGCGAAGCGCAGGTACTCGACGTGCCCGCGATGCAGGACGTCGAAGCAACCGTTGGTGAAGACGATGCGGCGTCCCTGGCGACGCCAGGACTCGAGTTTCTCAGGCAGAGTGGCGGCATCGAGGCGCTTGCTGCCGGCCCCCACGCGATCCGCGGCGAGACGTGCGTCCAGTTCGGCGCGCGTGACGCTGTGCGTTCCCAACCGCGCCACGACCAGACCCGCCGCCTGGTTGGCCAGGCCGACGGCGTCCGCGAGCTCGAGGCCCGCGGCCAGGTAGAGCGCAAGGTGCGCGACCACCGTGTCCCCGGCGCCCGTCACGTCGTAGACTTTCTGGGCTTCGGCGGGAACGCGCCCGTCCGTGCCGTCCTTGCTGCGATAGTAGATGCCCTCGGCGCTGAGCGTGATGAGGACGTTGTCCAGGTCGGCCGCTTCGAGCAACTCCTGGGCCGCCGCCGGCACGTCGTTGACGCTGGCGATCGAATGACCGACGGCCTCTTCGGCCTCCTTGCGGTTGGGCGTGATCAACGTGGCGCCGCGATAGCGTGTGTAATCGGCGCCCTTCGGATCGACCAACACCGGGACGCCCTTCTGGCGGCACGCTGCGATGATCTTGGCGATCAGACCGGGGGAGAGCAGGCCCTTGCCGTAATCCGAGATCACGACAGCATCCGAACGGTCGACCGCGGCGAGCGCAGCCACCTCGACGGCCTTCGCGGCGGCGCCGTCCAGTTCGCGCACGTCCTCCCAATCGACACGCAACATCTGTTGCACACCGCTGAGCATCCGGGTCTTCTCGATCGTGGGCCGCGAATCGTCCCGGACGATGCCGTCGACCTGGGCGCCCAGTTCCTCGAGCTGCTCGATGAGCGCGCGGCCCAAACCGTCGTCGCCGACGACGCCGACCACATCGATCTCCGCCTCCATCGCGCGCAGGTTGGCGGCGACGTTGCCGGCGCCGCCGAGGCGCAACTCGCTCTGTTTCGCCGCCAGCACCGGAATCGGCGCTTCGGGCGAGATGCGGGTCACGTCCCCCATCACGTAACGATCGAGGATCAGGTCCCCAATGATCGCGACGCGCGGACGTGTCAGGTCGCGCAGGATCGCGCGCAGTTCGTGTCGACGGCTCATGCTTGGGCTTCCTCGAGCTTGGCCAGAACGGCCATGCGCAACAACGGCAGCAGCAACTCGTGCTGACCGATGAGAGAGATTCCGGTCCCCGGAGGACGCCGGACCACGTTGGTCTCCGCGCGGTACTGGCGGATCATGTCCAGGTTGGCGGTGGTCATGTTCGCGAGGTCGTGACCGAGGTTGATCGCGACGCTGACGGCTTTGAGGAACACCTCGGGCAACATCACCGCGCACCCGACGTTCATCCAGACGCCGCCGTCCAGGTCCGCGACGCGGCCGCAGACGTGGTGGAAGTCCGCCAGCGCAGCCGCGCCCAGGTCGGCTCCGTCGCAGGCTGGATGCATGTGGACGATGTCGGCGCCGATGGCGGGATGGCACGTCACGCCGAGGCCCAACCGTACGGCCGCGGCGGGCACGGACAGGTTCAGGTGCGGCGCCTTGGCGTCGATCAACTCACGCCCGAGCGCACGGCCGAAGCCCTTGGGCGCGCCCTCCTCGGGATGCGCGCCGCGCTTGGCCGCGGCCGCCAACGCGCGCCCGGTCTCGTCCGCGAAACCGAACTTGCCGGCGGGCAGCTGCGTGTCGACGTTCTCGCTGGTGAAGCCGACGGTCGAGATCTCGTAGTCGTGGATCGCCCCCGCGCTGTTCAACGCGACATCGGTCACGATGCCGCGCTCCATCAGGTCGATGACCAGCGGTGCCAGTCCGACCTTCAGCACGTGCGCGCCCATCGCCATCACGACCGGTCGGCCGGCCAGCTTGGCGGCGACGATGCGCTCGACGAGTTGCTTGAAGTGCGTGCCGGCGTAGATGTCGGGCAACGCATCGACGAACGCTCCGAACCCGGGCACGGGCGGCGGCACCTGACAGAAGTCGGCGGTCGTCACCAGGCTGGGACGGGAGGCCAACGGCTCGAGCGTCAGGTCCTGCATCTCCGGGAAGGGATGGCCCGAAGCGTGGGAAGGGGTCGTCATGGAAGGTCGGGGGGAAGCGGCGCGGAGGCTTCAGGATGAGGAACGGCGCGGCGGCGCTCAATGATGAAGTCGTCAGCCGTGCAATCCGGCGTGCAGGGACTGACGCGCCAGGTGGGCCGGGGACATGGGTAGCGTGTCGAGCAGCGCGTCCAGGGCCTCCGCCCCCTTCACGATCTCGAGCTCCACGTGCAGCACCACCAGTTCCATGTCGGCTGGAAGGGCCGTGGACTCCAGCAATCGCGCCGCATCCTTGGCCGTGGTGACCACGGGGCGCTGCCCCAGGCCGTCCAGCTCGCCCGGTACGAACGCGTGGTGGTCGGGGAAGGAGCGGTGCTCGATCACGTGGGCGCCCAGTTCGGTCAAGGTCGCTTCGACCGCGGCGGGATTGCCGACGCCCGTCACGAGGTCGATCTCCAACCCGCGCAAGGACGCCAGGTCCCGCTCGCTCCCGTCGCGATCCACCAGTTCGGTCGGAGCATGGACGGCTCGGGCGATGGGCACGCCGGGCGCCAGACGCGACAGTTCGGCCTCGAGATGGGTCAACTCGTTCCAGGCGATCGCATCGGAACGGGTGATCACGATTCCGTGTGCACGACGCAACGCGGACGGCGACTCGCGCAACAAGCCCCGCGGCAGGAAGGCGCGTACGGGGTCGGCCCCGTCGCTCGTACCTGGCAGCCCCCACGGGCGCGTCGCGTCCACGAGCACGATGTCGAGGTCGCGGTCGAGCCGCCGGTGCTGGAATCCGTCGTCCAGCACGATCGCATCGACGCCGGCATCCACGAGCTCGGCGGCGCCGGCCACGCGGTCCGGATTCTCGACGTGCATCACGCCGTCCAACTTCGCCGTGAGTTCCTGGGCCTCGTCGCCGGGCCCCTCGCCTTTGCGATAGCCGCGCGAGAGGATCCCGGGCTTCCACCCGCGCGCGATCAAGCGCCGGGTGAACCACGCCACCGCGGGCGTCTTGCCGGTGCCACCGGCGGTCAGATTGCCGATGCAGATCACCGGCGCGTCGACGCGCCGGATCGGCAACCACTTCCGGTCGTACAACGCTCCGCGCAAACGCGCGAGAACACCGAACAGAGCGGCGGGCACGGAGAGCAGTTCGACGAGGCCACCGCGTTGGGCGAGCCAGGTCTCAGGTCGGCGTCGCGGTCCACGGGTCATGCTGGACCTTCGGCGCACGAACGGTATCGAACGGGGATCGCGCGCATGCCCGACATGTCGGGATGCGCCGCACGGAACGCGCGGGGATCCACGAGAACGATGAGCGGGCCGCAGCCCACGTCATCAGAGCGTCGGCGGCGCCGCTTGATCCTCATCCGGGATCAATTCGATCAGCCCGCGTTCCATCTCGAGGAAGGCGATCTTGATCGGGTTGACCTCGCGCGTTTCGATCAGCGGCGAAGCGCCACGGATGAGTTCACGCACACGCTTCTGGAGAAGGGCGGTCTTGTGGAACGACCCTTGGACGGTCTGCTGGAGGCGCTGGGGCAGCGTCAGGTCCATGGAATTGGCCCGGAGGAAGGTGGGTGGATCGCGGAAGGCGGCGGACGTGGCGGCTCCCATCGGCACTCGACAGGACGCTCGCGAACCGGACATGCTAGCCGGGGAGCGCGCCCACTGGCAAGGCGAGGGGGGCCTTCCTGCGCCATTTCTACGTGATTCCGAGGGGAGGCCGCGGCGCTGACCTGGAACCGGACCTAACGGGGAGGACCCCAGGGTCGATCGCGGGTCGAGGTGGCCTCTCCGCCCCACTCCCGGGACCGCCATCGCCGGTCGAAGGAAACCCGGGATCAGCCGGGAAAAGGAACCGGCTCGAGCGCATTCCCCGCATCCACGACCACGCCCAGGTTGCCCATCGAAACGGAGGCCGCGACGGCTAGGTCCAGGGCACGCCAGCGTCCGAACGCGAGTTCGACGGCCTTGGGTCCGGCGAGGCGACCGTCCCGGCCCAAGGCGCGCCGCTCGGCCACGGCCGGAGGCACGTCCAACCACAACTGGCGATCGAGGTGAACGCCGACCCGCGGGTGCAGCAACCCCGGACCTTCGACCAGTCGTACGACGCCCTCTTCGCGTGGTCGAGCGAGTTGATCGGCCAGCGCGTCCAGATCGATGGCCGCGGCGGACTCGAGCAGCGGATCGGGGTTCGCAGCCGGGCACCAGTCCGCACGCATGTGAGCGGCGGAGGCCACGACCTGGGTGCTGCGCCCGCGGGCCTCGAACCGTCGAGCCAGGTCGCGGGCGAACAGGCTGCGTCCCGAGAGCGCCTTGCCCGCGATCCCGATGGTCGCACCAGCGCTGGGCACCTCGAGCGCGTCGATCCAGCCGTCGAGGGCGACGTGTCGCGCGTCCAACCGCGCGGGAAGTTGATCCAGACCCAGCAGAACGGCCTCCGCCTCGACCTGCTCCCCCGCCACGGCGTACCCGCGCGCGAGGTGCATGTGCGGGATGCCGTTGGCCCACGCGGCGTCACGATCCCCCGCACGATCTCCGACCATGACGGCCGAGCGCGTGCCGAACGTCAACAGCAGGTCCTCGACCATGTCCGCCTTGTTCGAGATGCGCGGGCTGTCCAGACAGCGGCCCTCCTCGATCCATCGAGCGAGGCCCATACCCGTCAGCATCGCGTCCAGGTACGCCTGACTGCAGTTGCTGGCGATCCCCATGCGCACGCCGCCCCGTTGCAGGTGATCCAGTGCGGCTTCGGTACCGGGCAGGAGTCCCGCGCGCCCTTCGTCGAGCAATCGATGCTCCTCGCGCACGCAGGCGGCCATCAGGTGCGCCCTCTGATCGGGTTCGAGGTCGGCGAAGACCTGGTCGAAGCCCTGGTCCAGGGGTAGACCGACCATGCCCATCCAGACCTCGGGCGTGGGCGGTTCACGATCCAGCCCCAACTCGACGAAGGCCGCCAGCGCCCCCGCTCGGGCCGCGTCGGGCCAGAAGCGGTCCGTGGCGACGAGGGTGCCGTCCAGGTCGAAGATCACCGCGTCGAAGGGCGGGCGCATGCAACGAGCCTAGCGCTCCCAGCCGCCGCCCCAAGGGGAAAGAACCTCGATCGAACCGGATTCGCGCCGAGGTCCTACGAACGAGGAGGGTGGGCCCGGTGTCCAGGGGGGCTAGAATCCTCGCCCGTAACGCTGCCGACCCCACCTGTCGCCCGTCACGCCGCCCATGCGAATCCTCCGCCGATCCCGCCCCATCGCGCTGTTCCTCGGACTCGTCACCACCGGCCTCTGGCTGGCGGCTCCGCCCTCCTCCGCCGACGGTCGCACCGACGACGCGCCGCCGTCCAAGGCTCTGCTGCATGAATTGTGCAGCGGGACGCGGTTGGCCGGCACGCGGGGCTCGGTGCGCACCGCCGACTTCGTCACGCGCGTGCTCGAGGACGCCGGCTGGTCCGTCGAACGGGACTCCCGCGACGTGCTGCTGTCGCTGCCGCGCAAGACGACGCTCGAGGTCTTCGCCGACGGCACCGCGACCGATCCCCTGTTCGCACGCATCCGCTCGTTCGACCCGGGCGCCCTGCCGCCCGGTGACGTCCCCCCGTTCAGCGCGTGGTCGGCGACGGCGGACGTTCGAGGTCAAGTCGTCGATTGCGGTTACGGCAGCGAAGAGGACTTCGTCGCGCTCGGCGAGACCCGCGTCGACGTCCGTGGTCACATCGCTCTCTGCCGCTTCGGCGCGGGACACCCCGGCGCCACGCTCGAACGCGCCGCGGCCGCCGGCTGCATCGCCGTGCTGTTCTGGACCGATCCCGCCGATGCTGGAGCCGGCCGCGGAGCCACGTGGCCGCAAGGTCCCTGGATGCCGGACTGGGCCGCCGCACGCGGGCACGTCGCGCCGATCGGGAACGCCCCGGGCGATCCGTCCACTCCGGGCTTCGCGTCACCGAACGCAGGCGAAGAGGCTTCCGCGCCGCGACTCGACGGTGATGCCCTCGACGCGTCTCTGCCCAAGATCCCGTGCTTGCCGATCTCGGCCCAGGACGCTGCCGCGTTGCGTGCAGCTCTGCGTACCAAGCGCGTCACGCAACCCGACGGTTCGCGTGCGAACATCCCGCGCGGCCCCGGCCCCGCTGTCGTGCACCTCGCGATCGACGCCCCGCGTGAAGTGCGCACCATCCACAACGTGATCGCGCGGCTTCCGGGCGAACGCGAGGGCTTCGTCCTCGCCGGCAACCACCGGGACGCCTGGGTTCGCGGCGCCAGCGCTGCGGGCAGCGGTACGGTCGGCCTTCTGCGCGCTGCCCAACACCTGGGCGCGCGCTACGCCGACGGCTGGCGTCCTCGCCACGGCATCGCCTTGGGATTCTGGGACGCCGGGGAGCAAGGTTCGATCGGCAGCACCGAATGGTGCGAAGCGCACGCGGCCACGTTGCAGGAACAGCTCATCGCCTACTTCAACTGCGACGCCCTCGCCCGCGGTACGCAGGTTCGCATCTCCGGCACCCCGGGGCTCGTCCCGACGCTCAGCCGCGCGCTCGGCAAGGTCACGCACCCCGCCGGAGGCACGCGTCCCGATGGCACGCCGCGCACGTTGGTCGAGAACTGGATGGAGGGTGGCCAGGGCCGGCCGCGCCTCGCGCTCCTCGGATCCGGTTCGGACCACGCACCGTTCCTGCATCACCTCACGGTTCCAGTGCTCGACATCGAGTTCACCGGTCACGAGGGCGGCCAGGACCACACCTCGATCGACGACGTGCCGATGGTCGAGCGCTTCCTCGATCCGGGCTACGTCGGCCACGAACTCGCAGGTCACGTCGTCGCCGAGATGCTGGCCGAGTTCGCCCAGCAAGGTCGCTTGTCCTTCGACGACGAGAGCGCTGCGCGCGAGTTCGCGCGCCACGCCCGCGAAGCTGGCGCGTGGTTGGGTGAAGAGCGCAGCCAGCGCTTGGCGCTCGCGTTCGAGACCTTGGGCCGCACGATCGCCGTGGATTGGTCCGCGTGGGCGACGCGCATGAAGTTCAAGGGTGGCGGGCACCTGGGTCCGTTCGGAACGTGGCCGAGCTTCCTCAGCGCCATCGACGCCGCGGAGCTGCGCATCGCGCTCGACGCGTTGCGCCACACCTCGGGACGGCCGCGGATGTTGCAGGCGCTCTCGTCGGCGAACGGCATCGAAGGTCGCCCGTGGCAACGCCTGGACCTGTGGGCCCCGGACCTCCGAGACGGCGACAGCGCAGTGTTCCTGCCCGAACTGCGCGCGATCAGCGATGCGGGGGGCGACGACGTCGAAGCCGCTCTCGACGCTGGTTTGGCCGACTGGGTGAGCCGCATCGACACGTTACGCAGTGCTTGGGAGTTCGGGCGCTGATCTCAGCGCCACGAGGGGCAACTTGAAGCTACTGCTGACGTTCTTTCAGCGGTTCCTGCGTCACCGCCGGAACCTGATCCTCGGGGTCTTGTGCGTTCCGCTCGCCCAGGGCGCGGACGTCGGGATCTCGCTGTTGATCAAGGACTCGCTGCGCGCCGCGCGCGAGGGCGAGACCGACGGAGCTCCGTGGGGAGTCCTGGCCATCATCGGCGCGCTGGCCCTCGGCCACTGCGTGATGAAGTTCTTCCAGCGCTGGTTGATCGTCGTCGTCTCGCGTCGCTTCGAGGTCGAGCTGAAGCAGCAGTTGTTCGACAAGCTGACGTCGCTGACGTTCGCCTTCCACAACCGCTCGCGCTCGGGCGACGTGGTCAGCCGCGTCACGTCGGACGTCGAGAACCTGCGCATGTTCCTGGGCCCGGGACTCATGTACACGCTCGGCGCGATCGTCATCGTGCCGCTCGCGCTCGGCGTCCTGTTCGTGCATCACGGCTGGCTGACGCTGACCATGATCCTGCCGATGATCGCGATGGGCGGGATCATGCGCGCGTTGACGCCGGGGCTGCACAAGCGGTCGACGGCGGTCCAAGAGAGCCTGGCCGACATCAGCCATCGCGCCCAGGAGAACTTCGGCGGCATCCGGGTCGTCAAGGGCTACAACCGCGAGGATCAGCAGGCCGAACGCTTCGCCAGGACGAGCGAGGAGAATCGCGACAACCAGATCGCGCTCGGCCGCGCCCGCGGTTGGACGCACGCTGCGGTCAACGGGTCCTTCGACCTGACGTTCGTCGTCATCCTGATCGTCGGCGGACTGGCGGCCGTCAAGAGCACGCTTCCGCTCGAGGACCTGTTCCTGTTCATCGACCTGACGATCAAGGTGTTCTGGCCGCTGATCGCGTTGGGTTGGATCCTGGGGATGTACCCGCGGGCCGTCGCCAGCGCCGAGCGCGTGACCGAACTGCTCGCCGAACAGCCCGAGATCCAGGACGCGCCCGACGCCATCGAGTGGAGCGAACCACGCGGGGAGCTTCAGTTCGACGACGTCTCGTTCGCCTACGGCGAGACCCACCCGAAGGCGCTGCAGAACATCTCGGTGACCGCTCCCGCGGGGTCCACGCTGGGCGTCGTCGGGCCGACGGGTTCGGGCAAGACGACGTTGCTGAACCTGATCGGTCGCATGTTCGAACCGGAGGGCACGCTGCGGCTCGACGGGCACGACGTGCGCGAACTGACGCTTTCGAGCTTGCGCGGAGCGCTCGGCTACGTGCCCCAAGACTCGTTCCTCTTCTCGCTCCCCTACCACGAGAACATCCGCTTCGGTGCCGACCGTGAACTCAGTGAGGCCGAGGTCGTGTCGCTGATCGAACGCGCGTCGATGACCGACGAAGTGGCCGACTTCCCCCACGGCATGAACCAGCTCGTCGGCGAGCGCGGCGTGTCGTTGTCGGGCGGCCAGCGTCAGCGCACGTGCATCGCGCGCGCACTCGCGCGTGACCCCAAGGTGTTGATCCTGGACGACTGCGTGTCCGCCGTCGACACCGAGACCGAACAGAAGTTGCTGGGCAGCCTGCGGGCCGCGGGCGAGGGTCGCACGGTGGTCGTCGCCGCGCACCGACTGTCAACGGTCATGAACGCGGACACGATCCTGGTGCTGACCGAGGACGGCCGGGTCGAGGCCATCGGCACGCACGACGAACTCGTCGCCTCCGACGGCTGGTACGCCAGCACCTGGGAGCAGCAACAGCGGCGCGAGTCCCTGCGTGGTGAATCTCCGGGCGGCACGTCCTCGGGAGGCCCGGCATGAGTTGGGAGAAGGACGAGGTCGTCGCCCACCGCGCCTGGGACGGATCGCTCTTCAAGCGGTTGCTCGGGTTCGCGCGCCCCCACGTGGGACTGTTCGCGCGCTGCTTCGGCGTGCTCGGAACGTTGTTCGCGCTGGAGCTCGCCTCAGCGTGGATCTGGAAGCGTGCGATCGACGGTCCGGCCACGGCGGCGCAGCTCGCGCCCGAGGGCAGCGACCTGACCCCCTACCAGAACGAGATGCTGACCTGGATCGGCGTCTTCCTGGGGCTGGTGGTGCTGAAGCTGATCATGCGCTACTTCGAGGTCGCGACCGTGACGCGCACGGGGCAAGCGGTCATCCACGACCTGCGCACGACCCTGTTCCGCCACATGCAACGCCTCGACCTGGCGTTCTTCGACAGGCGCCCCACCGGCGCACTGGTCACCCGCGTCACGTCCGACGTCGAGAACCTGTCCGAGTTGTTCACGGGCGGCATCGTCAACCTGGCCTTCGACCTCATCCGAGTCGCCGTGGTGCTGGCCGTTCTGTTCGCGCTGCACTCGGGACTGGCCTGGGTGGTTCTGTTGATGACGCCGGTGCTGATCGGCATCTCGATCGCGTTCCGCGGCGGCGCACGACGGGCCCACCGCACCGTGCGCGCCGAGCTGTCGCGACTGAACGGTTACCTGCAAGAGGTCCTGCAGGGCGTGCGCGTCGTCCAGGTCTTCCGGCGCGAGCCGCGCGTCTCCGCCACGTTCGCCGAGCACCTCGAGCGCTATTTCACCGCGAACAAGAAGACGATCCTGCTCTTCGCGTTGTTCTTCCCGGCGATGGCGCTCGCGGTCTACCTGATCCAGGGCGCCACGCTCGGTATCGGCGTCGTGGCGATCGGAGGCGAGACGCTGACGTTCGGCAACTTCATGGCGTTCTGGCTGTTGCTCAACATGCTGGTGCGTCCGATCCGTGAACTCGGCGAGCGCTACAACATCCTGCAGTCGGCCTTCGCTTCGGCCGAACGTATCTTCCAGGTGCTCGACACCGAGGCCCTCGTGGCGCCGGTCGACGACGTGCAGTCCCTGGTGACCGATCGCGGAGCACCGCACGTGCGCTTCGAGAAGGTCGCCTTCGGCTACGACCAAGAGCGCCAGGTCATCCACGGCGTCGACTTCGAGATCCCGCCCGGCGAAACCGTCGCTCTGGTCGGCGCGACCGGGTCCGGCAAGTCCACGCTGGTGAACCTGCTGCTGCGCTACTACGACCCCACCAAGGGACGCATCACGCTGGACGGGATCGACCTGCGCGAACTGGATCCGGGCGCGTTGCGATCCCGGTTCGGATTGGTGCTGCAGGAGGACTTCCTGTTCGCCGGCACCGTGCGCGAGAACCTGGTCATGGAACGCGACGAGGTCACCGACGAGTCGCTCGAGTCCGCACTCGAGACGAGCCGTGCCGACAAGATGCTGGCCAACCTTCCCGGCGGGCTCGACGCCAAGGTGGCGGAACGCGGCGCGACGTTCTCGACGGGCGAGCGACAGTTGTTGGCGATCACGCGCGCCCTCGCGGGCGGGCCCGACGTCATCATCCTGGACGAGGCCACCGCCAGCGTGGACTCGGCCACCGAGGCGCAGATCGAAGCGGCGACGGGCGTCCTGCTGGAGCAGCGCAGCTCGTTGGTCGTCGCGCACCGCCTGTCGACGATCCGGCGCGCGAACATGATCCTCGTGCTCGACGCCGGCAAGATCGTCGAACGCGGCACGCACGAGGAACTGCTCGAAGCCGGCGGCGTCTACGCGCGCCTGCACGCACTGCAGTTCGAGGACGTCTGATTTCCGGAACGCTCCGGGACTCGCACCTCGCCGAACCGCCCCGGCAGACCGAGTCTCAACAAACCGGGACTCAGCGGCCCGAGGCCTGCGCGAGATCCACGTGAGCGCGCCCGACCTCGGTCAGGAACGCGACCGCGTTCGCACCCAGGTCACGCGCGATCGAACCGCGATTGTGGAGGTGGATGTGCACGCTGCGACCGTTCGGGTCCGGTTCGAGCGCGGCGATCCGCGCGAACGGGATCGAGGTCACCCCGAACGTCCCCTTGCCCAGGAACTGCACGTCGACGACACCGTGCGACGTCACGCTCAACGAATCGAAGCGACCCATCCTGCGATTGAAGAGTCCGACGAACGGGTTCTTGCCGCAGTGCGCGAAGCGCGCGAGGAGCGGCGCTTCACCGAGTTGCCGATCGGCCGCGACCTCCTTCTCGGTCAAGAACGGCTCGCGGATCTGATCGCTGTTGCGCATGGCTCCATTCAGCTGCGCGTGCCCAGCGTGCGCTCGACGACGTAGCCGCAGACGAACAACAGGATGCCCAGCCCAAGGCCCAGGGTCTCGGCGCGCATGGCCTCGAGCCCCGCGCCCCCCAACCCCTGGTCGAGGCTGATCAGGAGGCCGACAAGGATCACGATCAAGCCAATCCCTTCGAGGGCCTTGGCGAAACGGTAAGCGAAGTTTCCGGTCACGCAGCGGAGCCTACCGATGCGGCGAGACGCCGTCGAGGCCCATCCGTGGGGCAACGCCCTAGGCGTCGAAGTCGTGGCCCAGGCTGCGCTGAACCGCCTCGGCCACGCGTTCGCCCGTCAACGTCGAGTTGTCCGCGTCCGTTCGGTACGAACCCGCGTCCCGGGCCAGACTGACGACCTTCTCACCACGCGGACCGACGTCGATCTCGGTCGGCGAGGTCGGCGCGAAGACCGCCACCAACCGCACGCCGCGCGCCAGCCCGACATGCAACGCCATCGAATCGGTGGTCACCAGCAGGTCGCATGCATCGATCAGGGCGGCGAACTCGATCAGCGAGTTGTCCCCGCGCGAGTCCGCCAGCTTGAGCCCGGGCACGACCACCCGCGCACGTTCCTGGATCGCGCGATTGCGATCCTCCTCGGCGGCGCCTCCGAGCAACAGGAACTGCACGCGTCCCCCACGCTCGTTGTGCAACCGGTGCAGCAGATCCACGACCTCGTCCGTCGGCATCGCCTTGTTGGCCCAGCGACCACCCGCCCCCGTGTTCAGTCCGATCAGGGGACCGGTCCCGACCAGGTCCATCCGCGAGAGGCGTTCGGAGGCGAGCTCGCGCTCGGCGTCGGTGAGCGGCAACTCCGGTGTGCCCGGTTCGACGCCCAGCATCGCCGCGTAGATCTGCGGATGCGTACGACGATTCTCGAGCTTGCGACGATCCGCCTCGTCCTTGCCATGCTTGGACAGGAGGCCCATGTCGAACCAGTCCGCCACGTCGTCGGAGTAGGTGCGCACCTCGCCCTCGGCGTACGCGCCGGACACCTTCGCTCCACTCGCGCTCGCCAGCGTCGTGGCCAGTTCGCACAAGGGCAACTCGTCATCGAGCGACAGGATCCAATCGAAGGGTTCCGACGCCAGGTTGTCCCCGATCTGGTGCACGGCCTCGGCGTCGGTCGGGTCGACGAGCACGACGCGCTGCACGCAAGGGTGCCGTTCGACCAACGGGAGCGCCGCGGGAGCGGTGACCCACGTCACATCCAGGTCCGCGTGGGCCTGGGCCAGGCCGCGCAGCACCGAGGTCGTGCGCAGCACGTCCCCCAGGGCACCGGTCTTGAGAACGAGCAAACGAGTCATGACAGGCAGAGCATCGGCATTCTGCGGTCCCCTGCACAAGGGGATCAGCCGCCCGATACGACCAGAACCAGCTCGAGGTGGTCCCCGGTATGAATCTCGGCCTCAGGAGGCAGGGTCTGGCCACGGCGCCAGACGGCGGGAACAGGAGTTCCAGCTGCCACCAGCCAGGTCGCTGCGTCCGGACGGACATCGGCGACGGCCGCCAGGACCTCGATCAACGGCGCGGGCAGATCCAGTTCCAGATCGAACGCGGGCCCGAGGCGGCGCCCCAGGGCTCCCCCTGCGCCAATGTGGACGAACCCGGATTCGCGACCACCCACGTCGGCCGATGCGGCGTCCCGTTGCGCGCCGTCCTCGACGTGCTCCACGTCCGTGCCGCGCCAGAGGTCGAGCAGTTCCCGTGATCCCAGGCTCGCCCGCGCTCTCGGCGTCCGGCCGCCCGACGCGTCCAAGCCGCGACACGTCCGGTACTCACCGAGCAAGGACGGCGTCTCGAGCTCGCTCGGCACGACGCGTTCCGCACAACCCCAGTGCTCGTGCAACTCGCGCACCCACCCGTCGAGCGTCGCCCCCACGGCGAGCAAGGCTTCGGCCGCATCGCGCGCGTCCGGAATCGCCTCCAGCGCGCCGGGCAACGTCCAGGTCGCGAGCCCGTTCAGGTCGGTCGCGCCGTCGTCCAGCAAGCCTGCTGCGCTGAACGCACAGAAGCCCGAAGCGTCGAGCGCGGCCACCAGGTTCTCGTGCCACCAGACGAGCCGGCCCTTGCCCGCCGGGTCGGTGGCGCGCTCGGCGTTCACAGGAATCGGCAGCGGGTCGAGCAACCGCTGCATGCGCCGCCGGGACGCGCCGTCCCCCACCAGGAACGGGAAGGACCGCAGGGGTTCGGCGCCCCGCGCGCCGGCTTGTTGACCGAGCGCTGCGGCCAGGTCGCGCGTGGGTCGTGGCGTCTCCGCCACCGGCGCTTCCATGCCGAACGTGCCGCGTGCGAGGGCGAGCAGGTCGTCCTGCAGCGCGGTCGGATTCCCCTCGTTCCCGCGGCCCGCCAGGCGAGCCGCCGCCTCGCGCGCGTCCAGCCCCAGGTCGTTGCAGCGCGCCAACAGTCCGAAGGCAGCGGTCGGCTCTTCGAGGCCCAGATCCACGCCCAAGGCACGCACGGCGCTGAACCGTGCGCCGCTCTTCTCGCGGCCAGGCTCCTCGAACGACCACCCGCAAGGCGTCGGGCAGCCTTTGCATCCGTGGCGCGACCCCGCCGCGTCACGCGCGCGGGCCTCCAATCGGTGAGCGTGGTCGACGTCCATGCCTTCCAGGTCTCCACGGGCAGCGAAGGCGGACGTCAGCTCGAGCGTTCCGCCCTCCATGCGCGCCTCCAATCGCGGGGACGCGAGCAGCGCGGCGGTCAGCTCGGGCACCGGTCGATCGGGGATCGGCGGGGCCGTCACGACGATCGCGGCGAGTCCGCGCTCGGCCAATGCGCGTCCCACTCCGCCGCGACCGGTGAAGCTCGCGGGATCGCCGCCCGCAGCCAGGTTCGCGAAGGGCACGCCCGCTTCCGCCGCCGGTCCGGGACGCAGGACCGCGCACGGACCCAAATGCGCTTCGAGCAGCGCGCGACGCGTTTCGGGACTCGCTCCCACCAACGCGGGCAGAACCACGAGGCGCGCGTCGCCTCCTGCGTCGATCACCAACGCAGCGCCCGGTCGATCGATGCGTCCCGAGACGACCAGAGCCGCAGCGACCCGGGCCAGGCGACGCCCCAGGTCGGTCCCGACCTGCCCCTCGGCCAGCCGACCCGTCAAAGGCGAACGCGCATGGACCGTCGCTCGCGCAGCGGTGGGCACGCCGCGCTGGACGGCGGGACCGACGCTGAGCACGAAGGGCGGATCGTCCGGAGCGGCGTCGAGCAAGGTGGCCAGCGCGAGGGCGGGACCGGCCAGCGCACCGATGCGTGCCTTCAATGGATCCACGTGGGACCAAGGGGCGAGCTGCACGGCACTCTCCGCGGGATGGTCCCGGGCGCCCCAGGCATCCAGATCCACCCGCAGAACCAACGGCTGTGTCACGTCGTCGTCGATGTTCATGGAAGCGTCCCCGAAGGTAGCCCAGATGCCTCCCGCATGCGCCCCCGGGGCGCTGGCTACCGTCGCGATCGAAGTCGGCTCGCACGATCTCGATCGGCAAAACCTTGAAGTGCACCCGTCGAGGGCCCACAACCCGGTCCAGCTCTTCACGCAGTGGGAATCGGGAAGAGCGCGTCCAGCACGGGTCCAGGGATCGTTCCGGCGCCTGGATCGGCTTTTTGACGCGTTCTGACAAGGTCGATGCAACCGACGGCCACGACTTCCGTAGTACCCTGCCTGGGAGCCCCGACTCCTCCCCCCATGTCCTTCGGATTCCCCTCTGGCCCGCGCAACGCCTGGACCCTCGGTTCTCTGCGCGGGGTCCCGATCCGCGTTCAGCCTTCGCTCGTCTGGTTGATCGCGTTCGTCAGCATTTGGACGGGCCTCAGCGAGGGCAGTTGGCCCGCCTTGTTGGGCAGCCTCGCCATGTTGACGATGGTGACGTTGTCGGTCCTGGCGCACGAACTGGGGCACGCCTTCATCGGCAAGCGCGAGGGCGTCGAGGTCCTGGACATCACGCTCTGGCCGCTCGGCGGTGTGGCGATGATGCGCGACATGCCCGAGGATCCGGGCATCCAGGCACGCGTCGCCCTGGCCGGCCCCGTCACGAACCTGATCCTGGCCGTCCTCGCCTGGGGCGTCTGGATGGCGCTGGGCGCGAGCGGACACGAGACGTCGGATCGATTCTTCTCGCTCCAAGCTCCGGCCGATCTGGTCAAGACGGCGACCTGGGTGAACCTGTTCCTGGGACTCACCAACCTGCTGCCGGCCTTCCCCATGGACGGCGCCAAGGTGCTCCAGGCGGCACTCGCCCGCAACCACGGATGGCTGCCCGCCACCGAGATCACCGCGCGCGTCGGCAAGTGGATGGCGATCGGCATGATCGTCGCCGGGTTCGTGCTGCCCAACTTCATCCTGCCCATCATCGGCGTCTTCACGTTGATCTCGGGAACGCGCGAGGTGTGGCGCGCACGCCTGCGACACGCTGGACAAGGCGCGTTCGATCTGGGCGACCTGCCCAACTTCCTGCGCAAGATGGCCGAGCAACGTGGAGCGGCCACCGGCGGTTTCGGTGCGAGCAGCACCGGGGCACCTCCCGGCTTCGATCCGTTCGGAACGCGCCGGGAACAGGAACCCGACGACGTTCCGTCCCACGAGAACACCGGAGGATTCAGCGAGGACGACGTCGCGAACCTCGAGTCGTTCAAGGGTCGCCTGCAACGACCCGAAGCGGACGGCGCCTAGGCTGCCTACACATCGGGCGCGGTCTCTGGTGAGACCGCGCCCGATGCCTTGGCCCTTGTGGCCCGAACGTGGAAGTGCGCTCAGTCGATCTCGAGTCCGAGGTGACGGAGACTCAGTCGATCTCGAGTCCGAGGTGGCGCAGGAACGCTTCCGAGTTGGGCTCGCGACCCAGGAACGAGCGCACCATGTCCAACTCGTCGCGCGTGCCGCCCCGGGACAGGACCTCACTTCGGTACTGGGTCGCCACGTCGGCGCTCATCAAGCCCTCGGCGTGGAAGCGGCTGAACATGTCCTGGGCGTAGACCAGCGACCAGAGATAGCCGTAGTAGCCGGCCTGGTAGCCGTTCAGGTGACCGAACGCGGCTTGGCGGTAGACGTGCTCCATCGGCTCGAACAGGCGCACCTCGCGGTACGTGGCTTCGGCGACAGCGCTGGTGTCGACCTCGCCGGTCGGGTCCGAGTGGAAGGCGAGATCCATCATGCCCAGGTACACCTGACCCTCGGCGCTCATGCCCGAACCCAGGTTCTGGGCGGCGATCATGCCCTCGACGAGTTCCTCGGAGATCGGTTCGCCCGTCTCGTAGTGCTTGGCGAACCCGGCCAGGATGGTCGGGTCCCAGATCCAGTTCTCGAGCATCTGGCTCGGCGCCTCGACGAAGTCGCGCGCGACCGACGTGCCCGCGAGCGAGGCGATGTCGACGCGGGACAGGATCGTGTGCAGGCAGTGGCCGAACTCGTGGAAGAACGTCTCGACCTCGCCATGGCTGAGCAGCGCCGGGCGGTCCGCCGTCGGCTTGGTGAAGTTGCAGACGAGCGCGACGAGCGGCGTGTCCAGTTGGGTCTCGGACCAGCGCTTGCGCAGGCGCAGCGGGAACTGCGCAGCGTGGCTGTACTTGCCGGCACGCGGGTGCAGGTCGAGGTAGAACTCGCCGAGCATCTCGCTCGTCGCCGTGTCCCAGACCTCGTACAGGGCCACGTCCTCGTGCCACATCGGGCGCCCCATCGAGCGCGCCTTCTCGGTGATCTCCTCGAAGCGCAGGCCGAACAGACGCTGATACACGTCGAACATGCCGGCCTGGACGTTCGACATGGAGAAGTACTCGCGCACCTGTTCCTGGTCGACCGCGTACTTCGTGCGCATCAGGTACGAGCGGTAGTACGACACGTCCCAGGAGTTCAGGACGGCCTCGGGATCGCCCGTGTGCTCACGCTTGGCCGCCTCGAACTCGGCGAAGTCGGCGAGCGACTTCTGACGCAGGCGCGGGCGCAGCTCCTTGTAGAACTCGCGCACACGGTTGGCGCTCTTGGCCATGCGGTCCTCGATGACGGAGTCCGCGAACGTCGGGTAACCCAGGATGCGCCCCTTCTCGGCGCGCAGCGCGATCATCTTCTCGATGACGCGGACGTTGCGAGCGCCGGCGCGACGGCCGTAACCCAGCACGACCTTGGCGCGCGTCGCCTCGTTGTCGCAAGTGCTCAGGATGCGTCCCAGGTTCGAGCCGGTCATCTCGACGACGACCAGGCCGGCGGTGCGCGGCAACGAGGCCAAGAACGACTCGGGAACACCGGCGAGCTCGTCCTCGGTCAGCGGCACGACCGTCTCGTCGTCGGCGATGTTCGAGGAGAACTCGAGGCCCAACTCGTTGAGCCGTTCGTCGATCGCGAGCAGTCGCGTGCGGTCCTCGGCGCCGAGGTCCATGCCCTCGCGGCGGAACTCGCGCAAGGTGTCCTCCAGGAACGTCGCGCGGTCGGGGCTGAGCGCTACGCCCATCTTCGCGAACGCCTTGATCGCGGCGTACAGGTCCTCGCGCTTCACATAGCGCGTGAACCAGTTGCTCATGTCCGACTTCGCCTGCAGGCCGAGCTCGCGCTCCGCGGCGTCGGTCGAGACGTCGGACAGGAACCCCGTCATGCGCGCGTCGCGGAACATCGCGGCGACCGTGTCGTCCAGCGCACCGAGGGTGTTCGCGTACGTACGCTCGCCATCCGGGACGGCCACGATCGCGTCGAGCGCGGCGTCGGCTCGGCGCAGCGCGCCCGCGACGGGTGAGTCCTGGTAGGGATCCTCCTGGAGGACCACGGCGTCCTTGCCGGTCGGCAGGGACGCGGAGGTTCGGGGCTCGTTCGACTGGCAGCCGAACAGGGCCGTGGCGGTGAGGACGAGGGAGACGGAGCGGAGTGCGGGGAGGGCTTTCATGGCGGGCCGCATTCTACCGCCCGCGCCCCGTATCCGTTGTTCGGAAGAGGTGTGCTCTGCAGCTTCCGCCTCGGCTCCGTGGGCCCTACAGGTTGCCCAGGCGAATCGCGTTCGTCGGGCAGTTCCGGGCGCACGCGTGATCGCGGGTGCAATCGTAGTTGCGCTGCTTGCGGACGCTGGCCAGGCCGCCCTGGGCCCAGAATCCGTCCGTCTCGCAGACCGCCTGGCACATGCCGCATCCGATGCAACGCGCGGGGTCGATGTGCAAGGTGACGTAGTCGCGCGGAACGGCCGGGCAGGCCATGCCCTCGACGATGTCCTGGGACACGAGGTCGCGCGTGGCGACGTTCGAGGTCAGCACGGCGCGGCCTTCCATGTGCCCGGCCTCGATGACCTCGCTGACGTCCTCGAAATCGAATCGGTGCAGGTGGCCGACCTTGGGCTGGATCAGCACGACGCCAGGACCGGCGTGCAGGTGCAGCATGTGCTCGACCAGCACTTCCTCCGCGATCTCGAACGAACGGAAGAGCGTGCCGAACGCGCGCTTCTTGTAGCCGTACGACTTGTAGGTGCCCTTGACCGTCAGGTCGACGGCCAACAACAGTTCGGGCGACAGCGTCTTCGCGAAGCGCAACGGGACCGGGTCCGCGATGCCGCCGTCGATGTAGTGGTTGCCGCCGTGCTCGAACGGCTCGAAGACGGCGGGCAAGGCGCACGAGCTGTAGACGGCGTCGATGACGTCGACGTCGTCGAACCCGGTCGAGCCCCAGAACACGGAACCTCCGGTCTCGAGGCTGACGGCGTTGCAGTAGAACGGGATCTTCATGTCCGCGAACGAGCGGACGGGCAGCACCTTCTCGAGCGAGTCGTGGAAGCGCTGGCCCTGATAGAGCGACGGCGTGCGATGGCCCTTGAGCAAGATGCGCAGCGTGCTCAGCTTGAAGTAGTCGTCCTTCTTCAGCTGACGTGCGAACGGCTCGATCTCGGCGACGGACAGGCCGCCCGCGTACATCGCGCCGATGAGCGCGCCGATCGAGGTCCCCACCACCGCGTCGACCTGGATCCCCGCTTCCTCGATGGCTTTGAGCACACCGATGTGCGCCATGCCACGCATCCCGCCGCCGCCCAGAACCAGGACGGTGCGCGGGCGCTCGGACGGACCGTCGGTCTCCGCGAGGGAGGTCGCGCCGACGGGGAGAAAAGGATTCGGTTCCGAGGGGTGGATCATGGGGGCCTGGGGACGTTCTCGTGGGCCACGGAGGGCCGCGAGGGAAGGGTGTCCCTTCCTTCGTGTCGACCAGGACGGCTCCCCCCTTGAGCCCTGAGCCCACAGGACGCAGTCTCCTCCCTCCCATGGGCCTTCCCAAGACCTGGCAGGCCCTCGCGCGGGCCTCGGCGACCGACGTCGAACGTGTCCAGGCCCGGGCTCTCGTCCGGCAGGCGCGCCAGGAATGGCCGCTGATCCCGCACTGGCGCGAGGTGCTGGGGCGCGCGGGCATCGACCCCAAGAAGGTGCGCAGCCTGACCGACCTGGACCCGATCCCAGCGCTCGCTGTGAGTCAGCTGCTGCGCCTCGACCCGACGCATCTGCGACCCACGCCGGACCCTGGACGTTTGAAACGCTTCTGGCCCGCGTCGCGCAAGCTCGCGCTCGCCTTGTCGGGTTCGAACGGGGGCGCGATGTTGCAACGCGGATACGCCGTCGCGCACGTCGACCGCGTACCCGTCGGCGGCGGCTTCGTCGACATCGAATCCACCCCGCATGACGCGCGCCTCGAAGGTCAGCAGGGTGCGCGCGCCTTGGACGTCCTGGGCGTCGCCGAGCGTGACGCGCGCGTCGTCGTCGGTGCGGTGCCCGGATTCCTGTCGCGTGCACTCACCGGCGGTGGTAGCGCAGCGCGTACCGCGGTCGAGACGGTGGCGCCCGAGGTCGAGTCCGTGCTGGCGCGCATCGCCGACGGCAACGTGGACGTGTTGCTTGCGCCGCGGACTGCCATCGAAGCGGTCCTCGAGGCCGGAGTCGGCTCGCTCAAGGTCGTTGCCGCGACGGACGGTCCTACGCCGCGCGAGGTTCGTGCGGCATGGCATGCGAAGGGTGTGCGCGCCGGGGACCTCGCCGCGTTGCCATTGGCGCGCTTGCTATTGGCCGAGGAACCCTACGATCAGGACGGCCCACTCGGCCTCGCGATCTCCCCGGACCTCGTGCGCATCGAACCGGAACGCGGCATGGCGTTGACGCATCTCGCCCACCGCGGCACGACGTTGGTGCGTTGTACGGGTGTGCTGCCGGCGGGCACGTACTTGCCCGCTGGCATTCCGCGCCGGCGACGATCGCTGCCACGCTGGCTCGGGGAGTAGCCAGGGCGATACGGTGCCTGCGGGCAGTACGGTGCCAGGCACTGTACTGCCCATAAAGGTCTACTTCGGTTTAGGGAGGCCCGCGTATTCGAACCAATGCATGGAGCCCACCAGGTTCATGCCGCTGACCATGCCTTCGCTATCGAGGCGAGGACCGTCGGGACCCTCGGGTGCTGCGAGGTCGTGGCGACCCACCTGAATCTCACTGGGCGAGACGATGAGCTCGAAACCCACCTCTTGCTCTCCGTACGGGCACATGAGGCCGACCTTCAAGCCCTGCAGGATCTGGTCCCGCATCCGATCCTCCGTCATCGCATCGAGTTGCAGCGTGAACTCTTGGAGCAGGGCCGCACGCTCTTCCGCGAACGCAGCGATCCGCAGCCGGACGTGGCGAACGTCCGGGGAGGCCTCGCGCTCCTCGGCGGTCCGCTCCCGTACCGTCACTTCGGAGTGCATGCGCTCGAGTTCCCGATAGTCGTCCCAGAGCCGCTGCATCAGATCGAGCAGGTCGCTCGGCATGAGGCGTGTGGACACCCCGCACTGTTCGAACGGTACGCTCCAGCGCGGGGCCTTCCGCTGCGCCGCCTCGATGCGGTCCGAGGTGAGCCATCCGTCGAGCATCGCGATGCGCGTGTCCGTCGCGAGCCCGGGCGTGTAGGTCAAGCGACCGAACCGATGCCCCATGGCTTCCCAGGTGACGCCCAATCGGCGCACCCAGAACGTGTGCGGCTGGTTGCCCCAGAGCATGACCTTCGGGTCTCGCAAACGCTCCTCGAGGGCCTGCGCTTGGTACTCGGTCAGCGGTCCAGCCGCCTGGAGCAGGTCGGCCCGGATCGCATCGAGTTCATCCGGGAAGGCGTCCACTTCGACGCGCAACCACTCCGTGTTGCCATGGTCCGGATCGAGCCTGGCGGCGTCGACCTGTGCGTTCCGGTAGCGCTCCCACACACCGGCGAGAGCCTCCTGCGCCTGCGGATCCTCGATGGGCCACTTGTGGATCAGGATCGCCATGGACTCCGCGCCGTCGACCGTCGACCGGGGCGCATGCTTGCGCAGGTTGGTCGTCCTGCCATCTTCGGGATCGGTCTCCACGAAGTACGCGTTCCAGTGGGCGATCGCGGAGGAGAGCGAATCCCGAGGCGCCTCGACCTCCGGATCCGGCATCCCGGACCTGGCGAAATGCTCTTCGCGGATGAGATCCCGGACACGATAGGTCCGCCCCGTTTGGGTGAGGACGAAGTGCATGGGCTGCAGGCCGAACGGGCAGAGGACGTCGAGATTCAGTCCTCGAATCATGGGCTCCGCCTGGTTGGCGGGCAGCTCCGCACGGATCGCCGCCTCCAGGTCGGTGACGATCCGAGTTACCTCGGTCGAGAACGAGTCGATCTGCAGGTCCAGGGTCTTCACCACTTCGCCGGCGTCCTCGCCGACCTGCAGGGACGTCCGAGTGTGCGCCATCTCGACGCGACGGTACTCGTCCCAAGCGCGCTGTCCGGCTTCCCAGATCTCCATCGGGCAGAACACGTCGTCGAGCCCAAGGGACGCGAAGGGGATCGTCCAGCGCGGCGGTCGTTGTCGCACGGCCCGACGTCCGGACGTGGTGAGCAAGGCCTCGAGCACCCCCAACTCGGGCTCGGGCGTGGTCCCGGCGACCCATCGGGTGGGGTCAGGACCGGAATCATCGTGCACCACCCAATGCTCGGGCGAGGTGTCGTCCACGATGAGGATGCGTTGATGCAAGCCGGACGGGAACACGTTCTCGGAAAGCAGCTTCGCGCGGATCTCGCGACACGACTCGCTCCCGGTGACCCCGCAATCATCCAGCACCTGGTCGCAGATCAACTCCAACTCGGCCTGGAAGGGCGCGATGTCGACACGCAGCATGTCCTTGTTCCACGGAATGCAGGACACCTCTGCAGCCACGAGCTCTGCTGCTCTGTAACTCAGCCATGCGAGCTCCAGTTCCTCGCGGAGTCCGTCCTCGGGAAGGGGCCAGCGCCCGACGGCGAGCGCCAGCCGGTCGGGGCCAGCGAGCCCATCGAACTCCGATGCGAGCCTCGCGGTCTCGGAGGATGCACCTGCACCGATCATGCGGTTGCCTTGCTCGAACGAGATCGAGCCCGTCTCGCCGGGCGACTCGGTGAGCGGACCGGTGCCGCCGGGAACCGAAACGCCGGTTCCGGGATGCGTGCCGACCGGCACGATTCCGGTGTCACTCAAGGTGGTCTCGGCCGGTTGCGGTTGCGCCAGGACGAGCAGGGCGACGAACGCGACCATGCCCAGCACCAGGACCCCCAGGCAACCCATCGCCACGCCATGCCAGCCGCGACGCTCGCGGCGAGGCTTCGGAGCGTGCGAACGCTCCTTGCCCGACTTGCCGGAGGCCCGGGGCGAGTTGCGGATATGGTCGACGTCCAGTTGCACGTCACTCGCATGTTGATAGCGACGTTCAGGATCGTTCTCGAGCGTCTTCAGGACGACGGGGTCCATCCTCGGATCCGTCGCGCGCAGCTTGCTGGGCACCTCGAAGCGCCCCATCGGCAACTCGCCGGTGAGCAGCTCGTAGAACACGACGCCCATCGAATAGATGTCGGCGCGATGGTCGACCTCGAGTGGGCGACGCACCTGTTCGGGAGCGACGTAGTGCAGCGTACCCATCGCCTGATCCGTCCGCGTCAACGTCGGATGGCCGAGGCCGGGGGTGACCAGCTTGGCCAGTCCGAAGTCGACGATCTTCACGCGGCCCTTGGGATCCAGCAGCACGTTCTCGGGCTTGATGTCGCGGTGGACGACGCCCTCCGAGTGCGCGAAGTCCAGCGCGATGCACATCTCCCCCACGATGCGCAATGCGTTCGAGGCACTGATGTCGCCGTCCGAGATCACCTGGCGCAGGTTCGGTCCGTCCACCAGTTCCAGGATCAGGTAGTACCAGGGACCCGCGCGCCCCGAGTCGTACACGGCCGCGATGTTCGGGTGCGAGAGGCTCGCCATCGCGCGCGCTTCGCGTTGGAAGCGCTCGCTGAAGGTCGGGTCGGACTCGTGATCGACGGTCAGCACCTTGAGCGCCACCATGCGGTCCAGGTCGCGCTGCACGGCCCCGTAGACGACGCCCATGCCGCCGCGACCGATGACCTCGCCGATGACGAGTTGGGGGAAGTGCTCTGCCAGTTCCTCGGCCGTCGGCGGCGGGGGCAACGGCGCTCCGGTCACGCTGCGGTGCACCGCCGGCTCGCCCATGGCGACCGAGATCAGGCACTTGGGGCACAGCCCGCCCGGGCTCTCCGTCGGACGGAGGGGCGTGTAACAGCGGGGGCAGCGTGAGGTCGAGGTCATGGGAAAGCTCCGGTACGGGGTGGTTCACCCGTCCATGAAACGCATTCGACCTGAGGTTACAGGGGATGCCTGGAATTCCGAAACTCAGCCTCCGAGGGCCGCGAAGAGGGCTCCGAGCTCCTGTTCGAAGGCGTCCGGATCTTCGAGAGTGTCGATCACGTTGCGCCGCAGGACCTCGCGGTAGCGCTCACGCAGCCGGTGGACGGCGACTTTCAGCGCACCATCGGTCATGCCGAACCGCTCGGCGATGGCCGTGCGGTCGAGGGGCTCCTCCCCCGCCGTGATGGTCGGCGCCAGGGCGTCGAACAGCTCGGCCTTGTCGCGCCCGACGTAGTCGGAGCGCAGCTCACGGAGCGCTTCGTCCAGGAGCGCCAGGGCCCACGTCCGGTCGAACAGGTCTTCGGGCGAGAGCGCCGCGCCGGCTGAGGAGTCGTAACGCTCGGCGGCGCCGGACATCTCGAGGCTGACGTGCGTGACGCCAGCGCCACGCTTGTCGGCGCGCTTCGCCTTCGCGAGGTTCGCCAGGTGATGCTGCAGCGCCGTGCGCAACCATGCGCGGAAGCGGCCCTTGTCGGGATCGGCGCGCCCGATGTCGCCGCGCGCCAGCATGCCGGCGAAGAGACCTTGCACCGCGTCCTCGGCGGCGTTGTGTTCGAGCCCCTTGCGGCGCGCGCAGGCGTAGAGCGGGAACCAGTAGGTCCGGCATAGATCCTCCAAGGCAAGCCGCGAGGACTCATCCGTGGAGGCACCCGCGTTCAACACGAGCGTCCAACGCGTCGTGCGAAAGCTGGGGTCGGGCATGCGTTCGGAGGAGGGCATCCGTCAGTTGATCTGAAGACTACGGTTCACTGCGGTGCCCAACATACGGTGGCCAACATACGGTGCCAGGCACTGTTCAATACCAAAGCTG
>TARA_R110002096_G_scaffold151307_9_pt1 | contig 43932 bp, 41 predicted proteins | sample TARA_R110002096 | Tara Oceans TARA_R110002096 (sample SAMEA4397295) | marine metagenome | biome: Polar Biome; feature: [DCM] deep chlorophyll maximum layer (ENVO:01000326); material: water (ENVO:00002006), including particulate matter (ENVO:01000060) such as... | depth 35 m
GTGGTCATCACCAACCGGCCAGGGGAAATTAGCCACCAGGAACTGACTGGTGACAAACGTGCCGTCTTCAAACAGAACATGCTGCTCCCAATATTCCTTGTAATGCTCATCCGGAAGCATCTCTGGTTTGGTATGATCCATCGCATGCAGGTTGAAAGGCAGATAAAATGCCATCGCCATCAATAATAGTCGTACCGATTTCAAACGCTTACTCCTCAATCGTTTTGCCCCAACACACAAATTCCAGACCTAAAAGGTCTTTATCCTTCAGATAACCGCTGTTATCGCCACAAACTATGGCATTTTCTTGGCTGAGGCTACAATATCAGTTTTTCAACTTCCTGGGATAGATAAAAAAACGCCTCAGGCGACTTTTCACACGTCAGCCTGAGGCGTTTCAAAAACTTAAGCAGCGGTTACTTTACCGGAAACCCCCGATCCCGCATCAAAGCGCCAACTTCAGCATCACGCCCGCGGAACAGGCGATAGGCGTCAGCCGGATCAATGGAATTCCGCACGGAAAACAGATGATCAACAAGCTTCCTTGCCATCTCCGCATCATAAAAACCACCGGGCGATTCTGCAAAAGCCTCTGCAGCATCCGAGGTCAGAACCTCCGCCCACATATAACCATAATAACCGGCGGCATAGCCTTCCCCGGCAAAAACATGACCAAATTGCGGCGTCCGATGACGCATCACCAGTTCCTCCGGCATTCCCAATGCAGTCAGTGTTTCGCGTTCGAACGCATCCGGATCAATATTTTCCGGGTCTGTCGTATGTAACTTCAAATCAATAATAGCCGACGCCAGATATTCCGTTGTCTTGAACCCCTGATTAAAGGTGGCGGCATTTTTGATCTTCGCCACTAATGCTGCCGGCATCGGTTTGCCGGTTTTATAATGCACCAGATACTGGCTTGTCACTTCGTCTGTCAGCAGCCAACGCTCCAGAAGTTGTGACTGGAATTCCGTATAATCCCGCACCCCTCCATTCAATGTCGGATAAGTGACATTGGATGAGAAATAATGCAAGGCATGGCCAAACTCATGAAAAAATGTCTCCGCATTATCCCACGAAATCAGAACCGGCTCGCCCTCGGGCCCCTTGGTGAAATTAGAATTATTCGACCCCAGAACATTTTTATCCCCGTCAAAGGTCGAATGGCTGCGATAGGTCGTCGCCCAGGCGCCGGAGCGTTTGCCTTTACGTGCAAAAGGATCCAGATACCACAATCCAATATGGTCGCCTGTTGTTTTGTCTGTGACTTCCCAGACCTTCACATCCGGATGAAACACGGGCACGGTTCCGTCTTGTACCGGCGTGAATTCAAAGTTAAACAACCGGCCCGCAACAAAGAACATCGCCTCACGCAATTTATCCAGCTGCAAGTATTCCTTCACCTCGCTGGAATCAAGGTCATATTTCTGTTTTCGAACCTTTTCAGAATAGAAACGATAATCCCACGGCTTGATTGTGATATTAGCACCTTCCGCATCGGCCACGGCCTGCATATCGGCAACTTCCTGATCAACCCGGGCAATCGCCGCCGGCCAGACGGATTCCATCAAGGCGGCCGCCCGTTCCGGGGTTTTCGCCATACGGTTTTCCAGGCGCCACTGGGCATAATTGTCATAGCCCAGCAGACCAACCCGTTCATCACGTAATTTCAGGATTTCGGCAATGATGGTATTATTATCAAATTCACCGCCATTATCGCCGCGGTTATAATAGTTATTCCACACCGTCTTGCGCAGATCCCGCTCCGTAGAATATGTCAGAAAAGGGTCCATCGAAGAACGGGTATTGGCAAAGGCATATTGCCCCTCCTTGCCATCGGCTTTGGCGGCTGCCGCGGCAGCCGTGACAACAGAGTCAGGCAAACCGGCCAATTGGTCTTTCGTCACATAAAGAGTATAGCCATCTTCATCGGCGAGCAGATTATTGCTAAATTTTGTATAAAGCTCCGCCAGACGTTGATTGATTTCTGCATAGCGGGCTTTCCCCTCCGCATTAAGCGCCGCGCCATTGCGGGCAAACCCGTCATACGTCAACTGGACCACCCGTTGCTGATCCGGACGCAAACCTTTCATTTCCTCGCCTTCATATACCGCTTTGATACGGGCAAAAAGAGCTTCATTCTGGGTAATTTTGGAATAGAAAGCCGACAGGACTGGCGCCATTTCCGCATTAATTTCCCGGGATTCCGACGTAGACATATTGCTGCGCCAGATGCCCCGGAAGGTGCCAACCCGGTTCATCAGCTTGCCCGAACGTTCCAAAGCAACTATGGTATTTTCAAAAGTCGGTGCATCCGGGTTGTTGGTAATTGCATCCATTTCCGCCAGATTTTCGGCCATGGCGGTTTCCAGAGCCGGCTTCAGGTCAGACAGTTTTACGGTATCGAATGCAGGTAATCCCTGATAAGGGCCCTTCCATTCCTGCAACAAGGTATTTTCAACACTGACTTCCTGAGAAGCCGCAGCCGAAGATTTGTTTTCTGCGCTGATATCTTCAGAACACCCGGCCAAGGCCAGCATCGTCGCAATCACGGAAAGACTGACGAGATTATATTTCATGATGGTATCCCCTTCATAGTGGTTTGATTGTTTTTATTTGAATGATCAAGCAAACAGTACCTACCTTGACAGAAATGGTCAATGTTAGTGACCTTCTCTCCATATATCTAAGACGTATATGTCCACTCAAACGGCCCACCAAAATACAAAAGCCCCTTCAGAATTATTCTGAAGGGGCTTTAATACTGAAAAAAGCGGATTAATTCGCGCCTTTAAGCTCTTTGGTCAACTGATCACGGGCAATGCTCAGTTGATCTTCCATTTCCCGACGCACCTGGTGTTCGGAAAGGACAATACCCTTGGCATCCAGGTCGCCTTTTACTTTACGGTAGACATCTTCGTCACCGGCTTCTTCAAAATCAGCAACCACCACTTCCTTGGCATACGCCTCGGCAGCATCCTCGTCCAGGCCCATCTGGCCTGCAGCCCATAACCCGAGCAGCTTGTTGCGACGCGCCATGACTTTAAAGTCAAATTCTTCATTGCGGGCAAACTCTTTTTCATAGGCTTGTTCGCGGTCGTCAAATTGGGTCATTTATCCAATCTCCTTTGAATACTCAATTCTCATTTAGACTCTGTATGCTTCTTATGTACGCCAGTTGACGACATCTTTCCATATTTTTATATGGGGATTACACGTTTATTTTTAAAGATTACAGCAGGATAAATCTAAAGTGACATTTCCGGGACCTTAATCGCTTCTCTCCAATTGTTTTCTTCGACCAATTGGGATATGTTCGCCTCGCTTGATTCTATCAACCACATAAGTTTGTTACATCAGCTACAGGAACCCTGATATGCCTAAAGGTGAGAAGCTTTACGAAGGTAAAGCAAAAGTCCTCTATAAGGGGACAGAACCCGGAACGATTGTCCAATATTTCAAAGATGACGCCACTGCATTCAATGCCCAGAAAAAGGGTACGATTGCCGGAAAAGGTATTATCAATAACAAAGTCACCGAACTGGTGATGCATAACCTTGAAAGAATTGGCATCCCGACCCATTTCATCGAACGTCTGAGCGACCGCGAGCAACTGGTCCGCGAAGTCGAAATCGTGCCTCTCGAAGTGATCGTGCGTAATGTGGTTGCCGGCACCATGGCCAAGCGCCTGGGCATGGAAGAAGGCATTCGGCTCGAACGCCCGCTCGTCGAATTCTCGCTCAAGGACGACGCCCTCGGCGATCCGTTGATTGCGGAAGAACATATCCTCTCCCTTGACCTTGCGGATGAAGATGAGTTGTCGGAAATTTTCGACATGACCCATCAGATCAATGACTTCCTGCGCGGCATGTTCGCCGGCATCGGTATTGAACTGATCGACTTCAAACTGGAATTTGGCCGTCTCTATGAAGAAGACGAAGTCAGCTACAGCCTGATCCTCGCCGATGAATTCAGCCCCGACAATTGCCGTCTGTGGGATTTGAAAACCGGCGAGAAAATGGATAAAGACCGCTTCCGCCGCGACCTCGGCGGGGAAGTCGAAGCCTATCAGGAAGTTGCCCGGCGTCTCGGCATCAGCCTTGAAACCGAAGAATAATATTTAGCTCTAAGTATATAAAGAAAGGGACACACCGTGAAAGCACGTGTTCATATCACTTTAAAAAACGGCGTTCTTGATCCACAGGGCAAGGCGATTCAGCATTCCCTGTCCGCCCTCGGATTTGACGGCGTCGAAGACGTCCGCCAGGGAAAATACATCGAAGTCGACCTGACGGAAACAGACAAAGACAAGGCCTATGCCGCCGTTGAGGAAATGTGCAAAAAGCTTCTGTCGAATATGGTCATTGAGAATTACGCCATCGATATCGAGTAACGCTAAATTTAATGGGATTATCGTCCATGAAAACTGCTGTAATTGTATTCCCGGCGTCCAATTGCGATCGTGACATGATTGTCGCGCTCGAAAAAGTGACCGGCCAAAAACCCCACGTCATCTGGCATCAGGATTCCGATATCCCTGACGTTGACCTGATCGCCCTGCCGGGCGGTTTTTCTTTTGGTGATTACCTGCGCTGTGGCGCCATGGCGGCCCAGTCACCGGTCACAAAAAAAGTCATTGAGCATGCGGACCGCGGCGGTAATGTTATCGGAATCTGCAACGGCTTCCAGGTCCTGACCGAAACCGGCCTGCTCCCCGGCGCCCTGATGCGCAATGAAAGCCTGAAATTTGTCTGTAAAGATGTGAAGCTGAAGGTGGAAAACAATGACACCCCCTTCACCAACGCCTACCGGCCCGGGCAGATCATTACCACCCCTGTTGCTCATCATGATGGTAATTACTTCGCCGACGACGATACCCTCAGGGCCCTTGAGGACGAAGGCCGGGTCGTATTCCGCTATGTGGATGATAATGGCCAGGCGACAAAGGCCGCCAACCCCAACGGATCGCGCAATAACATTGCCGGGATCATCAGCCGCCGCAAGAATATTCTCGGTATGATGCCCCATCCGGAACGGCTGATCGAAGCGCCACAAGGCGGCACCGACGGCCTCGGTTTCTTTGAAAGTATGATCAACGCTCTAAATTAGGTATCTCAAGATGTCCCAAACACCCGCCTGGAATAACAACGTCGAAATTACCGATGCCCTGGTCAAGGAACACGGTCTGAGCGATGATGAATACGCCCTGTGCCTGAAAATCCTCGGCCGTACGCCGACCCTGACCGAACTGGGTATTTTTTCTGTCATGTGGAGCGAGCATTGCTCTTACAAATCCTCCAAAAAACACCTTAAAACCCTGCCGACCAAGGCCCCCTGGGTGATCCACGGTCCCGGTGAGAATGCCGGTGTGATCGACATTGGCGACAATCAGGCCATTATCTTTAAAATGGAAAGCCATAACCACCCGTCCTATATCGAACCCTATCAGGGCGCGGCAACCGGTGTCGGCGGTATCCTGCGCGATGTCTTCACCATGGGCGCCCGGCCTATCGCCAATATGAACGCCCTGCGCTTTGGCTCCCCTGATCATCCCAAGACCAAACATCTGCTCGGCGGTGTCGTCGAAGGCATTGGCGGTTACGGCAACTGTGTCGGCGTCCCCACCGTTGGCGGCGAAACCAATTTTCACCCTTCTTATGACGGCAATATCCTGGTCAACGCCATGAATGTCGGTCTGGCGCAACAGGACAAGATTTTCCTGTCCGCCGCCGCCGGTATCGGCAACCCTGTGATTTATGTCGGCTCGAAGACCGGACGTGACGGCATCCACGGCGCCACCATGGCGTCTGCCGAATTTACCGAGGACAGCGAAGAGAAACGCCCGACCGTACAGGTCGGAGACCCCTTCACCGAAAAACTGCTGATCGAAGCCTGTCTCGAACTGATGGCCACCGACATGATCGTCGCCATTCAGGATATGGGCGCAGCCGGTCTGACCTCTTCCTCCGTCGAGATGGCGTCAGGCGGCGGTGTTGGTTTTGCCTTTAACCTCGATATGGTGCCCCAGCGTGAAGAAGGCATGACGCCTTACGAGATGATGCTGTCGGAAAGCCAGGAACGCATGTTGATCGTCCTGAAACCGGGCCGTGAAGCGGAAGCCAAGGCGATCTTTGACAAATGGGATCTCGACTTTGCCGTGATCGGCAAAATCACCGACACCGGCAACCTGACCCTGACCTTCAAAGGCGATGTGGTCGCCGATATTCCCACCAAACCCCTGGCCGACAATTCGCCGGAATATGATCGTCCCTGGGTCAAACAAGACCCCAAAGCCATCCTTGGCGCGGACAGCTTCCCCGCCCCGGCCGATATGGCCGATACGTTGCTTAAAATGGTCGGGTCTCCCGATCTGTGTAGTCGCGAATGGATCTGGCAACAATATGACCATCAGGTGATGGCCGACACCATCCAGAAACCCGGTGGCGACGCCGCCGTGGTCCGCGTGCATGGCACCGACAAGGCCGTGGCGATTTCAACCGACTGTACGCCGCGCTATTGCTACGCCGATCCGGTTGAAGGCGGCAAGCAGGCCGTGGCGGAAACTTGGCGTAACATTACCGCCGTCGGCGCGACCCCGCTGGCGATCACCGATTGTCTCAATTTCGGCAATCCGGAACGCCCGGAAATCATGGGCCAGTTTGTTGGCTGTATCGAAGGCATGAAAGAAGCCTGTGAAGTGCTCGACTACCCCGTCGTCTCCGGCAATGTCTCGCTCTATAACGAGACCAACGGCACCGGCATTCACCCAACCCCGGCCATTGGCGGCGTGGGGCTGCTGCAGGATAGCAGCAAGATGGTCACCATCGCCCCGAAAGCCGCAGGGGAGGTTCTCCTGCTTGTCGGTGAAACATCAGGCCACCTCGGCGCATCACTATATCAGACTGTGATGCAGGGTGAAGAAGCCGGCGCCCCGCCAAAAGTCGACCTGGCGCTCGAAAAGAAGAACGGCGATTTTGTCCGGGCCCAGATCGAGGCCTGCAACATTTCAGCCTGTCACGATATTTCAGACGGCGGCCTGATGGTGGCGCTCTCCGAAATGGCGATGGCGGCAAAAATGGGTATGGATGTTACGCTGAACGGCGGCGATATCCCACTGCATGCTTACGGCTTCGGCGAAGATCAGGCGCGGTACATTCTGTCTGTTTCTCCTGAAAAAGCCGATGAAATCCGCGCCGCCGCGGCTCAGGCCGGCATCACCCTGGAAACTTTAGGAAATACCGGTGGCGATACGTTGACATTCAATAACGACATCACCATATCAGTGACACAACTGCTTGACACCCATCAGAGATGGATGCCAGACTATATGAGTATTGATTAATCAGGAGACCATGCCAATGGCAATGGAAGCATCAGAAATTGAAGCGATGATCCGGGAATCCCTTCCCGATGCGAAAGTCACGATTCAGGACCTGCGCGGCGATGGCGACCATTATGCCGCTCTCGTCGTGTCAAGCGCATTTGAAGGCATCAGCCGCGTCAAGCAACATCAAATGGTGTATCAGGCGCTGAAAGGCAAGATGGGGGACGATCTGCATGCCCTCGCCCTGCAAACTGCCGTGCCCGAGTAACACAGAAACAAATTCAGGAAGTAAAATTATGACAAATCCGGTTTTCGCCCGTATCGAGCAAGACATTCAGAAAAGCGATATCGTGCTCTACATGAAAGGCAGCCCCATGTTCCCGCAATGCGGTTTCTCGGCCGCCGTTGTCGAAGTCCTCAATCATTTCAATGTGGAATTTGAAGGATTTGACGTGCTGCAGGACCCGGCCCTGCGTGACGGCATCAAAGAATATAGCGAATGGCCCACCATTCCGCAGCTTTATGTCAAAGGTGAATTCGTTGGCGGCTGCGACATCATCCGTGAAATGGCCGCCAGCGGTGAGCTGGTTGGCCTGTTCGAAGAAAAAGGCATCGCGCCGAAAGCCTGACCCTGATCAGCTTAAAAAGCCCGCCCTGGCGATAGCGTCACGGCGGGCTTTTTCTATCTCAATCGACAATACAGACAACCTTGGCCACTGAAAGCCTTTTGCGCAGCAGGTTACCCTGATCCCGCAACCTGTCCACACGGTACGACTGATCACTCTGCCGCGTCACCGCCTGATAATCCGTCTGCTGAAGCAGACTGGTTACGGTTTCCGGCAAAGAAGAATAAGACCGCCCCCGGCGCACGGACCCCGCAATATGGACCCCCACCAGATGCCCGCGGGCGTTGAGAACCGGTCCACCACTGATGCCGCCGAGCGACAGGTTATGATCCGGCTGCCGGATCTTCTCAGCCCAGACCAAGACAGCTTCCCGGCCCTTGCGCGCCCCCTGGGTCTTGATAATCCGACGCCCGATCAGGCGGGAATAAACATTGCCCGGCTCCCCCCGGGGATAGCCAAAATGGAACCCTTCCGCATTATAGGTTAATGTGTCGGTTTCTATCTGAAAGGCCTTGGCGCCCGCGGCAGTCTTTAAAATGCTGACATCCGCGGTCGGGTGCGGAATAACCTCCTCCACCCGATACCCCTTGCGCGGCGAGGTGAGCACAATCAGCCGGGTGCAGTCTTCCGTCACATGCCGCGCCGTGCCCCATATCCCCTCATCTGACAAGGCAAAGGCAGTGCCTGTCGACATGCTCCCGTGCTGTTTTTGCTCTACATTGATCAAAACTTCAGGGTCCAGACGGCTCTTCTGTTTCAATTGCCCCTCACCTTCCGGACGCAATTCCCGCAAGGGCGGCGGTGCCGTTTCACCGGCAACAGATTTCGGACGGACAGGCGGCACAGAATCCACCCCCCCTTCCGGCAAAGACGAACTGATTGCCGTAAAAATAATAAACAAGGAAAGCCAGAAATAAAACTTGCTCATCGGGATCAGGCCGCAATCGCGGCTGCATTAATCATAGCCACCGATATTTTCCCGGAAAAAAGCAGAATCGCCGGACCAATTTCATCGCGTTCAATCCGCCCCTGCAGATCATCAATGATAAAATGCGCCGCATAAAAGGCGATAATCTGTACAATCAGCGCCACAATCCCCCAGATGATGATATCCCAGTGATTGACGCTGCCTGCGAGACAAAACGCCAACGGAATGGCCAGCCCGAGAATGCCCGCCGACAGAGAAATGGCCGCAGATATATTACCCTCCTTGACCATCTTGATTTCCCGAAACGGAGTGATTTTTTCATAAATGATAACCGCGATGACAAACATCGACAGCGTGATCATAAAATGTAAAATGAACAGAGGAAAACCTGCTAGAAAACTTTGTAAAACCGCTGACATATCACTCCCTGAAAGATGTTTTTTTGATGCGTGAACCCTACCAGCTTCCGAGGAGAAACTGTACAAAAAACTTATCCGTGATAAAAGAGACAGAAATAATCAGACGCGATTATACCCAATGGTCACCAGATGTTCGGCGAATTTAAGATCACGTTTCAGAATCAACGATAACAAGCTGTCCCGCATGGTAAACAGGCAAGTCTCCCAGCCCCCCAATGTAGTACATCCCTCTCCCAGAGACTTGGCGATCTTAATAATTTCCTGGTGTTCTTCTTCATGACCGGCGCTTTCCCGGAATTCGAATTTCTGCATGATGGCTACTTCTGTCGCGAAATGAATTTCGAGCTTGTGGCAGAACTGCTGCCATTTATCATGACATGCCGTCAAATCTTCCGCCATATAGGCATCCACCATCTTGTTCAACAGGCTGACAAGCGCCGCATGATCTGCGTCTATTTCTTTATGACCAATAAAAAAAGCGGGTGTTAGTTCGAATTTATTCACGTGACTGTAATCCCTCAAAAGAGCCCCGATTCTAACGGAAGAAATATTAAAAAACTCTAAAGCAACGGCGCCTTGATGGGAAGAAAATTATTTCAAATTCCCGTGCATTTTAGCAACCGGTCAGCATATCTTAATCGCATCACACTGGCGGGTCAGGGCATCAAAAAAAGCCTTCTTTTGTATTGGCTTACTAATATAGTCCTGCATACCGCCGGCGAGGTATTTTTCTTTATCTCCGGCCATGGCATTGGCGGTCAGGGCGATAATCGGGATGTCTGTCTGTCCGGTCGGCATATTGCGAATAACCCGGGTTGCTTCCATGCCATCCATTTCCGGCATCTGAATATCCATCAACACCAGATCATAGTGCTGTTTTTTAATCATTTCGACAGCCTTTATGCCGTTTTCGGCTTCATCAATCAGCAGTTTGTCATATTCCAGCAAAGACAGAACAATCAGCCGATTAATTTCATTGTCCTCAGCCAGAAGTATTCGCACTTCACGGGAAAGAACCAAATCAAAATCTCCCCCAAACTCCACGACGCCAAGTGCATTACACAAAGCGTTCCTGTCCGTCAATTTGTGTAATTTAAGAGAAAAGCAAAATGTTGTCCCCTGCCCGCTTTGACTGTCCAGCATGATTTCTCCCCCCATGAGTTCCACCAGCTGTTTACAAATCACCAAGCCAAGCCCTGTTCCACCGAACTTACGACTGATCGATGCATCCGCCTGCACAAATTTATGAAACAACTCATCCTGAACTTCAGAAGCAATACCAACTCCGGTATCTGTAACCTGAAAAGTAATCAGCCATTCCATGTTTTCTGCCTCGACCCCGGACAGAAGAATAGTCACCCCGCCCTGAGACGAGAACTTGATCGCATTACTGACAAGATTGGCCAGCACCTGCCGCACCCGTAACGGATCGCCAAGAAAGGCATCTGGCAGCTCATCGGAAATGGTAACATTCAGGTCCAGTCCCTTCTCTTCCGCTATCGGCCGCCAGAGTATCTCCGTATCGATCAGAATGTTCCGCAAACTGATCTCGACAATATCCAGTTCAATTTTTCCGGCTTCGATTTTGCTCAGATCAAGAATATCATTCAGTAATTGCAGCAGCCGCTCGCCGGAGCTCGTGGCGGCGGCTGTGTATTTATGCTGCTTATCATCCAGATCTGTCGACATGAGCAGGGAAAGCATCCCGAGAACCCCGCTCATCGGCGTCCTCAACTCATGGCTCATGGAGGCGAGAAAGTTAGACTTGGCGATGCTTGCCTGCTCCGCCGCCTCCCGCGATTGCATATTCTCCTGCGCCAATGCCTCTACTTCACCATGTTTCAGCCGCAGGGCGCGCTGCATTTCCTGTAACGCCTTATTCTGACTTTCCAGATTGGCCCCTACTATTTCGGCCCTGTTTTTTTCCGCGACGGCCTGCTCGGCAAGCTCTATATTCTTGTGCTTCGTAATAATCTGTTGCTCTATCATAAAACCAATGTTTTTAGAGAGATTCGCGACAAACAAGAAATGCACCAAAAGCAGGGTTGAATACTCATAATGGCCTTCATAAATGAAATATAAGGCCAAAGCCCCCAACACGGGGGTATTGAATGTAAGAACCGCGATCTTGTCCCCGGCGGTAGAAGCGACGATGCCGGAAGTAATCCCGGCAATGACAAAAGTGATCAGATAAATATTCAATTCATTGCTGCTGAGTTGCGCCAGCCATATGCAATATGCCCAGAGAAGACCCATGACAAAGATCGCCAGCATATACCACCGTCGCCAGGCGATAAGAGATTGTATGGAATGATCCCGGGAAAACAAATACCACGCGTACAGGCGGACAATACTCACCGCCACGATGCCACCGAACCACGCCCACACTTCCCAAGTCGGCGTTGTCCCCAACATGATCCAGCCCACCAGAGCCGACAACAAAATATTAGCCCCCACCGTCAGGGGCAGATTATTATACAGCAACCTGACGCTTTCTGAGAATACGGCAGATGATCTTTCTGTAGATGCTGTAGATTCGCGCTGACTTGGTAAAAGTCCTTGTTCTTCCATAGGATGCCGCTCATTCACTAGTAGGTTTGACATCATGAGGACAAGGACGCGAAATTTAAACGCAACGAACTGATAAAACCTTTATATCATTAGGTTTTATTAAATCAGGTTATGTCATTGAACCCCATGAAAGGTCACATACGCAAATACTATCTTCACAATATTTACTCAAAACTGGCGATAGCTCACTTTTCGACATACCGGCGGGTGCCTGAAACACCCGGCATAAAAAAAGTGCCCAGTAATATTACTGGACACTTAATTAATATTATCTAAATTAGAAGATATTAACGGGAATAAAATTCCACGATAAGATTTGGTTCCATTTGAACCGGATAAGGAATTTCATCCAGAACCGGTACGCGCAGGAAGGTAACTTTTGTACCGTTATTTTCCAGCGCCAGATATTCAGGAACATCGCGTTCGTTTGAATCAATGCCTTGCAGGACCATCGGGATCTGACGTGATTTCTCACGGATCTCAACAACGTCACCGGCTTTAACCCGGTAGCTTGGGATATTCACTTTTTGACCGTTCACTGTTACGTGACCGTGGTTAACGAACTGACGGGCTGCGAAGACGGTCGGAACAAATTTTGCGCGGTAAACCAGCGCGTCCAGACGGCTTTCCAACAGACCCACGAGAATTTCACCGGTATCCCCTTTACGACGGTCCGCGTCTTTATAAACACGTTTAAACTGTTTTTCAGTGATATCGCCGTAATAACCTTTCAGCTTCTGCTTGGCGCGCAGCTGGATACCGAAATCGGACAATTTGCCGCGACGGTTCTGGCCGTGCTGACCCGGTGCATATTCACGGGAATTCACAGGAGACTTGGGACGTCCCCAGATATTTTCGCCCATACGGCGGTCAATTTTATATTTGGCTTGTGTACGTTTAGTCATATTATAGAATCGCTTCTGTTTAAATGTTGATATCAGCGCCATGAGACGTGGAAACCACTCTCATGCAACCCGAGATTTTCACCCGAGTCATTCACGATGGGCGGAATATAGTGCAGAAGCACGGAAAGTCAACAACAAAGCCAGCTTTTCAGCCTATTTGCCATCCTTTTCGGGGGTTTTATTGACGCCGCCTTCGGGATCAAGGCCCAGTTCTGCTTTTTCCGCCAGCCAACCCGGCCCGCCGCCGGTCGCCAGCGCCTTGATCACCCCGCGCAACGTGCTGACCTCTTCTTTGGTCATATCGGCGCGTTTGAAGATATTGCGCAGATTACGTTTCATGGTCGCCCGGCGCTGGGCATGACGGAAATACCCCGCTTCCGTCAGTTCCACCTCCATATGATCAAACAACTTCTGCAGGTCCTCGGACGTCGCCGGCGTGGTATCCAGTTGCGGCGTATATTGATCCGGCTGATCTGCGCCAGTCTGGAACCATTCGTAGGACATCAGGATCACCGCCTGGGCCAGGTTGATCGAGGCAAAGGCGGGATTGAGCGGCACCGATACAATTGCATCGGCCAGCGCCACGTCGTCATTCTTCAGACCGGCTTTTTCCGGGCCGAACAGCAAACCGAATTTCTGCCCCGCCGTCGCATGTTCCCGCATGAGACTGGCACATTTTCGCGGCGTCACCACGGTTTTAATCATATCACGCCGCCGCGCCGTTGTGGCATAAACAAAACTGAGATCGGCAATTGCTTCCGCCGTCGTCTCGAACACCTGGGCCTTTTCCAGCACGATATCGGCGCCCGCCGCGGCAGGGACTGCCGCCGGATTGGGCCAGCCATCACGGGGGGCGACCAGACGCAGGTCGGTCAGCCCGAAATTATACATGGCCCTGACTGCCTTGCCGATATTCTCGCCAAGCTGTGCCCCGATCAGGATAATCGCTGGTCCGTCCTGCTGAAGTTTTTCTGCTTCCGTATGATTGGTGCCTGCCATCAGGGTAACGTCTTCCACATATATCGAATGTCTATGGTATAGCCCGGCGCGACTTCCGGCTGTTCATCGCGGCCCGGCTGATAGCCGTGGGCCATGTAAAAGGGAATAGCATTTTTCGTCGACCAGAGATAAATGTCTCTCACCCGTCCGTCTGCGGCAATATCCTGTTCCAGATGGGTAATCATTTTATGGCCCAACCCCCGGCCCTCGTGCCCCGGTTTGACATAAACCGCATTAATCCGCGCATGGGTCGGCTGCTCAACCTTCCGGTCCCCGATCGGATGCAGATCCACTTTATCCGTCAGACTCCATCCACCAACCGCAATGATCTCGCCCGCCTCTTCCGCAACAAAAGCGAAGGCCGGTACCCTGAAATGAAACGCCGGATTATCGTCAGACACCCAGGCGGCTGTGATATCCGCGCCGTACGTGTCTGAGCAGATGCCCGCAATGGAAGCTTTCATAATATCCTGAAAGCTTTTTTCATCATTAGCAGTGACCCGGCGAATGATCATTGAATGTTCCCCTTATTTCAGCGACTTGCCATAAGGGTTATCGCCTTTCCGCATCAGCACGCGGATCGGCACGCCGGGCAGTTCAAAGTCCCAGCGCAACTCGTTCAGCAGATAGCGTTCGTAACTGCGCGCCACATCGGCGGTGCGGTTACAGAAAATCGCGAATGTCGGCGGCCGGGTTTTCACCTGGGTCATATAGCGCATTTTGATCCGGCGGCCCTTGACGGACGGATGCGGATGATAGGCGACGGTCGCCGCCAGCCATTTATTGAGCTTTGCGGTACTCACCCGGCGGTTCCACAAACGATATGCCTCGAACACAGCCGGCATCAGTTTGTTGACGCCTTTACCGGTCAGGGCCGAAATCGGAACAATGGGAATGCCTTTAATCTGCGGCAGGGAATGTTCCAGCGTTTCCTGAATATCCTTCATGATTTCCTGACGGTTTTCCATCAGGTCATATTTGTTGAGCGCAATCACCAGAGAGCGGCCTTCCTGAACCACCAGGCTGGCGATACTAAGGTCCTGTTTCTCAAACGGCATCGTCGCGTCGATCATCAGCACGACCACCTCGGCGAAGTTCAGCGCCCGAATAGTATCGGCAACCGACAGCTTCTCAAGTTTTTCCATCACTTTTGACTTGCGGCGCAGGCCCGCCGTATCAAACATGCGGATTTCCCGGTCTTCATAAAAATAGGTCACCCCGATGGCGTCGCGGGTCAGACCGGCTTCCGGACCGGTAATCTGCCGGTCTTCCCCGAGCAAATAGTTGACCAGCGTCGATTTCCCCACATTGGGGCGCCCGACAATCGCCATCTGCAGCGGCAGACCGGTGTCATACTCTCCTTCGGTATCGGCTTCTTCATCACTGATCTCGCCATCGATATAGACGGCCTTGCTGGTGACTTCACCCGGTTCTTCCTCAACAATCAGGTTGTTGTCGAAAATCACCTTGTCGAAGGCTTCGATCAATTCTGACAGGCCTTCGCCATGTTCGGCGGATATGGAAACCGGCTCCCCGAGACCTAACGAGTAGGATTCGTAGATCCCCGCTTCCGCCGCCCGGCCTTCGGCCTTGTTGCAGATCAGGATCACCGGTGTTTTTCCGCGCCGCAGCAAATCGGCGAAATGCTTGTCGAGCGGCGTCACACCAGCCCGGGCATCAATCATGAACAGGGCAAAATCAGCCTCATTGATCGCCAGATCGGTCTGGGCCCGCATGCGCGCCGACAGCTTTGTATCGCCGTCTTCTTCCAGCCCGGCGGTATCAATAGCGAGAAAACTCATTCCGCCGAGACTCGCCATGGCCTCGCGGCGATCCCGGGTTACCCCCGGTGTATCGTCGACAAGCGCCAGTCTTTTACCGACTAATCTGTTAAATAAAGTCGACTTGCCCACATTCGGGCGGCCGACCATTGCAACCTTGATGGTCATGTTTCTATCCAATTCAACGGCATAATATTTGATTATGCCAAACAACAATTGGCCCGTCTTAACGCAAAACGGGCCAATAAAGCAATCATTATCATACCCCGTCAGCAGCATCACCGCCACGGGGTCCTGTCGGGATGCTACCGCATCGCGACCAGTTTCGCATCCCGGGTGAGAAAATATAGCATGTCATCCACTACAATTGGCGCCATTTCCATATCATCGCCCATATCCATGCCACTGATAAAGCTGCCATCATAAGGCGACAGAGACATGGCATACCCATGTGAAGATGTCACGATCAAACGGTCACCGGCGAGCGTTGGCCCATGCCATAGAACCGCTTCCTTGCGGCGATCCGGATCCTTGAAACGTTCCAGCTGCTGAATCCAGCGAATCAACCCTGTGCGGCGAGTAATGCACACCACCTGGCCTTCAGGTGTCACCACGTAAATATATTCGCCTGCGACCCAGGGAGTATGTTGAGATCCGATATTTTGCTCCCATACCCGAACCCCGGTGCGCAGATCAATAGACACCATGCGGCCACTATGACTGATTGCATATACCTTGCCGTCATAGATTACCGGGTGTCCGTCAATATCCCGCAAGGTGGACATGGCATTCAGCCGGGTTTGCGTATTCAGGGTATCGGACCACAGAACCCGGCCATTTTCCACCCGCATGGCGTAAAGCTCGCCGGAAGAATAGGCGGATATCACCGTATTGCCAATCACAGCCGGGCTCGCCGCACCGGCAAGACCCGCATTTTCCGAAATCCCGACTTCGTTCCAAAGGATACTGCCATCCGTCGCATTCAGGGCGTAGGTCTGGTTATCATGGGTCAAGGCGAACAGGCGACCATCGGCATAGGTTGGCGCTCCACGCATTGGAACGGCAAGTTTTGCCACCCATATTTCTGCGCCCGTGCTTGTGTCAAGCGCCGCCACATGGCCATATCCATTGGTTACATACAAGGCGTCCGGCCCCGCTGTAATCCCGCCACCGTAAGCGATATTTTCTGTTTCACCCGGCTCTTTGAATTTCTTCTGCCAGACTTTCTTGCCTGTTTGTGCAGTATAGGCGGTTACTTTGGCCATGGAATCCATGACATAGACCACGCCATTTTCAATGATCGGCATACTGACAATACTACGGCGACCGTTGGATTCTTCACCAATATCCGCCGACCAGACCTTCTGAGGATTATCCCCAAGGCTCAGGTGCTGCATCACATGGTGTTGATTGCCCCCGGCCTGGGCCCAGCTCTTGTTGCGGTAAGGCCGTGGCAACTGTACCTGCAGATTTGCCAGTTCTTCACTTTCGGCCAAATTCTGCTCAAACGTCAGAACCGGAATGCGTTCGCCTTCAAGCCGGTTTTTGTTTCGTTTCTCGTCTGATCCGCCACTACAGGCCACCAGGGCCCCGCAGAGGGCGAAACCGATAAGAGCTTTTGAAATTGTCATCCCTGCTGTGTTCTGAAACGTCATACAGCCGCCCATCCTTTAATTTTTATTGTATTACGGATTTGAAATCTTTGGCGCGCGTTTTGACATCATCAGGCGCTTCCAGATCCTGTTCCAATTCGGTCAGAAGGTTTTTGGCTTCTTCCCCATGGCCCGCGGTCAATGCCGCCATCGCCAAAAGTTCCTTCGCCATGTATTTCCAGCTGTTGCCTTCAATGGTCAAGGGGGCCAGACGGGCTTTCGTCTCGTCATAGGTCGCCGTATCCATGGCGATCATCGCCGCCTTCAGACGCGCAAGATCCCGATACACTTTCTCAACACCCGCCGCGGACGACAGTTCGTCCAAGGCAACAACAGCCTTTTCCGTTTCGCCTTTTTGCATATGGATATCGGCCGTTTTGAAGCCGATGAGAAGCTTATAACCTTCTACATCCGTGCCTGATATTGCTTCGATATCCTTCAGGGCCTGGTCCAGCTGATTGGCCGTCACATCCGCCTGCACCTTGCCATATTGTTCCGCCACTTCGGCATATTGGCTTTCATTATAATTTTTCAGGGTCACGTTACCCGCAACGAATATAACAATCCCCACCAAAAAGGCGATAAGATAGGACCCGTATTTCTGCCACAAGCCGGTCAACTGTTTCTGGCGCAGGTCTTCGTCGACTTCGCGAATAAATTCTTCGGACAATAAATGCTCCTGTTTTTCTTTGTATAGCCTTTAAGCGGCACAAGATAGCCCGCCTCTTCCCAGAAGGCAATCAGGCAATGCTCTATCCCCGCAAAAAAAACCAATTCACGGATAATTAGATGTCTTAAGCGCCAAAAATGTCAGGAATGTGGACAGAAAAAAGACGAATGCCGGAGACATCCGTCTTCTCTGGCCCCGGGGCCTGTTATTTCTTGGCGCGGTAGGTATGTTCCGGCGCCGGGAATGACCGGGATTTCACATCATCGGCATACTGCTTGACCGCCTGATCAATAGCCTGGCCGACTTCGGCATAGCGTTTGACGAACTTGGCGTTGGAAGGGAAATAACCCAGCATATCCTCGACCACCAGAATCTGACCGTCACAATCCGGCGACGCGCCAATGCCGATGGTGGTAATGTCCAGTTTTTCTGTAATCTCCGCCGCGAGCGGTTCCGCAACGCCTTCGAGCACCACAGAAAAGGCTCCCGCCTTTTGTATGGCGAATGCATCTTCAATCATCTGCGCCCGTTCTTCCTGGTTCTTGCCCTGGGTGCGGTAGCCGCCCATAACGTGAACCGCCTGGGGACGCAGGCCAATATGCGCCATCACCGGCACATTGCGTTCCACCAGAAACTGAATGGTTTCCGCCATTGCCGCGCCACCTTCAAGCTTTACCGCCGCACAGCCGGTTTCCCGCAAGGCCCGCGAAGCATTCTCAAAGGCCTGTTCTTTCGATTGTTCAAATGACCCGAATGGCATGTCCAGAATAACCATGGCTTTTTGCGCCCCGCGCATCACGGCCTTGGTATGCTCAATCATGGTGTCAAGAGACACCCCGATGGTGCTTTCCATGCCGTAAAGGACCATCGCGAGACTGTCGCCCACCAGAAGAAAATCCACATATTGGTCAAGCTGCGCCGCCATCGGGGCGGTGTAAGCCGTCAGAGATACGACGGGGCGCTCACCTTTCAGTTTGGTGATGTCCCGAACGGTATTCCGGCGCACTTTGTTATCTGCATACATTAGTCTTCTCCTGATCTTTTTTATACTTATAAAAAGTCAGTCTCCCAAAGCCCGTAAAGCCTTCCTTTATTCCCACTCGATGGTGCCCGGTGGTTTTGAGGTAATATCATAAACAACACGGTTTATGCCCCGGACTTCATTGATAATCCGGGTTGATACCCGGCTAAGAAATTCATGGTCAAAATGAAAATAATCAGCCGTCATGCCGTCGGTCGAGGTCACTGCCCGTAGTGCACAAACATAATCATACGTCCGGGCATCTCCCATAACCCCAACAGTACGCACCGGCAACAGAACAGCAAAAGCCTGCCAGATCGTATCATACAGACCCGCCAGTTTGATTTCCTGCAGATAAATATCATCCGCCTTTCGCAAAATATCGCATTTTTCCGGCGTAATGTCACCCGGAATGCGGATCGCAAGACCCGGCCCCGGGAAAGGATGACGTCGGATGAAGGCTTCCGGCAGACCGAGTTCCCGGCCCAGTTCCCGTACTTCATCCTTGAACAGTTCCCGTAAAGGCTCCACCAGATCCATCTTCATCCGCGCCGGTAGTCCGCCAACGTTATGATGGGATTTAATGGTGACGCTTGGTCCGCCCGTGAAAGATACGCTTTCAATCACATCAGGATACAATGTTCCCTGAGCGAGGAAATCGGCGCCACCAATTTTCTTGGCTTCCGCGTCAAATACATCAATAAACAGGCCACCGATGATTTTGCGTTTCTTCTCCGGATCATTCACCCCTTCGAGCTTGCCGAGGAACAGATCCGCCACATCCTTGTGGATCAAATTAATATTGTAATGATCCCGGAACAGGGTCACCACTTCTTCCGCCTCGTTCAGACGCATCAGCCCATGATCCACAAACACACAGGTCAGTTGATCGCCAATGGCCTCATGCAGCAGGACGGCGACGACAGAACTGTCCACCCCGCCGGACAGGCCGCAAATCACACGACCAGCGCCCACCTGCTTGCGAATGGCGTCAATGGCTGTTTCCTTGAAAGACGCCATGGTCCAATCGCCCTTAAGACCGACAACTTTATGTACGAAATTGGCGATGACGCGGGCCCCGTCCGGGGTATGCACCACTTCCGGGTGGAATTGAACCGCATAAAATTTACGGGCTTCATCCGCGATCGCCGCATAAGGCGCGTTGCCACTGGTGGCGGTGACGACAAAACCTTCCGGCAGTTCGACCACTTTATCACCGTGGCTCATCCAAACCTGATGGCTTTCCCCTTTGGCCCACACGCCTTCGAACAAAGCACAATCCGCCTTGATGTCGATAAAAGCGCGTCCGAATTCTTTTTCCTCGGAGAGACTGACCTTGCCACCAAGTTGCTGACACATCAGCTGTTCACCGTAACAGATGCCCAGGATCGGAACACCCATGGTGAAAATTTCTTCTGGCGCCTGCGGGGCTTCAATGCCGTTGACGGAATTCGGCCCGCCCGACAGAATAATTCCTGCCGGGTTAAAGTCCGCCAATACTTCCGCCGCCTTGTTGAAAGGCACAATCTCTGAATAAACACCGCTTTCCCGAACCCGGCGGGCGATCAGCTGCGTTACCTGGGAGCCGAAATCGATGATGAGAATTTTATCTGTCATGCTTAAAATTACCTTGCCTAATATAACTTGTCCAGCCTGGAGGGCGGCTCTATGCGCTCTTCTCCAGGATGGCCACAAAAAATCCATCAGTACCGTGGGAATACGGCGACAGCGCCAAACATTCCGGCAGTGTGGATAAACTCTTTAATTCAGGAGCCCCTTCTCCCTGATCAATGCTTCTGTAAGACACGAGTTTCGCGTCCTTCTGTTCAGCCAGAAATGTCTCTATCTGGTGCTCGTTTTCATCGACGAACAGAGAACAGGTCATATAGATCATGCGTCCGCCGGGCTTGACAAACCCCCACCCCTCGGTCAGTAAGTTCTTCTGAATTCGACAATATTGGGTAAGTTTCTCTTCCGTCAGTCGCCACTTGGATTCCGGATTCCGACGCCAGACCCCGCTGCCGCTGCAGGGAACATCAAGCATCACCCGATCCATCCTGGCTTCATGTTCCGCCAGAATGCTTTTACGCTTGCCCCCTGCGGTATCAATCAAATGCACCTGCAGAATACGGGCATCGGCCCGCTTGGCGCGGGGCTTCAGATCCTTCAAACGATATTTGTTATTGTCAAAAGCATAAATCTGCCCCTTGTTATCCATCAGGGCCGCAGCAGCCAACGTCTTGCCCCCCGCCCCGGCACAAAGGTCCATCACCTGCTGACCTGGCTTGATGTCAGCGAGTTTGACAGCAAGTTGCGCCGCCTCATCCTGAACCTCAATCAACCCCTCCTGATAAATTTCCCAGGCGTCAATACGTGGGTTTTCATCAAGAATAAGAGCGGTCTCTGCCCACTTTCCTTTTTCAAAGGCAAGGCCTTCGGATTTCAGAAACGCTTCAACCTTATCCCCCTCGCCCTTACCTGTATTAACCCGTAATTCAAACGGCGCCCGCCCGTTTAACCGGGCGAGTTCATCTGAAAAATTATCGCCGAAACGCATCTTGAGACGGTCTTCCAGCCACAGAGGATAATTCAGGTCATGATGCGGCAATTTTTCATGCGCCTCTGACACGAACGCCCGTTCTTCATCGCTCAACACATCCGGCGCATGGTCCGCCCCGTTAAACAATGCCTCAAGGCTTTCGCTATCCTGGGTCTCTGACAGGCTGAGCAACAACATGCGACGCATGTCTCCGGCCGTCTGATCACAAAGATATCCCCAGTTCCGGATCACCTGATACACCAGCCCCGTGACAGCCCGGCGATCACGGGAACCGGCATAACGCCGGGTGCGGAAATATTTACGGATCAGCACATCGGCCGACGCCCCGTCTGCGGACAGGCTGTCGGCCACCTGTTCCAATATGTCTAGGGCGGCCTGTATGCGGGCGGGTTCAATCATGATAATGCCTTATGAGGAAGGATAATTCGGTGATTCCCGGGTGATCGCCACATCATGGACATGGCTCTCCCGCAATCCCGCCGTGGAAATTTTGACAAATTCGGCCCGTTTATGGAAATCCTGAATGGTCGCACTGCCGGTATAGCCCATAGACGCCCGGACGCCGCCGACCAATTGATGGATCATGCTGGCAACTTCGCCTTTAAACGGCACCTGTCCTTCGATGCCTTCCGGCACCAGCTTCAGGTTATCCGTCACTTCTTCCTGGAAGTAACGGTCCGCAGACCCCCGCGCCATGGCGCCGAGAGACCCCATACCACGATAAGCTTTATAAGACCGGCCTTTATACAGGAAAACTTCACCGGGAGACTCAGCCGTTCCGGCCAGCAAGGAACCGATCATGACAGAGCTTGCGCCCGCCGCAATCGCCTTGGCAATATCCCCGGATGTCTTCAGGCCGCCGTCGGCAATAATCGGCACGCCGGCTTTTTGCGCTACATCGACAGAATCCATAATGGCGGTCAATTGGGGCACCCCGACGCCTGCGATAATGCGTGTGGTACAGATAGATCCCGGCCCGATACCGATTTTCACGGCATCGGCCCCCGCATCAATCAAAGCCTTGGTGCCCGCGCCTGTCGCGACATTGCCGCCAACGATCTGCACATCGCCATATTGTTTCTTGATTTTCGCAATCGCCTCAAGCACCCCTTTGGAATGGCCATGCGCCGTATCAACCACCAGCATATCAACGCCGGCATCGACCAGAGCCTCGGCCCGGGCGAAACCATCGGCCCCAACGGATGTCGCCGCGGCGACCCGCAACCGGCCATCACTATCTTTACTGGCATTAGGGTGCAGACGGGCCTTTTCGATATCTTTCACCGTGATCAGACCAATGCAACTGTAGGCGTCATCCACCACCAGCACTTTTTCAATGCGATGCTTATGCAGAAGCATTTTAGCTTCTTCCATGCTGACGCCGGCTTTGACTGTCACCAGATTTTCACTGGTCATCAGTTCCCGGACAGGCTGTTGCATGTTGGTGGCAAACCGCACATCACGGTTGGTGATAATTCCGACCAGGCGACGGGTTTGCGGCTCCACCACGGGAATGCCGGAAATTTTCTGACTGACCATCAGGTCCAGTGCTTCGGACAGGGTCTGGTCCGGATGGATGGTCAGCGGATCGATCACCATGCCGGATTCGAATTTCTTGACCTTGCGGACTTCCGCAGCCTGTTCTGCGATGGAATAATTCTTGTGAATAACCCCGATACCGCCCATTTGCGCCATGGCGATGGCCATAGGTGATTCCGTCACCGTATCCATAGCGGCTGAAATCATTGGAATGGTAAGGTGAATTTTCTTCGTGACATGGGTGCTGACATCGACCTGCCCCGGCAGGACATTCGACTCCTGTGGCACAAGTAAGACATCATCAAAAGTAAGGGCTTCACGGATATTCATTTCGACTCCTAATTAGGTAAGGCAAAAAAAAATATCCCGCTGTGGTATAAAAATTACAACATCATCAGGAAAGTTTTCTGCAGATAGCAGCTATTGGCATAAAGGTCAAAAAGAAAGCGTCAAAAAAGACGATTTTCTATTCCTCCACTTTATTCTGCGGACTTTTAAATCCCTGAGCCACCAAGTAGGTTTCTGCAGACTCGGGCCGGCTCGCCGGCGGCTTGTAATGACGTACCGTTTTAAAACACTGTTTCAGTTCTTTTAAAAGCTCCTGATCGGCGCCGCCCCGGAAAACCTTGGCCACAAATACCCCGTTAGGCCCCAATGTCTTTTTGGCAAAATCAAAGGCCACTTCCACCAGCGCCAGAGTACGAATATGATCGGTCTGCTGATGACCAGTGGTCGCCGCCGCCATATCACTCATCACCAAATCAACCGGGCCGTCCAGAAGCCCAAGCAGTTCCCGTTCCGCCTCGTCAGTGGTAAAATCCATCTGCAGGAAGGTCGCCCCTTCAATCGGCACAATTTCCAGAAGGTCAATACCGACCACCTTGGCCTTCTTGCCTTTTTTCTTCAACGCCACCTGGGTCCATCCGCCCGGCGCCGCGCCCAGATCCACCACAGATTTTGCATGTTTCAACAAACCGAACTTTTCGTCAAGTTCCGTCAGTTTATAAGCCGAACGCGCCCGATAGCCGTCCCGGTTCGCCGCATCAACATAAGGATCGTTCAATTGACGCTGCAACCAGCGTACAGAAGAAATCTTGCGCCCGCGCGATGTTTTGACACGGAACTTTTCCCCCCGGGTCAGGCCACGAGGGTCGGTTTTGCGTTCTTTACCGGTTCCGGTCAATTTTGGTCTTTTAATCACGTGATACTTCCTAAGCGCGCCGGGTTTATCGGCACACCTTATTTCTTCGCCGCCTTGCTATTGCGATTGCGGTTAGGCCGGTTCCGGCGGCGATTGTTTTTCTTGCGGCGGGGCGTTGTCGTTTCCATCATTTCCAGCAACATGCCCTCGCGAATGCCGCGGTCCGCAACCCGTATATCACGGATCGGCCATAAATCCATAATGGATTCCAGAATGGCGCAGCCTGCGACCACAAGATCGGCCCGGTCCTTGCCAATGCTCTTCAACGCCACCCGGGCGTCATAGTCGAGCCCTGACAACTGCTGACACAACGCCTGTATTTCAGCGGCCTTGACCTTGGTGCCATCAACCTTGTTGCGGTCATAGGTTTCCAGCCCGAGCTGCATACTGGTCAACGTCGTTATCGTCCCGGATGTCCCCAGCAGTTGCACCCGACCTTCACCGACCTCTGCCGCCATATTGTTTTTGGCTTCAAAGGGCAGAATAACATCAAGGATACTTTGCCGCATTTCCGCATAATGATCGGCTGAAATCGCGTCCTTGGTGCCATACTTCTCCGACAGGTTCACCACCCCGAACGGAATCGACGTCCAATCAAGGATTTCCGGCATGCCGTTCTTATGGACCTTGACCCAAATCAGTTCCGTACTGCCACCGCCAATATCAAAGACGATCGCCCGCGGTGTGTTACGGTCCAGTAGAGCCTTGCAGCCCATCACCGCGAACCGCGCCTCTTCCATGGGGTCAATGATATCAAGCTTGATGCGAACCTCTTTTTCCACCCGCTCGACGAAGGCATCACAATTCAGGGCTTCCCGGCAAGCCTGGGTCGCCACATTGCGCATGTGGGTCACGCCACGGCGTTTGATCTTCGCAACGCAAATGTCGAGTGCCGCGATGGTCCGGTCAATTGCGGCTTCGGACAAAGTTCCATTCTGCCCCAATCCTTCCCCGAGACGCACAATCCGTGAGAAACTGTCAATAACCTTGAACCCGCCCTCGGTTTGCTGCGCCACCAGAAGACGACAATTGTTGGTGCCCAGGTCAATCGCACTATAGATATGATTGGAAATCGGTTTTTGAAATTGCGGATTGCGATTAGAATTATTTTTTCTATTCGGACGCGCCTGACGCACGGCCGGCCTGTTTTTGCCGCCATCCGGTTTTTCAGGCGCAGTTCCGGCCGCCGACCCCCCATTATGGTTCCGCGCCGCCTTGTTTTCTGGACTCGACACGGAACCCGTATCAGACTGTGACGTTTTTTTCTTTCGCCTCCGGTCCGGTCGATTGTTAATTTCTGTATTCATTACAGGCAAAATACTCTTAAATTTTACCGGATCCTCCTGGATAAGGTAATTTATCACTTTTTATATAATGCCTCGAGGGCCAGTACCAACCAAAAAACCAAAAATATTTCTGGACCTCATAAAAAAAATCATTATATAGGGCACATCAAATGCTCAAGCGCATCTGATCCGGAGTAGTTTAATGGTAGAACTATGGACTCTGACTCCATCAGTAGTGGTTCGAATCCACTCTCCGGATCCAAAATCAAAAAAAATCATTATATATATATCACACACATACGGAAAAATGGGTCCCACGAAAAAACCGGCGTGGGACACATCTACCAAAATCATCTTATTTTTTGTCATCAACCGCAAGGCTATTGGCCGCCCTGCTCACCTCTCTGCAAACAGTGCTGCCGCCAACATGCCCATCTGGCCTATCATCGCTATGACCCTGTGGAATGGGACAAACTCACCGATCTGAAAGGCGTTCCTAGTGGCACGCTCAGAGGGTATTTGAATTCAGTGGAATTTGACCGCCTGGCGGCAGAAAATATCCTGACAGTACGCCCGGTCGCAACTGACAATATCAATCTCCTGAAATTGGCGGCCCACCGTCTCCGTCTGGCCGTGGTTGATCTTTATGATCTGCATTACCTTTTGGAGACTGATCCTGATCTTGTGGAAGAACGAAAGAAAGACAAAAAAGGCCCTCATTGCTGAGAGCCTTTTTCTTGCCATGGAACACTTTTATTCCGATGCGGATGCTTCGTGAGGCTCAAGCGCCTCCTCCAGCGCCACTTCTTCAGGCGAGGCCATATATTTATTCATCACCGCCGCGCCAACAGAATCGCCCCAGACGTTCACGGTGGTGCGGAAACGGTCGAGGAACCAGTCAACGGACAGCAGGATTCCAATCCCTTCAGCCGGAAGACCAACGGCGCCCAGCACGATCAGCATGGTCACGGTCCCGGCCTGTGGAATACCGGCCGCCCCGATCGCCGCCAGAGTGGCCGTCACCACGATCAGGACCTGCGCACCAATGCCAAGTTCAATCCCGTACATCTGGGCGATAAACATGGCGGCAATCGCTTCATAAAGCGCGGTGCCGTTCATATTGACCGTACTGCCCAGCGGCAGCACGAACCGCACCGCCCGCTCACTCAAGCCATGCTCATGCGCGCATTCCATCGTCAACGGCAATGTCGCCGAGGAACTGGCTGTACCAAAAGCCGTCAGCAAAGCCCGGGCCATATCCTTGACAAAGCCTATACCACGACCAGACATGGTCATCATGATCAAGAAAAGTACAACAGAATGCACCGCCAAGGCGATCAGAACCGTCGCAACATATTTGCCAATCCCGAGGATTGTCGCCAGAAAAGCCTCACCACCGCCTGCTTCGCCAAGAGACGACGCCACCAAAGCGAAGACACCAATTGGCGCGAAATACATGATCCAGCCAACGATTTTCATCATGGCATCGTTCAGGCCTTCGAAAAAGTCGATCACTTTCCCGCCGGCGGCGCCAACCGTGGTCACGGCCGCCCCGAAAATCACGGCAAAGAACACCAGCGGCAATAACTGCAGATCAACCGCCGACTTCACCAGATTGGGCGAAATCAGGCTAAGCAGAATATCGCTGAACGTCATGCCACCATTACTTTCGGCTTTCGCCTGCCCCGCCCGCAAGGCCTCTGCACTCATTTCAACACCAACGCCCGGCTGAATCAGATTTACCAGCACCAGACCAATGATAATCGCAATCACGGTGGTGGAGAGATAATAGAGCATGGTCAGACCACCCGGCCGGCCAAGCTTGCGGATATCACCCAGAGACGCAACGCCTGAAATCACCGCCGCCAAGATCAATGGCACAATGGTCATTTTCAACGCATTGAGGAACAAAGTCCCCATCCATTTGATCACCAGAACATCTTCCCCGAAGAACCAGCCTGCCCCAAGGCCCGCGACCATTCCGACCACGATTAAATATAACACTATCATTGAATGCTTATGCGACATGTCGTCTTCCCTTTTTATACATTCTTACTCTTTAAATTGACGGTGCCCCAAACCGGCGTTCGTCCTCTGTCTATTTTCTTAAGACGATTCCCAAATGATAATTGGAACTTTTAATTTTTGTCCTTAATTTATTAATAGCACTGTAACGGCTTTTTTTGTAAAAGGAACGCAGACTATAACAGGCCATGATGAGAGTTCAATGTATTACCTGATCGATAATTATGACAGCTTTACCTATAATTTATTCCATTACATGGGCGAGATTGGCGCAAATGTTGAAGTCTTCCGCAATGACGCCATCAGCGTGGATCAGATTCTGGCCGACCATAAGACAGGAAAAATCAAAGGCGTTATTCTGTCTCCCGGGCCCTGCACCCCGAATGAAGCCGGCATCTGCCTCGCGCTGATCGAAAAAGCGGCAGGCTCATTACCAATTCTTGGCGTCTGTCTCGGTCACCAGTCCATCGGCCAGGTCTATGGCGGCAAAGTCATCCGCGCGCCTTATCTGATGCATGGTAAAGTCAGCGATATTTATCACCAGCAGAAAAGCATTTTTGCCGGCTTCGACAGCCCGTTTCGCGCCACCCGCTATCATTCACTTATTGTCGAGAAGGAAAGCCTGCCGGACTGTCTGGAGATCACGGCAGAAACAGAAGACGGTCTGATCATGGGCCTGTCCCATAAAACCCACCCGGTGCATGGGGTTCAATTCCATCCCGAAAGCATCGAATCCCAGAATGGCCACGCCTTGCTGCAAAACTTCATCGACATCGCAACAGAGTTTAACGCCCCATGAGCCCTGATTTCAAAACGATCATCGACCGGATTGCCCGCGGAGAAAGCTTAAGCCAACAAGACGCCCGCAATGCCTTTAATTATATGATGAGCGGCGACGCCACCGGCGCCCAGATTGGCGCCTTCCTCATGGGGCTGCGCCTGCGCGGTGAAACCATCGATGAAATTATCGGGGCAACCCAGGCCGTCCGCGCCAAGGCCCATACCATTAAAGCTCCCGCCGACGCCATTGACCCTTGCGGCACCGGCGGCGATGGCAGTCACACTTATAATATCTCCACGGCCGCCGCGATCGTGCTTGCGGCTTGTGGCGTTACCGTCGCCAAGCATGGCAACCGGGCAATTTCCTCCAAATCCGGGTCCGCCGATGTGCTGGAAACCCTTGGTATCAATATCGACGCCGATATGGAAAATGTCGAACGCAGCATCGCGGAAATCGGTATTGGCTTTATGATGGCTACCCGTCACCATAGCGCCATGCGTCACGTGGGCCCGTCCCGCACCTCGCTCGGCACCCGCACCATATTCAACCTTCTCGGCCCGCTGGCCAATCCCGCCAAGACCAAATTTCAGGTCATTGGCGTTTTTGATAAAAAATGGACCGCCCCGCTGGCGGAGGTGCTCGGCAGACTCGGATCCGAACGTGTCTGGGTTGTACATGGCGCTGATGGCCTTGACGAATTGAGCATTTCCGGCCCCTCCTATGTCAGCGAATTTTATCAGGGCAAGGTCTCCAGTTTTGAAGTAAACCCTGAAGAGGTCGGCTTAAGCCTTTCTCCAATATCAGAAATTCAAGGCGGCGATTCGGAGTATAACGCAGCGGCCCTGCGTCGGATGCTGGCCGGTGAAAAGAATGCGTTCCGCGACATCACCCTGCTCAATTGTGCCGCATCTCTGGTGGTTGTCGGAAAGGCGCCTGATCTCGCCGCAGGGGTGAAACTCGCCGCTGAGGCCATTGACAGCGGCGCGGCGACTGCGAAACTTGATCAGTGGGTTATGCTGTCCAACGAGGAGACGGTCGATGAGTAATATTCTCGACAGAATTGCCGCCGACAAACGCCTGCATGTCACCGATTGCAAGGCGCGGATGCCACTAAGCGACCTCCTGCAGGCGGCAAAAGCGGCCTCCGCTCCCCGTGGATTTTATCAAAGCTTACAAAAAGCACAGGCCGATGGGCGCTACGGTCTGATCACCGAAATCAAGAAAGCCAGCCCGAGCAAAGGCCTGATCCGGGAAGATTTTAACCCGCCCCTGCTGGCCCGAGCCTATGAAGAAGGCGGATCAAGCTGCCTGTCAGTCCTCACCGACGTGCCATATTTTCAGGGCGATGACAGTTATCTGATCGCCGCCCGCGCGGCGGTGTCCCTGCCCGTATTGCGCAAGGATTTTATGATTGATCCCTATCAGGTCATCGAAGCCCGCGCCATGGGGGCCGATTGCATCCTGTTGATCATGGCGATGCTCGATGACACGCTGGCCCGGGAGCTCGAACAGACCGCCCTCGACTATGGCCTCGACGTCCTGATCGAAACCCATGACGAAGCGGAAATGGAGCGCGCTCTCAAGCTCAAAAGCCCGATGATCGGCGTTAACAACCGTAATCTGAAGACTTTTGAGGTGTCGCTTGATGTGACCCTGAGGCTCGCCAAAATGGTCGGGCCGGAACGGCTGTTGATCAGTGAAAGCGGTATATTCACCTCTGAAGACATGGCGATGCTGAAAGAGAAAGTCGGCGTCACCAGCTTTCTGATCGGCGAATCCCTGATGCGACAGGATGATGTCGCCCAGGCCACCCGCACCCTGATTGGAGAATGATATGACAAAACTCACCCATCTTGATGATCAGGGCAAGGCGCAAATGGTCGATGTGTCCCTGAAAGCCGAAACCCATCGCCGCGCCGACGCCCGGGGCCGGATTTACATGGCGCCGGCAACTCTGGCTCTGATTGAAGAAGGCGGCGTCAAGAAAGGCGATGTTTTTTCTGTCGCCCGCCTCGCCGGCATCATGGCCGCCAAAAAAACCGCCGACCTGATCCCCTTGTGCCATCCGCTACCGCTACAGAACATCCAGGTCGAGTTGAGCTGCAATACGGCCGAAAGCTGTGTCGATATTTTCGCGACCGCCAATCTTTATGGTCGCACCGGCATAGAGATGGAAGCCCTGAGCGCCGTCAGCATAGCCGCCCTCACCATTTATGACATGTGCAAGGCTGTCGATCGCGGCATGCGGATTTCCGATGTGCGCCTGACCCATAAATCCGGTGGCAAGTCAGGTGAATTTAACGCCGACTGACCCCTCCCTTACGAAAAGGAGTCCCCATGACCCTCATGCCGGTAGAACAGGCCCTGCACCGCATAACACAAGCTTTCACCCCTCTTGGGTCGGAAATCATCCCCCTGGATCAGGCCTTGGGCCGCACCACGGCCATCGATCATCAGGCCGCCCTCACCCAGCCGCCCTTTGACGCGTCCGCCATGGATGGTTACGCCGTGCGGGCGGAAGACCTGAAAGACGGTCCAACCGAGCTAAAGCTGATTGGAGAAGCCCCGGCAGGACAACATTTTACGGGCACTGTCACCGCAGGCACGGCAGTGCGCATTTTCACCGGCGGTCCTGTTCCTGCAGGCGCCGACACCGTAATCATGCAGGAAAACACCACCCGACCGGATGACCATTGTATCCGCATCACGGTTCCGGCGGAAAAAGGCCGAAACATTCGCCCAGCGGGCAATGATTTTTCCCACGGCCAAATCCTGGTGAAACAGGGAACTGTTCTCACCGCCCGGCATATCGGCATGATGGCCGCTGCGAATATCGCCCACCCTAGCGTTACCATTAAACCACGCATCGCCTTGCTGTCCACCGGTGACGAACTGGTCCAGGTCGGCGAAACCCCGGGACCGGGCCAGATCATCAACAGCAACAATCTGTTGCTGAGTACTCTGATCTCTGAAAATGGCGGTGTCGCAGTCGATCTTGGCATTGCCCGGGATAACCGCGCGGCACTGGAAGACAGGATTGCCTTGCTCGACAAACAGCAGGATATTGATCTTTTCATCACCATAGGCGGCGCCTCGGTGGGAGATCACGACCTGGTGCAGGACGTTCTTGGTCAACATGGTCTGAAAGTCAACTTCTGGAAGCTTGCCATTCGCCCGGGAAAACCAATGATCTTCGGCCATTTCGAAAACTGCCCCATGATCGGGCTGCCGGGGAATCCGGCCTCGGCCTACGTCTGTGCGGTGAACTTTCTGGTGCCGGCCCTGCATATCATGCTCGGACGACAAAATACCGGCGCCCCGATATCCATCGCCCGGTTGGCTCACGACCTGCCTGAAAATGGCGCACGGCAGGATTATATGCGGGCGCATTTTTCAGAGGATGACACCGGCGCCAAAATCGTCACTGCCCTGCCGCGTCAGGACAGCGCCAAGCTTAGCAGCCTCGCTCTGGCTAATTGCCTGCTGATCCGCCCGCCGCATGCGACCGCGGCAAAATCAGGAACATCTGTGTCCATTCTGCACTTGACAAAAGAATAAAAAAAGAACATAACAAATACATATGAAGATTATTCAGTCGGGAGCCAAGATATGTTGACCAAAAAGCAACGGGATCTGTTGTTGTTTATCCATAAAAAGTTGCAGGAAAATGGTGTTGCTCCGTCTTTTGACGAAATGAAAGATGCTCTCAATCTCAAATCCAAGTCCGGTATTCACCGCCTGATCGGCGCACTGGAAGAACGCAATTTTATCCGGCGCCTGCCCAACCGGGCCCGGGCTCTCGAAATTCTCCGCCTGCCCGAAGATACCGACACGGCCAATGTCGACAGTGGCCCTGTGGCAGATAACCTGTTCAAACCCGACTTTGGCAAGGCCACAGAAGTGGTATCCGATCCCAACAGCATTGATATTCCCCTTCACGGCAAGATTGCCGCCGGGACCCCGATCGAAGCCCTCGAACAATTTGAGAATATTCCCGTTCCAGCCCATATGGTCGGCAGCGGCAGCCATTACGCCCTTGAAATCGACGGTGACTCCATGATTGAGGCCGGCATTCTCGACGGCGACACCATTGTCGTTCAACGCTGTGATAGTGCAGAAAACGGCGCTATTGTCGTTGCCTTGATTGATGAAGAAGAAGCCACGTTAAAAACCTTGTACCGCAAAGGACCTGATGTGGCCCTGGAACCATCCAACCGCACCTATGAAACCCAGACCTATCCGGCAAACCGGGTCCGGATTCAGGGACGCCTGGTGGGCCTTCTGCGACGATACTAAGCCCCCTTATGCAGTAATTCCCTGCGTCAGCTCCTTATTTCCGCCGACTCCAGGGGCGATCCCCCCGGACCCCGGCCACGGTCTTCACGGTAATCCAGTCACCGCTTTTTTCCGGCAGCCACAAGGCATGCCCGCCCTTATGATAGAAATCCCACCTGTCAATCACCAGCTTCGCTGACGGGCAATAGATATTGACCGGCACCAGACTGATCACCACCTGGGCGTTGCGACAATCTTCCGACAAGGCCCGCTCATCCTTGACCAGCGCGATCAATGTATCCCGGCTCTTATGATCCGGCCGATACAAACAGCTCAGACGGTCGCAGGCAAGCCACTTGTCTTCTGGATATGCAGTATCCTCATACTGCCATTTTCCCGCGTCTTCCTGGCCCGCCCTCTGGGCCCAACGTTCCCGGACCATCCGCCCGGCCCGCAAACTGGACAGCTCCAAATCCTCTGCCGCATTGCGGACCCCGATCAGTTTACCTTTATTATCGATCAGAATATCCGGCTGTGGTGTGAAAAACGACGCCGTGACACCAAGAGCCACCCCCAGAAGACCAAAATAACGCCACCTCAACCGCCAGATTCCAAACCATAATGCCCCCAGCGCAATCACCACAACAGGTCCCAACGCCATGGACGGCACCAGACGATATGACCCCGGCGCATGAGAAACATATCCGGCAATGCCCATAATCGCCTCCAGACCATACGACATGGGATACAGCGCAATTTCGCCAAGACCAAAGGGAGCCAGAAGCAAATAGGCCACAACCCAGGGCATCACCCAGAAGGCCATAATCGGCATCGCCAGCAGATTTGCCAACAAGCCATATTGCACCAGCTTGTTAAAATGAAACAAAGCAAACGGTGCAATCGCCATTTCTGCCACCAAAGTGGTAAATAGACTGGCGGCAACATACAGCATCAGTTTATGCCCCCACCCCTGATTTTTATGGATCGTTAAAGAACCGCCCAGATTTTCATAAGCCACCACCAACGCCACCACGGCGGCAAAAGACATCTGGAAGCTTACCGACAGTAAAGCCTCGGGGCTCATGACCAGAATAACCATTGCCGCAATGGCAACCAGCCGCAGTGAAATCGCTCTCCGGTCTGTCACAATGCCTAAAAACAGAATCGCCGCCATGATAAAGGCCCGTACTGTCGGAATTCCCCCGCCGCTCAGGGTGACGTAGACAAGGCCTGCACCAATGGCGATCATCGCCGCGATTTTTTTTACCGGATAACGCAATGTGAGATACTCTGACCGGGTGAGTAAAAAACGGGCAAAAAAGAATGCCGCCCCACACAATAAGCCCATATGAAGACCCGATATGGCCAGCAGGTGAGCCAAGCCGGAATTGCGCATATTGTCGGCAACCTCGTTCGAGATGCCATCCCGCTGTCCAGTGATCAGCGCCGCCGCCAGTCCCCCGACGTCTCCCGGTAAACTGCGCCGGATATTGCGCGCCATAGCCTGCCTTATCCCACGCATTGATATCAGCCGTGCGGGCGCTTTTTCCATAATCTCCGGTGATGTAACCCCGTAACCAACCGCACCGATGCCCTGAAACCAGATCTGACGCGCATAATCAAAATCACCCGGCATGGTTGGTGGCGGGGGAGGCAATAACCCGGCCTTTATTCTGATCCGGTCGCCTGGCGTCGGCACGGCATCATATTTATTCACCTTAATCCGCAGTTTGTCGAAAGTTGGCCCGCGTTTAATCTCCGGTTGCCTGATCACCACGTGCATCTTGCCGCTACGATACTGGCTTACTTTCTCGACAGTACCAATGATCATTCTCGGCGAGAGCGGTTTTTCAAGTACCGGTGTCGCCAGATGCCAGCTTTTCAGCCCCCCTGTGGCGAAGCCTGCCGCCATCAGGGTGACTGCAATAAACAGCAACCGCAACAGAAAAACCCGCCATACCAAGCCTGTCAATATAATCAGCCCCAGACATCCATACAGCGCCAATGAAAGCGCAGGCTCCATCGCCAGGGAAAAGTACCATCCGATGCCAAAGCTGAAAAAAACCGGCACCCACAGCAGCAAACGCTCCTGCTCCTGAAAGAACATGTCTTCGATTTGCAAGACCTTCACCGTTACATGGCCTGTGCTTATATGTCCCAGATATAATGCGATACGCCGGTCCCCTTGTAAAAAGTCGCCCTATTTTACGCGGCATTTTTCTTTCATATATAAAATATATTCTCTTTTTTTTAGTTATTTTAGCATAACAGGCTTCCATTTTTCGTATTATTTTGCTAAAAAGCACCCAGCTAAAGGACATATGGGCCTTTAATCAAAAAATTTAGTATCTTCCTGCGCGGTCAATGGCATGCTCCCATGTCGTATGTCCGCTCAATATTGACTGTGGAACATTAAGCAGAATGACGAAGAAAGTAATCACACGCTTCGCCCCGTCTCCTACGGGATTTTTACATATCGGCGGTGCCCGTACGGCCCTCTTTAACTGGCTGTTTGCAAAGCATCACGGCGGCGAATTTCATCTGCGGATTGAAGACACGGATCGCAAGCGCCTGACCGAAGGCGCCGTGGAAGCCATCCACGAAGGCATGGCCTGGCTCGGTCTGTCCCATGACGGCGATGTCATCAGCCAATTTGAGCAGCGGGATCGTCACATCGAAGTGGCCCAGAAACTTCTGGCCGAAGGCAAGGCCTATTATTGTTATTGTTCCCCGGAAGAATTGACGGAAATGCGTGAGAAAGCCCGCGCAGAAGGCAAGCCCATCGGCTATGATGGCCGCTGGCGTGACCGGGATCCGTCTGAAGCCCCCGAAGGCGTCAAGCCTGTTGTGCGCTTTAAATCCCCGAACGAAGGCCAGACCGTTATTCACGACAAGGTTCAGGGCACCGTTACCGTTGAGAATACCCAGCTGGATGACATGATCCTGTTGCGCGCCGATGGCTCTCCGACTTACATGCTGTCCGTGGTGGTTGATGATCATGATATGGGTGTTACCCATGTAATCCGTGGGGATGACCATCTGACCAATGCTGCACGTCAGGCTCAATTGATTGAAGCCATCGGATGGGAGCTGCCGGTTTACGCCCATATCCCGTTAATTCACGGCCCCGACGGCGCCAAATTGTCAAAACGCCACGGCGCTCTTGGCGTTGAAGCCTATCGCGATATGGGATACCTGCCCAGCGCCCTTAAAAATTATCTGGTCCGCCTTGGCTGGGCTCATGGCGATGACGAAATTTTCTCCGAACAGCAGGCCATTGAATGGTTCAGCCTGGAAGGGATCGGCAAATCCCCGTCACGGTTTGATTTCGTTAAGCTGGAAAACCTCAATGGTTATTACATCCGCGAGGCGGCCTCTAATGAGACCCTGGTGGAAATATGCCGGCCCCTGATTGAGAAAAATCTGGGGCGGCCGCTTACGGATGATGAGACTGGTTTACTGGTTTCCGCAATGGATGAATTCAAACCCCGGGCCAAAAACCTTAATGATCTGGCGGAAAGCACCCTGTTTCTGTTTGCAGAACGTCCACTAACCATGATCCCGAAAGCGGAAAAAATTCTGACTGAAGATGCCAAACAAATCCTGACCAAGGTCATCGCGGTTCTTGATCAGGCGTCGGCCTGGGACATCGAAAGCCTGGAAGCCGATATCAAGGCGTTTGCCGAAAATCAGGACCTGAAGCTGGGAAAAGTCGCCCAGCCGCTCAGGGCAGCCTTGACCGGAAGCAATGTTTCACCCGGAATTTTCGATATATTGGTCTGGCTCGGGAAAACAGAAAGTCTGGCTCGATTAAAAGATCAAGCCGCCTAATTTCGCCTCCTTATGCGAAATATTAATAATTGGTAATATATAGGTAACCTAATTGACCTGAATATTACATATAACATGTTATCGGCAGACATATCATGCCTGCTGGTCTTAATACGGAAGCGCATAATTGCAATCCACAACGCGACTTCCCAAGTTCAAACGAGAAAGGATGTGGGTTTATGACGAAGAATGTATTTGATAAAACATTATCAGAAGAGAAGGCAACACTGACCATCGGAGGTAAGTCACTTGAACTTCCCATTTATTCAGGCTCCATAGGGCCAGATGTCATCGACATCCGAAAGTTATATGCCTCCACCGGGAAATTCACTTATGACCCCGGCTTTACTTCTACCGCCAGCTGCGAATCCAGCATCACCTATATTGACGGAGATGAAGGCACCCTGCTCTATCGCGGTTACCCTATTGATCAATTGGCAGAAAAAAGCGACTTTATGGAAGTTGCCTATCTGCTGTTGAACGGTGATCTTCCGACAGCCGAGGAAAAAACCGATTTCAGCACCACCATCACCTATCACACCATGGTTCATGATCAGATGAATTCCCTGTTTAAGGGTTTCCGTCGTGATGCGCATCCCATGGCGATTATGGTTGGTGTTGTTGGCGCCATGTCCGCCTTTTATCATGACAGCCTGGATATCAATGATCCGTTACAGCGGAAAATCGCCTCTCACCGTATGATCGCGAAAATCCCGACCATCGCGGCTATGGCCTATAAATATTCTGTCGGACAGCCATTTGTTTATCCACGCAATGACATGACCTATGCGGAAAACTTCCTGCATATGACATTTGGCGTTCCCCAGTGTGAAGAATATCATGTCAGCCCGATACTGGCCAACGCCATGGACAAGATCTTCATTCTCCATGCTGACCATGAACAGAATGCATCCACCTCCACAGTACGCTTGGCCGGCTCCTCTGGCGCCAATCCTTTTGCCTGTATTGCAGCCGGTATCGCCTCTCTCTGGGGCCCTGCACATGGCGGCGCCAATGAAGCCTGCCTGAACATGCTGGAAGAAATCGGTACAGTGGACCGTATTCCGGAATATATCGCTAAAGCCAAAGATAAAAATGATCCTTTCCGTCTGATGGGCTTTGGGCACCGGGTCTATAAAAACTTCGATCCACGCGCCAAGGTACTGGCTCAATCCGCCAAGGAAGTTCTCGACGAACTCGGCGTCAATGACCCGATGCTGGACGTTGCCCGTGAACTGGAGCGTATTGCCCTTGAAGACCCTTATTTCATTGAGAAGAAGCTCTATCCTAATGTGGACTTCTATTCCGGTATCATTCTGAAAGCCATGGGCTTCCCGACAGAGATGTTCACCGTTCTGTTTGCTCTGGCGCGGACAACCGGCTGGATTTCACAATGGGGTGAAATGATCGAGGACCCGACCCAGAAAATCGGCCGTCCCCGTCAGCTGTTTACCGGCGACAAAAAACGCGATTATGTCGAAGTTGAAAACAGATAAATCTCACAGCACACCAGATAAAAAAGCCCGGACGATTTGTCCGGGCTTTTTACATTCTGGCAGACGCTTTTTTCAGCGTTCGATAAATTCAATCATATAACCGTCAGGATCCCGCACAAAGGCAATCACAGTCGTACCGTGCTTCATGGGGCCCGGTTTGCGTGGGACCTCTATCCCTTGCGCTTCCAGGGCCTCACAAACACCGTAAATATCCTGTACCCCGATTGCAATATGACCAAAGGCGTCGCCAAGGTTATAAGCTTCGGTCCGGTCCCAATTATGGGTCAGTTCCAGAACCGTATGATCGCTTTCCGCCCCGTATCCAAGGAAGGCCAGCGTAAAGCGACCTTCAGGGTGCTCTGTTCTCCGCAATAATGTCATACCCAGATGCGTACAGTAGAAGTCCATGGATTTCTCAAGGTCCAGCACCCGCAGCATGGTATGAAGTAATCGGTTTCCTTTGGCCATAAAAATACCTTTTCTATTCGTCTGCGATCATCGCCGTATAGGTTGCTTCCGCCACGACCTTACCGTTAACCTTGCCTTCTGCGGTGAAGCGCCAAACCGGACCCCGATTGCGGTCTTTCCTGATATGCAGCTCAAGACGGTCACCCGGCACAACCGGTTTGCGAAATTTCGCACCATCAATGGACATAAAGTAAACCAGCTTCTTACCCGCCTCGTCTTTCAGGGAATACATGACCAGTGCCGCGGCTGTCTGCGCCATCGCTTCCACGATCAGAACGCCGGGCATGACAGGTTTCCCGGGAAAATGCCCTTGAAAGAACTCCTCATTCATCGTAACGCATTTAATGCCGACGGCAGCCTCCGCGGGTTCAATCTCGGTCAATTGGTCAATCAACAGCATCGGATATCTATGGGGAATAAGCTCCATAATTTCTTCAACGCCGATTGCGGCCAGATCTTTGGTTATTTCTTCCGACATGTGTGTTCTTCCGCCCTTCGTAAATAATTATCTTCATCAGGATCATGCCCTGATCATCATACAGGCAACCTTACTGCATGCTGCCGCGAATTAGAATGAAAAAATCCCCGCAGGGGATCATTCTATCCAAACGTAAAAAACCCCGCCTAAAGCGGGGCTTTTCACAAAATCTGTTTATTACTGTGCCGCTGCTGCCGGCGCTGTCGGCAGAACAACCTTGACAGTTGGCAAGACCTGATCCAGCTGCTCAATCACATCTGTTGTCACATCAAGACCAGTCGCCTTTTCAATGACAAGACTGACGTCCATGATCATGGTGGCTTTATGGTCTTTCAGGACTTTCTGCAAAATCGGCTTCAGGGCCCGTTGCAACTCGTTCTGTGCATTGGTCAGAGCTGTTTCCAGCTGTTGATTCTTAAGCTGCACTTCCCGTTGTACGGTCACGACTTTATTTTGAAAGTCCCGCAACTTGGCATCATAGGATTCTTTCGGCAAAATTGACCGCTGAGTTTTCAACGTCGCTTCTTCCGCTTTCAGAACATTTTCCTGCTCGGCTATTTCAGCCTGAAATTTTTTGCGAATGGTGTCCAGTTGCGCCTGGATATCCTGACCAGCAGCAGATTTAAACCGCACCATTCGGCTATCAATTACAGCAATAACAGCTTGTGGCAAAGCCTCGGCTGCGATCGCATTCCCCATATTTGTTGTGAATGTCGCTGCGGTAACGATGGCCGCCATCACTGTGTTTCTTATTATCTGTTTCATATTAAAATCTTGTTCCGATGTTAAATTGGAAGAATTCAGTTTTATCAAACTCGTTTGACATTATTGCCTTTGCAAAGTCAACCCTAAATGGCCCGAAAGGGGACATCCATGTAAAGCCGACACCTGCTGACACGCGTGGCGTCATCGTATCGCCAACAACCGTATGGGTCAACCCAGTAGTGTTAAGCAGAGTATTGGGCAGGTCAACATTGAACAAGGCACCTGCATCAACGAAGGCGCTTGCCTCAATCCCAAGTTCACGCGCACCGGACCCCAAAGGAATATAAAGCTCCAAAGTACCTTTGTAGAAAACATTCCCCCCCAACGCATCACGCGTCACGTCATCCCGGGGCCCGATACCGGCCTGTTCAAAGCCGCGGATGCGTGGATTACCCAGGAAAAAGCGGTCATTAATGCGCACATCCCGGCCTAATCCCATGATATGCCCCCCTTCGGCTTTTACCCCGAAGATCCAGCGCCCGTAGACCGGAACAAAGTAGTTATAGGTTGCCTGAGAACGCAGATATTTCACATTTCCGCCAATACCGGCAAAGTCCTGATTGAACACGATATTCTGGCCACGGTTTGGCTTCTGACGATTATCCAGGGTGTTATAAGAAATACCATACCCGACAGAAGATGTGACGAATGTTCCGATATTGGTGGTCACGAATGGGCTACGGGTTGCTCCCAACAGGCTCGTTGGAATATCAATTTTATCCCGGCGCAGGTTATAACGGCTGCTCATCACAATATATTCGGTCAGTGGAAAAGCCGTCCGGAGCCCCATACCAAGAGAGACTTCTTCATAGTTGGCTTCCCGGAAACTGTTGTCCCGGAAATAGACATCAACTCCGGCCACGACCTGACGTCCCATCAGATAAGGCTCCGTGAAACCAATATCCACTTCTTTACGGCGTCCGGAAATTCTGGTTCCCAGACGCAGATCCTGCCCGCGCCCCAGAAGGTTTCTTTCCCGAATGCTGAAATCAAACAACAGATTTTCCTGACTGGAATAACCGGCCCCGACCGACAGTTCCCCTGTCGCCTGTTCTTCAACCGTCACTTCAAGAATGGTTTTGTCGTTTGTGGAACCTTCGATCTGATTGATTTCAACTTCCTTAAAGAAGCCCAGTCCCTTGATGCGGATTTCAGAGCGTTTCATTTTGGAAGAGTTATAGGAATCTCCTTCAATCAGGCGCATTTCGCGCCGAATGACCCGGTCATGGGTGCGGACATTACCGTTGATCTGCACCCGCTCGACATAGACACGCGGCGCCTTATTGACAATATAGGTGATATTCACCGCTTTATTTTCGCGGTCGCGACTGATCCGGGGCCGAACATTGACGAAGGCATAGCCCTTCAGGCCCGCCACATCCGTCAAATATTCCACCGTCTGGTCGATCAATTCAGAATTATACAATTTCCCTTTGCGGGTAAAGACCAGAAGTTGAAGTACCTCCGCTTTCAGGTCCGGGATCTGGCTTTCGACCTTGATTTCACCAAAGTGATACAGCTCCCCTTCTTCAACCGTCATGTTGATAAAGAAGTCTTCTTTATTCGGCGCCAGCTCCGTCACCGCCGATGTAATACGGAAATCCGCATAGCCTTGCGAACGATAAAAATCGCGCAACAGCTGTTTGTCGTAAGCCGTTCGGTCCGCATCATAAGTGTCATCAGACGTCAAAAACCGCCACCAACGGCTTTCCCGGGAGCGGATAACCGCCCGCAGGTCATCGTTGTTGTAGATTTTATTGCCCATGAAATTGATCTTGCCGATGCTGCTTTTCGGTCCTTCTGTCACCTCGAACACCAGGTTAACCCGGTTTTGGTCCAACTGAATGACTTTCGGCTCTACACTGGCTGCGAAACGCCCCCCTTTACGGTAAACGTCGAGAATGCGCGATACATCGGCCCGGACTTTAGAGCGGGAAAACACAATCCGGGGACGCAGCTGAATTTCTTCATACAGCTTGTCGTCTTTCTTGTATTTATTACCTTCGAAAACAATCCTGTTAATGATGGGATTTTCCGCAATTTCAATCACCAGCGTTTGACCTGACCGGCCAATTTTAACATCGGAGAAGAGACCTGTGTTAAACAGGGATTTCAAAGAGCGATCCACCTGTTTCTCATCATACAGATCGCCCTTGCGGACAAAAATATAGGATTTAACCGTCTCAACCTCGATGCGCTGGTTTCCCTGAACCAGAATATCGGAGATAACATCTTGATTGCCATAGGACGATTGCTGAGCAAGCACCGTCCCCGTGCCAACGACAGAAATTCCAAAAGAGGAAACAATCCAAAAAGACCCAACAATACAACTTTTAAATATGCGATTTATCACAGAAACAATATCCTGTTATTTTTTTGTTTTTTTAGAATAGATAGCATGTACTACCAATTAAATTTCAATATGTCGTTGAACGTAGCCACCATCATTAACCCAAGAACAAGCACTAATCCAATACGAAATCCAAATTCTTGCGTTCTTTCACTTAATTTTCGCCCTAAAGCAGCTTCAAAGCCGTAATAAAGCAGATGTCCACCGTCCAGTAGCGGTATCGGGAACAGATTAATCATGCCCAGACTGATCGAAATCAGCGCCATAACCTGTATCCAGTAATGTATGCCCCGCCGCGCCGCTTCCGCGGTCACCTGAGATATTCCGACCGGACCACTCAGTTCCTTTACAGAACGGGTTCCCACGATCATCTGGCGGATCCCCCGTAACGACTGCTTTACAATCGTTCCTGTGTGCAAGACCCCGGCCCACACCGCAGAGCCAACCGTATGCTCTATAAATATTCTTTCTTCCGAATTCTGCACTCCGATCTGATAGGCTTTCAGAGGCTTGCCATTAGGATCGAGTTGAACTTCTCCTTCCCGTGTAATGATCTCTTCCTGAGGGACCACTGTCACTGTTACCTCTTGACCATTGCGCAGTACAGTAATATCCAGGCCTTCGCCCGCGCTGTATAAAACCTGCAGCACCAGGTCCTGAAAGCTGTCAATCTCGTCCCCGTCTACCGCGATAATTTTGTCACCGATTTGCAACCCCGCTTCCGCAGCCGGTTTTCCCTCGACCAGATTAGACACAATCGCAGCCCGTTCCGTCTGGCCATATAGATAAAACAATGTGGCTAGAATAAGGATCGCAAAGATAAAATTGGCGAGCGGACCCGCAAAGACGATTGCGGCTCTTTGGTATAACTTTTTGAAATGAAAAGATTCTTTCTTTTCCTTATCACTCATTTTATCAAGGTCACTGTCCGGCGTGCTCGCTGCACTGGCGTCGCCGAAGAATTTGACATACCCCCCCAGCGGGACGGCGCTTACCTTCCAGCGGGTGCCATTCTTATCATTCCGCCCCCATATTTCCGGTCCAAAACCGATGGAAAAGACTTCAACCCGTACGCCATTCATACGCGCCACAATATAGTGGCCCCATTCATGGACAAAAACCAGAATGGTCAGCATCCCCAAAAAGGAAGTGGCATAAATTACAGCATTGAGCAGAGCGTCCATCATATACCTCTAAATATCTTCAATAATCCGGGTGGCCAAACGGCGGGCATCCTGATCCACCTCCTGCACCATATTCAAACATGTCAGGGGAACCACATCATATTTGTCCAGACTTTCCTCGACCACGCGGGCAATGTCAAGAAAACCCAGACGGCCCTGCAGGAATGCCCCGACCGCAATCTCGTTCGCCGCGTTGAGGATAGTAGGCGCAGTCCCGCCAAGACGCAATGCTTCTCTGGTCAGGCGCAGGGCCGGAAAACGTTCTTCGTCCGGTTCCTCAAAATCAAGTCGGCCCAATTCAGCCAGGTTCAGTTTCTTCGCCGGCGTCGTCAGCCGGTTCGGCCAGCCCAGAGCATAGGAAATCGGAATGCGCATATCCGGAGAGCCCAGTTGCGCCAGCACCGAACCATCACGATAGGTCACCATACTGTGGATAACCGATTGAGGATGGACCACCACCTCAATTTGGCTCTCCGTGACCGGGAACAGGTGATAGGCCTCTATCATCTCCAGGCCTTTGTTCATCATCGTCGCAGAATCCACAGAGATTTTCGCCCCCATATCCCAATTAGGATGCGCCACGGCCTCCGCCGGCGTGACATGCCGCATGTCTTCCAGGGACCGGTTGATAAAGGGCCCGCCAGATGCCGTCAGCGTAATACTGTCTACGCCTGCCGCACGGTCAAAATCGAACACCTGAAAAATGGCGTTATGCTCGGAATCCACTGGCAAGAGCGTCGCTGCATGGGCTTCCACCTCTTGCATCATCAGATCCCCGGCGCAGACCAGACATTCCT
>TARA_R110002096_G_scaffold154_30_pt1 | contig 43833 bp, 41 predicted proteins | sample TARA_R110002096 | Tara Oceans TARA_R110002096 (sample SAMEA4397295) | marine metagenome | biome: Polar Biome; feature: [DCM] deep chlorophyll maximum layer (ENVO:01000326); material: water (ENVO:00002006), including particulate matter (ENVO:01000060) such as... | depth 35 m
TTTAATCCACTGGCATCGGTAAAAGATCGACTGGCATTCGCGATTATCAACGATGCGGAGCAACGCGGTCTGTTAAAGCCGGGGCAAACGGTTGTCGAAGCGACCTCCGGAAATACCGGTATTGCGCTGGCGATGGTCTGCGCGGCGAAAGGCTATCAATTTGTTGCGACGATGGCTGATTCCTTCTCTATCGAGCGGCGCAAGATCATGCGTGGGCTTGGTGCCAAAGTGATCCTTACACCGGCGGCCGAACGCGGCACCGGCATGGTGAAGAAGGCGGAAGAACTGGCGGAAAAACACGGCTGGTTCCTGGCGCGACAGTTCGAGAACGAAGCCAATCCCGACTATCACCGCAATACGACCGGCCCGGAGATCCTGAGCGATTTTGCGGGCAAGCGTCTGGACTACTGGGTGACCGGGTACGGGACCGGTGGGACCATGACGGGAGCTGGCGAAGTTCTGAAGCTTGCGCGTCCCAACATAACTATCGTCGCAACCGAACCCGCAGGTGCCTCGCTGTTGTCCGGTGCTGATTGGGCACCGCACAAAATTCAGGGCTGGACACCGGACTTTATTCCGGACGTACTTAGCCGGGAAGTCTTTGATGAGTTGCTGCCGGTCACTGACGAGCAGGCAATCGAAGTGTCGCGTGAGTTGGCGGCGAAAGAGGGCATTTTTTGCGGTATCTCTTCCGGTGCTACGCTCGCCGCAGCGCTCAACACTGCGGACAAGGCAGCAAAGGGTTCAGTGATCCTTGCGATGCTGCCGGATACCGGTGAACGCTATTTGAGTACACCGCTGTTTGAAGGCGTCAATGAAGGTTCGGACGACGACTGGCTGGCTACTTTATAATTCAGATCGCACATCCGGGCACTTTAGTGCTGTAAATCAAGGCAAAATTACTTTCACCTGAGACTTATGTCACAGCAGCATTGCGGTCCTGCTGGCATCGTGGGCGTTGATTTCAACGCAATGATTGCCTGGAAGAATCGTGTCAGCAGACGTTCGTGCCCTGATAACAGACAAGAGCCTCAGCAAAGTCGGTGGTCTGCTGCACTCCCTCGTTCCGCGAGCCAAGGTGTTTTGTTTCTATACACGACACAAGGAGTGTATCTGGAGCAGCGACGGTGGCGAAGATTTCGAGGTCGATAACTTCGTCACGGATTTGCCGCGCGAAGCGATCGAAAGCGTCGCCGACGAAAATGATTGTGTCCGGCGAACCTTGTCCTCCGGGCGGACAGTGCTGGCATTACCGGTGCTGGACGACGTGGGCAAGCACATTGGCCTGTTAACTGCGCTGTTTTCGAAGAACGATGGCAAATCATCGTCGTTCAATCCGAAACTCCTGAAGAAGATTCTTGCACCGGCTATTGACCTGATCGCCGACAGCGTCGGCTCCAGCAGAGAGCTCCGCAAACTGTCGCAGGACTCGAAGGCCATCCGCCAGGAACTCGAATTCGTTTATGAATTGGACGAGAAGATTTATGGCGCATCGGGACGCCACTCGAGCCTGGCACAGCTGGTCGGGCGCAGTGGTCGCTTCCTGGGCATCAACTACACCGTATTGCTGATCCCGTCGAAACGCATTCGCATCAGTGCCACGCATTCAAGCTGGAAAGCAGTTAACCGGAAAGTGCTCGATCGCTACTTGATTGACCAGCTTATGCCCAAGCTGGAGGGTGAGCGTAAACCGGTCGTCTTCGAAGTTGCATCCCTGGACGATGACAACTGCTCGGTGGACACCGGCTACCAGGCGTTGCTGTGTCCGCTGCTGGATCGCCAGGGAAACGTCGAAGGTGTGCTGGCGCAATTGGGGCGTGTTGATCAAAGCAAGTTCAGTGTCGGCGATCGCCGCTTCATGTCACATATCGGCCGCAAAGTTGAATACGTCATTGAACAGTCTTTCGATACGATGACCGGTCTGATGAATCGTGCCGGACTCGAAGCGCAGCTGTCGGAATCGTTTGCAGACCTGCAGTCGGATAGCGATACCCATCAGATCATCTATTTCGATCTCGATAATCTGCAACTGGTCAATGACACTTTTGGGCGCAGTGCGGGTGACGATGTTATCCGCCGATTTGCACGCTTGCTGGAGGAAGACCTGCCGAAAAGTGCGGTGCTGTCGCGCCTGACCGGTGACGACTTTTGCATGCTGTTGACCCACGCAGATTCAGATGCAGCACTTGATTACGCAAACAAAGTTCGCGACAAGACTGCAGCGCTTCGCTATTTAGAAGGTGACAAGTCCCTGCAGGTCACAATCAGCGTCGGTATTGCCGAATTTGATCGTCACATCGGCGATGAAAGCAACGTACTGACGACCGCCAGGATGGCCTGCGAAGCGGCCAAGGAACATGGGCGCGACCGCGTCGAAATTTACGACCAGAGCAACCGTAGTGTCATACGCCGCTACGACGATATGCAGCTGGTGACCAACATCCAGCAGGCGCTTGACGGCGATAAGTTCGAATTGCTGGCACAGCCGATCACCGGCCTGAGCGGCAATTCGCCACAATTGCGCTACGAAGTTTTGCTGCGAATGCAGGATGGCGAAGGCGGTCATATTGAAACCAAGGCCCTGTTTTCGGCGGCCGAGCGCTACCGGATGATGCCGCAGATCGATCGCTGGGTCGTATCCAAGACCATCGCGAAGCTCGCGGCGGTATCGGAAGTCGTCGCCAGCCAAAAAGCGGTGTTTGCCATGAACCTCTCTGGCCAGTCGCTCGGGGACGATGACTTCCTGCAGTTTATCGAGGCAGAGATCGACAACAGCGGAATCTGCGACACGTCACTGTGTTTTGAGATCACCGAGTCAGCGGCCGTATCAAACCTGAAAAAGGCACAGGCCTTTATCGATCGATTGCGCGCACGCGGCTGCCAGATATCGCTGGATGATTTTGGCGCGGGGCTGAGTTCGTTTGCTTACTTGAAAAACTTCAATGTCGATACCCTGAAGATAGACGGCGGATTCATCCGCGATATTACAGAGAACCGGATTTCCGAATCGATGGTAGCGGCAATTACCCAGGTAGCGAAGGTCATGGAATTGAGCACTGTCGCCGAGTACGTCGAAACCGACGAGGTACGGAGGCTGGTTCGCGAGCTTGGCGTTGACTTTGCCCAAGGTCATTATATCGGCAAGCCAGTTTCGCTCGATGCCACGCTTGGCAAGATAGTCGAGTCCCCAGCGGCCTGAAACCAGGACATTGCGCGACTAAAGCACCGTCTGGCGCCTGAATTTCGATAGACTTCGGGCATGACATCCTCTGCTGAGCGCACCATCACTGAATTACCCGAAACTCTGCAACCCGCGGCCCAGCTGTGGGTTGAGCAGGTCATTGACGACGGGCATACGATTCCGGATGACCTGCTAGCGCCCCTCTTAAGGTGTGTGGCATGCAGCGAATTCGCAGCAACGACACTGCGACGAGAGTTTACGTGGTTTGTCGCAAATGCCGCGTCATTCGCGCACACAGCCGACTCATCCAATCTGGACAGTTTCGTCGAGTGGACGCAAAAAAACTGTTCCGATCAGGCCGAGCTCAAGTCCGCGTTACGCAAGTTCCGCAACCGGTTTTTGCTGCGCGTGTTATGGCGTGAGGTGCACCGGCTTGCAGATGTTAAAGAAACACTGACGCAATTGTCATTGTTAGCAGACCGGTTACTCGAGGTGGCCATGCGGGCCGCAGAACAGGACCTGCATTCGCGCTTCGGCCTGGTTCGCAACCGCGACGGCGAAAAGGTTTCTCTGGTCGTTCTCGGCATGGGCAAACTGGGTGGCCGGGAACTGAACTTTTCATCCGACATCGACCTGATTTTTTGCTACCCGGAAGATGGTGTAACGGATGGCGAACGGTCACTCAGCGCGCAGGAATATTTTACTCGTATGACGCGCTACGTGATTGCGCTCCTCGATGAAGTTACAGCGGATGGCTTTGTGTTCCGCGTCGATACGCGTCTTCGGCCATTTGGCGAAAGCGGCCCGCCCATTGTCAGTTTTGCGGCGCTTGAGTCGTATCTGTTGCAGCACGGCCGGGACTGGGAACGCTACGCGTATGTGAAAGCGCGTATCGTCGGCTGGCAACCGCCGTCGCCGGTCGCCGAAAGCCTGTATACGCAACTGATCCAGCCTTTCGTGTACCGCCGATATCTCGATTATGGTGTCTTCGAGTCAGTCCGCGAGATGCAGCGACTGATTGCGACCGAGGTGCGACGGCGTGAACTGGAGCACAACGTCAAGCTGGGCCCCGGGGGTATTCGCGAAGCGGAATTTATCGTACAGGCAATGCAGCTGGTGCGTGGTGGCAGTGAGGTCGAGTTGCAAAGTCGCGAATTACTAACGGTGCTGCCAAAACTGGTAAATGAGCGGGGACTGACCGCGGCAGCCGCCGACGAATTGGCTATTGCCTACTGTTATCTGCGGCGCGTCGAGAATTTCATCCAGGCAATACGGGACCAGCAAACTCACGACCTGCCCGACAGTGAAACAGACCGCGAACGACTGCGGCTGGCCATGCAGTGTGAGAGTTGGGATACATTCTTTGCCAAGCTCAGCGAGCATCGGCAGACGATCTCGACGCACTTCAACTCGATCGCGTTTCGCGATGACGACGATGACCGGCCGGCCGAACATTCGTTTCGACAGCTTTGGGAATCGTCCGCCAGCGCGGAGCGGTGGGCCGACGCATTGCGCAATGCCGGCTCCCTCGATGGCGAGATTCTCGCAACTCACATTGTCGATTTCGCAGCGCTGCCGGGAACGCAGCAGATTGATTCCGTGTCGGGCGAGCGCTTACGACGATTCATGCCAAAACTTCTGGCCACGGTTGTCGAGTCGCCGCGCCCGGTTGCAGCGTTGAGACGTACTTTGGCGATTACGCAGGGCATATTGCGGCGCAGTGCATATCTCGCGTTGCTCAATGAAAATCAGCATGCGATGTCGCGGCTCGTTGGCCTTTGCGGGCGCAGCCAATATATCGCTAACCAGATCGCCCGCTACCCCGCATTGCTCGATGAGCTGCTGGACCCCTGCGGCTATACGGACGAGATTACGAGAGCCGAAATCGAGGCTGAGCTGAAACAAAAACTAAGCGGTGTCGATACGACCGACAGCGAGCTGCAAGTGCAGACTATTGCGCAATTCCAGCGCGCGACGATGTTTCGCATCGCCGTCGCCGACTTTAATGATCAATTGTCGATCATGAAAGTCAGCGACGCGTTGACGTGGCTGGCGGAGGTCGTCCTGGAAGAAGCCTTGCGTGTCGCGTGGAATGATCTCGTCGCGCGGCATGGCGCGCCACACTATGTTCGCGACGGCATACGCCACCCGGCCGGCTTTGGCGTTGTTGCATACGGCAAGCTGGGAGGCATCGAATTATCCTATGGCTCGGATCTCGACATCGTTTTCCTGCACGATTCAGCTGGCGAGAAGCAGATGACAGACGGCGATCGGCCGCAGGACAATGCGCTGTTTTTCAGCCGCCTGGTGCGCAAGCTGGTGCACTTTTTGACGACGCAAACGGGGTCGGGTGCACTGTACGAAGTCGACACGCGGCTGCGCCCGGACGGGCGCTCCGGCTTGCTGGTGACCAATACCGAGGCCTTCGAGACCTACCAGGTAGAAAATGCCTGGACCTGGGAGCATCAGGCGCTGTTGCGTGCCAGGGCGGTTGCAGGCAGCGCATCGATCGCGGCTGAGTTCGAACGAATTCGCCGCGAAACCTTAAGCAACAGGGTGCGTCGCAAGCAATTGCGCGAGGATGTCGTATCGATGCGCCGCAAGATGCGCGACAAGCTCGATCGCAGCGATGGCTCACATTTCGACCTCAAGCATGGACAGGGTGGTATAGGCGACATTGAATTCCTGGTGCAATACCTGGTGCTGCGCGAGGCGAAGTCGCACCCGGAAGTGACCTGCTATTCGGACAATATTCGCCAGATCGACGCGCTCATTGATGCGGGTATCATCGCTGATCCGCCGGGCAGGCAATTGCAGGACGTTTATCGCGTATACCGCTTGCACCTGCACAGGCGGGTGCTTAATGGACAGAATGCGCTGTGCGGCCCGGACCGCTTTGTCAGCGAACGGGAGTTCGTCGCGTCACTCTGGGATGACTGGCTCGGCGGAGACGCCTATAATTCTTTGTCCCGTCAATAAAACAAAAGAGAGCACCGTGGCAGCGAGAGCAGGAACCATTGACCAGAATTTGATCCCGGCAAATGCGCAGAATCGTTACGCCGTACGCCCGAAAGACCTGCCGTTGAGCTGCCCGATGCCCGGCATGTACCTGTGGAACTCGCATCCGAAAGTGTACTTGCCGATCGAAGCCACGGGTGAAGCCAAATGCCCCTACTGCGGCGCCCACTACCATCTGCAGGCTACTGACGAGTAATCGTGTTTATCGTCACCGGCGGAGCCGGATTTATCGGCAGCAATCTTGCCCGCGCACTTATCGATCGCGGCTGCAACGACGTGGTCGTTGTGGACGACATGACCGATGGTCACAAGTTCGCCAATATTTCTGACCTCGGTATCGCGGACTATCTGGACAAGGATGAATTCGTCGCGCGCCTGGCAAGGGACGGCGGCTTTGCCCGCGGTATCAAGGCGATATTCCACCAGGGCGCCTGCTCAGCGACGACCGAGTGGAACGGGCGTTACATGATGGAAAACAACTACAGCTATTCGCAGACGTTGTTGCATCATTGCCTGCAAAACAATACCCAGTTCATCTATGCGTCATCAGCATCGGTGTACGGTGGCTCGACGGAGTTTGTCGAAGATCCATTGTTTGAGAACCCGTTGAACGTTTACGGCTACTCCAAGGTTCAGTTTGACCGCTACGTTCGCCGCAATGCGCTGGATGCGAATAGCCAGGTTGTTGGTCTGCGATATTTCAATGTCTACGGTCCCCGCGAGCAGCACAAGGGATCGATGGCAAGTGTCGCGTATCATTTTAACAACCAGATTCGTGATGACGGCGAGGCGCGTCTTTTTAGCGGATCGGGCGGCTACGGCGATGGCGAACAGGTGCGTGATTTCGTCTACGTCGATGACGTTTGTAACGTTAACCTGTGGTTTCTCGACAACCCGCAGGCGTCAGGCATTTTCAATACCGGCACCGGGCGCGCGCAGAGTTTCAACGATGTCGCGAATGCGGTTATTGACTGGCATGGCAAAGGGAAAATTCGCTACATACCGTTCCCGGACCATCTCGTAGGTGCTTATCAGAGCTTTACCCAGGCCGATCTTACGCAATTAAGGGCGTCGGGCTGCGACGTGGAATTCCGGCCTGTCGAAGCAGGGGTCAAGGACTACCTGGATCAAATTGGCTAGCGAATCGATATTGCTGGTTGGGCCATCATGGGTCGGTGACATGGTGATGGCGCAGTCGCTCTTCAAAACCCTCAAAACCGGTGACAGTGACCCTATTTTGGACGTGCTTGCACCCGCCTGGTCACTGCCTGTCGTTGCCCGCATGCCAGAGGTGCGCGACGGGATCGCATCGCAAACCGCACACGGTGAAGCTGGCATTGGCAAGCGCAGGAAAATTGCGCGTGAATTGCGGCACAAGGGCTACGATCGGGCCATCGTTCTGCCGCGCTCGCTGAAGTCCGCGTTAATTCCTTTTTTTGCCGGGATTCCCGTACGCACCGGTTTTCGCGGCGAGTCGCGCTATTTCCTGATCAATGACATGCGTCCGTTCGACCGGGAGTTACTCGATCAGACGGTAAAACGATTTGTTGCACTGGGATTGCAGCCAGGTGAGTCGCCAGCAAAGATTCTGCACCCTGAACTGCAGGTGTCAGAACCCGATCAGCAACGACTGATCAAGAAACTGTCGCTCGACACTGCGCGGCCGATTATCGGCATGATGCCAGGTGCGGAATACGGTCCGGCGAAGTGCTGGCCATTGGAATATTTTGCAGAACTTGCAGCGATGCTCGACGCATCGGGCTATGCGGTCTGGGTCATGGGATCCGATAAAGATGCGGCGGCCGGCAACGAAATCGCCGCTGCAGGACATGCGCTTAATCTTTGCGGTAAAACCGAGCTGGTTGATGTCGTGGACTTGCTGGCACTGTGTGAACAGGTCGTCAGCAACGACTCCGGACTGATGCACATAGCGGCGGCGGTCGGCACCCATGTGCATGGCATCTACGGCTCGTCTTCGCCGTTGTTCACGCCGCCACTCACCGCCCGGCGCGACATCCATTCACTGGGCCTGGATTGCAGTCCGTGCTTTGAGCGCACCTGTCCATTGCAGCACCTGCGCTGTCTCAAAGAGATCCTACCACAGGATTTACACGCAAAAATCGTCTAAATATCGAGAAAATTGTCGATTTTATCGCGAACGTCGTCGATCGTGATCAGGTCCATCGCATCCGGGTGACGCACCCGCTGTCCCCAGCGCAGCGCCTCGACGGGCTTGCCAATAAACCGGGCGACTGCATCCGGGTAGCGATTTACCGTCAACTCACGCGACGCATACGGTCCGGTTCTGTCGGGGTTCGAGGTGGCGTATAGACCCAGTACCGGGGTGGCAAAAGCTGTTGCAATGTGTGCCGGGCCGGAGTCCGGACAAATCACGAGGTCCGCGGCATCGAGCAAAGCGGCAAGTTGTTTCAGCGACGTCCGCGCGACAAGATTCTCAGCTGCCCCGTCCGCGCAAAGTGCGGCGCCGTATTCCGCTTCCAATTCGCTCGGCCCGCCCGTAACAATGACGCGGCAGGACTTGTCGTTCAGGTGCTGAATCACCGCCGCATAATTTTCAACTCGCCAGTTACGAAAATTGCGGCTGCGCTGGCTGCTACACGGACTGATGACGACCAGCGGCTTGTTGGGCGATCTGTATTCTGCCGCAAATTCGCGCACCTCAGCGTCAAGCGGAATATCCCACCGTACCGGCTTTGGGCCTGCGCCGATGGCGGATGCAAATCCCATCATCGCTTCCATCGCATGTTGCCCGGTGACGGCGGCAATCCGTTTATTGGTGAACAACCACTGAAAGTCTTTGGCACGGGCGCGGTCGAAACCCAGTCGAACGGACGTCGGTATTTTGCGGCACAGCAGGTTGGCGCGCAGCGAAGCGTGCATGCACAGAGCGACATCAAATCTTGTGTCGCCCAATTGTCGCGCAACGTCCGAGTACGCGGCGCGGCCTTTGCTTTTGTCGAAGATGATAAACTTCAGCGCAGGAATGTCGCCCAGAAGTTTTGCTTCAGTCCTGCCGATAATCCATGTGATTTCTGTCTGCGGCCAGTTATCCTGCAAGCGACGCACGACAGCCAGCGCGTGACATGTATCGCCGATAGCTGAAAGTCGAACGACGCATATCTTTTTCGGCGCTGCGTTTAAAATCGAATCAGTCAAAAGAGAAGGACGGATCCGTTGACCGAAACCGTCGAGAGAACTACGAACGGCGCCATCCTATACGATAAGGCGATCATCAACCAGATTTCGGATGAGCGCTTTACGCCGCAGGGCTGGCCGCACGTGGAGAAGTTGCGCGGTGAGCTGCGTTCTGCCGGGCGTGGCAACACGTTGTATGTTGGCAATGTTCCGCGGCAATTTGTATTGCGGCACTACATGCGTGGCGGCCTGATCGGCAAGATCAACCGCGACAAATACATGTTTTCCGGCGAAGACCTGACGCGCTCGTTCATGGAATGGCGTCTGCTCGACAAACTGGCTGCAAACAACCTGAACGTGCCGCGGCCGGCAGCCGCGCGCTTCGTTCGCAAAGGCACGTTTTACACAGCAGACATCATCACGGTGCGCATTCCCGATGTCGTCGCGTTGTCGCAGTATATTGCCGCCGAGGAACGTGACGCGACGTTTTGGCAATCCGTCGGGGCATCGATCTGGACGTTTCACAAGGCGGGCGTCTATCACGCCGATATGAATGCCTACAATATTCAAATCGATGCCGACGGCGATGTGTGGATGCTTGATTTCGATAAGGGTTCGCTAAAGCCGCCAGGCCCCTGGCAGCAACAGACGCTCAGCCGCCTGCATCGTTCGCTTGAGAAGGTTCGTGCGCTGGACCCGGCGCTGCACTTCCAGGACAGCAACTGGGAACAGCTGCTCGAGGGTTACTTCAATGCGTCGAGGTCGGCATAAAAGTCCGGGTAGTCGTCCGGCAGGTCTTTGAATTTCCGATGAATCCAGAAGTACTGCTCCGGACAGCTGCGAATATGCTGCTCGAGGACCTCTATATACGCGCGGGTATCGGCGACCGGATCATCTGACGGCACGTTTGCCAGCGGCGGCAACAGGGTCATTTCATAGCGACCATCGTCAAGGCGTCGCGGGAAAAACGGAATCGCAACCGCTTCGCCCAGTCGTGCGAGCGTTGTTGTCGCCGTAGTGTGCATCGACGGCACACCAAAGAACTCGATCACTTCAGCACCCTTGCGGTTGTAGCTCTGGTCCGGCGCGTACCATACCGGACGTTTTTCCCGCAGGCGCCGCACCAGTTTCTTGATATCGCGCTTCTCGATCGTTTCAGCAACGGTGCGCTCGCGGCCGGTGCGTTGCAGCTCGGTAATGAACTCGCTGCGGTTCTTGCGGAACACACCGTCAAATGGAGGAATGAGTTGCGCCAGCGCGCGACCGCTGATTTCGATGGTCGTGAAATGCGCGGCGAGCAGGATTACGCCTTTACCGCCCGCGATGGCCTGTTCGACATGCTCCGCACCAATGACAGTGGAATTGGCGGCGTGAAACGCATCGCTTGCCCAGCGCGCAAGGCCCATTTCAATCACCGCCATGCCCAGCGCCTGAAAGTGCCTGTAGGCCAGCTGATCGCGTTCTGCGTCCGTCATGTCCGGGAAACACAGTTCGATGTTGCGCCGCACGACCGCGCGTCGTGTGCCGCCCAGTGCGTGCGCCACGCGTCCGATCATACGCCCGATGGCCATGGCAAGCCTTGTCGGCAGCAGGCAGATGAGGCGCAGCAGCCCCATGCCGATCCAGGTCGGCCAGTATTTGGGGGAGCGATAGCTCGTCAGCGGTTTTCGATCGTCGGCCATAGCGACCGAAGTTTACTCGGACATACTGTCCACGTAACCACCGTCGGAGGATTTTTGTGCGACATCGGCATCGGCTTCGCTGGCAGAAACCTGGTCCGTCTGGATACCCACATGAAAAGCAGCAAAACCGGGCATGACGACCTGGTTGCGCGCCAGCCCGATGATGCGTCCGGAGTACGGCGATCGGAGTTCCGTTCTGGCGTTGCTCATCGGGTCAGTAATTGATCCGAGCAGGTCGCCCTTGCGAACACTGCTGCCCAGCGATACATCGGATAACAAAATGCCGCCATTGTCCGCACGGACCCATGACGAACGGTAGTAGACCGGTTCAGGGTCGCCCCAGAAGCGCGTGCGCCGCGTCATACCAAGGGTGGACAACAAGGTTTCAATACCCTTTACGCCGTGCTTTACCTCGGCCAGCTCGAGTTGTGACGGCCCGCCGGCCTCAACCGTTACCGACGGAATACCGGCCATCGTTGCCGCATAGCGCAGGGTGCCGACCGTCGGTTTGCTGTGCAGAACCACCATGGCACCAAAGCCGTGAGTCAGTGTAACGACATCGGGATTGCGCAAATCGGCACGAATCTGTGGCAGGTTGGCGCGCTCGAACGATCCCGTGTGCAAGTCAACCAGCGCATCGCAATGCATGATGACATCGTTGAACAACGAGTGCGCAATTCGTGCTGCGGCACTGCCGTGCGGGTTGCCGGGAAAATATCGATTCAGGTCGCGACGATCGGGCAGGTAACGGGAGCCGCGACGAAAGCCTTGTACGTTGACGATCGGAACACCGATAAGTGCACCGGCCAGTTTCTTCGGCTCAATATCATGAAACACGCGGCGCACCATTTCGATGCCGTTCAATTCATCGCCGTGCACCGCCGCTGTGAGGCACAGGGTCGGCCCGGGCGCTACGCCATTCATTACGAGTACCGGCGTTGAGACCGGGACACCCTCGAACAGCTCTGTCGCAGACCATGACAGTCGGGTGGTCGTGCCCGGTTGTATCTCCGTGCCGAGCAGCAGCAGCGCTTCCGCCTGGCCTTCCGCGTCCGTGACGGCACTGGCAAGCGGTCCCATTGGCTCACGGGTGGCTTCCGGTTCGACCAGTTGCTCGGCGGCCACCGAGGTTTCGCTGGAACGTGAGTCGGCATCGACGGTCGAATCCTGTAATACGTCGACACCATTGTCCGACGGATCGACTGCTGCCTCGCCAGCGAACACAAGTGAGGCGGCCAGCCACAGCAACATCGCCGACAGGTATTGGCAAGCGCGTCGCGAAGTGTCAGATTGTCGGGCCGATGGTTTCATATGAACTTGAAAAATACGGCAATTTGCCGCTTCTTTCTGTGAAGTAATCAATAATTTGCGATTGAAACTTGATTAAACATAAATGACAAGCCCAAGAGCGTTTTTATTACCGGTATTTCTGCTTATTTTCGACTTTGCGCTGGCCGACGATACGTTTCCGCAGCCGCCTGAACTTAAGCCGGATGTCGACTTCTGGACCGATATCTTCACCCGCTACGGCAATGACGAGGGCGTATTGCACGATAATCGCAATCTTGCCGTCGTCTACGAGCGCCTGGCCATGCCGGAGAAACTCGGCAGGTCGGAGCGCAATCGTCGCGTTGCCAAGAAACGCAAGGCGCTGCAAGCGACGTTGCGCTCGCTGGCGACCGGCAAACGCGACAACCTGACGCCCGAGGAGGCGAGAGTTCTGTCACTCTGGCCCGAGGGCGTGAGCAACGCGACGCTAAAGTCGGCCGTGTCGCGAATCCGCTTTCAGCAGGGCTTGCGCGACCGCTTTGCCGCAGGACTGAGGCGATCGGGGCGCTGGCGGGATCACATCGAGCGCGAATTTGCAGCCCTGGGAGTGCCCGCCGAGATGGCGGCGCTGCCGCATGTCGAATCGTCTTACAATCCCGCCGCTCGATCGCATGTCGGTGCCTCTGGCATCTGGCAGTTCACTCGCAGCACCGGACGACGATTTATGCGCGTTGACCACGTTGTCGACGAGCGCAACGATCCGTTTATCGCATCACGGGCGGCAGGTCAGCTGCTGGCCTACAATTACTCGATTACCGGCAATTGGCCGATGGCGATCACGGCGTACAACCACGGCCTTTCCGGCGTGCGCCGCGCGATGCGGCGACATGGCGACACGGCATACGTCGATATCCTGAGAAACTACAACGGCCGGACTTTCGGTTTTGCGTCCAGAAATTTCTACGTTGCATTTCTGGCGGCAAAAGAGGTCGATCAGAATGTCGAGAAGTATTTCCCCGGCCTGACGCGCGATGTGCCTGAAGCCTATTCGGAAACTGTGCTTACGAACTATGTTGCCGTTGCAGATCTCAGCAAAGCACTGGGCGTCAGCCCGGCCAAACTGGCGCAGCATAATCCGGCGCTGCAGGCGACGGTCTGGCAGGGAAGCAAGCACCTGCCAAAAGGCTTTACGTTGCGGCTGCCTGCGGCTGACATTTCAATGCCGCTCGCCGAGACCGTCACTCTGCTACCCGCCGACGCGGTTTTCGAAAAGCAACTACCGGACATGTTTCACACGGTCGCGCGCGGCGACACGCTGTCGGCTATTGCGGATACCTACGACACACGCGTGTCGACGCTGGTATCGCTGAACGGGCTGCGCAGCAGTCATCGCATTCGAGCCGGCCAGAAATTGCGCTTGCCGGCGGCCGGGCCCGCACCGGCTGCTGTCGTCGCGGCATCCGTTCCGGAGGCGACGACGGAGACCGGGACGGAGCCCGAGATCGTCGCGTCTGCAGTCGAGCCTGAAATCGTCGCGTCTGCGGCCAAGCCCGAGGACAGCGCCAGCGATTTCGTTGCTTCTTTGCCGCAAATAACACGGACATCGCTGCTGTCAGACCCCAGCGACTACAGCGTTGCGGCGGACAACACGATCGAGGTCCAGCCGCTCGAAACACTGGGTCATTTTGGCGATTGGCTGGAAATCAAGACGCAGCGCCTGCGCGATCTGAACGGGTTGGCGTTCCGCACGCCGGTGGCCGTGGGCCAGCGCATCACGCTCGATCTGAACACCGTCGACGCGCAGGCGTTTGAAGAGCGCCGTGTTGCGTATCACCGGGAACAGCAGGATCACTTCTTCCGCCGCCACGTCATCAATGGCGTAACGGAGCATACGATCCAGGCAGGTGAGTCCATCTGGATTTTGTCGCTGCGAAAATACGACGTGCCGATATGGCTGTTTCGTCAATACAATCCGGGCATCGACCTGCACAAGGTTCGCCCGGGAACACGGGTCCAAATTCCGCTGCTGACTGAAGCCGAGCGTGGCTGATGAGTGCAAGCCACACAATCATCGGCTGGCGACTGCTGCCGGTTGTACTGGTCGCCGCGGCTGCAGGCCTCTGGTTCAATGATGTGCAGGACGGCGGTGAGTGGGTGTTGCGAAATCTTCTGCCCTTGCTACTGCTGGTCATCCTGGCGGCGCTCGCGCTGCATCGCGGCGCGGGACACTGGACCGGTGCCGGCAAGCGCTACGCGCTCGGCGTTCTCGGGTTTGCGGTTCCGGCGCTGGGGCTGTCGGTCTACCTGCACTACGCGTACTCGGTCAATCTTAATGGCATGTTTACGGATGCCGTGTATCCTGAGCGAGTGTTTCGCTACCTGCCGTATTACACGATCATTGCGGGCGGAATCGGCTTCGTTATCGGCTGGATTGTTGGCCGCAACGTGGAGCGTCAGTCGACTCTGTGACCCAGACCGCTTTACGCTGCGTGCAGGTTTGTTAGTCTAGATGCAATCTTGTTAACTGGTCTCTCAATGTCATACAGATTCCCCGTTCTCGCCAGCTGCCTGCTGATGCTTTTCAGCAGCACGGTTGACGCCAGCGATTTTCCGCAGGCTGACCGGGTAGTGATTGACAAGTCAGATCGTGTGTTGCGCCTGATGCGCAAAGGCAAGGTCATGCGGACGTTCAAGATTGCGCTGGGCATCATGCCGGAAGGCGACAAGCAGAAGGAAGGCGACTTCAAGACGCCGGAAGGCCGGTACCTGTTGGACACACGCAATCCGAACAGTGACTATTTTCTTGCGATACACGTGTCCTACCCGGACGCGAACGATCGCCGCCAGGCGCGGCAGATGGGCGTCGATCCCGGTGGCTCCATCATGATTCACGGTCAGCCCAATGAGCCGAGCCGCTCGGAGACGTATTACCGCACCCAGGACTGGACCAACGGCTGCATCGCCGTTTCGAATTCGGACATGATCGATATCTGGTTGATGACCGGCGACAATACGCCAATTGAAATTCGTCCCTGATTCATGAATAAACCCGCAACCCGCGTCGACGCCGAGATATGGCCGAAGGGCAGCCTTGAGGTGCTGTCACAGCACGAAGCCGACTTGCTGAAGAACAGTAGTGCCGGCGGACTGTATCCGTTGCTGCGGCGTTGCATGCTCGCGGTCCTTAATTCGGGCAGCGAGCATGACGATGCAAAACGGGTACTGGAGATGTACCGGGATTTCGATATCAGCTTTATCCAGCAGGATCGTGGCCTGAAGGTTTCGCTGACCAATGCGCCAGCGGAAGCATTTGTTGATGGGCGCATGATCAAAGGTACGCGCGAATTGTTGTCGGCGGTGCTGCGCGACATTGTCTATACCCGTCACGACATTCTCGACAGTGGTCGCTACGATCTCGATACATCGAATGGCACGACCAACGCAATTTTTCATATCGTACGCAACGCGGGCCTGCTCGACGCGCCAAAAGACGTCAACCTGGCCGTTTGCTGGGGTGGGCACGCCATCAGCCGCGAGGAATACGATTACACCAAGCTGGTCGGCTACGAGATGGGCCTGCGGGAGCTGGACGTCTGCACCGGCTGTGGACCCGGCGCGATGAAAGGGCCGATGAAAGGCGCAACGATCGGACATGCCAAGCAACGTGTCCGGCGTGGCCGCTATATCGGCATTACCGAGCCAGGCATTATCGCCGCAGAGTCGCCGAATCCGATTGTTAATTCGCTGGTCATCATGCCGGATATGGAAAAGCGCCTGGAAGCCTTCGTCAGGCTAAGTCACGGTATTGTCGTGTTTCCGGGCGGCGTCGGAACGGCCGAAGAAATTCTGTACTTGCTCGGTGTGCTGCTGCACCCGGACAATGCGAATCAACCCTTGCCTCTTGTGATGACAGGGCCGGCGTCCGCGGCGGCGTATTTTCAGCAAATCGATGCATTCGTCGGCACGACCCTGGGCCCAAAGGCACAAAGCCGGTACAAGATAATTATCGACGATCCCCGTGCGGTCGCACAGGAGGTCAAGTCGCGCCTGGCCGACGTAAAGGAATTTCGCAAGCAGCACGGCGATGCGTTTTATTTCAATTGGCGTCTGACGATTGATCGAGAATTTCAGAGGCCTTTTGTCGCGACACACGAGTCCATGGGTGCGCTGTCCATAAGCGATGATCTGCCGACCCATATTCTGGCGGCCAATCTGCGGCGCGTATTCTCCGGCATCGTGTCCGGCAATGTGCGCGAAGACACTGCGGAACAAATCGAGCGCAACGGACCGTTCCGTGTTAGCGGATCGCAAAGAATCATGAGCATGCTGGATCGCTTGCTGGCGTCATTCGTTGCTCAACAACGCATGAAGATTTCCGGCCGTGACTACGACCCGTGTTATGTGATTAAGTAAAACCGACACATAAGTAACTGAAATATAAATTGAATTCGGGGATTGGCATTGTGATGCAGTTCCTGTGATTTATGGTTAATCAGGCTTAGCATCTGTACAAAGGATTGACTGAGCAGACTGATGCCAGATAGCAAAAACATGAAATGGGCGGACAGCTACGGTACGGATGCCGAGCAGGACGCCAAAGCCAAAGACGCGACGCTGGACAACAAGATTCCGGCTGCGAATGACGCGGATGGCTGGCAACAATATCGCCGCTGGATTTCGAAGGCACCGACCACGCGCGGCAAGCGTTCGGGTATCGACCCGGCGTTGTACTCATGGAAGGGTTACCGAGACTGGTCCGATCAGGTTAAACGAAACTGGAACAAGGACCCGGGTGACGACGAGTAATCACCGCAAACAAATTCTCTTGTAAACGCCGGCCCTGTGCCGGCGTTTTACGTAATGAACCATGCGCCGATGGATCGCCGCTGTTTGTGTGCGCCAGTACCGGTTCGTGGCGGAACTGTGTCTTAGTTCGACGTTTAAAATGCGTCGCCGGGAAAGTTCTAAAGCAAGCTGTGACCTGCCTCACGGAGTGGCAATTGGGGTCTATTTATAGTGCACCTACCACTTGGATATTGTTGCGATGAGCATGTCAAAAAAACAAGTCATTACGGAGTCGCCCGCGGATTCTTTGAAGAGCGAAGCAGCACGTCAGCGCTGGGAACTGTTCCACCGCGCGATCGCACACGCGAAGGAATCCAACAACGCATCGCTGGATGAAGCCGATACGCACGACGGCGATCCGGAACAGGCCAGCCCGATGCTGAGCATCGTGCGCTAACGCGGCTGCCGGGACGACGCCATGGAACGATTTCTGCAATACCTCGACGACCTGGATGACCTGTACGGCATGGCCGGGTTGGTTCGAGAGCGCGTGCGCCGGTTTATTATCGCCGTTACGTCTTACCTGGCTATCGCGAGCGCAGCGATCGGCGGAATCTGGTTCGCCATGGTCGTGCCGCCGCTGGCGGTGGCTACCACGACGCTGCTCTTCGTGACCCTTCTGTACCGCTCGGTTACGTCACCGCGCACACAGAATCCGGCCTGAAAAAAAACCCTGAATACCGTTCACAGCCTTGAAATAGGCTGCAGAGCCTATATCGTGTCTGTCCCTTTCAACGTCGGGAGACGATTGCGTGAGCGAACAGCGCGAAACCCTCGGTTTTCAGACCGAAGTACGTCAGCTATTGCAGCTGATGATCCATTCCCTTTACAGCAACAAAGAGATCTTTCTGCGTGAGTTGATCTCCAATGCCTCCGATGCGGCCGACAAGCTGCGCTTCGAGGCGCTGGCCAATCCGGAGTTGCACGACGACGATGCCGAACTTGGCATTAGCATCGAAGTTGACAAGGAAAATCGTACCCTGACCGTCGTCGACAACGGCATCGGCATGTCCCGTGACGAACTGATCGACAACCTCGGTACCATCGCCAAGTCCGGAACCGCCGAGTTCCTGCAGCAGATGACGGGCGACAAGAAGCACGACGCACACCTGATCGGACAATTTGGTGTTGGTTTTTATTCTGCTTTCATTGTCGCGGACAAGGTGACCGTCGAATCCCGCCGTGCCGGGTCTGGAGCGGACGCGGGCGTGCGCTGGGAGTCGACGGGCGAGGGCGAATTCACGATCGAAAACATCGAGCGTGAGGCGCGAGGCACGCGGGTGACACTGCACCTCAAGGAAGACGAAGCCGAATTCGCCGAGTCGTTCCGCGTTGAATCCTTAATCCGCAAGTATTCCGACCACATCGGTTTTCCGGTCTCGCTGACGGACCTGAATGCCGAGGAATCGGAAGAAAAAGTCGTCAACTCAGCGACCGCACTCTGGACGCGTTCGCGCAAAGATGTCAGTGACGACGAATACAAGGAGTTTTACAAACACCTGTCGCATGACTTTTCCGACCCACTGACCTGGAGTCACAATCGCGTCGAAGGCAAGCGCGAATACACGAGTCTGCTCTACATTCCGGGCACCGCCCCGTTTGACCTCTGGAATCGCGAGGCACCGCGCGGTCTTAAGCTGTACGTGCAACGCGTGTTCATCATGGACGACGCGGAGCAATTCCTGCCGTTGTATCTGCGATTCGTAAAGGGTGTCGTCGATTCATCGGATTTACCGCTGAACGTTTCACGCGAGCTGCTGCAGCAGAATCCTGAACTGGCGACAATGCGCAGCGCCCTGACGCGGCGTGTTCTGGACATGCTGCAGAAACTGACCAAGGACAAAGACGATTACCAGAAATTCTGGAACGAATTCGGGGCAGTATTGAAAGAAGGCGTCGTCGAAGACCACGCGAACAAGGACAAACTGGCGAAGTTGCTGCGCTTCTCGACGACACACAGCGACGGCGACGTACAGGATCAGTCACTGGACGACTATGTCGAGCGAGCCGCCGACGGCCAGGAGAAGATCTACTATATTCTCGCCGAGAATCATGCGACCGCGATCGCCAGTCCGCACCTTGAGCAGCTCCGGAGCCGTGGCGTGGAAGTGCTGTTGTTGACGGATCGAATCGATGCCTGGTTGACCGACGGGTTGGCGGAATATGAAGGCAAGGCGCTGATCGATGTTGCGCGCGAGGCGCTGGACCTGCCTGAAGACGCCGAAGAGGACAAGGACCAGGATGCGCTACAGGACGAGCACAAATCGCTGCTGGAGAAGATCCAGAGTACGTTGGGCGAGCGTGTCGAAGGTGTCAAAGTCAGCCGTCGGCTGGTTGATTCGCCCGCCTGTGTGGTGGCCGGCGAGCAAGACCTGAATCCGCAGGTACGACGCATGCTGGAGGCGAGTGGCCAGCAACTGCCGGAATCAAAGCCGATTCTGGAGATTAACGTGAAGCACCCGATCGTCGACCGGCTCTCGGGCGAAGCGGACACGGGGCGATTTGCAGCTTTGTCGAATATCGTGCTGGATCATGCGCTGCTCGCTGAAGGCACGCAGCTCGAAAATCCGGCAGAATATGTGCGGCGGATAAACGAATTCATGCTGCAATCGGGACCGGGAGCAAACAGTGCCTAAAGCCGACGAGACAGACCTGCGCGAGAAGCTGGACGACGAGCAGTACGAAATTACCCAGAATGCGGGCACCGAGCGTGCCTTCACGGGCAAATACGTCGATCACAAGGCAGACGGCACCTACCACTGTGTCGTTTGCGATGCAGCGTTGTTCAAGTCGGACCACAAGTACGACTCCGGCTCCGGTTGGCCGAGCTTCTGGCTGCCGCTGGCAGGCGATGCGGTGCGCACGAATACCGATACCAGCCATGGCATGATTCGGCGCGAAGTCGTTTGCAAGAATTGCGATGCGCATCTCGGGCATGTATTCGAGGATGGGCCGCAGCCGACAGGATTGCGTTATTGCATCAACTCGGCATCGTTGAATTTTGCAGGTACAGAAGAATGATGCACACCCGGGCACCGATACTGCTTGCCATGCTGCTGGCACTGGCCGCATGCAGTGAATCAACGGATACACCGGCGACCGCGGCGGCACCGGAGGTCAGTTGCCCGCAAGCAAACGAGGCCGGCGAAATTGCGATTGCTGAGGGGCTGACTGCGCGAATTACCGCGCCCGGCTACGGCAGGGCGGCAGTGGTTGGCGATTACGCCGACACCAATGTCTGGTTGTGGCAGTACGATGAATCAGCCGACGATCGTCGTGGCAAATTTGTCTGGGAGTCCGGCGACCAGGTTTTCCAGTTTCAGCTAGGCAGCGGGCAGGTCATCAAGGGCTGGGACCTCGGCGTACCCTGCATGCGTGTGGGTGAAACACGCGAGTTGGTCGTGGCGTCCGATCTGGCCTACGGGGCGCAGGGTCGTGGTGACGCAATTCCGCCGAATACACCGTTAATTTTCAAAATCGAACTGGTCAAGCTGACAGCGCCGCACTAGCGGCGCAATTGGCGTAACTCGATTTCGATGCGCCGATTCAAACTGCGACCGTAGCGACTTGCGTTTGACGCGACAGGTTCGGCTGATCCCCTGCCGGAAACATGCAGGCGCGCGGCGTCGATGCCACCGCGAGCCAGGTAGTCGCCGACGGCTGTAGCGCGGGCAAGACTCAACTGCTGGTTCCAGCTCTCCGGTCCGGACGCGTCGGTATGGCCGGTGATCGCGAGCCCGGCATCCGGGCAGGCATGCGCCAGCGCAAGGATCCGCTGCAGACGAGGAAAAGCGGAACTGCGAAATTTCGCGGTCGATTCCTCAAAATTTATCGGTCCGGTATCGTATTGCGCGAATGCCCGCTGGCAAAGCGCTGCAACATCGACCGAGGTGTCGACCAGCAACGCATCGGTCGATAGCTCCACGCCCGCCGGCAGTGCATTCCGGACAGCCGCCAGGCGGCTTTGCCAACCCGGTGCTCCGGAACGGACACCGCGGATGTCGATAGTTTGCGCACTGAGCCGGGCTGTGGCCGCGATGGTGTCGGATAACAGGTACAGAATTTGTACGGTTATTCGGTCCCAGTAGCGAGGTACGATCCCGAGCGGCTCGAAAGTAGAGTCGACCTGTGCATCCGGGTACGAGGACGCGATAACTTGCAGCAATTCCTGTTCGTGTTGCGATGAGATTGTGTGTCCCGACAGTTCGAGGTGATCGTCGCGCCAATGGATGGTGAACTCAGGTTGTCGCGCCGGTATTGCGCGGTCGTGGCCGGCTAACGCAAGCTCACCGTCAGCCGCCATCCGGCTGACGAACAGCCCGATGACCAGCAGCACACCGGCGATGATCCTAAACGCCGGCTTCCTGGTCACGCAGCTCTCTCGCCTGGCCTATCCAGTCCTCACGATATATACGGCTGTGGAAGCCTTTCAGGCGTCTGGCAACGCGATCGATATCGTATTCGCTCATTTCGGCGATTTGCTGGAAGCGAAAAATGCCCATTTCATTCAGTGTTTTTTCAATAGCGGGGCCGACCCCCTTGATTGCCTGCAACTGATCGCGCGCGCCGTTGATCTGGCTGTTGTCCACGTCATCAACATCGGCGCTATCCTCATTTGCGACTACAACCTCGCCAGTATTGTCTGCTTTTGTATCTTCCTGCAGCTCGGCGGGATCGATCATGTCTTCTTCGCCAAGCGCTTCGTTGGATGCGTCACGTCCATCCGTCAGTTCGTCGGGATCCTGCACCGGTTCTATGCGGGTCTGGCCGAGCTCGTTCCGGGTCTCCAGGTCAGCGATGCGCATACGCGCGGCGGCAAGTTCATTTTCGAGCTGCTGGACGTCTTCATTGCGTTGCCGAAAATTTTCCAGCAGCGGTGGTAGCCGGTCCTGCCAATTCTTCAGTTCTTTTTGCAGTTTGGCGATGCGCTCGTCTTTTCGTTGCAATTCGGCGCTGCTGTCTTGCTGCGCGCTGATGTCGGATTGCAGTTGTTCGCGTTCGCTGACAGATGCCTCAAGGTTGGCGCGAATATCCTTGATCTCGCGCTGCAACTGATCGCGTCGGGCGAAGGCTTCCTGGACGGCTTCCGACAGTTCCCGCGCGCGGTTCTTGGCGTCGACATTGGATGCCTGGTACTGGCTGATCTGCTCCATCAGGCCCTTATTTTGATCCGTAAGCCGATCATGTTCCACGCGTTGCGCGTTTAACTGTTCCTGCCAACCCAAACTGACAGCGGATTTTTCGGCCTTCGCGCGACGCCCGCGCAGCCACCAACCGAAAGCGACGCCCACCGCCGTCACCGCGGCGAAAATAACAATATGAAGAGCGTCTATTTCAGGCATAAGAGTCTTCCATCGTCCTTGTTCCCGGGCGTCAGGATGCGATATAAGGCCATCTTGATTGCATAAGGTCCTAATTTTACGCAATTATTCCCGATTCAATCTACCCCGGACGTCACAATGCCGAAACCGCCGAAACCGCCGAAAGCAGAAACACTCTTCATCAATGGTCCCGCCGGGCGCCTCGAGGCTGTTCTCGAGCGGCCTCAAGAGGCGCTTAGCCTTGGGCTCGTCGTCGTCTGTCATCCGCACCCACAGCATGGCGGCACCATGCACAACAAGGTGGCGCATACCCTGGCACGAGCATTTCTGCGCGCTGGATTTACGGCGCTGCGTTTCAATTTCCGCGGTACCGGGAACAGCGAGGGTAGCTACGACAACGGCGATGGAGAATTGGACGATGCACTCGCCGCGCTGACCTGGCTGCGGCAACAGCAGCCGGATGTGCCGTTATGGCTGGCCGGATTCTCCTTCGGCGCAGCCATCGCCGTTAAGGCCGCCGCGACGCGTGACGTTGACGGGCTTGTTAGCGTCGCACCGGCGATCAGCCGATTTGCCAGCGGACTCGAGACGCAACCGGATTGCCCGTGGCTGGTCTTGCAGGGCGATGAAGATGAGCTGGTTGACGTCGATGAGACGGTGGCATGGCTCGACGGACTGGTGCCGGGGCCCGAACTACTGATTCTGCCCGGTGCCGAACATTTTTTTCACGGGCGGCTGGTCGAACTGCGCGAAGCGGTGATGGCATTTGTACAACGGCACATGCCGCAAGAATCCGGGACATAAAAAAAGCCGGGTCAAGCCCGGCTTTAGAATTTCGAACAGGCGTTCGAAATCAGACCATGTCTTTCAGGCCCTTCAGAGCAGAAACTTTGACAACTTTCGTTGCTGGTTTCGCTTTGAACATCATTTCTTCACCCGTGAACGGGTTGGTACCCTTGCGAGCTTTGCGAGCCGGCTTTTTCACAACGCGCATTTTCAGCAGACCCGGAAGAGTGAACATACCTGCAGCGCCACGGCCGCCCAGGCTCTTCTTGATCTGGCCATTGAGAGATTCGAAAACTGCTGCTACGTCTTTGCGTGTCAAACCCGTGTCGTCAACAATTTTTGCGTAGATCTCGGACTTGGTTGGGGGCTTCTTTGTATTTGCTGCCATGAAAAACTGACTCCTCAAAAAAAACAAAAACGGGCAAGCGCCCGCGGTGAATGCTGCGCGACGATACCACAAGTATTTTGTGGACGTAAGCGCAAAAAGGCCTTTTATTTAAGGGATTTTTAGGGTATTGCCGCGAATCTAGTCACTGTAGAACTGGCGCTGGAAGCGTACCCTCGAGACATCTTCGACGCCATCCGGCCGAACGCTGATATCGAAATTCAGCACTTCACGATTGGCGATGGTGGTATCGCCGATGTAATAAATTGCGACGACGTCGCCCGGTTCTTCAATCTTTCGCATCGTGACATTCTTGAGCTGACCCGTCAGGTTGACCGTATTGACGGTGACGTCAGCCGTGACCGGCTTGTTGTCGGAGCTGCGCAGGACGGAGACATTGAGCATGGCGCGATTTTTGCTGCGCAGGATGTTGTATTCGCGTGCAATCGCAGGCGGCAACTGGTCAGTCGTTTGTGCGCTAAAGTGCACAACGTGATTCCCGATATCGGCGGACGTTGCGCCTGCCGGCTGCGCTTCCGGAATGCTTGCAGAGTCGCCCGGCCCGCCGCAGGCCGCGATCGCAAGCAGCGATGACAAAGAAATCAGTAGTGCTCTTTTATTCATGACACTTGCCCCCTCGTTTCAGGACACTATAAACCATAAATGGCGCGGCCTACAGGCCCAGAGGGCTGTAGCCACGGATTACGATGTTCAGGGCAAACAGGCCGATGATCACCAGGATCGGCGAAACGTCGAAACCGCCCATGGGCGGGATAATGCGTCGCACCGGTGCCAGCACCGGTTCGCTCAACGTGGCGATAATTGCAGTTGCCGGGTTGTGCATACCGGGAGCGACCCAGCTCAGAATGACGCGAATGATGACCGCGAAAGCGAACAGGTTCACCGACAGCATGATCAGCTTGACGACCGCGGTCAGCGCGATCGTGACTATGGTCGGCATGGCCATCAATTCGAACGCGATGTAAATGAGCACGATCAGGAATACTGCGGCGTATTGAATGGCGAACGCTACCAGAACCGTCGCGGTATCAAGCCGGCCGAATGACGGGATCAGTCGTCGTAGCGGGACGACCAGCGGCGACGTGAGGCGCAGAATGCCCTGTGCCAGCGGATTGCGAAAATCGGCGCGCAGAAACGGCAGCCAGATGCGCAATAACAGGACCAGGATATACAGGCTCGTCAGTGCTTCAATGATGTAGTGAAGTGCTTGTGGAAGATTGCGCGGCATTCAGTTCAGTCCTTACCCGATTCGTGTGCAGCGTCTGCGAGTGCCGTTGCCCGGTCCCGCGCAGCCAGAAGTGCTGACGCGAAGATATCACGAACACTGGCCGCCTCAAGCGCATCCAGCGCCGCTGCTGTCGTGCCGCCTGGCGAGCGAACTCGCGCAATCAGCTCATCCATTGACGTGTCGGACTGCTGCGCAAGGGTCGCGGCACCGAGCGCCGTTTCGCTGGCGAGTTGCGCCGCGGTTTCGGGAGCAAGGCCAAGCTCGACGCCGGTTTTTGTCAGCATATCGATCAGCAGGTAGAAATACGCGGGGCCGCTGCCGGACACGGCGGTGACCGCGTCAATATCGCTTTCCTTGTCGACGGCAACGACCGGGCCGATTGCAGAAAGGATTTCCGAAGCCGTTTGCAATTGCGCAGCATCGGTTGTTGCGTTGCCGAATATCCCGGAAATACCCTTGCCCAGCAATGCTGGTTGATTCGGCATGACCCGGACGATCGCATTGCCACCGCCCAACCAGGTGTCAATATCATCAATCCGCGGGCCCGCCGCAATGGAGATGACGACTGGCCGCGATGCCCTTACTGCCGCCGCGATGTCCTTGCACACAGCGGCAAGAATTTGCGGTTTTACTGCGAGTACCAGGTAATCGCTGCGCGCTACAACATCGGCGTTCACCGGGCTGACCATGACACCGGGCAGCGCCGCCGCCAGCTTGTGCCGTTGTTCGTCGACCGGGTCGGCAATGGCGATCAAATCGGCCGGGTAACCGTTGTCGAGCAGGCCCGCTGCGATCGCGTGCGTCATGTTGCCGCCACCAATGAAGCCGACAGAATCGTGGCTCATACTATTTCCTTTCCCCGAATATCGCCGTACCGATACGCACGATTGTTGATCCTTCCAGAATGGCGGCTCGAAAGTCGCCGCTCATGCCCATCGACAGTGTATCGATATCAATACCGCGACTGCAGAGCGATTCTGCCATCTTTGCCAGTGCTGCGAAGGGTTCCCGTTGAGTGTGCTCATCGGTACGGATTCTTGGCAGGCACATCAGGCCGCGCAATGACAGCCCGGGCAGGCCGTTGACGGCGGTGGCGAGGTCGGGAAGCTCGTCGGGCGCGACCCCGGACTTGCCGGGCTCGGCATCGACATTGACCTGCAGGCAGACGTTCAGCGGTGCAAGCGCCTCGGGGCGCTGGTCACTCAGGCGGCGTGCAGTCTTCAGTTTGTCAATGGTGTGAACCCAGTCAAAGTTCTCGGCGACGGCTCGTGTTTTATTGTTCTGCAGGTGCCCGATGAAATGCCAGGTAAGGTCCAGGTGACTGGTCTGGCTGATCTTGTCGAGTCCCTCCTGGACGAAATTCTCGCCGAAATCCCGCTGGCCCAGGCCGGCGGCGGCGACAATTTTCGCAAGAGGCTGCTTCTTGCTCACAGCGAGCAATTTGACAGTGCCAGGCTCGCGTCCGGCCTCAGTGGCCGCAGACGCCAGCAAATCTCTGATCAGCTTTAAGTTTTCCGTGACTCCAATCACGTTTTAGTCCGCTTACTTGGCTATACTAGGCTCAATTCGGCGCCGGGTTATGGTAAGTCCGGTACCATCAAATGAGGGAGAAATATGGCCGTCGACGTTGCCCAATTACTGTCGTTCACGGTAAAGAACAACGCCTCTGACCTGCACTTGTCAGGTGGTGTGCCGCCCATGATTCGCGTCGATGGTGACATCAAGCGAATCAACATGCCGGCGCTCACCCACAAGGATGTCAATAGCATGGTGTACGACATCATGAATGACAAGCAGCGCAAGGACTACGAGGAGTTTCTCGAGACCGATTTCTCGTTCGAAATTCCGAAACTGGCCCGCTTTCGCGTCAACGCATTCAACCAGAATCGTGGTTCGGCCGCCGTGTTCCGAACCATTCCATCAGAAATCCTGACGCTGGACGACCTCGGCGCGCCAAAAATATTCAAAGACATTTCAATGTACCCGCGCGGTATCGTGCTGGTTACAGGCCCGACCGGGTCGGGCAAGTCGACGACGCTTGCGGCGATGGTCGATTACATCAACGACAACAAGCCCGATCATATCCTGACCATTGAGGATCCGATCGAGTTCGTACATGAATCGAAGAAATCGCTGATCAACCAGCGTGAGGTGCACCGCGATACGCTCGGCTTCAACGAGGCATTGCGCTCTGCGTTGCGTGAAGACCCTGACGTCATACTCGTCGGCGAATTGCGCGACCTCGAGACGATTCGCCTCGCATTGACCGGCGCCGAAACCGGTCACCTGGTGTTCGGGACACTGCACACCAGCTCGGCAGCAAAAACCATCGACCGTGTAGTTGACGTTTTTCCGGCGGCAGAGAAAGAAATGGTTCGAGCCATGCTCTCGGAGTCACTGCGCTCGGTGATATCGCAGACACTGTTGAAAAAAGTGGGCGGCGGTCGAATTGCTGCACACGAAATCATGATTGGCACGCCGGCGATTCGAAACCTGATTCGCGAGGGCAAGATCGCGCAGATGTATTCGGCGATTCAAACCGGTCAGGGATCCGGCATGCAGACGCTCGATCAGAATCTCAAAGAGCTGCTGACAAAAGGTCTGATCAACAAGGAAGAGGCCCGCTTCCGAGCGGCCAACAAGGAAAATTTCTAAGTTGCTGTCAGTAGCAGCGATGGCATTGGAGTAAAGCACGATGGAACGCGAACAAGCGGTACGACTGACGCAAAACCTGCTGCGCAAGATGGTCGAACGGGATGGTTCGGACTTGTTCATCACCGCATCGTTCCCGCCGGCGATCAAGGTCGACGGCACGATCCACAAGGCGACCGATACGCCGTTGTCGGCGGATCAGGCTGCGATCATGGTGCGTTCCATCATGAACGACAAACAAATCAAGGAGTTCGACGCGACCAAAGAGGCGAATTTTGCAATCGCTCCACAGGGTATTGGCCGATTCCGAGTCAGCGCTTTTATTCAGCAGGGCATGGTCGGGGCAGTGCTGCGAACCATTACAACCGAGATCCCGACGCTGGAAGACCTCGAACTGCCACCGATTTTGAAGGACGTGGTCATGAACAAGCGCGGCCTCTGCATCATCGTGGGCGGCACCGGTTCGGGTAAGTCGACGACACTGGCCGCAATGATTGGCCATCGAAATGAAAACTCCCGAGGTCACATTGTGTCGATCGAGGATCCGGTTGAGTACGTCCATCCGCACAAAGGCTGCGTAATTACGCAACGCGAAGTGGGTGTCGATACCGAGTCCTGGCATGCCGCGCTCAAGAACACGCTGCGGCAGGCGCCGGACGTGATCCTGATCGGTGAGATCCGCGACAAGGAAACCATGGAATACGGCATCCAGTTCGCTGAGACGGGCCACCTTTGCCTGGCAACGTTGCATGCCAATAGTGCCAACCAGGCGCTGGATCGAATCATCAACTTCTTTCCTGAAGAGCGGCGCCAGCAGTTGCTCATGGACCTGTCGCTCAATACCAAGGCATTCATCTCGCAACGACTGGTGCCCCGCGAGGGCGGCATCGGCCGAATCGCTGCGATGGAAATCATGCTGAATACGCCATTGATCCAGGACCTCATCTTTAAAGGCGAAGTCGGTCAGATCAAGGAGATCATGTCGAAGTCGACGCGCCTCGGCATGCAGACCTTCGACCAGGCATTGTTCGTGCTCTACGAGGACGGTCACATCACCTACGAAGAAGCCATGCGCAATGCCGATTCGAAGAACGAACTGCGCCTGAAGATCAAACTTGAGAGCAAGCGCGATTCATCCGCCGCCGACCAGCAGGCCGAAAGCCTGGTCATCATGGAAGAGGATTCCGCTCAGACGTTCTGAGTGAAAGGGTTGTAACGAACGATGAATGTCAAACCGCTATTCAAGTTGATGGTCGAGAAAAAGGCATCGGACCTGTTCTTTGCACCGTTTTCACCGGCAAAAATCAAGATCGAAGGCAAGATCATGCCGGTCAACAAGCTCGAAATGACACCGAAGATGGTCAAGCAGGCGGCCATGGAGCTGATGACCGAAGACCAGATGGAAGTGTTCAATCGTGAACTCGAGATCGACTTCGCGCTGTCGGAGCAGGGACTGGGCCGCTTTCGAGTCAACGTTTTTCACCAGCGCGGCAGCGTGTCGATGGTGCTTCGCTACATTACGTCGGACTTGCCGACGCTTGATGAGCTGGGCATGCCTGAGCAGCTTAAGGACCTCGTTATGCTGCGTCGCGGGTTGATCCTGATGGTCGGCTCGACGGGTGCGGGTAAGTCCACAACGCTGGCGGCGATGATCAATCACCGCAATGAAAAGACATCGTCGCATATTATTACCATTGAAGACCCGATCGAATTCTTGCACCCGAACAAGCAGTCGATCGTCAATCAGCGCGAAGTTGGTCTGGATACCAAGTCATACAGTCGTGCACTGAAGAGTGCGGTTCGCGGTGCGCCGGATGTGATTCAGATCGGCGAGATTCGCGACACTGAATCGATGCGAGCGGCACTCGATATGGCCGGAACCGGTCACCTGGTACTGGCGACGGTGCACTCCAATAATTCGCCGGAAACGCTGGATCGCATTATCAACCTGTTCCCGCAGGAGCAACACAGTCAGATATTCATGGATCTGGCGCACTACCTTCGTGCGATCCTGTCGCAACGACTGGTTCGCGGGCGCAACGGCAAACGCGTTGCGGCGGTTGAGTTGATGTTGAATACACCGCATATCAAGGACCTGATCCTGAAGGGCGACATCTCCGCGGTTAAGGAAGCGCACAAAGACAGCGGCGAACAGGGCATGGTCAACTTTGACGATGCACTGCTGGAGTTGTACAAGAACGGCACGATCACGATGGAAGAGGCAATGTCACATGCCGATTCGCGCGCCAATCTCGAAGCCAAGGTCAACTTCGGAAGCTAAGTGCCGCCGCTTGCAGCGGGTTCAAAGATTCAGCTTTTCTTGCGCTGTCCGCTGTCAACTATCGTAACGACAGCGTAAAGTAGCGTCATGGAATACGCGCTTGTCTATCCGATGGCAACCATGGTGTTGTTAACGGCACTGGTTCTCATTCGAATGGTCCTTGGCCGTGTTGCTGCGGTCCGACGCGGCGAAGTGGATGCTCGTTTTTATAAGACCTACCAGGGTGCGGACGGTGAGCCGCGCATGGTCGCGCAACACACGCGCCACTTCGTCAACCTGTTCGAAAGCCCAGTGTTATTTTACGCTGCGTGCATCACAGCGATGGTTGTGGGGCAGGGAACCGGCGTCACGGTCTGGCTCGCCTGGGCATACGTCATCTGCCGGATTATCCACGCCATAGTCCACCTGACTTCCAACAGGATTCCGCCGCGCATGGCGATATACGCCGCCAGCTGGGTCATATTGCTGGTATTTTGGGGAACGCTCGTCGTAAGCTCCCGAGCATAAGCAGCGACTGGCTGACGACGTTACCAGACGACGGATGACGCTTCGAAAACCGGCCCATCAACGCAGACGCGTTTCATCGCTTCACCGTCAGGGGTTTTGATTCTCACTGCACATCCGGCACAGCCGCCGACAGCGCAGGCCATGAACTCTTCAAGTGATGCCTGGCACGGCAAGTGGTATTTTTCGGCCAGGTCAGCAACCGCTTTGAGCATGGGTGTCGGGCCGCATGTGAACATTTCTGTTTTTTGCAATTCTGCCGAACTCAGCGTCGACAGCCAGCGTTCAGCAAGGTCTGTCACATAGCCGTCAAAACAACCTTCGTAACCCGCGAGCGTTGCAAGTCGGGCCGGAATACCCCAGTCCTCCAGCAATGGCATGGTGTTACAGACCGTATCGTCAATCCAGGGTGTAGCAATCGCTGAACTGCGATTGGCGAATGGAAAAGGCAGCTCCGAACCCAGAATTGCGAGCGGCTGCCAGGGCGCGCTGTCGCTGCGCAGGAAATCGGCGAGAAACACCATTGGCGGAATACCGACGCCGCCGCCGATCAAGAGGGTGTTCGGCCTGTCTGCATGCGGTTTGAATGGCTGACCGATGGGGCCCAGTACACTGACTACATCGCCGGGCCGCTTTGCGGATAGCCAGCGCAAGCCGTTGCCGACGATTTTGTACAGTATGTCAATGCAGTCGCCTTCGACACGCATGATGGACAGCGGGCGACGCATCGGCACTGTCTCGTCACAACTGATGTGCACGAAACTGCCTGGTTTTGCTGCAGCCGCACACTTGGGCGCGCGGATGCGCATAATAAACTGTTCGCCCGGGTGTTCGTCGACGCTGATCAGACTGCCTTCTTCGACAAAGATCGAGCCGCGATTTCGTTGCGCCTGTTGTTGAGCTGCAGTGATCACCGTGCGCTCATCATGTTGCCGATCCGGTTCAGGACCGCCATGCGTATCGCGACGCCATTGGTCACCTGTTTCGTGATGACGGAGCGCGGGCCGTCGGCCAGTGAGCCTTCAATTTCGATGCCCCGGTTCATCGGACCAGGATGCATGATGATGGCATCCGGTTTGGCATGTTTTAAGTTGTCCTGGTTGACACCGAAATTGGCAAAGTACTCGTCGATACCGGGAACGCCGTCCAGGTTGCCGATGCGCTCGCGTTGTATTCGCAGTGCCATGACAACATCGGCATCTTTCAGCCCGGCCTCTATGTTATCGACGATGACAGCACCCGGGAAACGCTCCGGATCCGGTGCCAGGGCGGGTGGCGAGATCAGCCGCAACTCGCCAACGCCCATGATCGCAAGGGCCTCCGAGGCGGAACGTGCGACACGCGAATGCTGGATGTCGCCGACAATGGCGACCACCAGGTTGTGGAAATCCGGGTTGTGCTGGCGAATGGTCAGTAGGTCCAGCAGGCCTTGTGTCGGGTGCGAAACATCGGACTCGCCCGCGTTCAGTACGCTGATATGGTCCTTTACGTTTCGCGCGATGTAGGCGGGCACGCCGTTTTCGGCATCGCGTACGACCATGATGTCGACGTGCATCGCCTCGAGCGTATAGATAGTGTCGAGGATGCTTTCGCCTTTTTTCCGCGACGAGGTATTGACGTCGAGATTCAGGACATCGGCCCCGAGTCGCCTGCCCGCCAGGTCAAAGGATGCACGCGTCCGGGTGCTCGGTTCGAAGAACAGGTTGCCCACAGTGCGTCCGGCCAGTGACTTGCTGCGGGCCGGCAATTCGCCGGGCGCGGTCAGATATTGCTCTGCTTCATCGAGTAAATCCGTCAACAGCCGCGCGCCCATGCCGCGCAGCGACAGCAAGTGCCGCAGGTTGCCGTGCTGGTCGAACTGCAGTGTCGTGTCGTCGGGCTCCATCGCGGGGGCATTCTACCCAGATGAGAGGTATCTTTCAGCGATAAATACAGCGGCAGCGCTGTCGATCATTTCCTTCGATATTCGGCCTCGGGTACCCGCGGCGCGCGCGTCTTTCAGTGCCTGTTCGGCCTCGATTGACGTGTATCGTTCGTCGACTGTCTCGATACTCAGGCCGTAGCGCTGTAATTCGTCGATAAACGCCTCGACCGGATCCTGCATATCGCTTTTTGAGCCATCAACATGTGCCGGCATGCCGACGACGATCCCGGTCGGTCGCCATTCTTTGATCAGTGCAGCAATGGCAACGTGATCGACACCGTCGTCGCGGTTTGCAATTACGCCAAGCGGGCTGGCGGAACCAGTGACATCCTGACCCACGGCAACGCCGATTCGACGCAGCCCGAAATCGAACGCAAGAATCGTTCGCGGTGAGGGCATTCAGGCGTGACCGGCATCCGGCGAGAGGCTGGCCATATCGATACCAATCGAGCGTGCGGCAGAGTCCCAACGGTCTTCGAAGGGCGTATCGAAAATCAGTTCGGGCGTTGCGGCGACACTCAACCAGGAATTCGCCAGCATTTCTTCTTCGAGTTGCCCGGATTCCCAGCCCGCATAGCCAATCGCGACGAGCGCTTTTTCCGGTCCGTCACCGACCGCCATCGCATCGATAACGTCGCGCGAGAATGTCAGCTGGATATCGTCGGAGACAGACAAGGTATTTTCAAAGCGGCGCTTCTTGTCGTGCAGGACGAATCCCCGTTCGGTGCCAACCGGACCGCCGGACACGACCGGATTATCGGCGGCGTCAGCATCTGCATCGGATACGGCAAGCTGATCGAACAGACCCGCCAGCTTCAGATTTAGCGGCCGGTTGATGATGATGCCGAGGGCGCCATCTTCATTATGTTCACAGATTAAGGTCACGGTACTGCTGAAATTGGGATCGGCCATGCCTGGCATGGCGATAAGTAGTTGATTTGTGAGCTTACGGTCGGCTTCCATACCCTCAGTATCGGTGCTGCTGCGCCCGGGCACAAGCCACAGCCACCTGACTCAGGGCGCGGCCGTCAGCAGCTGCTCGTTGAAGAGCCACTTGTACTCAAACCGGACCACGTCGTACTCCGCGGTAACCTCAGGCGGGAACGGGTCGAATGGCGATGCGCGGCGAAGGATGTCGAGTGCCGCGAGGTCCAGCACCGTGGAGCCGCTGGTTTTGCGAATGACGGCCTCGGTGAGGTCGCCTGACATGTCGATAGCCACCATTAGCGTCGGGCTTCCCGACACGTTTTCAAGCGCACTGAGTTGCGGCAGGTAGGAATCGCCAACCGCTTCGACACGCCGTTTCCAGTTGTCGAGGTAGGCGGCAATCACCGATTCACGGGTATTGGCACTGATAATCAGTTGCCGCGGTTCGTCGTCGCGAATCAACATGGACGCATCGTCTTCCTGCGGTAACGGCAGCGTCGTCTCGCGGCCGGCCTCCATCGCTATCGCGGTGCTGTTCTGTCGTTGCGGGTCGGAGCGCGGGTCGATGTCGACCTGGCGATCGCTGTCATTCTCGGTGGCGATGAGCTCGTCCGCGGCCCGCTCATGAACGTCGGCGTCCTGAAGGGCACTGCCATCTTCGCGACCGTCATTGTCCACCGGCATCGCACTTTGCAGTGGCGCTGCAGGCCGCACCTGTTCCGTCGTGTTGCCACTGCCCTGCTGGCTGGCCTGGGCGAGGTACGAGGCTTCGTCAGGGCGGTCGATCTGCTGGTCCGCGTCGGCGACGATCGTGACTTCAAGCGAGATGGCATTGGCAAACTGGCCGGCCAGCTCCGGGTTAAACGTGATACCGATAATCAGGATGCCGTGAATCAGCGCGGCGAGAAACAGCATCGCTGGCAGCCGGTCAGGCGCGGCTGGCGCATTGAGCCGCAATTCGTCCAGCGGATCGGTTTCCAGCGAATACCTCATAGTTTCCTTTCGATAGCGTCGAACAGCAATCCGCAAATATTCAGATCGAACTGCCGGTCGAGCTCACGGATGCCGGTCGGGCTGGTTACGTTCACTTCGGTCATGCGGTCGCCAATGACATCGATACCCGCAAACACTACACCCTGGTCGCGCAAAACCGGTCCGACCTGTTCGCAAATTTTCAAATCGGTCGCCGACAGCGCCTGGCCCTTGGTGGTGGCACCGGCGACGATGTTGCCGCGATTGTCATCGCCCGTCGGGATACGGGCGAGTGCGTAAGGGACCGGTTCTCCGTCAATTAACAGGATGCGTTTATCGCCGAGTGTAATCTCGGGAATGAACTCCTGCGCCATCGCAAACCGTTGCCCGTAGTCAGTCAGCGTCTCGAAGATGACATTTGCATTGTTGTCGCCTTTCCTGACGACAAAAATCGAGCGGCCACCCATCCCGTCGAGCGGTTTGACCACGATCCGTTCCTGCTCCTGCAGGAATGACTTCATATCCGACATCGAGCGCGTGATCAGCGTCAATGGCGTGCACTCCGGAAACCAGGCGGTGTACGCCTTTTCATTCATGTCGCGCAGAGCCTGCGGCGCGTTCACGATCAGTGCACCGGCAAGCGCTGCACGATCCAGGATATAGGTCGTGTAGACATACTCCATGTCGAAGGGTGGGTCTTTGCGCATCAGGATGACGTCGAGGTCGCCCAGATGGACTTCCTGCTGCGCGCCGAAACTGAACCAGTCATCGCCAGCTTCATAATTGTCGGAAACTGTGAGTCGTGTTGAGACGCCCAGCGGCCTGCCGGATACCATGCGCAGGTCTTTTTGCTCGAAATAATGAATGTTGGCGTTGCGGCGGCTGGCCTCAAGCAACATCGCGAATGAAGAGTCTTTTTTCGGCGTGATCGCCCCGATCGGGTCCATGATGATGCCGAGATTGAGTGCTTTTTCAGCCATGCTTTCGGGTACTTGCGTCGATTCTGAGTGAAGCGGCCAACTATACCGTGAAACCTGGCGTAAACACTCGAAATATCATGATTTTGCACAAGCTGACGCGCGTCGTAGCGGGAGTTATGTCAATATGGTAAAAGTCGCTTTTCAATCTGGGGAAAATTGGTGTCTGGTAACGCATCCCGAAGCCTGAACGGGCTAAAAATACTCGTCGTAGACGACAGCAAGACTATCCGCAGAACGGCCGAGACGCTGCTGACCAAAGAAGGTTGCCAGGTGTTCACGGCCATCGACGGCTTCGACGCGCTGTCGAAAATCGCCGATCACCAGCCAGATTTGATCTTCGTTGACATCATGATGCCGCGGCTCGATGGCTACGAAACCTGCTCGCTGATCAAGCACAACAAGGTGTTCAGGGAAACGCCGGTTATCATGTTGTCCAGCAAGGACGGGCTGTTTGACCGTGCGCGCGGGCGTATCGTCGGTTCCGAGCAATATCTCACCAAGCCGTTCACCAAGGACGAACTGCTGGGCGCAATCTCCAACCAGATTCACTAAGGATTCCTGTAATGGCACGTGTACTCATCATTGATGACTCGCCAACCGAGTTGCACCTGTTCCAGAACATGCTTGAGAAAGCCGGTTTTGAAACCCTGGTCGCGGATAGCGGCGAAGAAGGCATCAAGGCTGCGCAAAAAGCGCGCCCGGACTGCATATTGATGGATGTCGTCATGCCCGGCATGAATGGCTTCCAGGCGACACGTCATCTGACCAAAGACCCGATGACCTCGTCGATTCCGGTCATCATGATCACCACCAAGGATCAGGAGACTGACAAAATCTGGGGCATGCGCCAGGGCGCTGTTGAATACCTGGTCAAACCGGTCGCCGATAAGGATCTTGTGGCGATGATCAATACGGTGATGGCAGCCTGAATGAGTAGTTCCGCGGATCTGGCGGCACTGGTTGAGCAACCATTTGAGTTGTTGCAGGAGATGGAGCAGCGCAGCCGCGCCGCTCACGCGGGCCAGGGCAGCAGTTCGATGCCTTCCGAATGGGTCGGTGTCGGTTTTCGCATTGGCGAGGAACAGTTCGTCGCGAATCGGGACCAGGTCCGGGAAGTGCTGATGTTGCCGGACTCCATGACGCGGGTACCGGGTGCGAACCGCTGGTTGCTGGGAATCGCCAACCTTCGCGGTCACTTGTTACCCCTGGTCGACCTGAAGCTCATGCTCGGTAGCGGGCGCACCACATTGCGCCGCAGTACGCGCGTCATCTCTGTCAATCACCGTGAAGTTCCGGCGGGCATCGTCGTCGACGAAGTTCAGGGATTCCGGCGCTTCATGGATCACGAATTCGCAAATGAAAGCCGGGAAACGATCGTTCGCTGCGAACGATTCCTGGCCGGGGCATACCAGCGTAATGAAGAGTCCTGGCCGGTGTTTAATTTGTTCGACCTAGTCGAAAGCAATGTGTTCCTGCAGGCAGCTGCGGAATGAAGGTGAGTCATGGACAGTAATATCGACAATACATCCACTTTTCGTGCACTCGTGGGCTTTGCAGTGTTTCTGCTCGTCGGTGCGGCGGCACTGATATACGTTCAGTCCGGAATCGGCAGTTCATCTGCACCGCAGCTCGCGGCGCTGTCGCAGGTCATCCCGCTGCAGGCGACCCGGGCTTTGAACGGTGACAGCAGTGCATTCGATGAGCTGGACAGCAGTGTCAAGAATGTCGCACGCCTGCGTCGCGGTGGCGCTCCCGGGCGTTCGACGGACTGGCAGCAACTTGAATCGCGTGCGGCAGCCATTTTGGCAAAGCGTGCCGAAGTCGAAACCGTTGCGAGCGCTGCTGACCGTATTGTCGCGAGTGCCGCCGAGATGGTCGAACTGTCCAATGCATTGCTCGACAGTGCGGGTGCCACCGCCGCCATCCAGGAATTTCAGCAGCGGGCCAATCGTATTCGCGAAGCGGCGGCGTCCATTCCGGCCGGTGGGGAAGCCGCGGTGAGTGCCATTGCAGAGGATCTTGGCTATTTGCGCAATGTGGCGAATGCACTGGATGGGGCTGCAAGCGATCTCGATATTCGTGCGCTGAGCAACCAGGCGAAAGAAACAGCGCTGGTGCCAGTCATCGGCGTTTTGACGAGCATGGAGACGCAGGCAGATGCTTTGCTCGGCAATGTTGCCGCCATCAGCGCGCTGCAGGAGACGCAGGCAGAACTTGCTGCGAGCGCCGAGATTTTATTGGATGGCGCATTTGCCGCATCCGACGACGCATCCCTGATGCCTGAATTTCTGAAAAACTTCTGGATTCCTGTTGGCCTCATCGTCGCCGCAATTGCGATGTTGTTCGGCTTGTTCGTGCTGCATTCGAAGAGTTCGGTATTTGAGCGAACCGCCCGTGAGCAGGCGGAGCAGAACGAACGCAACCAGCAAGCCATTCTGCGATTGCTCGACGAGATGGGCAGTCTCGCTGACGGTGATCTCACGGTCGAGGCGACCGTGACCGAAGACATCACCGGCACGATTGCGGACTCTTTCAATTTCGCGATCGAAGAGCTGCGCAAGCTGGTAGCGACGGTTAACGACACAGCACTGATGGTCGATACCGCAACCAAGCAAACAGAGAACACTGCGGCGCACCTGGCGCGGGCCGCGGACAATCAGGCCAAGGAAATCAATGCGGCTACAGAATCCATTGTTTCGATGGCGGCCTCGATCGAGGAAGTCAGCGGCAACGCCGAACGATCTTCCGACGTGGCGCGTCATTCTGTTGATGTCGCACACAAGGGCGGCGAAGCGGTGCGCAGAACCATAGATGGCATGAACGCGATTCGCGAAACGATCCAGGAAACCTCGAAACGCATCAAGAGACTCGGCGAAAGCTCGCAGGAAATCGGCAATATCGTCGAGTTGATCAATGACATTGCCGAACAAACCAACATCCTTGCCCTGAATGCTTCGATCCAGGCTTCGATGGCCGGCGAAGCCGGGCGCGGTTTCGCGGTCGTTGCCGACGAAGTACAGCGTCTTGCAGAGCGTTCGACCAATGCGACCAAGCAGATCGAGGTGCTGGTACGAACGATTCAGGCCGATACCAACGAGGCTGTCGTGTCGATGGAGCGCAGTACCACGGACGTGGTGGGTGGTGCGCTGCTGGCCGAAAATGCCGGTGCCGCACTGGACGAAATCGAGCAAGTGTCTAACCAGATCGCGAGCCTGGTACAAAACATTTCCGGCTCCGCACGGCAACAAGCCAGCTCGGCCGCGGATGTCACCCGCCGCACGACCCGGCTGCGAGAAATTGGCGACCAGACTGGCAAAGCGACAACGGCAACCGCGGCATCGATTTCGAAACTGTCGCAACTGGCAACGCAGTTACGCAAGACCGTCGAAGGCTTCTCGTTGCCACCGGAGATGATGCAGGCACAGACCTTGTCGCGCAGTTCACCGAACGTGCCTGCCCAAGCGGCGGCACCGAGCCAGAAACCGACACCGCCGGCAGCGCCCACGGGTAACCAGGCGAAGGCCGGCTAAGCGGCGCGACGAACGATACGGACCATCAGATGACGGGCGATACAGGCATCCAGGAGCAGATGATCGGCGACGACACGGCCAACGGCGCGATGAGCGCGTTGTCGATTGTCGGTGCCGAGCTCATGGAGACGATCCGCAACGCGCACCTGGCACTGGAAGACTGTGTCGATGGCCGCGGTGGCACGGCGGCGTTGAAACGCGCTGGCGAATTGCTGCACCAGGCGCGCGGCGCATTGCGCATGACGGAGACCTACGGTGCGGCGCTGCTGGTCGAGGAAATGGAGCTGTGTTGTGACTACCTGTCCGCATTGCGCGATGGTGACGGTCGCAAGGATGGTCTCGAGGCCCTGACACGATCCATGGTGCAGCTGCCTGTTTACATCGAACGATTGATGGGTGGCGGCCGCGACATAGCGCTGGTTTTGCTGCCGATGTTGAACGACCTGCGCGCGGCACGCGGTCAGCCATTGTTGTCCGAAGGCACGCTGTTGCTGCTGAACCTGTCACCCAGCCGGTCCGAGCGCAAAGACGATGCCCGCGAGGGCAGCGGCGAGGATCCGGTGCTGGTGGCGAAGCGCTTGCGACCGAAATTCCAGCTTGCGCTGCTTGGCTGGATCAAGGGTGGTGACAGTTCCCGGCACCTGGACACATTGTCGAAAGTCGCGGCGGCACTTGAGAATTCTTCGACCCGCGACGACATGTACCAACTCTGGTGGGTGGTGTCGGGCGTCCTGGAAGCTTTGCAGGAAGGTGGCCTCGAAACATCGATTGCGATCAAGCGCCTGCTGGGCCAGGCCGACCGGCAGCTCAAATACGTTATCGATGAAGGCTTGCTGGCCTATGACCGGCACCCGGTCGATGACCTGCTGAATAATCTGCTTTACTACGTCGCGCGCTCCAGCACGGCCGGCACTCGCATCAGCGAAGTCCGTGCTGCGTTCAACCTGGCGGAATTGTTGCCGGGCGACGAACAGGTTGAGCAGGCACGCGATGCGCTGTCGGCGCCAAGTGCGAAGTTGATGGAAACCGTCGCGTCTGCGATCAAGGATGATCTGAGTCGCGTCAAAGACGTACTGGATATTTTTGTCCGCACTGGCATGAACAAGTCGTCCGAGCTGGTGCCACAGCTTGAACTGCTGAAAAAGATCAGTGACACCCTGGGCGTCCTGGGCCTGGGCGAATTGCGTGGCGACGTGGACGGCGAAATTGAACGCCTCAAGACCGTTGTCGAGCGCGGCGGTGTCGCCAATGACCAGGTTATTCTGGATATTGCATCGACGCTGTTGCGGGTTGAGGATCGGCTCGACCAGCAACTTGTGCGGTTGACGACGCCGGTCGAGCCGAGTGGCGACGAAGCAGCCGCGGATGACGACGGTGAATTCCAGAAAGTGACCGCATCGGTCATGCGCGAGTGCATTATCAATCTTGCGCGGATCAAGGAAACCATCAGCCAGAGCTTTACAGCCGAATCCTTGTCGGTGGGACTCGACAGCGTGCCGTCGCTGGTTCGGGGCATTAAGGCGGGTTTGCTGATTCTGAACAAGACACGCGCGATGGAAGTCGTCGAGCGTGTTGGCAGGCTGGTTATCGCCATGCTGAATGGCGGTGGTCCGAGTGTGCTGAACCAAAAGGAAACGGATCGGCTCGCGGACGTTATCGTCAGCATCGAGTACTACATGGAAACGGTGAAGGCCGGACGTAGCGAGCCCTGGTACATGCTCGACAACGCCGAGGCCTGCCTGGCAGTCCTGCGCGATGTCGAGCAACGACTGATCGAGGTCACGGAAGAGGAAGAACCCAGCGTCAATGTGACGCAAAAATTGTCTGTCGAGGCGATCGAAAAGCACGCGGCCGAAGCGCTCGAAAGCCCGCCGCCCGTGGCACAAGCGACGGAAGTTATTCCACTGCCGGTGATATCAACGGCGGCGGAACATATCGATCCGGAGATCCTCGAGTTGTTCATCGAGGAGGCCAAGGAGGAAATCGCATCGATCAAGCGGCATCTGCCAGGCTGGGCGGCGATGCCCGACGACATGGAAAAGCTGATCACGGTGCGGCGCTCGTTCCATACACTAAAAGGCAGCGGCAGGATGGTGGGCGCCGAGCGCATCGGCGAATACTGCTGGGCGGTCGAAAACCTGCTCAACAAGCTCATCAATCGTACGCTTGCACGTACACCACCGATGATCGATTTCATTCAGCTGGCGGCGGCAGCCGTGCCGGAGCTGGTCGAACAGCTGGAAGTCGGTACGAAACCGACGGCCGACATCAGCCTGTACATCGCGCGTGCGAACGCGTTCGCTGACGGTGACCCGAATGCCGCGGTACTGACTGTCGCGACGGAGGAGCCGGAGCAGCCGGCCGCAGAAGAACCCGCGCTTGAAATGGACCCGGTGCTGTACGACATCTTTTCCAAGGAAACGGCAGGACACCTGCAAGTCATCGACAATTACCTTGCAGCTTGTGAAGGGCACCAGCCACCGTTCGATGTGACGGACAAGTTGCATCGTGCCTGTCACACGTTGCATGGCAGCGCCAATATGGCCAACGTCGAGCGCGGGGTTGCGGTAGCGGCCGCATTGAATCGTTTTGTCCGCCGCATTTTCGACTACAAGGTGGGCTTTGAGCGTTCCGGGCTGGACGCGTTGCGGGCTGCAAGTCGCGCGATTCAGACGATTGTCAATGACATCAACAACCCGGTGCAGGATCGTGCTGACTACACAGCCTTGATCGAACACATCGGCAAGCTGACCGAAGCGGTATTGCCGCCGGAGAGCACCATTGTGCAGCAGGACCAGGTGGTGGCACAGAAACCCGCCCCGGAAGCGCCCAAGCCAGTGGTTGCGGAGGTGGTCGAAAGCGATGCCGCTGAAGAGGCCGAATACGACGCCGAGATTGCGGCGATCTTTACCGAAGAGTCAGCCGAGCTTCTTGAGGAAGCGGATCAGGCATTGATCCAGTGGTCCAAAGACCGCTCACAGGAGCCGATGGAAGAATTGAAGCGCCATCTGCATACCCTGAAAGGTGGTGCGCGCATGGCGGGAATCAGCGCGATGGGTAACCTGAGTCATGAACTCGAAACCCTGCTGATATCGGTCGATGAAGGCCGGGTTAAGGCAACGCCTGCTATTGAAGATCTGCTGCAGCGCAGCATCGATGAACTGCATCGAATGCGCGACACGGTAATTGCCGGCAAGCCAGTGCGTACTGCGGCCGACCTGGAACAGCGCATTCAACACGCAAATGCCGGATTCGAAGTCGCCGATGATGCGGCGGTCGAGATTGCACCTCAGGACAAGTCCGTCGAAGATGCTCCGTCCACTGAGTTCACGATCGAGCCGGACGATACGATTAGCATGGTCATCGTCGACTCACCACTGGCGGATGATCTTGCAGAGCTTGCGGAGGAAGCCCCGATGGCATCCGAGCCCGAGCCCGAACCCGAGCCCGCACCCGAGCCGGAGCCCGAACCCGAACCCGAGCCGGAACCTGAGCCGGAACCCGAGCCGGAGCCTGAGCCGGAACCCGAGCCGGAGCCGGAACCCGAAGCGCCTGCGCCGACGCGGCCGATGCCGCCACCACCGGCGCCGAGCCCGGAAGCCCTGGTCGCCGCGCGACCGGCGGCAGATGTACGACCGATTCGTACGCCGGAAGCGCGCCAGGAATTTGCGCGTATCGATGCCGAGCTGCTCGAGGACCTGCTGAATGCAGCCGGTGAAATCAGCATCTATCACTCGCGCCTGAGCCAGCAGGTCAACACGTTTGAATTCCATGTTGAGGAACTGGAACAGACGATTGCGCGCTTGAAGGAACAGCTGAGAAAACTGGAGAACGAGACCGAAGCGCAGATCATGCACAGTCACCAGGACACGCTGGTGGCGCGCGACTTCGATCCATTGGAACTCGATCGCTATTCGATGATTCAGCAGTTGTCGCGGGCGCTGGCCGAGTCCGCCAGTGACCTGGGCAGCCTCAAGGACCTGTTGCAGTCAGTGACCTCCGAGGCGGATGGTCTGCTGGTGCAGCAGTCGCGGGTGACGGCCGAGCTGCAGGACGGGTTGATGCGCACGCGCATGGTGCCGTTCGAGCGTCACGTAGGCCGCCTGACACGCCTGGTGCGTCAGGCCGCAGAAGAAGCCGGTAAGCGTGCCGAACTGGTTGTCGAGGGCGCGTCCGGCGAGCTTGACCGCCAGGTGCTCGAGAAAATGCTGCCGCCCTTCGAACATATGCTGCGCAACTCAATTGTGCACGGCATCGAGGATGCCGCGCATCGCCAGGCTGCCGGCAAACCAGCCGTGGGTCGCATCGCCATCCGGTTGCATCGTGAAGGTGCGGAGATGGTTATCGATGTGTCCGATGACGGCGCGGGACTCGACGTCGATGCGATTCGTCGCAAGGCCTACGAACTCGATCTGCTGCAACCGGAAAGCAAGGTTACCGACGACGAAATCATGCAACTGATCCTGACGCCCGGCTTCAGCACGGCGTCGGCCGTGACGCAATCGGCAGGCCGCGGTGTTGGCATGGACGTGGTCGCGAACGAAGTTAAAAAACTCGGCGGTTCGCTGCGCATCAGCTCGGTAACCGGGCAGGGCACCAACTTCACCGTTCGCTTGCCGTTCACGCTGGCGATCACGCAGGCGTTGATCGTGCGTACTGGCGAAGAGGTTTACGCATTGCCGCTGCCGACAGTCGAAGGAGTTGCGCGCATTCCCCGCGCCGAGCTCGAAAACCTGCTCAGCCAGACCGAGCCGAGCTACCAGTACGGCGAACAGTCTTACAAGTTCCGCCACCTCGGCATGTACCTCGGCGGCCAGGCTGCGCAGCTGCCGCAGGATGAGGCATTTATTCCGGTGATACTGGTGCAGGCTGGCGATTATTCCGCCGCCTTGCTGGTCGACGAGATGCTCGCCAGCCGCGAAATCGTCGTCAAGGCGGTCGGACCGCAGCTCGCGAGTATTCGCGGCATCTCCGGTGCGACGATTCTTGGCGACGGCAGTATTGTCCTGATTCTGGATATTCTCGCATTTGTCAGGACTGGCGCGCCGGTGGTCGAGATCAAGAAGGCCGCACCGACCCCGGTCGACGACCGGCCCCTGGCACTGGTCGTTGATGACTCGATCACGGTACGTCGTGTAACGGAACGCTTCCTGCAGCGCAATGGCATGCGC
>TARA_R110002096_G_scaffold122204_32_pt1 | contig 43807 bp, 38 predicted proteins | sample TARA_R110002096 | Tara Oceans TARA_R110002096 (sample SAMEA4397295) | marine metagenome | biome: Polar Biome; feature: [DCM] deep chlorophyll maximum layer (ENVO:01000326); material: water (ENVO:00002006), including particulate matter (ENVO:01000060) such as... | depth 35 m
GCGTCATCGCATCCTTCACAAGTTTCGATCTGATCTACACCATGACAGGCGGCGGGCCTGGCCTCGCCACTGAACTGTTGATTACCTACGTTTACAAACTGTCCTTCACCCTCAGCCGGTTCGATTATGCCGCCGCTGTCACGGTGGTGATGTTTCTTCTTTTTCTGACCTTGGCCACCATCGCCAACCGCCTGTCCGGCGGCGATGCGGGCAAAGTCGATATCGCGGATTGATCAGATGAGCCTCTCGCACAAGATTGTCAGTCACCTGCTTTTGATCATTGTTTCGATTTTGATACTGACGCCGATTTACTGGGTCTTCAAAACCAGCGTCTCAGGCGAGAATCTGTTTGCCTATCCGCCATCCATCATCCCGGCGGACCCAAACCTGTTCTACTATGTTGAAGCCTGGTACACGGTCGACTTCGTCAGGCTGTTTTCCAACAGTTTCGTGATTGCCACACTGGTGGTGGTCGCCAATCTGTTCTTGAATGCGATGGCCGGTTACGCGCTGACCAAACAGTTTCCCGGCAAGGGTCTGGTCTTGTCGTTCCTGTTGATGTCGATGATGATCCCGTTTCATGCCACCATCATCCCGGCCTATCTGCTGACCGCAAAACTTGGACTGCTCGACTCCAAACTTGGCATTGCATTGCCGGCACTCAGCCATGTTGTCTGCATCCTGCTGTTCAAGTCGAATTTTGAGGCGGTTCCCTCGTCCCTCATTCAGGCCGCGCGCCTTGACGGACTGTCCGAATGGCAAATTCTGACACGCATCATGATGCCGCTGTCAAAGCCGGCGGTCGCCACCAATATCATCCTGTCCTTCATCTGGTCCTGGAACGAATTTCTCTGGCCGCTGATCGTCGTCCGCAGCCCGGATCAGCAGACAATGCCACTCGGTCTGGTGTCCTTTCTGGCCTCCTTCGAAGACACCACCGGCTCGCTTTACGCCTTCAGTGTGCTCGTTGTCGTCCCCAGCATGCTGGTATTCTTGTTGGCTCAGAAGGACTTTATCCGCGGTCTGACATCCGGTGCGACCAAAGGCTGACATGATGCAATGGCGCTCAATCCTGCTCAACCGCTTCGTCGTTACCATCGCAACGGTGATGATCATTGCGCTGCTGTGGAACATCTATGTGTCTTTCAACGATGGCGGAAGCGTTCGCGGCCAGATTATTACCAGCGACGGATCGCCGCTGATCGGAGCAACGGTGAAATTGTCGCGCAAGACGGTCACTTCTGTAGAGCTGATCGGCGAGGCGACGACCGATTCCGACGGCATTTTCAGCTTCGAAAAACATGGCGAATATGCTTTGGTTATAACCGTATCAGTCAATGACGCGACTTCAGCCAGGACTGTCGTGCCATTGTGGTTTCGCAACCAGGACATCGTCCTTAAAGAGCCGATTATCGTCGATCCATGACTGACTCTCAGCTTTCAGCTTTGACGCGGGCGGATGCAGCCGCAGGCAGGATCGGTGTCCTCGCACAATTTATTTCTCTGTCTGTCTGGCAATCCGGCCTGATCGTCCAGAAACTGCTGGTGGCGGACTCGAATGTCCAATCAGTCATGTTGCTGCAACTCGGTCTGGCTGCCATTTTCATGCTGCTGGCCCTGAGCATCATCAGCGGCGTGCCGCAGTTCAACCGGCGCAACGCCGCCAATCTGGCCTGGGGGCTGATAGCGCCGGGACTTGTATTTGCCTTTGGCATTGCCGGAGCGGCACGCACCGACGGTGTCAGCGTGGTGATGATCTGGGGCACTTTTCCGCTGGTCGGTGCTATCACCGCCCGGTTGCTGATCCGCGAACCGTTGCACTGGACCTTTACGGTTGCCGGCATCGTGTCATTCATTCTCGTGGCGCTGCTGGCAGACAGCCGGTCAGCAGGTGGTGCCGGCGATATGATCGGTAATCTGCTGGTTTTGCTCTCTGTGGTTTGTGCATCGTTTGGCATGGTGATTGGAAGAATCATGAACCGCCAGCCCAAAAGCTGGTTTCGTGCCGCCACACTACAGATCACTGGCGCCGCGATCGGGGCGGTTGCCCTTACGGCGCTGCTCGGATTCGATCCGCCGGATCTGCTTGACCGCAGCAATCTGGTCGCAACGCTCTATCTGGTGTTGTTTATGACGGTGACCAACTTTCTGGCCTATAACATCGCGCTCGCCCGGGTGGGTGTAGCGACCCTTTCGCTCAATGCCTCCTTTGCCCCGCTGATCGGACTGGCGGCGGCATGGGTGATATTGGATACGCAACTGGGTGTTGTCGATCTGGTGTTTGCAAGCCTCATCGTTGCCAGCGTCGCGTTTCCGCATCTCTGGCGGCGGGCAGTCACACTCTAAACCGTGTCTTCACGGGGCAAAAGCGCTTCCAGGGTTTCAATCCGGTCGGCTTCCGCCGGCGGCTTGTCCCAGCGCAGCCGGGCGATGCGTGGAAACCGCATGGCAACACCGGATTTGTGGCGGCTCGAGCGGTTCAGTCCTTCAAACGCAACTTCCAGAACCAGCCCCTTATCCGCAGTATGGGTGACCTCGCGCACCGGGCCGAAGCGATTGATGGTGTTGGCGCGGACAAAGCGGTCGATCTCTTTCAACTCGTCATCAGTAAAGCCGAAATAGGCCTTGCCGACCGGGACCAGTTCGCTCTCGCGCCAGACGCCGAATGTGTAGTCGGAATAAAACGAAGATCGCTTGCCGTGGCCGCGCTGGGCATACATCAGCACCGCGTCAACACTGTGCGGGTCCCGTTTCCATTTGAACCAGGGGCCGCGCGGCCGGCCCGGCACGTAAGTGCTGTCCCAGCGTTTCAGCATCAGACCCTCAACCGCGTCGGCATCCGCACCGGCCCCGAAACCGGCCGGCTTGTCGAGCGCAGTGGCTGCCTCATCCCAGTTTTTGATCGGGATCAGCGGTGAGATATCAATGCGCGTTGAATCCAGATCAGCCACCACCTGTTCCAGCTGCCTGCGGCGCTCGGCAAACGGCATCGACCGCAAATCCTCGCCTTCCCTGACCAACAGATCATAGGCGCGGATATGGGCGGGATAGGACGCCATCATTTTCGCGGTGACGGTTTTTCGGTTGAGCCGCTGCTGCAGCACATTGAACGGCTGCACCCGGCCATCAATCAGCACCAGCAATTCGCCATCTATGGTCATATCCGTGCTCAGGACATCGACAAGATCGGGAAAGGCCCGGGCAATATCCTCACCGGTTCGCGAATAAAGCGCTTTTTTCAATTGCCCGCCGGGCGCTTTGCCGGCACTTGCCTGAACCCGTATACCATCCCATTTGAACTCGGCTCCGAAGTCTTCTGCCACGAGTTTTTCAAAGTCCTCCGGCTGAATCGGATGCGCCAGCATGGCTGGACGAAACGGTGCCGGATTTTCATTGACCGGAACCGGGCCACGTCCTTCGACCCAGGCAAACAGCGCCTCATAGGGCGGTTTCAGACCGTGCCAGATCTCTTCAATTTCATCGGCGCTGCGTGTCCCCAATTGCGCCAGCGCGGTTTTGGCAAGCCGGGCAGAGACGCCAACCCGCAATCCGCCGGTCAGAAGTTTCAACAGCGCATAGCGCACGGAACTGTCGGAGCGGTCGAGCCAGGCTTCCACCAGCGCTGGTGTTTCGCGGCGCGAGCTTTGCAGTAGTGCTGCCACAACATCACTGAGATGAAGCTCCGAATTGCGCCGGTCAGGGGCGTTCTTTTCCGGCCAGGCCAGTGAAATGGTTTCTGCCAGATCGCCGACATAATCATAGGACAGTGCGAACAGAACCGGGTCCATGCGCGATTGGATCAGCTCCCGCAACATCGCCGGCTTGGCGCTTGGCAGCGACAGTTCTCCGGTAATGACCGCCAGCGCAAAGCCGCGTTCCGGATCAGGCGTTGCGGCAAAATAATCCCGCAACAGCTTCAGTTTTCCATTGCGCTGCGGTGTCAGGATCAGCCGGTCGAGCAAGTGAGAAAAGCCGCGCATCAGTCGCCATCCTCCTCGTAGCCGACCAGCGACAAGGGCCGCGCTGTATAATTGTTCAATTCGCACCAACGGGTCAGCGCATCTTCGCGGCCATGGGTAATCCAGACTTCCTCCGGCGCGATTTCCTTTATTGTGGTGGTCAGTTCATCCCAGTCGCAATGATCCGACAGGATCAGCGGCAATTCGACACCGCGTTGTTTGGCACGTTGCCGGATCTGCATCCAGCCGGAGGCGAATGCCGCAATCGGATCGGGAAAGCGCCGTGCCCATTTATCGGCAAAGGCGGAGGGCGGTCCGACAATGATCGCACCGGCGAAATCTCCCTTGTTGCCTTTTTCCAGCGTGGCCGGCTGTAACGGGCCCAGATCAATACCTTCGGACTGGTAATAGTCGCATAGTTTCTGCATCGCACCATGGATGAACACTGGCTGGTCGTAACCCGCTTCCCGCAGCAGGGCGATCACCCGCTGCGCTTTGCCCAGCGCATAGGCCCCGACCAGATGCGCGCGTTCCGGAAACTGCACCACCGACGACAGCAGTTTCTGGATTTCCTGGCGGTCATCCGGGTGGCGGAACACCGGCAGGGCAAACGTCGCCTCAGTGATGAAAACATCGCATTGTACCGGTTCAAATGATATGCAGGTCGGATCATCCCGCCGCTTGTAATCGCCCGAGGCAACAATGCGCCTGCCATTGCAGCAAACTGCGATTTGAGCCGATCCCAGCACATGGCCCGCCGGATGAAAGGACACGCTGACATCGCCGATGGTGCGGCTCGAACCATAGGCAATGATCTCGGTGCTGTCCGCGTGGTCGGCACCATAGCGCAGCGCCATGATGTCCAGCGTCTGCCGGGTCGCCAGAACCGCTTTATGTCCGGGCCGCGCATGATCGGCATGACCATGCGTAATCAGCGCCCGGTCAACCGGCTTCACCGGATCGATGTAGAAATCGCCCGGTGGACAATACAGCCCCTTTGGAGTGGGATGGAGCAATTCATCAAAGCGCATCATTGTGCCAGTGCCGTAAAAACCTTTGCCAAAAACATTTTCCTGTCTGCCAGCAGATAAGCCTGTGCGGTTTAATGTCAAACTTAACCCGGTGCGGCGCGCGGGAGGTTCCAGGCAGGCGGGCAGTGAAACAAACATGGCTCGCAAACTGGGATTTGATTTCTATGTTATGGCTCTGGCTCCAGCGAATGACGGGTGATCCTTGGACGAAGCTCAATCAGCTGAACAATTGACAGGATTGCCGCCGCTGTTTGAACACTGGTTCTCATCGCGTGGCTGGCAACCGCGTGGCCATCAGCTCGACCTGCTGAAACGCGCCCGCAATGGCCAGTCCACTCTGCTGATTGCCCCGACAGGGGCGGGGAAAACCCTTGCCGGGTTTCTGCCGAGCCTGATTGACCTGCATCAGGAGGACGGCTTGCGCCGCAAGCCTGGCACCGCCTTTTTCGGGCCTCACACAATTTACATTTCTCCACTGAAGGCTCTGGCGGTCGATATTGCGAGAAATCTTGAGGCTCCGATTCGCGAGATGGACCTGCCTGTCCGTGTGGAGACCCGAACCGGTGATACACCGGCACATAAGCGCCAGCGCCAGAAGGAATACCCGCCCGATATCCTGCTGACGACACCGGAGCAGATAGCGCTGCTGTTGTCAGATAAAAACGCACCGCGGTTTTTCAGACAGGTCAAAACAGTGATTTTCGATGAATTGCACTCGCTGGTGGTATCCAAGCGCGGCGATCTTCTGTCCCTGGGTCTGGCGCGAATGTTCCGCCATGCCCCGCACCTCACCACAATTGGCCTGTCGGCAACCGTTGCCAATCCACAGGATCTGCAGGCCTGGCTGGTGCCGCAGCAGCGCGTCCACGGGGAAGTACAGGAAGCTGGTCTGATCCAGATTTCCGGTGGCGCAAAACCACAGATCAGCATTCTGCAGACCGAGCAGCGTCTGCCATGGGCCGGCCACACCGCGCTTTACGCAATTGCTGATATCTACCGGCAGATCAAGGCGCACAAAACCACCTTGTTGTTCGTCAACACAAGGTTTCAGGCTGAATTGCTGTTTCAGGAACTTTGGCGCGCGAATGATGACGCCCTGCCGATTGCGATGCATCATGGCTCGCTTGATGTCGCACAGCGCCGCAAGGTCGAAGCTGCCATGGGCACGGGCAGTCTGCGCGCAATCGTCGCGACATCGACCCTGGATCTCGGCATTGACTGGGGCGATGTCGATCTGGTGATTCATGTCGGCGCGCCAAAAGGCGCCAGCCGCCTGGCCCAGAGGATCGGCCGTTCGAACCACCGCATGGATGTCCCGTCAAAAGGGATTCTGGTTCCGGCAAACCGCTTTGAGGTGCTGGAATGCAAGGCCGCACTGGATGCAAATTATATCGGCGCGCAGGATACGCCCAGATTGCATGACGGCGCGCTGGATGTGCTGTGCCAGCATGTCCTCGGCATGGCGTGCGCAGCGCCTTTTCTGGCCGATGAGCTGTTTGCCGAAGTGACGTCAGCCGCACCCTATGCCGATCTGACCAGAGCCACATTTGACCGGATCATCGACTTTGTCGCCACCGGCGGCTACGCTCTGAAAAGCTATGAGCGCTATGCCAGAATTCGCCTGACAAAAGACAGCACCTGGCGTCTGACCCACCCCCGTCTGGCGCAGCAATACCGCATCAATGTCGGCACCATCATTGAAAATCCGACCCTTCTCGTCAGGCTGACGAGCCGCAAGGACGGACGGGTCGGACGTGGTGGTCGCGTGCTTGGCAAGGTCGAGGAATATTTTCTGGAAACGCTGGAGCCGGGCGACACATTTCTGTTTGCCGGCCAGATCGTCCGCTTTGAAGGCATTCGTGAGAATGAGGCGCTGGTGACCAAAAGCGCTGCCGAGACACCAAAAATTCCGAGTTTTGCCGGCGGCAAGTTTCCGCTCTCCACCTATCTGGCTGAAGGCGTGCGCAATATCCTTTCCGATCCGGCAAGCTGGGCCGCGCTGCCAGAGCAGGTGGCGCAATGGCTTGAGATGCAGAAATTGCGCTCTGTGCTGCCGGGCCGCAGTGAGCTGCTGCTGGAAACCTTCCCCCGTGGCGACAAGCATTATCTGATTGCCTATCCGTTCGAGGGGCGGCTGGCTCATCAGACGTTGGGCATGTTGCTGACCCGAAGGCTGGAGCGCATGAAGGCGCGCCCGCTGGGCTTCGTCGCCACAGATTATGCGCTCGGAGTGTGGTGCCTGCGCGATTTGTCACAAATGATCCGCAAAAAACAGCTGAGCCTGGATGCTCTGTTCGACGAGGACATGCTGGGAGATGATCTGGAAGCCTGGCTGCGCGAGAGTTTTCTGATGAAGCGAACCTTTCGCAATGCGGCGCTGATTGCCGGGCTGATTGAAAAACGCCATCCCGGCAAAGAGAAATCCGGCCGGCAGGTCACGGTGTCCTCAGATCTGATTTACGACGTGCTGAACGAACATGAACCCGATCACATTTTGTTGCAGGCAGCCTGGGCAGATGCTTCAACTGGTCTTTTGGATATTCAGCGCCTTGGCGCTATGCTCGGCCGTGTCAAGAATCACCTGCGTCACAAATCTCTCGACCGGATTTCTCCGCTGGCGGTTCCGGTCATGCTGCAGATTGGCAAGGAGCCGGTTTTCGGCAGCGCCGACGAAATGATTCTGGCGGAAGTTGCGGGCAATGTCAGCCCGCTTGACGATCTGGTCGAAGAAGCAATGCGTTTATAAGTTGGTCAGCTGATTCATGACTCTTGCAGAAAACACTCCAGAGCCGACGTTGCCGCAGGGCACAGAATTGACGTTAATGGGTGAGACATTCATTGCGCATCCGGATGGCGTCTTGTACTGGCCCGGCGAAGCCACCTTGATTGTCGCCGATCTGCATCTGGAGAAAGGCTCAAGCTTTGCGCGCAGAGGCACTTTTCTGCCGCCATATGACAGCCGCATCACACTTGACCGCCTGGCCCGGTTGGCAGAAGTGCTGCGCCCGGACCGGTTGATTGCACTGGGAGACAGTTTCCACGATGTGGAAGCCGCCAATCGCCTCGGCACGAAAGATTGTGCCACGATTATGCGGTTGCAGCAGAGCTGCGAATGGATCTGGATTTCGGGAAATCATGATCCCCATCCGCCGCTGGAACTGGATGGCCATGCCTGTGATGAATTGTCCATCGGTCCGATCTCCTTTCGCCACGAACCACTGCCCGGCGCAAAGGGCGAGATTGCCGGGCATCTGCATCCCTGCAGCAAGGTCAGGGGCCGGGCGCGTTCGGTTCGCCGGCCCTGTTTCATCGAAGATGGCGACCGCGCCATCCTGCCTGCTTTTGGCGCACTGACCGGGGGCCTCAACATCTGCGATGATGCTTTCACCACGTTGTTCGGTGCGCCCGATAGGGTCAGAATTCACATGCTCGGTGATCAGCAGATCTATTCGGTCGGCAGGCATGATTGCCGGCCGGATGCAAGGCGCGCCTGACGGAGCACTCTAAAGAAGGCCAACGCCGCCGACCAGCAGTGCGATGATGGCGCCGATGGTCAACCGCAGGCGCAGGCGTCCGAACCATTGCGGCAAAGAATGGTTGCGTGTGGCTTTGAGATCGACATAGAGCTGCCACAGATAGCCGAAAATCAGCAGGAAAATCCCGCCCGAAATGATTGGCAGCAACAGGCAGCTCCATCCGAAAATGGCAGGCAGGACACTCAATATAAAATCCCGGGTCTGGTCCTCCTTGCGTGAAGCACCAAGCGCTCTGCCCCAGCGCACGCCACCCAGAAATGAAAGGATGACGGCGCCATAGGTCACCAGGGCCTGACCTGCGGTCTCCTGCACGAACGGGTCACCGTCGAACAGCAGAACTGCAGCCGCCGAAATCACGAAAGGAATAAGTCCGGCATAGCCAAGCCAAATTGCCATATGCGGTGACGGCCGGCCGGTATCCTGTGGATCGTTGGACGTCATAGTCATCATGGCCTTGCCCCGATCTATTCTCGTCTGAACACCACACCACCGAACCAGCCGACGAATACCGCCAGAAGCACGGCAAATACGCCGAACAGCATTCCGTTCTCCCGGCTGAAATCATAGACAAGCTGTTCAAGTCCCGCCTTGGAAACCCACAATGACTGTTCGTCATGAGCCAGAAGTGCACCCTGATTGAAAACGAAAACCTCAATGCGGTAGGTGCCAACCGAAACCCGTGCGGGAATGCGTATCGTGCTTTTGAACAGGGTTTCGGTGAGAAACTCGACACCGTCATTGTTCATGGAAAACAGATCATTATTGGCTTTCAGGCGGCGATAGGCGAGGGCAAACTCTGTTGAATTGCCCGGAGCTTCGATGGCATCGGTTGCCACCGGAAAAATGATATTTTCCAGACCGATCTGATTTGCCTGCAAAGCCTGCGACTGCGCAATATCCTCGGGTGGCCGATTGGCGGCCAGCGCATAAAATGACGGGACACTGAGGAAGGTTCGTGAATTGCGGTTGATCCAGACGCCAAAAATACGTTCTTTCTTTCGTGTCACGACGTCTACCGGCGGTCCTTTGAAAACCACGACAACGTCGTATTCTCCCGGGCGTGAGATCGATGCGCGGTCACGCTCGATGCTGCCGAAAACAGTAATATCGGTTCCCGAAAAGTTTGAATTGATCGCGACATTCTCCGAGGAAATCGCCATCACCACGCGCTCTGCAAATACCGGTTTCGCGAGCAGTATCATCACGCTGGCTGCCAACATGCGGAGCATCAGCCACCCCCAATCAGGCGCAGTACCGAAATCGAATACAACTCATCCGGTTTCAGAACCAGATTGACAGCAAAGCGCATACCGACTGCCAGCACCAGCAGACCCAGCAGCGCACGAAGATGTTCGCCTCGCAGCTTCTGGCCCAGCTGCGCTCCGAATTGAGCACCGAAAACGCCGCCGATCATCAGGGCAAGTGCCAGCACCACGTCAACGGTCTGATTGGTGCTGGCGTGCAGCACAGTGGCAACCGACATGGTGACGAGGATGTAGATCAGCGATGTCCCGATCACCATGGCCGTCGGAACGCGCAGCAGATAAATCAGCGCTGGCACCATGATGAAGCCGCCGCCGATACCCAGCACCGAGCCCATGAAGCCGATGGATATGCCCAGGCCAAGAACCGGAAGCACGCTGACATAAAGTTTGGAACGGCGGAATTTCATTTTCAACGGCAGGCCGAGGACCCAGCTATGCTGGCCCGGCATTCTCGCGGGTGGCGGTTTTCCATCCCGGTTTTTCAGCATTGCGCGGATTGATTCACGCAACATCAAAATACCGATTGAGCTCAGAAATGTCAGGTAGGAAACCGAGATAATGAGGTCCAGTTGACCGATATCGCGGAGCAGCCGAAACACAAACACACCCAGTGACGACCCGACAATTCCACCACTGATAAGCATGCTGGCAAGCTTCAGATCAATCGCCTGGCGACGCCAGTAGGACAGCGCCCCCGAGGTTGATGAAGCGACGGTCTGCGACGTCACTGTGGCGACAGCGACAGCTGGCGGAATACCGGTGAAGATCAATAGCGGCGTTAACAGAAATCCGCCGCCGACACCGAACAGACCCGAAATAAATCCGACCGCAGCACCCATGCCCAGCAACATCAAAATGCTGACCGGTAGTTCGGCGATGGGCAGGTAAATCTGCACGGACGTCTGTCTTTATGGCTAGGCGCTCATTGGCGCGAGATGTAACGAACTCTGGCACTGCACCAGTGAGGTTTGATAAACGCCCGCTGGGTCGCTCTGTCAATGTCCAGAGGGCACAGATTAAAGTTTAAATCCGAGATTCGTCTATATTTGTTAAAGGTTTGCCGTCAAGTACGCCGGACTGTTCAAAAAAGGTCGGAAGGCCGCCAACGGATGCTGTTTCCCCGTCACTTGCGGTCTCGGCGTGTTTGGCAAGCACGGCTTCCGCGCTCGCGGGAAGTTCAACTGCAATCCATCCTTCATCCGGGATGGAGACATTGTTGGCATTCTCAGGCGGCAGCTCAGGAACCCAGCCGGCAACCTTGCGATCAAGTTGCGCGCGTATGTCGGACAACAGATCAGGTCCAAGCGCATCCCTTTTGGAAATTGCGTCCGGATCGCCATCCTTGGCGGCAACGGCAAACCAGAAATAGGCCTCTTCAAGATCGGTCGCGACACCCATGCCGCGGGCATGAAGAATGGCCAGATTGAACTGGCTGTCCCTGACACCGGCTTCAGCGGCCTTGGTGAACCATTTCGCAGCGGCCCCGAAATCCGGTTCACCCAGTGCGCCCTGGGCATGCAGCACACCCAGATTATACATCGCCTTGGTGTTGCCTTTGTCGCCGGCCTGTTCATATAGCTCAGCTGCCGCAGCCTTGTCCTTGGCAATGCCTCGTCCATGCTCCAGCAGACTGCCGAGCCTGTAAAGCGCCGGGGCCAGACCCTGATCGGCAGCTCGGCGATACCACTGCACCGCTTTTTTCATATCGGCTGGCGTGCCGAAGCCATCGGCATAGCGGCTGCCCACTTCGAACTGCGCCACAGCATCTCCGATTGCGGCTTTGTAGCGCAGCGGCAACGGTCCGATTGTGGAAGCAGGGGCGGGTGCAACAAAGGTATGAAGCAGCGGCGTACCGGTTGAGACTTCGGCACTTTCCGGCCTTGCAATCGGCAGGGCGATATTGGTCGGTTGGGTCAACGAGCCAAAGATTCTGTCACCCAGCGCGCTGAACCGGTCAGTTCCGCCGGGTAGCCGATCGGGAATTTTCTGGCGCGTCGGCCGGGCTGCTGCTGTGTCAGCCTGATCATCAATCACCTTGCTGGCAGCTGCCAAACTCGCCCGAGCGGCGTTTGCCGGTCCGGAAATACTGCCTGTCGTCAAAACCTCTTCAGCTCCGGATTGTGTCCGGTAGCTTTGCAGTGTCAGCGCGACGGCGGCGATGATCAGGGACAATCCCAGACAGACGCCGAGAATTTTCTTGCGCCGCGAGGGGTCGGTCTCGGTCCGCATATCCTGCTTTTGCTGCGCCAGGATATGTTCGGCGCGCCGCTTGATGCTTTCAACGGACGGAGCCTCAGTTGATGTCGCTTCTGCAGGAATGGCGGGGCGCTCGGCGCGCTTGTGGGTCGCACGCCGGGCCGCAGCAATATAATTCATGCCGACGCCGGGTTCGGCCGTCTGATCGGATTTGGCGTCGCGTGCACCGCGTTTCGTGTCGGAAGTCGCCAGCTTTTGAACCGGCGCGACCGCTTCATTGGCTTGGTTGGGCCGGGCAGCTTCATGGCTCGGTTTTGACGGCTGCGGCGGCGTTTGGCCTGAAGGACCAGCATGATCTGGGCGCGAAGCCACGGTTCCGGCTTTACGGATCCGGGAACCGATTTGCGTATCTTTCGCGGCGACAGAGCGGACAACCGCCTGTTTGCGGCGTTTGGCCTGGAGCCGGTCGACGCCGCTTTCCAGGTCATAGATTTTGTTCAACAGCAAGCTCAGCGTATCCGGTACGGAGCTGAGCCGCTTCTCCAGCCCCTCTGAAGATTTCGATTTATCAGCATTCGCCTTGAGCAGTGCTGACAGATCGTCAAGCGTCTGCCGGCTTTTGGCATCAATGCCGCGCTCAACCCGGTTGAGAGCTTCGTTCAGTGGTGTCACGACCGCATCGGAAACTGCCTTGGAAACCTCAGTCGCGGTCGGTGCAGCGGGAATTTTCGGGTCGGGTTTGGCAAGCTGTTTTTCCAGTTGCGCCATAACGGTCGACATTTGTGTTTCGATCCGCGCCAGATCATCCTGCATCTGCTGATGCGTGGCATCGGTCTCATCATTCTTTGCCGCGCCAAGCGCAGGGATCTCTTCTATGCGCCGTTCCAGGCTTTCAATCTGACCACTGAGTTGCTCGACAAAGGTCTGGTTCTGCGCAATTTGCTGTTCGGTGTTTTCCCCGGCGCGGCGATCTGCCTCAAGAGAAGCTGAATCAAACCGCTTCATTGTATCGTCGAGCCGCGCCAGCAGACCGTCAAAGCGATCCTTGAACACTTCTGTCTGATTGCCGGATTTCAGTGCATTGAGGCTGGCCTGTTGTTCCATCAGGATAGCTTCAAGCCGGCCGACCGTATGTTCAATCGATTCAAGCGTTTCCCGCGGCGGCAGGAAGCTGATCAGGCTTTGCGGATTGGGCTGCTGCTGGGCAATTTCCGAAGGCAGATTTTGCAAGGTCTTTTCCAGCTTGGCAATTTGTGTCTGCAGGGCTGAATTGGTCACCGCATCAGGCTGCTGCCGGGTGGATTTTTCAAGCTTCTGCACAGTCAGATCCAGCAGGCTTGCCACATCTCTCGACAAGGCCGGCTTGATGGATTTCAAAGAGGCTTCCAGATTGTCGATCTGGGCTTGCAAGGCCGGCATCTGCCGGCCTGCGTCCGACTGGGTCACTGAATTGTGCAGGCGCACATGCTCGTCGGCAAGCTTCTGGAAGTTCTCGTCGAGCCGGCCTTGGTCTTCCTGCAGCTTGACCTGCATTTTGGCCATTGGCCGCAAAATCGCCACGTCATCTCTGGTTGGCAGTTGCGAGATTTTTGTCTCGAGCAAAGACAGATTGTGCTCCAGCTTCTCGCGGATTTCGTCATTATGGGTTTTCGCCTCTGAATCCGATTTTTCCAGAAGCGAATTTATTTTGTCGCCGAGCAGTTTGAAATGCGACTCCATCATTTCACTGGAGAGGGCCTCTTCCTTCTCTCCGTTATCTGGAGCAGTTTCAGCCTCCTGGACGATTACATCCGGGGCGCCGCCGCCGCCCGTTGCGGACTGCTGGGCAAAGCTCATGCCCAAAAAGGTTTCGTCACGGGTTTCATCACCAGCGTCGTTTTCGGTTTCGCTGTCCGGAATTATATTCCGCCCGGGGGCTTCATCGAGCTCCAGATCAAAAACGATTCCCGGAGCGGTATTATGAGCCCCATCAAAGCCAGCTTGTGGCTCTGTCTCGGCCTGTTCAAGCGGCTCGACGGGGGAAACCAAACGCTGTTTCAAGGCGAGAATTCGAGCGCGCAGATCTTTAACCGTGCTGCCATCACCATGGAGTCTGTGAACTTCATCGTCGTCTGCTGCGCCGTCGGAGGCAGGCAGCTGCAGATTGTCGTCAAAGTCCGGTTCTTCAGGTGTTTTGAGAAAATTCAGCTGTGCACTGAGATCGTCGATTGCGTTGATCAAAGCTTCGCTGTCGGCATCTGTGTCAGCTTCTTCAAATTCGTCCTGAAGAGCTTCTTCGGCGACGAAGGCAGCCCGCTCAGCCTCCAGACGGCTGTGGCGCTGTGTCTGCAACAATTTTTTCAGGGTTTTTTCATCCGGTGACAGATGGTCGCGATCTTCGTCCTGGCGAACGGCGACCTGCAACCAGGCTTCCAGTGACATGCCGTTTCGCTTGGCGGCATCTATCACCTGGCTGAAGACGTCGCCGGATTGATCAACATTTCTGGTGGGAGAGTCACCGGTTTGCGGGCTGAAATTGCGCTTGAGAACGGTCACTTGCGTTGATGCTTTCTTGCCGGATCCTGTGAAACCCAGGCCGGGAGGCGCGAGTCACGGGAGGTTTATTTACTCAAACGTCAACGCTTATGGTAAACATGTGGTTAATTTAGCTGTAATGGCGCATGAAAAACGTCTTCGGACTCGCCTCATGGGCGAGCTTTTGCTGCGAAACAACCAGACCTGGCTGGATACAGTTCATGGCATCCCGTAATCGGCTTTCCTCGTCATGTGATCTGCGTCCTCGCCGGAGCAATAAAGGTGGAGCCCGAATTTGGCTGAAAGCGATACTGTAACCAAAGCGGCTGAAACCGTTTCATCAAGAGCGCAGCGCGCCAGCCATGACGAGGATACAACCGAAAATTCGTTTTCCATTGGCCAGTTGGCGCGCGAGTTTCGGGTCACGCTTCGGACCTTGCGGTTTTACGAGGACCGCGGTCTGGTCAGTCCTCGCCGCGATGGTACCACACGAATTTACAGCCGGCGCGACCGGGCCAGATTGAAACTTGTTTTGATGGGCAAGAAAGTCGGGTTCTCGTTAACCGAAATCCGCGAAATGCTTGACCTTTATGATTTAAAGGACGGTCAGATTGTGCAGTTGCGTGTCGCGCTGAAACGCTTTCAGGAACAGGTCGATGTTTTGAAAGATCAGCGAAGCGACATCGAGCAGGCGATCGAAGAACTGGAGCGCACTGTCGATGTAGTGGCCGGAATGCTGCGTGAAAAAGAGACCGCCAGCGGGTAAAACCACGTCCGGCCTGCGTCCTGATAATGCAAAAGTGAACACCCGCAGTACCGCGCCACCTTTTAAAGCTGACGTCAACGTAATATATGCACTTGGTAGCGATCGTCTGAAAAGAGAGGGTCACAGATGCCAGCTTATCATGCGCCGATCAAGGACACTTTGTTTCTGCTCAATGATGTATTTCATATGGAGCGATATGACAATCTGCCGGGTTTTTCCGACGCTTCGCCCGACACGATTGAGGCCATCCTCGATGAAGCGGCGCGGTTTTGCGAACAGACCCTGCAACCGCTGAACCGCATTGGCGACATCGAAGGTTGCCGGCGCCATGACGATGGCAGTGTCACCACGCCCAAAGGGTTCAAGCAGGCCTACGAAATTTTCGTCCAGGGCGGATGGCCCGGCCTGAGCAGCGATCCCGATTATGGCGGTCAGGGACTGCCTGTCACTTTGAGCAGTATCGTCCAGGAATATATCTACTCTGCCAATTTCTCCTGGGGCTTGTATTCGATCCTGTCGCAGGGCGCTTATGCGGCGCTGAAGGCGAATGCTTCAGACGAGCTGTGCCGGATCTATCTGCCACCGCTGGCCGCCGGCACGTGGACGGGAACGATGAATCTGACCGAGCCTCATTGCGGCACGGATCTCGGTCTTTTGAAGACCAGCGCGCAGCCACAGGCAGACGGCTCTTACACGATCACCGGGCAGAAGATTTTCATATCCTCCGGTGAACATGATTTCAGCGAAAACATCATCCATCTGGTGCTCGCCCGTATTGAAGGCGCGCCGCCGGGCACAAAGGGCATATCGCTGTTCGTGGTGCCGAAATTCATTCCCCGCGAGGATGGCAGCCCGGGCGAACGCAATGCAGTAAGCTGCGGCTCACTGGAAGAAAAGATGGGCATTCACGGCAATGCCACCTGCACCATGAATTATGATGGCGCCACCGGTTGGCTGGTCGGAGAGGAACATCGTGGCCTGCCGGCCATGTTCGTGATGATGAATGAAGCCCGCTTGTCAGTTGGAATACAGGGGTTGGGCATATCCGAAATCGCCTATCAGAACGCTGTCACCTATGCCCGGGAACGGCTGCAAGGCCAGGCCATGGGCAAGCCAAAAGACCCCGACGCGAAGCCCGACCCGCTGATTGTGCATCCTGATGTCAGACGTATGCTGATGAATATGAAGGCGTTCAACGAGGGCGCGCGGGCCCTGCTGGTGTGGACTGCCCTGAAAGCCGACGAGTTGCACAGATCCGAAGACAGCGCCATCCGCCAGGCCGCCGATGATTATCTCGGTCTGATGACACCGGTGATCAAGGGCGTGTTTACCGATGCCGGATTTGCCAATGCAGTACAGGCGCAGCAGATCTATGGCGGTCACGGCTATATAGCCGAAATGGGCATCGAGCAATATGTCCGTGATGCCCGTATTGCCATGATTTATGAAGGCACCAACGGTATTCAGGCGCTCGATCTTGTCGGCCGGAAACTGCCCAAGGATGGTGGCCGGGCGATGCAGTCCTTCCTCAGAGAAGTGAAGAATTTTCTCGCGGAAATGTCTGGCGTTGAGGATATGAAGCCATATACCGGTCCGCTCGGGGCGGCGCTCGACGATCTGCAGGCTGCTACGATGTGGCTGATGCAGAATGCCATGACAAAACCGGAAAACGCCGGTGCCGGATCGACCGATTTCATGCATCTGCTCGGCCTGGTGTCGATGGGCTACATGTGGGCGCTGATGGCAAAGGTCTCGCTGGACAAGATTGCCGAAGGCAGTCAGGACCCGGATTTCCACGACGCCAAACTTATCACCAGCCGGTATTTCATGGAGCGCTGCCTGCCGGAAACGGGCGCACATCTGGCCCGCATTTCCAGTGGTGCAGACAGCATGATGGCGCTGCCGGCTGAAGCCTTTTGAAGGATTATAGAATGACCGACGCCTTCATCTATGATGCGGTTCGCACGCCCCGTGGCCGGGGCAAAGCGGATGGCGGTCTTCACACCGTGACCTCAGTTGAACTGGCGGCAACGACATTGCGTGCGCTGCGCCAGCGCAATGGGCTCGATACCGGGCAGATCGATGACGTTATTTTAGGGTGTGTCGATCCGATCGGCGAAGCCGGAGGCGACATTGCGCGAGCGGCGGTGTTTGCCGCCGGCTTCAACCAGTCGGTTCCCGGCATGCAGATCAACCGCTTCTGCGCTTCAGGGCTTGATGCGGTGAATACCGCTTATGCCCAGATTGCCAGCGGCCAGAACGACATGACGATTGCCGGCGGTGTTGAATCCATGAGCCGGATCGGCATCGGAGCCTCCGGCGGCGCCTGGCCGGTCGATCCCGGTGTGGCGGTGCCATCCTATTTCATGCCGCAGGGTGTCTCGGCCGATCTGATTGCGACGAAATACGGCTTTTCCCGGGATGAGGTAGACGCCTATGCAGTTGAGAGCCAGAAGCGCGCCGCCGCCGCCTGGCAGGACGGCCGCTTTGCCAAATCTGTCATTCCGGTGAAAGCGCCCCATGGCGCGACACTTCTTGACCGCGATGAGCATATGCGGCCTGACACCGACATGCAGTCGCTGGCCGCGCTGCAGCCCGCCTTTGCGCTGATGGGCGAGATGGGCGGATTTGATGCGGTCGCCATTGAAGCCCACCCCGAGATTGAGCGCATCAATCATGTCCATCATGCTGGTAATTCATCGGGCATTGTCGATGGTGCAGCTGCGGTTCTGATCGGCTCGCGGCAGGCGGGTGAGAACGCGCAACTGCGTCCCAGAGCCCGCATCCGGGCCTTTGCCAATATCGGCTCCGAACCGGCCCTGATGCTGACCGGACCGGTGGATGTCACGCAAAAACTGTTCGCCAGAACAGGCCTGACATTTGATGACATTGACCTGGTCGAAATCAACGAGGCTTTTGCCTCAGTTGTGCTGCGTTACCAGCAGGCCTTTGATCTTGATCCGCAGATCGTCAACGTCAATGGCGGTGCCATCGCCATGGGGCATCCGCTGGGGGCGACCGGGGCGATGATTCTCGGCACTGTTCTGGATGAGCTGGAGCGGCGCGATCTTTCCACCGCACTGGTCACCTTGTGCATTGGTGCCGGCATGGGCACGGCCACCATCATAGAACGGGTATAGATCATGTCAGCCTCTTATACCGCCTTCAGCGTTGAAATCGACAAGGATGGCTGGGCGCTGTTCCGCTGGGATATGCAGGACCGCTCGATGAATGTCATCACCTTGACGGTAATGGACGAACTGGACGCGATGATTGATCAGGTGTCACAGGATGATGCCATCAAGGGTGCCGTGATTGTGTCGGCAAAACCCGGATCTTTCACCGGCGGTGCGGATATCACCATGATCCACGCCCTGAAACAGGGCATGGCAGAAGACGCAGAACTGTCCGCCGAAGACGCCGCCGCAAAACTGCTGGAAAGTTCATCCCGGCTATCGCGGATTTACCGGCAGCTGGAGACTTGTGGCAAACCCTTTGTCGTTGCCATTAACGGCACCTGCCTTGGCGGCGGCACCGAGCTTGCCCTGGCCGCTCACGGCCGTATTATGGTCGATGATGGCAAAGCCAGGATGGGGCTTCCCGAAGTCCGCATCGGAATTTTCCCGGGAGCAGGCGGCACCCAGCGGGTGATGCGCATGACCGATCCCCAATCCGGCCTTCAGATGCTGCTTCAGGGCAAAAATCTTGATGCCGCAAAAGCCAAGGCCATGGGGCTCATTGATCAGTTGGTGACGGAAGAGGCGGATCTTGTTCCGGCCGCCAAAAAAATGCTCGCCGATGGCCTCTCCGCAGAAAAGCCATGGGACCGGAAGGGCTATAAATTATCCGGCGCTGCACAGATTTATTCTGCTGCGGGATTTCAGCTCTGGCCTGCTGCCAATGCGCTGTACCGCAAGGAAACCCACGACAATTATCCCGGCGCGCGGGCCATTATGAAATCGATCTATGAGGGCCTTCTGCTACCAATGGATCAGGCGCTTGCGGTGGAAAGCCGGTATTTCGCAGCTGTCCTGCAGACCGAAGAAGCCAGCAACATGGTGCGCACGCTGTTTGTGTCGATGCAGGCGCTGAACAAGGGCGCCCGGCGACCGCAAGGCGCGCCGAGCTTGAAGCTGAAAACCGTCGGCGTGGTCGGGGCCGGTTTCATGGGTGCGGGTATTGCCTTTGTCAGCGCCAAAGCCGGGCTTGATGTGGTTCTGCTCGACCAATCGGCAGAGGCCGCAGACAAGGGTAAATCCCATTCCGATGCCCTGATGCAGAAAGCCGTCAAGCGAGGCTATGCCAGTGAAGCCGACAGAGAGGCTCTGCTGGCGCGGATCACGCCGACCACCGATTATGCTGCTCTGGCCGCCTGCGATCTGGTCGTCGAGGCAGTGTTTGAAGACCGCAAGGTGAAGGCCGACGTGATTGCCGCTATCGGCGCTGAACTGCCGGCCCACGTTACCCTGGCATCCAACACCTCGACCCTGCCAATTACATCTCTGGCCAGCCATCACAGCGATGCGGAAAATTTCATCGGCATCCATTTCTTTTCCCCGGTTGATAAAATGATGCTGGTGGAAATCATCATGGGAGAGAAAACCGGCGATCAGGCGCTGGCCAACGCGATGGATTTTGTCCGCGCCATCGGCAAAACCCCGATTGTCGTCAATGATGCGCGCGGCTTTTACGCCAATCGTTCGGTCATGGCCTATCTGCTGGAGGCACATCTGCTGCTGACCGAAGGCATTCCTGCTGCGATGATTGAAAATCTGGCGCTGCAGGCCGGCATGCCGGTCGGCCCGCTGGCCCTCACCGATGAAATCGCCGTCGATCTTGCCTGGAAAATCGTTCAGGCCACCAAAGCGGATCTTGGCGAGGCTGCGATTCATCCGGCCCAGGAAAAACTCCTGCACGTGATGGTCGTGGAGCAGCAGCGTCTTGGCCGCAAGAACGGCAAGGGATTTTATGATTACGAAGGACGCAACAAGCGGCTCTGGCCCGGCCTTGCCGAACTTGTTCCACAGATCAGTGACCCCGATCTGATAGATCAGATTGACCGCCAGGACATCCGCAACCGGCTGCTGGTAATACAGGCTCTGGAAGCCGCCCGCTGTTTTGAAGAGGGCGTTGTGACCGACGTTCGTGAAGCCGATGTCGGCTCAATTCTGGGCTTCGGCTTTGCGCCCTTCACCGGCGGAACCTTGTCTTATATCGACACGATGGGCGCTGCAGCCTTTGTCGATCTGTGTGATCGGCTCGCTGAACAACACGGATCAAGATTTGCGCCCAACACTTTGCTGCGCGATCTGGCAGCCAGTGATGAAACGTTTTACGGGCGGTTTGCCGACGCGCCAGCTTGAAAGCCCGAAATGATCTGGACGAACCCGCGGGAATCGGCATAGTGCGCTTCATTACCAGATAGACGGACCCGGATAAGTCATTGAAACGGCTCAGACTGAAAGGCGCAATTGCTGTCATCCTGTTGTGCGGCCTTGGGGTGGCACCGCTTCAGGCGCAACAATCCCTGGTGCCTGGGGTCAGCCGCGATGTGACGCCGCAAGGGGTAACACCAGGACCGAAAATCACTGCGCCGCTGAAACGCATCCCCGGCGTGACGCCGCCGCCGCCCGATATCCGCGAGCGTAATCTCTATCGCATCAAAGTGGTGGATACGGCCACATTCGAGGGGCGCTATCTCGGCCGCATCTGGCGGGTCGAGCTTCCCGGTGTCACCGGCGTCTCGCGCGATGTCACTTGCACGGTTGATGGCGATACCTGGCCCTGCGGGGCATTTGTGGTGAGAGCCCTGCAACGCCACATCCGCCTCAGTGCACTCAATTGTGCCTTTGCCTGGCAGCCACAGGATCAGCCCTTGCAGATTTCCTGCGCGCTGCGCGGTACGGATCTGTCAGATATTGTCGTGTCGAAAGGCTGGGCCTATGCGACATCACAAGCGCCGGAGCGGCTGCAAAACCTTGCAGATGAGGCCTATGAACAATCCGCCGGCCTGTATCAGCCGCCGCCGCGCGGCTGGAAAGATTATCAGGCCCTGACGCGGCAGGGCAGCAGCGCGGACCTGCCGCCACCGCCGGACTTGCCAGTGGCCGATATTCTCGGCCCGATCAATTCGTCCGGAAATTCCGGGCTGAGCGATACTCAGGATTAATCACTCAGATTTGACGAGGGAGCCGGACAGCGCCTCGTCAATCAGCCTGGCGGTTTCATCAAGCCCGTACAGCGCGGCGAAGGACCCGAAACGCGGTCCCTGATCCTGACCCAGCAGCACCTGATAGAGCGCCTGAAACCAGCTGCGCAGCGGCTCAAAATCGTGCTCCTTGCCAACCGCATAGACCACGTTCTGTATGGTTTCACCATCCGCATCCCGCGGCAGTGCGTTAAAGCGGTTTTTCAGATCGATCAGCGCTGCGCGTTCCTGCTCGCTGGCGGCGCGGAAGATTTTGCCCGGTCTGACGAAATCCTCAAAATAGCGGATCGCATAATCCACCATCTGATCGAGTTTCGGATGGCTCTGCGCAGCGCTGCCCGGCGCATAGCGGGAGATGAACCCCCACAACACGACCTTGTCGGACGCATTCGACGCGCTGACCAGATTGAGCAGCATGGCAAAGGACACCGGCATGTCGGTATCGGGCGCTCTTCCATTGTGAATGTGCCAGATCGGATTTGACAGTTGCTTGTCTGCATCGAGTTTTTCAAAAGAGGCCAGATGGGCGAAATATTCATCGACGGTTTTGGGAATAATGTCGAAATGCAGCCGTTTCGCTGTTTTTGGTTTGACGAACATGAACTGCGACAGGCTTTCCGGCGGGGCATAGGCCAGCCAGTCTTCAATCGTCAGGCCATTGCCTTTTGATTTGGAGATTTTCTGCCCCTGTTCATCCAGGAACAGTTCATAGTTGAAACCTTCTGGCGGCCGCTTGCCCAGCGCACGACAGATTTTGCCGGACAGCTGCACGGAATCAATCAGGTCTTTGCCGGCCATTTCATAGCTGACATCAAGCGCCGCCCAGCGCATCGCCCAATCCGCTTTCCACTGGCATTTGACCGCACCACCGGTGACCGGCGTTTCGACCAGTTCATTGGTGTCCGGATCGCGGTAGGAAATCGTTCCCGCCTTCGTATTGCGTGCTTCCATCGGCACCTGAAGCACCACACCGCTGCGCGGCGAAATCGGCAAAAACGGGGAATAGGTGGCGCGTCGGTCCGGTCCCAGGGTCGGCAGAATGATGTTCATGATGTCATCATAGACCGCCAGCATTTTCAGCAGCGTTTCATCAAAGACACCGCGTTTGTAGTAATCGGTCGAACTGGCGAATTCATAGTCAAAACCAAATTCGTCGAGAAAGGCCCGCAGCCTTGCATTGTTCGCCGCGCCGAACGAGCCGTGCTCACTGCCGAACGGGTCGGGCACCTGGGTCAGCGGCTGGCCCAGATAGCTTGTCAGCATCTCCTTGTTGGGAACATTGTCGGGAACCTTGCGCAATCCGTCCATATCGTCGGAGAAGCACAGCAGGCGGGTCTGTATTTTGTCCTTGGTCAACAGCCGGAACGCATTTCGCACCATGCTGGTGCGCGAGACTTCGCCGAATGTTCCGATATGCGGCAGGCCGGACGGGCCGTAGCCGGTTTCAAACAGAACCGGCTTGTCAGGGTTTTTGCCATCCAGACGTTTGACGATCTTCCGTGCTTCCTCGAAGGGCCAGGCTTTGCAAGTCTGCGCCGCCGCAACAAGCGTTTCGTCCATCGGAATCGGCTCAAGCGTCGGCGAAGTCATGGGAAATCTCTTTTGGTGTCTGGTATCATGGCGCAAAACTGAATATGTCATTTGTTGTGTGCGCCATTTGCGCGCCCATATGTATCCTGATCTGCTAAGCGGTCAATCAACAGAATCAAGAATTATGGCTTCCGCAGGGCCTTCCCGTGGCGCCGCAACCGGAAAGAAGCTTTTATGTCAGAGCAAATCGCCATCCAGGAAGCCCTGATCTATGCCATGGTCACGGTGTCAGCGGCCGACAGCAATATGACGGATAAGGAACTGAAGACCATTCATGATCTGGTCCAGGGGTTGCCGATTTTCCATAAATACGACCCTGAAGCCTTGTTGCTGACAGCCTCGTCCTGCGCAGAAAAGCTGCAGGGTGAGCACAGCCTGCAGGATGTGCTTACCATTATCGCCGAAAGTCTGCCGCACCGGCTTTACGACACCGCCTATGCCCTGGCCGTGGAAGTTGCTGCCGCTGACGGCCAGTTGGAGCGTGAGGAATTGCGCCTGCTGCAGATGCTGCGCAACCGCCTTGGCCTTGACCGCCTCACCGTGGCAGCCATCGAGCGCAGCGCCATTGCGCGATTCAGAACTGCGAAGTGATCGCTAGGCGCTGTCGCCGACATCCGAAGCGTCCTGACCGGCGACATGCAGTGCGACTTCGTTGGCACGGCACAAATCCACAATCGCCTGAGGCGGCGTCTGGTCGGTGATAAAAATGTCCAGCTCTGCCAGATTGCTGACCAGCGCCGGAGCGCGGCGGTTGAATTTCATCGCATCGGCCACGAGAATTTTCGTCCGCGCCTGGGCGAGAATGGTTTTGGTGACCTGAACTTCGCGGTGATCAAAATCCAGCAGGCTGCCATCTTCATCTATGGCGGAAACGCCAATGACGGCAAAATCGACCTTGAACTGACGGAACATGTCCATCGCCGATGAGCCGACAATTCCGCCATCGGATTTGCGCACCATACCGCCAGCCACCATCAGATTGATGCCTGGTGCATCGGCCAGAATATTCGTCACATTGAGATTGTTGGTAATCACCAGCAACCCGTTGTGGCGCTTCAGTTCCTCGGCAACCTGTTCCGTCGTGGTGCCGATATTCAGGATGATCGAGGCATCGTCATTGATGAGGGCTGCGGCCTTGCGGGCAATCGCCTGTTTGGCACCGGATGCCATGTTGCGCCGCGACAGATAGGCGATGTTGCTCACGGTCGACGGGAACACTGCGCCGCCGTGAATGCGCTGCAACAGTTTGCGGGCACACAGATCATTCAGATCCTTGCGTATGGTTTGAGGACTGACATTGAATGCTCTTGCCAGATCATCGACCTCGACACGTCCTTCCCGGCGTGCACGCTCGACAATATCGCTTTGCCGCGGATGAAGTACCGGCATTTGTGTCCTTTCAGTCTCGTCACGCCCGATCTGTCTCTAATCTAACCAACCGGCAAGCTGAAAGCCATGGCCGCCATCACAATCGTGCCATTCATCAAACGCAGTTGCGACCCGGCATTGCAATCCTCGCAATAAGGTTTGTAATTAGGTTGATGCAACTGACACGAAACGGAGCCGAACATGCTTTTGGGGATTAATCCGCTGGTCACGCCGGAGCTGATGCTGTGCCTTATGGAAATGGGCCATGGCGATGAACTGGTTCTGGCTGATGCAAATTTTCCGTCCTATTCCACCGCCGCAACATCCGTGTCGGGCCGAGTGGTCTCAATGACAGGCCTTAATATGCCGCAAGTGGTTGAACTGATCACCGAATTGATGCCGCTCGACGCATTTACCAATTTTTGCGCTTTGCAGATGCAGGTCGACAATGCGCCGCGGCAGATAAACCCGGTTCATGAGGCGACAAACGCCGTGATCAGGGCTGCGATGCCAAGCGATGCTGCGCTGGAAAGCATTGAGCGGCAGGATTTTTACGCCCGCGCCGCCAAGGCTTTTGCTGTGGTGCAAACCTCTGAAGAGCGTCCTTTCGGCTGCTATATTCTGCGCAAAGGCGTAGTTTTTTAAATCGCTGCGAAGTTACTCATCTTCTCCTTGCCTTCGCATCATCTGCATGGGAAAAAAGCGGCATGCCCTCTGATTCCTCCTCCGCGTCGGCGCTGTCATGGCTGCTGACATTCAAGACAGTTGCGACGACTCTGATCATTGCCGGTTCAGGTGCTGGTGCTGCCTATCTGCTCGGCGCCCCGGCACCGTTTCTGGTTGGGCCCTCGCTGGCCGTGGCGAGTATGGGCCTGGCCGGGGTCGCGGTCAGCGTGCCGACGTTGCTGAGAAATGTCTGTTTCGTGATTATCGGCCTCAGCATGGGTGCCGGTGTTACGCCGGATGTGGTGGAATCCGCCCGGCAATGGCCGTTGAGTTTCGTCATTCTCGGCCTGTCGCTGCTCGCCATCGTACTGGCCGGCCGCTGGATATTGCAGAACCACTGGCGGTTTGATCCGATGACGGCACTTCTGTCCGTCGTGCCGGGACATCTCAGTTATGTACTCGGCCTGTCTGCGGACACCAGTGGAGACCTGGCGACGATCAGCGTTATCCAGAGCATACGGGTTCTGGCGTTGACCATTCTGGTGCCGTTCGCAGTGGTCCTGATCGGCATTGAAACCGGTACTTCTCTGGTGGCGATGGATATCATGACGCTGCCGATGTTTGGTGTCAGTATTGTCCTGTCCTTTGTCGGCGGTTATCTGCTGAACCGGCTGCGCCTGCCTGCCGCCTATCTGATAGCCGGGCTGGTCTGGTCGACCGGGAGTCATATCACCGGCAGCATCGACGGGACGGTCTCGCCGTATGTCGCGATACCCGCCTTTATCACCATGGGTGCTCTGATCGGCACAAGGTTTTACGGCGTTACAAGGGCGCTTTTGAAGCGCGCCTTTCTGGCCGGAACAACGGTCACGCTGGCGGCCTTCGTCATTTCCGCGCTGGCGGCCTGGAGTGTCTCGCTGTTCATTGATACGCCACTCAGCCATTTGCTGGTGGCCTTTGCCCCGGGCGGCGTTGAAACCATGGCGGCCATGGCCATTTCTCTAAACGCCGATCCCGCCTTTGTCGCGGCCCATCACGTCATGCGTCTGTTTATTCTCACCTTTCTGGCACCGATCATGCTGGGCCTGGCGCGGCGCAGTGCCGGTCCAGCAGACAATCCCTAATTATTCGCGAGAATCCACCCGGAGTTTCAGCCCCGGGTGGATTTTCCGTGCCCTCTGTCAGTTTTCAGCCGAAGGCCGGTTCGCTGACGATGGAGTAGCGGATATTGCATTGCGAGCGGTCCTGTTCGGACATGTTGCGCCACATCTGCTCTGCCTTCTTGCGGCATTCCATCGGTCCGACAACCTGTTGTGTTCCATCGATCACCTGGTCGAACTCGGTTGAGGTGAATTCGCCTCCGACAATCCAAAAACGTCCGTTTTGCATGGTACTGATCCTTTCAGGTTTAATTTGGCAGGTTTAATCTGTGTTTTGGCCGGTCTAGGCCGCTTTGATGAACTGGGCGGTTTCGGTGGATTCGCCCATGGCTGTTGTCGATGACTGGCCGCCGGCAATCGCCACACTCACTGCATCAAAATAGCCGGTGCCGACTTCGCGCTGATGCCTTGTGGCTGTGTAACCATCGGCCTCGGAGGCAAACTCCGCCTGCTGGAGTTCGGAATAGGCTGCCATGCCGCGCTCCTTGTAACCGCGTGCCAGTTCAAACATGCCGTGGTTGAGCTGATGGAAACCGGCCAGCGTGACAAACTGGAACTTGTAGCCCATGGCCCCCAGCTCGCGCTGATAAATGGCGATGGTTTCCTTGTCCAGATTGGCTTCCCAGTTGAACGATGGCGAGCAATTGTAGGCCATCATCTTGCCGGGAAATTCCTTCTGAATGGCTTCCGCAAAGCGCCGTGCATCATCGAGATTGGGCTTTGAAGTTTCCCACCACAGCAGATCGGCATGTCTGGCAAATGCCAGGCCGCGCTTGATGCAATGTTCGACCCCGGTGCCTTCTTTCAGGCGGAAGAAGCCTTCCGGTGTGCGCTCGCCGGTGAGAAATTCATGGTCCCGCTCATCAATGTCCGAGGTGATCAGACGGGCCGACTCGGCGTCAGTGCGCGCCATCACCAGCGTTGACACACCGCAGGTATCGGCTGCCAGACGGGCGGCATCCAGATTGCGGATATGCGCCTGTGTCGGGATCAGAACCTTGCCGCCGAGATGGCCGCATTTCTTTTCAGACGCAAGTTGATCTTCAAAATGCACACCCGCTACGCCAGCCTCGATATAGGCTTTCATGATTTCAAAACAGTTCAGCGGCCCGCCGAACCCGGCTTCTGCATCAGCGACAATTGGAACGAACCAGTCACGGTCTGCGCCGCCTTCACTGTGTTCGATCTGATCGGCACGCTGCAGGGTACGGTTGATCTTGCGCGCCAGTTCCGGTCCGGAATTGGCCGGGTAGAGGCTTTGGTCGGGATACATCGCACCGGCCACATTGGCATCGGCTGCAACCTGCCAGCCAGACAGGTAAATCGCTTGCAGTCCGGCGCGGGCCATCTGCATCGCCTGATTGCCGGACATGGCGCCAAGGGCATTGACATAATCTTCCGATCTCAGCAGCTCCCACAATTTGCGGGCTCCCCTGTCGGCCAGAGTATGCTCGATCTTCACCGATCCACGCAGCTTCGCCACATCCTCAGCGCTGTAAGGCCGTTCGATATACTGAAAGCGATCCTCAGCTGTGTCGGGGACCAGGGTGCTGAATGTGTCTTGTGCCATTATCTGCGTTCCTTAAGTCGGTTTGCCGCCTTTTACAGGTCGGCCTTCAGGTTTCTATTGCGCCGCGAGAGGGTCTGTCTTTGCAGTGCGGCAGGAACTGAAATTTGATCGTTGCTTTGTGTCGATTTAGAAGTTTGCAGGTATTTACAAAAACATTTCAAAATCGTCTATGCGTCGGATCAATTTCAAATTCTTGCGTTATTGATTTCATTTTTGAAATTTAATTACAAGAAATATCCGATTTTTACGCGCTGGAATGATGTCGCGTTGTAAAGAACGGCTTGTAATTTTTGTAAATTTGTGACTTTTGTAAATAATTGCCAGATGGTTCGCACTGTTGCATCGCACAGTTTTCACCGCAAAACTCCTCATCTTGGAGAAAGTTCATGGCTGAGGCCGTTGAAAAAAAGCTGTTTATTGGTCCGCGCCTGCGCCGCATCCGGCGCGATTTCGGCCTGACCCAGGCGAAAATGGCGGAAGAACTCGACATTTCGCCAAGCTATCTCAATCTGATCGAGCGCAGTCAGCGTCCGGCCACGGCGCAATTCCTCATCAAGCTGGCAGGGACCTACGATGTCGATATCCGCGCATTGGCCTCGGACACCGAGCATCAGGCGCTTGGCGAATTGCGTGAAATATTTGCCGATCCGGTATTTGCCGGTGGCGGCAACCCGGTGCCGCCGCAGGAACTGCGGGATCTGACCGAGCACAGCCCGAGCGTTGCCGATGCTGTGCTGCGTCTCTACCAGGCCTATAATGGCGCCAAGCTGTCCGGCGATCGTCTCGCCGGAGCGGTTGGCGGCAGCGAGGATGGTCATGCCCATGCGGCTACGCGCCCCGGCTCTGCCGGTATCCGCAATCCCATGGATGACATTCGCGACATGATCCGCGATGCCAACAATCACTACCCGGAACTGGATCAGATGGCGGAGGATCTTTATGGCGGATTTCGCCAGCAGGATGACGAGATCTATGCGCCGATGCGCCGACATCTACGAGAAGTCCGCAGCATTGATGTCCGTGTCATGCCGGAAGATGTGATGCGCGGCGAATTGCGCCGCTTTGACCGCCACCGCAAGCGCCTGATGTTGTCTGAACTGATGGAGCCCGCGGGCCGTGCCTTTCAGGTGGCCTATCATCTCGCCTTCACCGAGGCCGGTAAAACCATTGATGATCTGGTCCAGCGCGCCGATTTGAAGGACCCGGTGACAAAGCGTCTGGCGCGGGTAGCCTTTGCGAATTATTTCGCCGGCGCATTGATGATGCCCTATGCGCGCTTTCTCGATGCTGCCGAAACCCTTGGCTATGATATCGATATTCTGTGTCAGCGCTTCGGTGCCAGCTATGAACAGGTTGCCCATCGGCTCACCACTCTGCAGCGCCAGAGCGCACGCGGCATTCCGTTCTTCTTTATCCGGCTCGACAATGCCGGCAACATTTCAAAGCGCTTCTCGTCGGGAAAATTTCATTTTTCCAAATTTGGCGGCACCTGTCCGCTGTGGAATGTGCATTCCACCTTCAACACGCCCGGCAAAATACTGACCCAGATCGTGGAAATGCCGGACGGGGTGCAGTATTTTAGCCTAGCGCGGACGGTGCGCCGGGCGATTACGCCGTTTTCCGAGCCTGAACCGCAACTTGCAATCGGTTTGGGCTGTGAGTTGCGCTATGCTCACCGGCTTGTCTATGCCAAGGGGACAAATCTGGATACGCCGAACCCGACGCCGATCGGCATCAACTGCCAATTATGTGACCGCGCCGATTGCCGCCAGCGCGCCGCGCCGCCGCTGACAAAAATGCTGGATGTGGATGAGCACCGCCGCGGCATTTCGCCGTTCGGCTTTGTCGACGAGACCGCCTGAAAAATCCCAGGTTCGGGCAGATTTCGGAGCAGCGCCGTTGAAAGGACGCTGCTCCGCACGGCGGTGCCGGATGTTCAGCCGTCAATGAGGATCTGATATTCCGCCTCGTCAAGCACGCCGTCAGCATTCGTGTCGGCGGCGAAAAGATCTTCGTCAGACAAGTCGGGCAGAAGCGTCTGCACTTCCTCCATTGACAGCACCCCGTCTCCATTAATGTCGATTGTAGCGAATTCAACGGGCTGTGCCAGGGCGGCGGTCGACGCTCCGGCAAACAGAGTGGCAAGAAGGATAGTTTTTGCTCGTGTCGCATGAGTCATGATCAGTCTCCAGGGTTGGGCTGTTCGGTTTGAACAGGCGGAGACTGCCAGCTGGCTGTGTCTGGAATTTTGTCGGAGCGTGACCGTGTAAAGGTCATTTTGTGGACGAACTGTGGGTGACAGGCCGCAATCTTGTGTGACATAGAGCATTTCTCAATACCGATCTCCAGCAGACAGGACCAGCCAGATATGTCATTCGATTTTGACCGGGTCATCGAACAGCGCAACACCCATTCGCAAAAGTGGGACGGCATGCAGAGCAGGCTGGGACTGAGCGGTTCGGACATCTTGCCGATGTGGGTTGCTGACATGGATTTCCAGGCGCCACCGGCGGTCGCTGAAACCCTGCACAGGATGGCCAATCATGGCGTGTTCGGCTATTTTGGCGAAGATGGAGAGTTCAGGCGCGCATTCTGCGACTGGTTGCGCAACCGCCATCAGTTCGAAATTGATCCGGACTGGATTGTGACCACCCATGGCGTTGTCGCCGGGCTCGGATTTGCCCTGCAGAGCTTCAGCGAACCCGGTGACGGTGTCGTCGTGTTCTCGCCGGTCTATCACGCTTTTGGCAGCACCATCCGGGCGGCGGGACGCAACCTGATCGAAAGTCCGTTGAAAATTGTTCAGGGCCGTTATCAGATGGATCTGGAGCTTCTGGACAGCCAGATTGATGCGCGCACAAAGATCATGGTTCTGTGCTCGCCGCACAATCCCGGCGGCCGCGTCTGGTCGCGCCAGGAACTGATTGAGGTGTGTAAATTCTGCGAGTCCCGCGATCTGCTGCTGATCTCAGATGAAATTCATCAGGATCTGGTGTTTGAAGGCCATAAGCATTGTGTCACGGCAAATGCCTATCCGGCCATTACCGACCGGCTCATTACTCTGACGGCGGCGACAAAAACTTTCAATATTGCCGCGTCTCTGACCGGCCATGCCATCATTTCCGATGCCAAGCGGCGCGATGTTTTCAGGAACAGTCTGCGTGGTGCCGGATCGGCTTCGCCAAATCGTGTCGGTATGGAGATGGTGACGGCCGCTTATGCCCATGGCGCGGACTGGCTCGACGCCTTGCTGCCCTATATTCAGGCCAATCGGGACCGGTTTGAAGAAGCTATGACACGGGCCATTCCCGGCATCCGAACCATGAGGCTTGAAGCCACTTATCTGGCCTGGCTGGATTTTTCAGAAACCGGCTATTCCATTGAGGAAGCCACGGATCGTGTTCAGGACGTGGCCCGAATTGCGGTCAATAAGGGCCTCACCTTCGGCAAGGGCGGGGAGAACTGGCTTCGCTTCAATATTGCCTGCCCGAGGGCCACCCTGGAAGAGGCGATCAGCAGGCTGGAAACAGCTTTCGCCAGGTAACGCAATTAAGCAACAGGACGAATGCCGGGCTCCAGGCCGAGCAGAGAGCCGAGCATCGGATTGGGTGCCACCAGATCGTCGATTGTATAACGGCCAAGCACGGCGAAGAACGCATTGAGTGCCTCGCGCAAGGCGCCATTCAGGGCGCAACTGCCGAGCAGCGGGCAATCCGTTCCGTCATCTTCAAAACATTCGGCCATGGCGAAATTTTCCTCTGTGGTTTTCACCACATCCAGCAAGGAAATGCTGCCGGCCGGTTTGGCAAGGCGGATACCGCCATTGCGGCCGCGAACGGTTTCCATAAAGCCGGCCTCGACAAGCGGTTGCAATATCTTGAACAGAAAAAGATCCGACACGCCATAGGCTCCGGCAACGGCAGCAACGCGGCTCAGTTGCCCGTCATTTGCGGCGCAGTACATCAACATGCGTATGGCATAATTGGTCTGTCGGGTCAGGCGCATAGCTCACTCCGGGGCAGTAGTTTGGAATCATTCTAATAAACATGAGTAAAATATTCAAGTTTTTTTATGGCAAATGATTGACGGCTTTCTTTTCGTTGAATAATACATGAGTGTCAAATTCAAGTTTAGGGTTCGTTCGCCGGATCCGGGCCGGTCCGACTGGTCATGAATCATACTCTGGATCTAACAGTGAGAAGAAAAATGAGTTTCAAATCATCCTGCCTGACGACAACTTTCGGAGCGACGCTCCTGACAATCAGTGTATTTGCCGGAACCGGCGTCAGCCTCGCGCAAGGCGAGGTCAATCTCTATTCATCACGTCATTATGATACCGACGAACGGCTGTATTCCGATTTTGAAGAACAGACAGGGATCACCATCAACCGGATTGAAGGCAATGCCGATGAGCTGATTGCGCGGATGGAGGCGGAAGGTGCAAACAGCCCCGCTGATGTGCTGCTGACGGTGGATGTTTCGCGCATGGTGCGGGCCGAACAAAAACAGTTGCTCGCTCCCGTCAAAAGCACGGTTCTTGAGACCAGGCTCCCGGCGCATCTGCGTCATCCGGACGGTTTGTGGTTCGGCTTTTCACAACGCTCGCGCATTATCTTTTATGACAAGGCGCGAATTGAAACGCCGCCTTTGACCTATGCGGATCTGGCAAAGCCGGACTACAAGGGCCTGATCTGCGCCCGCTCCAGTACCAACACCTATCAGATCGCCTTGCTGTCTTCCATCATTGCCCATGAGGGCGAAGAAGCAGCGACGAACTGGGCTAAAGCGGTGCGCGGCAACATGGCACGCGCGCCCCAGGGCGGCGATACCGACCAGTTGCGCGGCATTGTCTCCGGCGAATGCGGCATTGCCATTGCCAACACCTATTATTTTGCCCGTGCTCTGCGCAGCGATGTGACAGATCTGTCAGCCTCCATCGACCGTATCGGTTGGGTGTTTCCCGACCAGTCCGGCAATGGCGCGCATATGAATATTTCCGTCGGTGCAGTCGCCGCCAATGCGCCGAACCGCGATAATGCCGTGAAGTTTCTGGAATATCTGACCAGCGATAGTGCACAGAAATATTTCTCGGACGGCAATGATGAATATCCAGCTGTCCCCGGAGTGGCTCTGAGTGCTTCCGTCGCCAGACTTGGCCTGTTCCGTCAGGATGCGATCAACCTGTCGACCGTGGCGAACAATTCCGCCAAAGCCACTGAAATCTTCAACGCTGTCGGTTGGGAATAAATCGGCTTCAATCAGTCAATGAAACGCATCCTGGTTGACAATCGCCATCCGCAACCAAATTGCGGATGGCATTTTTGTCAGAAGGATTCAACGACGATCTTGCCTTTTGCCTGGCCGGTTTCGATGAGCGCGTGGGCGGCCCGGATATTCTCGGCGTTGATCGGCGTTAGCACCGTGTCGAGTGTGGTGCGGATTCGCCCGGCGTCGATTTCCTGTGCCACATAGTTCAGCAAATTGTGTTGCTCGATCATGTCCGGTGTTTCAAACATGGCGCGGGCGAACATGAATTCCCAGTGCAGGCTGGCTGCCTTGGTCTTCATGCCGGCCATCGGCATTGGTAGATCAGTGTTGTCAATCGAGACAATCCCGCCCTGGGGACGGATCAGCTCAACGGCAGTTTCCCAGTGGCGCATGTCATTGAAGATCGCGATATGATCGACATGCTGGAACCCCAGCGCGCGCACTTGCTCGACCATCGGTTCGCGGTGATTGACAACATGATCGGCACCGAGCTGCTTGACCCAGTCGGCCGTTTCGGGACGCGACGCGGTGGCGATAACCACAAGTCCCGCCGCCTTGGCAAGCTGAATGCCAATCGAGCCGACGCCGCCGCCCGCCCCGATGATGAGAACCGACTGGCCCTTGTCGGCCCCGTCGCGATCGATACCCAGCCGGTCAAAGAACGCCTCATAGGCAGTGATCGTTGTCAGCGGCAGTGCTGCGGCTTCGGCAAAGCCAAGGCTGCCCGGTTTCGTACCGACAATGCGCTCGTCAACCAGTTGAAATTCGGCGTTGGAACCAGAGCGGGTAATGTCGCCTGCGTAATATACCTCATCGCCGGGTTTGAAGAGTGTCACATCCGGGCCGACCGCTTCAACAACGCCGCTGGCATCCCAGCCAAGAACGCGGGGAGTTGTTTCAACATCGTCTTTCGGGCTGCGGATTTTTGTATCGACCGGATTGATCGACACGGCCTTCACAGCGACCAGAAGATCGCGGCCAGAAGCTGCGGGTCTGGGCAGTTCCACGTCGAGAAATGCCTTGGGATTGTCCACGGGAAGATAATGCGTAAGTGCGACAGCTTTCATAGTGTAAACTTTCTGGATTGCAGCGTTGGAATGTCTCGGTTTGACAGGACAGAATGCGAAAAGCGTGAGTTTTTACAGCGGCCTTAGGGCGCATGGTTTCATTTCACCCGCCTTGTAGCAACCAGCACGTCTGCCTGCGACCCGAAATGTGCGGTCTTCTGTGTTGCGCCGCAGGGTGCTCATGCGCCGCACTCCCGGACGGGACTTGGTCTGGTCCTAAACTTAGCAGACGCTTGATGGAGTGGATGCCTCCCTATTCAGACAGCATCGCAATGTGCCAAGTTTGCGGTGTTTCAGCCACCTCTCTGGCACGCTTTCGACCAGAATAGTGTTGTTCTGGAAGCGCTCCAAAAGCCGCGGCGGGACAGCCTCTCCGCACAGCACCCATCTGTTGGGATTTGCGCTTTCTTTGGTCAATATTAGGAAAGTTTAATCAAACGAAGGCACGGTTTGCCTCTGTTTCGCCACAAAACGAACCAATCTGGCGAAATCGCAACCTGTCTGAATTCACACAAGTCCTGAACCGACAAAAAGGAAACCGATTGCTCATGGGTGTTGGCTCTAAGTCTATCAAATCGTTGGCGTCCCGACCGGTTTTCCGGCATGTCGCTGTGATATGCCTCGCGGTCATCGGCACATATGGCTTCTTGGAATCCCGCGCCGAATGGTCGGAGATGCACCGCTGGAATCGTGCTATCGGCGATATGAGCCTCGTTCTGATTGCACTTTCCATGGCTATTGGACCGATGTCGCGGCTTTTTGTCAGTTTCCGCAATACGTTACTCTGGCGTCGCGAGTTGGGAATATACGGCGTGGTGCTCGCCTTCATTCACACCATCATCATTCTGGCCGGTTGGGTCGAGTGGGACCTGATACGCATTTTTGGTTACCAGCTGCATCCCTCCGGAACCTATGTGATGTTGCAGCACGGCTTCGGACTGGCCAATGTCATCGGCATCGTCGCCCTGCTTTACGGTACGGTGCTGGCGCTCTCGTCCAGCAACTGGAGCCAGAGGCTGCTCAGCATCTCGGTGTGGAAATTCCTGCAGCAGAGCGCCTATGTGTTGTGGATGCTGATCGTGGTGCACACTGCCTATTTCCTCTACATGCATTTTCAGGATTTCCATCGTCCGGTTCCTGAACCGAACTGGGCACAGCTTCCCTTTGCCGTGCTGGTCACGACCATCGTACTGTTGCAACTGATCGCATTTCTGAAAACCTGGAAAGTCAAACGCAGCAGCCTTTCAGCCAGACAGCAGTTTTCTGCCGGCTGATGCTGTGAATTCAGCCCGGTCGACTGGTTCAGCGCGGGCGGGTCACCGTGGCACCCAGGGCCGGACTGCGGCCTGGCCGCGCCGCATCACTTGCAATGGCTTTGCACAGCAGCACAACCGGCACCAGCCCGATTGCGACAATCACCAGAGATGGCACGGCCGCCTGTTCAAGCCGCTCATCAGAGGCCAGGCGGTAGGCCTGCACGGCGAGAGTATCAAAGTTGAAGGGCCGCATGATCAGCGTTGCCGGCAATTCCTTCATGACATCGACAAACACGATCAGCAAAGCTGTCAGCAGGCTGCCGGACAACAGCGGAATGTGGATGGTTTTCAGCATCCCGATTTCCGTACGTCCCAGCGAGCGGGCGGCTTCGTCGAGGCTGGGTTTGATATTGGCAAGGCCAGCATCGACGGCTCCCAGCGCTGCCGCCATGAACCGCACCACATAGGCCACGATCAACAGGCCGATTGATCCGGTAAACAGCAATCCGGTCGAATAGCCGAACTGCTCGCGGGAAAACGCGTCCAGCCAATTGTCGAAACCGGCGAAAGGCACCAGCAGCCCCACCGCGATCACGCCGCCGGGAATGGCATAGCCGATCCCGGCCAGAAGTCTGGCGCTGCGCGCGGCGATTCCTGGAGACAGGCGTGCGCAATAGGAGATCAGAAGCGCCCCCAGAACCGTGGCCATGGCTGCCAGACCGGCAAGGGTTATGGAGTTTCCCACAAATCCAAGATAGCGCGCTGTGAACAGGCTCTGGCCTGAGCCGGCCGCCATCACCAGCAGCATCGCTGCCGGGATGATAAAACCGACCAACACCGGTAAAGCGCAGAAGGCAATGGCTGCAAACGCCTGCGCGCCAGACAGACGCTGTGGCATCATGCCGTCATTCTTTTTGCCGGCAGGAAAGCGCTGTGCTGCGCCGCGTTCCATCCGCTCGATCACTGCAAGCAGCACGGCCACCGCCAGCAGCCACAATGCCAGTTGTGTCGCCATGCCACGGTCGCCCATGGCGAACCAGGCTCTGTAAATTCCGGTGGCAAAGGTCTGCACATTGAAGTGGGCAACAGTTCCGAAATCGGCGATGGTCTCCATCAGCGCCAGGGTCACGCCCGCGACGATGGCCGGGCGCGCCATCGGCAGACTGACCGATGTGAAAGCGCCCCAGGGGCTGCGTCCCAGCATGCGTGCTGCCTGATAGGCACTGGCGGATTGCTGCAGAAAGGCGGTGCGGGCGAGCAGATAGACATACGGGTAAAGCACGAAAGTCAGCATTGCGGCGGCGCCGCCCAGAGACCGGATTTCGGGGAACCAGTAATCCCGTGGTCCCAGATTGAATACCGCGCGCAACGCCGATTGCACCGGTCCCGGATGATCCAGTAAATTGGTATAGGCATAGGCCAGCACATAGGCCGGAAAGGCCAGCGGCATGGCTAGTGCAAACTCGAAAATACGTTGGCCGGGAAAGCGGCAATTCGTCACCAGCCAGGCCGTTCCGGTGCCAAGCAGGCCGGTCCCCAGAGATACCCAGACCACAAGCTGCAGTGTGTTCCACACATAACCGGGCAGCACAGTGTCAATCAGCGCAGCCCAGCGACCGCCATCGGCTCCAAACGCCGTCACCACAACCGCAACGATCGGAAGCAGGCAGAGGGCGGCAAAAATCCAGGCGGCCAGACGCAAGGCACAATCCTTCACAAGTGTTCGCTGCGGCTTTTCAGCCCGCGATCAGTGGCGCGGTCTTAACCAATTTTCCAGGAACAGACAACCAAAGGCGCGGGCTCGGGATCAGCCGGGCATCAACCATTTGTCGTAGTCGGACACCAGCAGATGTTTTGGTGCCTCATCTTCATCAATCTCGGCAAACCGGCCAATCGGCTTGGCAAAGATATTGTCCGTCAGATCATCGTTCACCGTGGAAACCTCACCGATAAGGACATCTCCGCCATCGCCCCAGAAACTGTGCCAGTTGCCCTGCAGCAAGGTCACGCTTTCACCCGGTGGCAGGCGCAATATATCACCTGCTTTCTGGGTGCGGGGTATACCGTCGCAATGCACCGTGACATCGGAGTCATGGTCGATATCGCCATTCTCAAGCGAATTGAAGAGTTTCAGCGCAAGGGTGGCACCGCCGCGATTGATGATGTCCTCAGCTTTGACAATATGGCGGTGCATCGGCGTCAGTTGATCCTGCCGGGCAATCATAATTTTTTCGGCGTAACACATGCCGCCACCAGTTTTCAGATGCTCAGGATCGCCATTGCGCACTGTGAACAGGAACAGACCCATCTCATCGAAATTCCCGTCACCGAAATCGGTTATGTCCCAGCCAAGCCGGGCATCGACTATGGCCTGAATGTCAGCGCGGCGGGCACGCATTTCGTTTGGTAAAAAATAGGCGAAAGGCGGCAGAAGAAAACCAAAGGAGCGGATGAAGTCATCGGCTTCAGCCATGATCTGGTTTACTGTTGATCGTTTCATGTCAATCCTCAATCTACTTGGTCAACTGCCGGAAAACAGCACATTTTGATCGATAAGGTACCGGTTGAAAATCGGCAGTGTCGCAGCGCCCAGACTGCGGGCATCGTTTCCGATATCTCCTGCCAGAATATCAGGACGTTGTAGACCTTGTATATTCATTGTTTCAAGCGCTGCGTTGGTTTTTTCAACCAGCCTGGTGCGCACATCTGCCGGGAAAGCGCCGTCAATGATGATGGCCTGAAAGTCGATCACCGCGCAGCAGGCCAGTGCGGCCCGTGCCAGATGAGCGGCAGAATCATCGATCCACTGATCCAGAATCGCGCCGAATGTGGTCCAGCCATCGGGGGTTTTCCAGATCGGCGAGGGATCGATGCTGTGCTGTAACAGGGTGACTTCCAGTTTCGACAGCGACACCTGATCCAGCAATTGACCGGTTCCATGGTTTCCAACCGCAATCGGAAGTGATCCCAGCGCTCCCGCATTGCCGGAGCGGCCCGGATAGATCGCATGATCGATGACAATGCCGCCGCCAATAAAATAACCGATGAAGAAATAGGCAAAATCGCGGTAGGCTTGGCCGCTGCCGAAAACAAGCTCTGCACCACAGGCGGTTGTTGCGTCATTTTGCACGAAAACCGGAAGATCTGTCAGCCTGGCAACTTCAGATGCCATATCGAAATCTTTCCACTCCGACATGCGTTTCCCGGGAGCCCCGACACGTTCCGCCCAATTCCACAACTCAAAGGGCGTCGCGATGCCGATGCCGGCAATCCGTTCATGCAGTTTCGGCGGCAAGTTCTCTAACAGAAGCGGCAGGTCGGTTTTCAGAAACTGCAGGATTTCGTCCGGAAGCGGATAGGCATAGGCCATGCTGGAGGAGGCCCGAACCGCTCCGAGAAAATCCACCAGGACAAGTTCGGCACTGCGGCGGCCGATCTTCAAGCCGATTGAAAACACACCATCAGGATTCAGCCCCAGCGGAATTGACGGCTGGCCGACGCGGCCGCGCTGCGGCTCGCCGCGCACCAGCAGAGCGTCACTTTCCAGAGATCGCATGATGACCGATGCGGTTTGCGCCGAAAGGCCGCTGCGCCTGGCGATCTCCGCTTTCGGCAACGCGCCATGCCTCCGGATCAGCGTCATCACCAGACGTTCATTGTAAGCGCGCACGCGAATCTGGTTCGCACCACCGCTCGGATCGACCACAATAGAGGAGGTCAAACCGTATACTCCCATTCATCATAATGCTGTCCGGAACTTTGAATTCAGAACCGGATCCGAGAAATTTCTACAATAACATATTTAATAAATCAATCGGATTTATTTATTGACAGCCTGATTGAACAATGCTTTGATTGCGACAGGCTCAGACAAGCTGAGTGATGTTTGCGTCGCAAATGACGTGCCTTGAGGAGGGAAACTTACAATGAAAAAACTGCTTTTAACAACAGCCATGGGTGCCATCGCTGCGGCCAGCCTGGCCACCGGGGCCGCAAATGCGGCCAGCCATTCCACTATCGCCTGCCTGATCACAAAAACCGACACCAATCCGTTTTTTGTGAAGATGAAGGAAGGCGCGACCGCCAAGGCGGAAGAGCTGGGCATTACTTTGAAAAGTTTTGCCGGTAAGGTTGACGGCGATCATGAAACTCAGGTCGCAGCTATCGAAACCTGCATCGCCGATGGTGCCAAAGGCATCCTGCTGACCGCATCTGACACGTCTTCCATCGTTGGAGCCGTTCAGCAGGCGCGTGACGCCGGTTTGCTGGTAATCGCACTGGACACACCGCTCAGCCCAATTGATGCCGCTGATGCGACCTTCGCCACCGATAACTTTCTGGCCGGTGAACTGATCGGCAAATGGGCCGCTGCTACCCTTGGTGATGAGGCTGCCAACGCCAAAATTGCCATGCTGGATCTTGGCGTCAGCCAACCAACGGTCGGCGTGCTGCGCGATCAGGGTTTCCTGCAGGGCTTCGGCATTGAACTGGGTGATCCGAATAAATGGGGTGACGAAACCGATCCGCGCATTGTCGGCCATGACGTAACGGCCGGTAACGAGGAAGGTGGCCGCAAAGCCATGGAAAACCTTCTCGCCACCGATCAGGAAGTCAATGTGGTCTATACCATTAACGAACCGGCAGCAGCTGGTGCCTATGAAGCGCTGAAATCGATCGGCCGCGAGAATGACGTGCTGATTGTCTCCGTTGATGGCGGTTGTCCGGGCGTTGCCAATGTCAAAGACGGCATCATCGGCGCCACGTCTCAGCAATATCCGCTGTTGATGGCCTCTCTCGGCATTGAAGCCATTGCAACCTGGGCCAAAGACGGCACCAAGCCGGCAACAACGCCAGGCAAGGACTTCTTCGATACCGGCGTATCTCTGGTTACAGACAAGCCGGTCGATGGTGTGGAGTCCATCTCCGTCGCTGAAGGCATGGATCGCTGCTGGGGTTGATCTGAACCACAACAATGTTACCACTTGAAACGGAATGGGGCGGGCAGATCCCGCCCCCTTTCAATCCGCATCCGGCTTCAAGGATGCGGCAACTATACAATCCTGTTAAAGCATCAATGCTAGGGAGGCATTCATGGCTGAAGGTCCATCAAACGCGCCGGATTATGAATCTGCCATAGCCGGCAGTCCGGAAACGGTTGCCGAGTTTGTTGAAACAAAGCCTTCGGGCATGAAGCGCGTCCAGCACGCGCTGCATCAGACACCATCTCTGGTACCGTTGATTGTCCTGCTGATGTCGCTCGTCGTATTCGGGCTTTTGCTCGGGTCGAAATTCTTTTCTCCCTTCGCGCTGACATTGATCCTCCAGCAGGTTGCCATTGTCGGCATTGTCGGCGCGGCGCAATCGGTTGTAATCCTGACCGCAGGCATTGATCTGTCGGTCGGTGCCATCATGGTGCTGAGTTCGGTGGTGATGGGACAATTCACATTCCGCTACGGATTGCCGGTTGAAGTTGCCGTGGGAGCCGGATTGCTGTGCGGCGCCTTTTTCGGCTATCTCAATGGCTGGCTGGTGGCTGTGATGAAGCTGCCGCCCTTCATTGTCACCCTTGGCATGTGGCAGATCGTTCTGGCCACCAACTTCCTGTATTCGGCTAACGAAACCATCCGCAGTCAGGATATTGCGGAACAGGCACCGCTGCTGCAGTTCTTCGGCAATACGTTCAAGATCGGTGCCGACGAAGCCGGACGCGGCGGCGCGACCTTCACCTATGGTGTGATCTTCATGGTCGCGCTGATTGTGGTGCTGGCCTATGTCCTGCGCGAAACCGCGTGGGGCCGCCATGTCTACGCCGTCGGTGATGATCCGGAGGCCGCCGAACTGTCCGGTGTTCAGGTGCGCCGCACTCTTATTTCGGTTTATGTGCTGTCTGGTCTGATTTGCGCCTTTGCCGGCTGGGCGCTGATCGGCCGCATCGGCTCTGTCTCACCCACATCCGGCCAACTGGCGAATATTGAAAGCATCACCGCTGTGGTGATCGGCGGTATTTCCCTGTTCGGCGGCCGCGGCTCGATCATGGGCATGTTGTTCGGCGCGCTGATTGTCGGTGTGTTCACTCTGGGCCTGCGCCTTCTGGGGGCGGACGCTCAATGGACCTTCCTGCTCATCGGCCTGCTCATAATTGCTGCCGTCGCGGTGGATCAATGGATCAGAAAGGTATCAAGCTGATGGAACCGATCTTGAAAGGCGTTAATCTGGTCAAACACTATGGACGTGTGACCGCGTTGGATCATTGCGATTTCGAACTCTATCCCGGCGAAGTGCTGGCCGTGATCGGCGACAATGGTGCGGGCAAATCCACTCTCATCAAGGCCGTGTCGGGAGCAGTGATTCCGGATGAAGGCGAGATCTATCTGGAAGGCAAGAAGGTCAATTTCCATTCACCGCTGGATGGCCGCAAAGCCGGCATCGAGACGGTGTATCAGACCCTGGCCATGTCACCGGCTCTCTCGATCGCGGATAATATGTTCATGGGCCGCGAACTGCGCCGCCCGGGATTTCGCGGCAAGGTTCTGCGCCAGCTTGACCGCAAGGCAATGGAGACCTTTGCCCGCGAGAAGCTCACCGAACTGGGACTGATGACCATTCAGAACATCAATCAGGCTGTGGAAACCCTGTCCGGCGGCCAGCGCCAGGGTGTCGCCGTGGCCCGGGCTGCGGCCTTCGGATCAAAAGTCATCATTCTTGATGAGCCAACGGCCGCTCTCGGCGTGAAAGAATCCCGCCGCGTGCTGGAACTGATTCAGGATGTGCGGAGCCGTGGAATACCGATTGTTCTGATTTCCCACAACATGCCGCATGTGTTTGAGGTCGCCGACCGCATTCACATTCACCGTCTCGGCAAGCGTCTGTGTGTGATCAATCCGAAGAAATATTCCATGTCGGATGCGGTCGCCTTCATGACCGGTGCCAAGGAGCCGGATGCCGAGGATATGGCCGCGTAAATCTTTGCTCAGGAAGCCGCATCAATAGCGTTTTTGTCCGGAATGCTGGGCTGTGCGCCAAAGACAGTACAGGCCAGGCTGCCTGCCACTGACGCCCGGGACAGGGCGTCCGCGATGCCAAAGCCCTGATCAAGAGCGGCGGCAAACGCACCGGTAAAACTGTCGCCCGCCGCTGTGGTATCAACCACCTCGACAGCCAGAGCCTTGCCGTGATGGTCTCCGGCCGGCCCGAAACTGTAAGCGCCCTTGTTGCCCAGCGTCACAATGACATTGTGCCTGGTCTGTTCTGCCAGAGCCCGTGCTGCTTTCACTGAATCAGACCCGGTTGATATGCCGGCACCATCGGCAACAATCAGGGCTTCCGTTTCATTCACCACGAGCCAGTCAATAAGGCCAAGCGCCTCGCGGTCCAGCTTGTTGGCGGGCGCCAGATTGTGAATGGTTGTCAGACCCAATTGTTTTGCTTTTGCGTGGGCCTTCAGCGTTTCCTCTTCCAGCACTTCATTCTGGGTCAGCAAAAATCCCTGTACAGGCCCCAGCCCGTCAAGCTGCGAGGCCAGCGCCTTGCTGTTTGCTCCAGAGGCAACAACAATGGCGTTTTCGCCGCTGGCATCAACCGTGATATTGGCAATGCCGGTCGGATCAGCAACGCGGCCAAGCTGTGTGAGCTCGACCCCGTCACGCTGCAGATTGTCGAGCGCCAGATCGGCGAATGCATCCGAGCCGACTGCACCGACCATCATGGTGTCGCTGCCGGCGCGTTTTGCCGCCAGCGCCTGATTGGCTCCCTTACCGCCGGGAATCAGCTGATAAGTCTCCCCTTTCACGGTTTCGCCCGGACCTGGAATACGGGCCGTGCGCGTGACGATGTCCAGATTGATGGAACCAAAAACAATAATCATGAAGCGACCAAATCCAATTCAGTTGGGGACTGCCATCCAGTGTCTCCGGTGGCCGGGAAAAGTCAAGAACAGTTGATCTGCCGTTCTGTCAAACCAGATGATTGCATTGCATCTGAAACCTGGTTCACAGTAGCGCTTTGTCCGGCTACGGAATTTACCATGAAGATCAATCTAGCAGACGACAAGAAACTGGAATTCACCGCCAGGCTCAGTAAATTATTCCAGGATGAATTTGAGCTTGAACTGTCCGATTTCCGGGCTGACGATATTCTGACCCTTTGCCTGCAGACCCTGTGTCCAGCAGTCTACAATCAGGCTGTGCAGGATGTCAGGGCTCACTTGCAGTCAAAGCTGGATGATCTGGACGGCGAAATCTATCCTGATGGATGATTGCTGCTGGATTACGCCAGCCAATTGTCAGAATTCAAATCGGCAGCTGATAGTCGAAAAAATGTCACTGGCAGGTGCAGGCATCTCTGCTGAGGGCTGAGATGCCAAAACCGTCCGCATGCGTGCGAAACGG
>TARA_R110002096_G_scaffold29497_12_pt1 | contig 43757 bp, 43 predicted proteins | sample TARA_R110002096 | Tara Oceans TARA_R110002096 (sample SAMEA4397295) | marine metagenome | biome: Polar Biome; feature: [DCM] deep chlorophyll maximum layer (ENVO:01000326); material: water (ENVO:00002006), including particulate matter (ENVO:01000060) such as... | depth 35 m
AGACAGTCGAAATTATTACCGCGAAGGGCGCCAAACCCAATCCCAACTGGCTGACATTTGTCCGTACCGCGAAAGCGCGAACTGCCATTCGGCAGCATATGAAGAACCTGCGTTCGTCCGAATCGGCGGATCTCGGCAAACGCCTGCTGGATCGCTCGCTGAAGGATCTCGGCGCGTCGCTGCGTAAGGTTGGCAAAGTCCGCATGTCGGAAGCACTGGACGAGCTCGGGCTGAACAATTCCACTGAACTGTTTGAGCAAGTCGGCCTCGGCGAGCGCCTCGCGCCGTTGACAGCGCGTATCCTGGTCGGCGTTGGTGAAGACGAGCAAGACACCGAGGACTCTGCAAACCTGGTCATCGCCGGAACAGAGGGCATGGTCGTGACGTACGCGAAGTGCTGCCACCCGATTCCCGGTGACGACGTCATGGGCTACCTGACAGCAGGTCGTGGTGTTGTCATTCACCGCAACCAGTGCGGCAACCTGGTGAACTTCAGGAAACAGCCCGACAAATGGATCACGGTATCCTGGGAAAAAGACGTGCACCGCGACTTCCAGAGCCTGATTCATATCGACACTCGCAATAAACCCGGTGTCCTTGCGGAAGTAGCAGCAACCATCGCCGACTGCAGCTCCAACATTGAGCAGGTCGCCGTGCTCGGGCGCCACGAGGATTGTTCGGTGTTGTCGTTCCTGTTGCAGGTTAAGGACCGCGTACACCTGGCAAAAATTATGCGCAGTGTGCGCAATATGAAGAATGTCATTCGCGTTACGCGTGAGTGCGCTTAAGGACTGAGGACACAATGAGTAAGAAAACTTTTCACAGCGACAATGCACCCGCAGCAATCGGCACTTATTCGCAGGCTGCAAGCAGCGGCAACCTGGTTTTTTTATCGGGCCAGATTCCGCTGGTCGCGGAAACGATGGAGGTAGTGGAGGGCGACTTCGAGGCGCGTGTGGTGCAGGTGTTTGAAAACCTGCAGGCCGTCGCGAAAGCAGCCGGTGGCAACCTCAACGACGCCGTGAAGATTACCGTTTTCATGACCGACCTGAGCAATTTCGGCATCGTCAACAGCGTGATGGAGCGCTACTTCGACAAGCCGTACCCGGCGCGTGCTGCGGTAGGCGTTGCCGCGTTGCCCAAGGGAGTCGATGTAGAGGCTGACGCAGTCATTGCAATCTGAGTCACCGCTAACTGCACTCAAAGGTGTCGGGCCGGCACTGGCAAAAAAGCTTGAGAAACTTGGCCTTTACCGGGTCGACGATCTGTTGTTCCTGTTGCCACTGCGTTACGAAGACCGCACGCAGACGGTACGCATCGGTGCGTTACAGGCCGGCAAGCGACAGCTTGTCAGTGGCGAGGTGCTGCTTGCCGAGACAGCGTTTCGTGGCCGCCGCAATCTGTTGATACGAATCAGTGATGGCAGCGGCCAGTTGACGCTGCGGTTTTTCCATTTTTCACGACAGCAGCAGGCGCAATTTCGGCAAGGCGTGACCGTTTCCTGCTTCGGCGAAGCACGCCGCGGCAAAGACGGGATGGAGATGATCCATCCCGAATACCGGATCCTGCACGACAGCGCCGATGCCGAAACCAGTGACGCACTGACCCCGATCTATCCGGCTACCGAAGGCGTACAGCAGGGGCGGCTGCGCAATCTGACGGAGCAGGCACTGCAACAGATTGCACGAACGCCGCCGCAGGAATTGCTACCGGCAAGCGTGACCGAGAAACTCGGTATGCCGTCGCTCGCCGACGCCATCCGTTACCTGCACCGCCCGCCGCCGGATGCCGACGTCGATGCCTTGTTGAAGGGATTGCACCCGTGTCAGCAGCGACTTGCCTTCGAGGAATTGCTGGCGCACTACCTCAGCCTGCGCAAGGTGCGCTTACAGGCAGCCACCGAGTCGGCGCTTGCCATTAAAGAGGGTGGAGACACCGTCAAACAGTTTTTGAGCAGCCTGCCATTCACGCTGACCGCGGCGCAGCAGCGTGTCGTAGCCGAGATTCTTGCGGACCTGGAACGACCACACCCGATGATGCGCCTGATCCAGGGTGACGTGGGCTCCGGGAAGACCGTTGTCGCCGCAATCGCCTGCCTGAAAGCAATCGCCAGCGGAGTGCAGGCCGCGATTATGGCGCCGACGGAAATCCTCGCTGAACAACATTATCGAAGCTTTTCCGACTGGCTGCGGCCGCTGGGCATCGAGCCCGCCTGGCTGAGCGGCAGTCAACGTGCGGCGGCGCGGCGCGAATCGCTGGCGGCGATTGCAGGCGGCGACGCACAGCTGATCGTCGGTACGCATGCCTTGTTCCAGGAGGGTGTCGAGTTTCATCGCCTGGGACTTGTGGTCATCGATGAGCAGCACCGTTTCGGTGTGCACCAGAGAATGGCTTTGCGGGAAAAGGGCGTTTCAGCGGACGGGCAACCCCATCAACTGGTCATGACCGCGACGCCGATACCTCGCACACTGGCGATGGCAGCGTACGCGGATCTCGATACGTCGATTATCGACGAGCTGCCGCCGGGTCGACAACCCGTCGGCACGATCGCAATTCCGGAAACCCGACGGGCTGAAGTTGTCGAGCGAGTGCGCGGTGCCTGTGAAAGTGGGCAGCAGGCGTACTGGGTCTGCCCACTGATAGAGGAATCTGAGGTACTTGACTACCAGGCCGCCGAAAAAAGCTATGCAATGTTGAGCGAGGCGCTCCCGGACCTGCGTATCGGACTCGTCCACGGCCGCATGCGTGCGGCGGAAAAAGAGCGCGGCATGAAGGCCTTTAAAGAAGGCCTGATCCAGTTGCTGGTGGCCACCACGGTTATTGAGGTGGGTGTCGATGTGCCAAACGCCAGCCTGATGATTATCGAGAACGCCGAGCGCATGGGCTTGTCGCAATTGCACCAGCTGCGCGGCCGCGTCGGGCGCGGTGCCGAGCAAAGTCATTGTGTGCTGCTGTACAAGGCACCGCTCGGCCGCATCGCAAAACAGCGCCTGGCGGTATTGCGTGATACCAATGACGGCTTCGTCGTCGCGCAACGCGATCTTGAGCTGCGCGGTCCCGGCGAATTACTCGGCACCCGGCAAACCGGCCTGCCGGAATACCGTATCGCCAACCTCATTCGCGACGCGAAATTGATGCCGCAGGTGCAGATCACCGCCGAGGCCCTGATGCAGGAATCAGGAGCGCAAAGTGCCGCGATTGTCCGTCGCTGGCTGGGTGACGCGGGCCGCTACGGGAAAGTGTAGACTCTGCGACGATGAAATCACTGCTCGCTTCAGGTTTTGCACCCGAGCTGGTCAGCCAGCTGCGCAATTACGGCAAATTGATGCGCGTCGACAAGCCGATTGGTATCTGGCTGCTGTTGTGGCCAACGCTGTGGGCGCTGTGGCTTGCCGGTAGCGGCAAGCCGGATGAAGGCTTGTTCCTGGTATTCGTACTTGGTGTTGTGGTTATGCGTTCTGCCGGCTGTGTCCTGAACGACTTCGTCGACCGCAAGATTGACCCGTATGTCGAGCGCACCCGGAGCCGGCCCATTGCATCGGGCGCCGTCGCGCCGATGGAGGCATTAATACTCTTTACCGCGCTGAGCCTGATCGCAATAGGGCTGGCGACGATGCTCAATACAGCGGCGCAAATGCTGGCCATCGTCGCGGCTGTGCTGACGGTTGCCTATCCGTTTGTAAAACGGTTCTTGTCGATTCCACAGTTTATTTTGGGCGCTGCGTTCGGCTGGGCGGTGCCAATGGCATTTGCAGCGCAAACCGGCGAAACACCGGAGCTGGCCTGGCTGCTGTTCGGCACGGCGATGATCTGGGCTGTCATATACGACACCTTCTACGCGATGGTCGATCGCGAAGACGACCTCAAACTGGGCGTCAAGTCGACCGCCATTCTGTTCGGTGATGTCGACATTTTCGTGATCGCAGGGCTGCAGCTTTTGATGTTGCTTGCGCTGGTCCTGGTCGGCGTTCGAGCATCCTTAAGTGCCTGGTATTTCGTGTCGGTCGCGATTGCGGCGGTGCTCATGGCCTATCACCTGTGGCTTGCCCGTGATCGTGACCCGGCAGGCTGTTTCGCGGCCTTTTTGCACAATCATTACATCGGAATGGTGGTCTTTATCGGCATCGTGCTGCATTACACCTTCACCTCGCCCGCCGGCTAGGCAAATGGCAAGCGCCGAGGAATTGATCCGGGAAGCACAGTTTGCGTTCCACAATGTCGGGCCCGGCTCCACCGATGAGAAACGCAATCGGGCTCGCGCGAAAAAATTCGCCAAACGTGTATTGCGACGTTACCCGGTCAGCCCGGAAGCACAACAGGCACGCGCAATCCTGGCGCAGCTCGACGTTGAGTATGCGATCGCCGCCGATACAAGCGCGGTCAGCCAGAAGAAACACAGGCTGGCACCCGCACTGAGCCAATCGGCAGCGGCGAGCGAGGCAAGAACCTTCGTCACCCAGGACGGCGACTCAAGCTGGGGGCATCTGTGGCAGCTCTTCAGTGAACTGCCGCAACTACAGAAGAAGGTCCTGTTGTCAGTGCTGACACTCTTCGTGCTGTTTGTCGTATTTACACCGTTTCTGTTTGTCTTCCTGATAATACTGTTCGTCAAACGCGATGCTATGCGCGACCTGTTGCACAAGGTACTGGTATCGATGCACCCGGACGCGGCAAAGCATCGCCGGCGCCGGAAACGAACACGCTAAGTATGGAAATTCACGGCGGCTGTCATTGCGGAAACCTGCGCTATCGTCTTGACTGGCCTGACGACAGCGAAGAAATTCCACGGCGTCAGTGCAGTTGTTCGTTTTGCGTCAAACACGTTGGCAGCTGGACATCACATCGCGATGCAAGGCTCACCGTCAACGCGCGCTGCCCTGACTTGCTGTCAAAATATCAATTCGGGACAAACACGGCGAACTTCCTCGTGTGCGCCCGATGTGGCGTCATTCCAATTGCTGTGAGTGAAATTGACGGCGCCCATTATGCGGTCGTCAACGTAAATTCTTTTGACGAACCTTCGCAGTACAGGTTTTCAAGCAGCGCTACTGACTTCGATGGCGAAGATACCGGCAGCCGCCTGGCGCGGCGCAAGCGAAACTGGATCCCGAACGTCAAAATGGTCGTCGCCTGACTATTGCGCCTCGGCAAGCGTTAGAGCGCTGACTTTCTCGACACCCGATCGCTGCAGGGTTTTCGCAAGTTGTAAAAGGGTTGCACCGGTTGTCGTGACATCGTCAATAATCAGTACATGCCGACAGCACAGGTTTTTGCGCACGTCGAATGCATCCTGCAGATTTCTCCGTCGTGCGTCTGCGCGCAACCCTGACTGGTACAGGGTGGCCTTGCGGCGTCGCACAGTCTTTAGCAACGGCAGATCCAGCGCTTTGGCGACTGGCTTTGCCAACTCCAGGGCCTGATTAAAGCCCCGGCGTGCTTCGCGCCGCCAGTGTAGCGGCACCGGTAGAACGGCATCGAGATCGTCGGGCAATAACTCACGGCTTTCGAGCAGCACCCGCACAAACGCGGGCGCATAGTACAGTTTGCGCCGAAACTTCAGCGCCTTGACTGCGGCATCCACCGGAAACTCGTAGCGCAGCATGGCTATGCGCAGAGTGAAGATTCCGGGATCACTTGCTACCGGGGGCGCGTTCCACGGCAGCTCCCGGTAGCACCCCGTGCAGAGACTTGAATCCGCAGGCCGTGTGGGGCAGCCGCAAAACGCGCAGTGATGCGGCACGACAAGATCGATTAGAAACACGCATCAAGCGTGCTGCATCCGGCGACTCATTGCGCGCTGTGAAAGCGGGCGTTTGCGCCGGAAAGCGTGCTACCGTTTCGCCGATGTTGAACACGAAACACATTCGCATGCGGTTTGAAAAAGCGGCTGACACCTTTGACAACGCCGACTTCGTTCACGCCGCAACCCGGGAGGGCCTGCTGGCGCGGCTCGAACCGCTGCTGGTCAAGGCGAACACGGTCGTTGACCTTGGCTCTGCCACCGGCGCATCCCACCGGCAATTGCACAAACGATTTCCGAAAGCCCGCCTGATAGCCGTCGATATCGCTCGAGACATGCTGAGACAAGCTCGCAGACGCAAGGCCTGGCTGGCAAAAACAAGCTATGTGCAAGCCGATGCCTGTGCGCTCCCATTTGCCGACGAATCTGTTGACGTTATTTTCTCGAACCAGATGTTGCCCTGGATCGCGGATCTGGATGCGCTGTTCGGCGAAGTCGCAAGAGTATTGCGAAAAGGTGGCGTTTTTGCGTTCGCATCGCTAGGCCCGGACAGCCTGCTGGAAATTCGGCGTGCCTGGCGCGAAGTCGATGACGGCGCGCATGTCAGCCTTTTCCCCGACATGCATAACCTCGGCGACGGGCTGGTTAACGCTGGGCTGCGGGACCCGGTACTTGATGTCGACCGGCTGGCGGTCAGCTACGGCAACAGCGAGTCCCTGATGAAAGACCTGTCCGCGGTTGGCGCCCGCAATGCTGTCGCGGAGCGCTTTTCAGCTTTGACGGGAAAGACACGATTCCAGGCGATGATCACGGCGCTGGACGCACTGGCCAATGACGGCAGAATCACGCTCGACCTCGAGCTGGTGTACGGTCATTGCTGGGGCGCGGGCCCGAAAATGGACCCGGCAAACTACCGGATCGACGCCAATCGCATACCGATACGCGGCAGTGGATAATTTTCGACCAAAGTACTGTATGTAAGCCCCTGTAATATAACGGTTTGCCAGAAACCATTGGGGGGAATCAGGATTGCATGGCAGCGCCGTTTTCAGTACACTTCGCGAGCTTTTTGGCAGGGTGTCCCCGCCAATCCAGCCGCAGACGCGGCTCGCAAGGTGAACAATCAATGATACGAAATTTAACCCTGGGCTTGCTTGGCCTCGTTTTGGCTGGCACGGCGAAAGCTGATTGGGCGGTGAACATGCCCAAAGGCGTCACTGACCTCAGTCTCGAGACTTATGGCCTGCACATGATGGTTTTCTGGTGGTGTGTTGCCATCGCCATCGTCGTGTTCGGCGTGATGATTTACTCGTTATTCAAACACCGTAAATCGAAAGGTGCTGAGCCGGCCAGTTTTTCTCACAGCACCACGGCGGAAGTTATCTGGACGGCGATTCCGGTTGTGATTCTCATCCTGATGGCGGTACCGACCGCCGAAACCATGGTGAAACTCGAGGACGCGCGCGACCCGGACTTGTCCATCGTCATTACCGGCTATCAATGGAAGTGGCACTACAAATACCAGGACACTGGTGTCGATTTTTATTCAAGCCTCGCACAGTCGAGCCTCGCAGCACGGCGCAAGCAAGCAGAAATCGACCCGTTCTCGGTACCGAACTACCTTCTCGATGTCGATAACCCGGTCGTCGTTCCGCGCGGCGCCAAGGTGCGCCTGCTGCTCACCGCAAACGATGTGATTCATTCCTGGTGGGTTCCGGAGCTTGCAATCAAGAAGGACGCGATTCCCGGCATGGTGAACGAAACCTGGTTCCGGGCAAATGAGACCGGAACTTACCGCGGCCAATGCGCCGAATTGTGTGGCAAGGATCACGGCTATATGCCAATCGTTGTCGAAGTTGTCGAGCCCGAGGCGTATGACGCCTGGGTCGCCAGCCGCGACACGGAGCTTTAATAAATGAATACAGCAGTTACAGACGCAGGCGTCGCTCATGACGACCATCACGACGACCACGGACCGGCCAAAGGTATCGGTCGCTGGTTGTTCTCAACCAACCACAAAGACATTGGCACGCTGTACCTGATTTTCAGCCTTACGATGTTCTTTATCGGCGGCGCCATGGCCATGGTCATACGCTCCGAGCTCGCGATTCCAGGCCTGCAGTTTGTACACCCGGAATTCTTCAACCAGATGACGACCATGCACGCTTTGATCATGGTCTTCGGTGCGGTCATGCCGGCTTTTGTCGGGCTCGCGAACTGGATGATTCCGCTGATGATCGGCGCGCCGGACATGGCGTTACCGCGCATGAACAACTGGTCGTTCTGGATATTGCCGGTGGCATTCGGCATTTTGCTGTCCACACTGCTCATGCCAGGTGGTTCGCCGGCGGGTGGCTGGACAATGTATCCACCGCTGGTGCTGCAGACAGGTGACTCATTCCCGTTCCTGATTTTCTCGGTTCACCTGATGGGACTGTCGTCGATCATGGGTGCAATCAACGTGATCGTGACCATCATCAACATGCGCGCCCCGGACATGTCGCTTCTGAAAATGCCGATGTTCGTCTGGACCTGGCTGATCACAGCCTACCTGCTGATCGCGGTCATGCCGGTACTTGCCGGTGCCGTGACCATGCTGCTGACCGACCAGTTCTTCGGCACCAGCTTTTTCCTCGCAGCAGGTGGCGGTGACCCGGTGATGTTCCAGCACATTTTCTGGTTCTTCGGTCATCCCGAGGTGTACATCATGATTCTGCCGGCATTCGGTGTCGTGTCAGAGATCATTCCGACGTTCTCACGCAAGAAACTTTTCGGTCACGACTCGATGGTCTACGCAGCCTCGTGTATCGCGTTCCTGTCGTTCATCGTCTGGGCACACCACATGTTTACCGTGGGCATGCCATTGACCGGCCAGCTGTTCTTCATGTTCGCAACCATGCTGATCGCAGTACCGACCGGCGTGAAGATCTTCAACTGGGTCGCCACAATGTGGCGTGGCTCGATGACCTTCGAAACACCGATGCTGTTTTCACTGGCGTTCGTGTTCCTGTTTTCGATCGGCGGGTTTTCCGGCCTGATGCTTGCGGTGCAGCCGGCGGACGTGCAGTACCACGACACCTATTTTGTCGTGGCGCACTTTCACTACGTGCTGGTGCCCGGCTCGGTCTTCGCCATTATGGCCGCTGCCTACTATTGGCTGCCGAAGTGGACCGGCTTCATGTACAACGAGACGCTCGGCAAAGTGCACTTCTGGGCGTCAACAATCTTCGTAAACCTGACCTTCTTCCCGATGCACTTCCTGGGCCTCGCCGGAATGCCGCGTCGTATTCCGGACTACTCCACTCAGTTCGCCGACTTTAATACTGTCGCCAGTATTGGAGCGATAGGCTTTGGCATGTCGCAGCTGCTGTTCGTCTGGGTATTGCTGACTTCGAAGAAGGGCGCGAAGGCAACCGATCGAGTCTGGGAAGGCTCGCACGGGCTCGAATGGACCGTACCGTCACCGGCACCGTTCCATACATTCGACACTCCGCCGAAAGCGCGCATCGCCAACGAGGCCTTCGAGTAGAGATGGACGAGGTTGAACGCAAGAAACGTATTCGCCGCACGACATTGATTGTCGCGGCAATTGCGCTTGCGTTCTATTTGGGCTTCATACTGATGGGTGTTTTACGTGCCTGAGAGTCGTAACAACCGCACACTGGTCGCACAGTTACTGTTGCTCGTCGCCGGCAGTTTCGCGTTCGGCTTTGCGCTGGTGCCGCTGTACGATGTGTTCTGTGAAATCACCGGGTTCGGTGGCCGTACCAACACCGAGGCCGTTGCGGCTCTTGAAGCGCCGGACCTGAGCCGGGAAATCCGCATAGAGTTTGTTACATCGACGAATGAATATGCGCAGTTCGAGTTCGCCGCCGACGCCGACAGCATGACCGTTAACCCCGGCAAGATGTACTACGCGACTTTCACGGCGAAAAACCTCACAAGCAAAGCAAAGATTGCCCAGGCAGTGCCGAGCGTCGCGCCGACTTCTGCGGCGGAGCACTTTACCAAGATTGAATGCTTCTGCTTCGAGAGCCAGGAATTTGTCGCGGACGAAGCACGTGCAATGCCACTGCAATTTATTGTCGACCCGGACCTGCCGGAGTACGTCGACACCATTACCTTGCAGTACACTTTTTTCGACACCTCGCGACTAGCCGCGAACACAGAGAATTAGAATGACGACACACACAGACGATCGCTACTACGTTCCCCACGGAAGTCATTGGCCCATCGTTGGCTCAATCGGACTGCTATTCATGATGGTCGGCGTATCGAGCTGGCTGAACGGCGCTGGTACTGGCTTCTACATTATGCTGGCCGGTTTCGCCGTGATTATTTTCATGCTTGCCGGCTGGTTCGGCACGGTTATCAGCGAAAGCGTTGGTGGACTCTACAATGATCAGGTAGACAAGTCGTTCAGACAGGGCATGTTCTGGTTCATCTTTTCCGAGGTCATGTTCTTCGCAGCGTTCTTTGGTGCACTGTTTTACGCTCGTAACATGTCGATTCCATGGCTCGGTGGCGACAGCAACAACTTTTTTACCAACATGCTGTTGTGGGAAGGTTACGAGAGCACCTGGCCGAGCAACGGTCCGGGCAATGTCGGTGGCGAGTACCAGGCCATGGGCCCATTCGGACTGCCGTTGATCAATACTGCTCTACTGCTGACCAGCTCGATAACCATTACGATTGCGCACCATGCACTGATTGCCGGCAAACGTGCGCAACTGACCGCATTCCTCGCACTGACCTTTATCCTGGGCTTCATCTTTGTCTACCTGCAGGGTGTCGAGTACATCGAGGCCTACGAGCACTACAATCTCAAGCTCACGTCAGGCATTTACGGCTCGACGTTTTTCATGCTGACAGGTTTCCATGGCATGCACGTCACGATTGGCGCGATCATGCTGACCGTAATCTGGTTCCGTGTCGTTAAAGGCCACTTTTCCGCTGATAATCACTTCGGCTTCGAGGCCGTGGCCTGGTACTGGCACTTTGTTGACGTAGTCTGGGTCGGACTGTACGTATTCGTCTACTGGATGTAACTAAATACGGTGACAGTGACCCAATTTGCAAAATCTGGTGACAGTGACCCTAATTCGCTCTGCAAATTAGGTCACTGTCACCGTATTTTCCGTATTTTCACCGTATTTGGGGGCTGGGGGCTTCGATCCAGCCCAGGAAGTACGCGGCCACCAGGACCAGCATCAACAGCACTGAAAGTGCGACGCGGATTTTCAGTGCTTTGAGCACCTTGGTGGAGTCGGCGTTATCGCGGGACAGGTACCAGAGACCTGACCCCAGGCTGATGAGTATGGCGGCCAACAGTGCGAAGATGACGAATTTCATAGAGCATGCCTTAGGGTTCGAGCGCGCAGTATACAGTGAACACGAAAAGCAAAAAGCCCCTGCCGCGCTGGCTGCCACTGGTGGTCGGTTTTTTTATCGTCGTGCAATTTACAGGCCTCGGCGTTTGGCAGTTAACCAAGGGCATCGACAAACGCGCTGAACGCAATGCTTTTCACGATGAAAGCAGCTTTAGCCTCTGGCAGGACGGCCGGGAAGTGCGCTCATTCCAGCAGCTCAAGGTGGATGGCCGATACGACGCCGAACACCAGTTCGTTCTTGAAAACATCATCGTTGACGAAAGCCGCTATGGCTACAACATCATCACACCAATGATTGTTGCCGCCGATGCGCCACTGCTGCTCGTCAATCGGGGCTGGGTGCCAAAGGAATCCGGCGATCTGGACGCGGGTCTGTTTGCACTACCGGACGAGATCGTCACAGTGCGCGGTCGCGCTGGCTGGCTGCCGCGGGCAGGCTACAAGATGGGAGCAGCGATAAACCCGTCATCCGACTGGCCAAAGTACGCTGTCTATCCGTCGGCGGAGGAAATCGAGCAGGCGCTGGGCCGCAAAGTCCAGCCCTTTGTGTTACTGCTGGACCCCGACGATGCCAACGGCTTTTTCCGGCACTGGGTGCCGCCCGGATTATCGCCGGCGAAGCATTTTGGCTACGCATTGCAATGGTTTGCGATGGCCGCTGTCCTGTCATTTCTGTTGGCTCTGAACTACCGCAAAAAGCGATTCGATTCATGACTGAGAAGAAAACCACCTGGGCTCGCCTGCAGATGCTGGTCATCGCCAGCGTATTCTTGGGCCCGCTGCTGGTCGCCGCATTTATGTACTACGGCGGGGCATTGCAGCCCGAGGGGCGTACTAATCACGGCGCACTACTCGAGCCGATCATCAATATCCCCGAAAGCCTGCCCGAATCCCGCATTCGTGAACTCGGCGATGGCTACTGGCTGCTGATCTACAACGACGAGGCGGCGTGTGGGACAGCCTGCACCCAGGCCCTGTACACGACTCGCCAGCTGCGCAAGATGCTCGGCAAGGAGATGGACCGCCTGAAGCGTGTCTGGTTGCATGGCGCAACGTCGCCCGATACAGTGTTTCTGACAAATGAGCATGCGGGGCTCATGACCCTTGAGGATAGCGGTTTATCCTCATTGCTGAATAACAAGAAACCTGCAGAATTAACGGCAGGGGGTTACTTCCTGGTAGATCCACTGGGCAACCTCGTGATGTATTTCGAGCCCGACACTTACCCGAGCTTGATTGTCGAAGACATGAAGCGGCTATTAAAGCTGTCTCGAATAGGCTGAGCGTGAATACCAACGTCGAAACACAAGCCAGAAGCTGGCGCGACTACTACGAGCTGACCAAGCCTCGTGTCGTCATGCTGATCGTGTTTACGGCAATCGTCGGTATGTTCCTGTCCGTGCCGGGACTTCCGGATCTCGGCGCATTGTTCTTCGGCACCCTCGGTATCGGCATGGCCTCCTCGTCGGCGGCTGTTTTCAATCATGTCCTTGATGCGCGCACCGATATTCAGATGTCACGCACCCGTGCCCGGCCGCTGCCACAGCAAAAACTGACCGCGACCGAAGCGTTGACCTTCGGTTTCACAATCGGGGCGATCTCGATGGTCATCCTCTGGTACCTGGTCAACCCATTGACCGCGGTACTGACGTTCCTCTCACTGATTGGCTACGCCGTTGTGTACACGGTCTGGCTGAAACACGCGACGCCACAGAATATTGTTATTGGTGGTGCAGCGGGGGCGGCGCCTCCGGTACTTGGCTGGGCCGCGATCACCAATGAAGTAACCAGCGGTGCCTTGTTGCTGTTCCTGATCATCTTTATCTGGACGCCGCCGCATTTCTGGGCGCTTGCCATCGCGCGTAAGGAAGAGTACGCCAAAGTGGATATCCCGATGCTGCCGGTAACACATGGCGAGGCGTACACACGACTCAATATCCTGCTGTACACGATTCTGTTGCTGGTGATCACCGTACTGCCGTACCTGATCGGCATGAGCGGCCTGATCTACCTGGCCAGTGCTGTAATTCTCGGCGGCTACTTTCTGTACTACGCGGTACGCATGTACCTCGACCATGATGACGCCGATCTGCCGATGGACATGTTCAAGTATTCCATCAGCTACCTGGGCTTCCTGTTCGCGGCATTGTTGATCGACCACTATTTACTGGTGCAACTCAGCCTCTAGCGCTGTTAACGCGTCGAGCAACGCGCCTAAACCTGCAGGTGCTCACTGATCGGCAGTGAGCGAATTCGCAAGCCCGTCGCATTGAAGATTGCATTGGTTAACGCCGGCGCTGCTGTAGGCAGGCCCATTTCGCCGACGCCCGTCGGCGTATCGTTGTACGGCAGTATGTGTGCCTCAAAACGTTCCGGGAACCGGGCAATGCGCGCGAGCGGGTAGTCGTGAAAATTTGATTGCTGGACCTGTCCGTCCTTGACCGTAATTTGCAGCCCCAATGCGGTACTGATTCCATCGATAGTGCCGCCCTGCAACTGAGCTTCGACGGCATTCGGGTGCACGGCAAGACCACAGTCTATGGCCGCGACGATACGTTCGATACTCAGACGACCATCGGTCACACTAACCTCTATCGCGTGCGCACAGTAACCGCCAAATGTGAAGTGGCTCGCGATGCCAATGCCGTGGCCGTCGGGCAACTCTTTTCCGTAGCCGATGCGTTCCGCCACAAACTTTGCGAGCCTCGCCAGCCGGCCCGGGTTAAACGTGGGTGCGCCGTGATTCGTGTATTCAAGTTCACGTTCTTCGCCATACAATTCAAGCCGCAATGCCAACGGGTCCTGCCCGGATTCATGTGCGATTTCGTCAATGAAGCTTTGTATGACCCAGGCGTTTGCCGTATGTGCCGGCGCGCGCCAGGATCCTCGTGGCAGGCCGATCTTGTGATTGAAGTACTCCAGCCGCAGGTTTTCGACAATGCGGCGTGGAAAATCATCGATGTACAACTCGGCGCCAAACAGGTTTTCGTCCGGCATGTTGGGTCGCCGATAGTACTTGCTGGCACTCGCCAGCCGCTGCGTCCATGCCGTGACCTTACCTGCCGAGTCCAGGCCAGCCTGCATTTCATGTACGCCAGCCGGCCGATAGAAGTCGTTTTTGACATCGTCTTCGCGTGACCACATGAGCTTGATCGGCCAGCCCGTGTGCTTCGAAATCATTGCCGCTTCGGCAACGTAGTCTGTGGTCAGCCTGCGGCCGAACCCGCCGCCGACACGCGTCATGTCGACGTGAATATTTTCACGAGCAATGCCGGTGACTGCGTGAGCGGAACGGGACGCGCCGCTGGGCGACTGCGTCGGCGCTATGATGTGGCACTTATCTTCCTGCACGTACGCGTAGCAGTTCTGCGGCTCGAGCGGCGCATGATTGACAAACGGCACACGATAACGCCGTGTGACGGTCTTGTCGGCCGCCGCCATGGCCGCAGGAAAATCTCCATCGTCAAGAACGACCTGACCCTCGCCGTCCAGCATCGCCTCGTTTTCTTCCCAGAACGCGTCGGTACTGTCGGAAGCACTGGGACTGTCATGCCATTCGATGGACAAGGCATCGCGACCCTGCATCGCCGCCCAGGTCGATGTTGCGACAACCGCGACACCGCTGGCCAGAATCAGATAAGGCTCTCCCATAGCGGGACCCTTTATCTCGAAGACATCGAGCACACCGGAGACCTTGCGTGCCTTGGTATCGTCGAAGCCCTTCACCGTTGCATTCAGCACCGGTGCACGCGCGATTACCGCATATCGCATGTCGGGTTGCACGGTATCGACACCGTACTTCGTTTTCCCGGTCACGATGTCGCGTGCATCGATGGTTTTGAGACGCGTGCCGACGATGCGGTAGTCATCAATGGACTTCAGCGGCGGACTTTCTTCGGGTAGTGGCAATGCCGCAGCATCGCTGGCGAGGTCACCGTAGGGGATTTCGATATTGAGTGACTCGCAAACCACAACGCCGGGTCGTGTGCTGCAATCGGACTCGTCGACATTGAGTCGCTGCGCTGCCGCTTTGATCAACTGGCCGCGTGCAGTTGCACCGACCTCGCGCATGTAGTCCCAGTTACTGGTCAGGCCGGTGCTGCCGCCGACGCCCTGGCCGCCGTACTTCCAGGTATAGCCTTCGTCAACCTTGACAATGCCGAGCGGCATCTGGCGAATGCTGACCTGCGACCAGTCGACATCGAGTTCCTCGGCGACGAGCATCGGCAGGGCGGTGCGAACACCCTGTCCGATTTCCGGCTGGTTCGAGCCAATGATAATTTTGCCATCCGGTTCTATCTGCACGAAGAAGCCGATCTTGCCGCCGTCTGCATCTTTCGCTGATCCAATGTGCGGCAGGCCAAGAAGAAAACCGCCGGCGGCCGTCGCGCCAGCGATCAGGAATTCACGTCGGTTAAGGGCGAGCGTTTCGTTGGCGACATTCATTGGCTGTCTCCTGTCTCGCTGGCTTGTCTGCTCAGTTCGGCAGCGCGGTGAATGGCCTTGCGAATTCGCGCGTAGGTGCCGCAACGACAAATGTTAGTCATGTTGCTATCAATATCGTCATCACTGGGGTTCGGGAATCGCTTCAGGAAGTCGACCGTAGCCATGATCTGGCCGGCCTGGCAGTAGCCACATTGCGGCACATCAAACTCCAGCCAGGCTCGTTGCACCGGGTGCAGATCGTCATCCGATTTCGCAAGGCCCTCGATTGTTGTGATGGTTTGATCGGCGACAGCGGCAACCGGTGTGATACAGGAGCGCTGCGCCTTGCCATTGATGTGCACGGTACAGGCACCGCACTGACCGATACCGCAACCATACTTGGTGCCGGTCATGTTCAGTTCATCGCGAATGACCCATAACAATGGTGTGCTGTCGTCGCCGTCGAATGAAAACGGTTTATCGTTGATTCTGAAGGCTGTCATGCCGATTCCTGTTTTTTGTGTTAGCTCAGAGTATCACCGTGTAGCTGGCATAGCGGCGAGTGTATGCGACAATCGGTGCCGAAAACACGATGAAACGAGATCAAAATGGCGCTAAGCGTTTGGGACAAGCTGCACATGATACACCGCTGCTGGCGGCTGCGATTCAAGTCGGAAGTGACCTGCATCGAGTACGTTCGGCAAGCGGATCTGGCAGGCACGACCGTGCTGGATATCGGTGCCAATAAAGGCGTGTATTCAATATACATGGCCCGGGCAGCAGGAAAGAATGGGCGACTGATCGCATTTGAAGCGCAACCGGAACTGGGGCCGCACCTCTTGAATGTTAAGGAGAGTTTTGGTCTCGACAACATGACGTTGGTGAACAAGGGGCTGTCTTCGGAACCGGGTGTATTGAAAATGCTTCGCGACAAGGCGGGCTCGGGCATGGCAAGCTTTCACAACGAACTTGGAAAAGGGTTGGACGAAATTGATATACCGGTGATTCGACTCGATGACTACATAAGAGACAACAAGGTTGGCCCGATCAGTTTTATCAAGTGCGATGTCGAGGGACATGAGCTGCCGGTTTTTCAGGGCGGCGCTGACATGCTCAAACGCGATCATCCGACGCTGCTGTTCGAGTGCCATGACGTCGAAGCAAAGAGTGGCGAGTTATTCGAGTTCCTGGTGTCACTGGGCTACGAAGGCTATTTCTTTCATGTGACCCAGGAAGATCATCGCAGTTGGTTTAACAAAGGGCGCTGCGAATTGGTCAAATACTCTGAGTTCGCTGACTACGAACATGCCCGGCCGGGTATTCATCACCGGAATTACATCTTTGTCCGCCCCGGAACCATTCAGCGTGCTTGAGGGAGTTAGTCAAGATCTCAATGGCTGATGAGAAAGCTAGGCGTCGTTAACAACGACACTACCAAATGCATGCGGCCTGCAGCCGAATCCAAACTGCGTCGACAAGCATCCTGTCTCCAGCACGTCAACTCTGGAGACAACCGTGATAAAACACTTTCTGCCGGTCGCTATGCTGGGCCTTGTCGCTCTAGGCATTGCTCGAGCACAGGAAATACCCATCGAAGGACTGGAAATGGGCCAATCGGAAGGTGTCGCCACCGCGGCCATCGATGCTGCCTGCGGTGGCGTTGCACGAATAGAAGTAGCGCCCACCCAATTCCCCGCAGCCAGCGAGTCAGAGGTTCACCTTCGCTGTGCCGCTTTGACGCTCGCGGACGGCCGTGCCGGCGGCGGTGCCATATTCACATTCGCCGATGACAAGCTGGTTTTGATCCACACTCGCGGTCAGGCCGACAACCTCCGCCCAGAAGCAGAACCGGTTGCACAATTCGAAGACTTTGATGTCTACATGCCGCATCGGATTATCGTGAACCCGGAAACCGGGCAGTCTGCTGTGTTTGGCGAGTTCCCGATCGTCCCGCTTGCCTTCCATTGGGATAATCCGGCCTGGACATCGGATACCATCAGCCCGACCAATACTGAGTTCTTCCTGCCACCTGAAATCGTCTTCGGAAACTCACTTGCCGAGATGACGGAAATTCTGAATGAAGCCTGCGCCCTTGCCGTGGGACGCTCGGTCGACAAGATATGGCTGGCGACGGCACCGGCGGCGCAATTCCAGATCGACTGCTACGGCTATGAGATTGCCGGATACCCCCGCAAGCTTGAGTTCGTCTTTGGCGACGAAACCCTGCAGCAGGTTTGGTTGATGTTTGACACCGGCGACATACCGCGTCTTCGTGAATTCCTCACCGTCAACTACGGCGATCCAATTAGCGTCGATGATCAGTACGAGATTTTTGACGAGGGGCATCTTGCTTTGCGAAAAGACATTCCGGAGATTCGCATGGTTTCGGACGAGATCGCTGAAATCTTCGCAACTGCGAGCGAGTGATCGTCCAGCCACAAATCAATGCGTTGCAGTTGCAGACACTCCCGTCTCCATTCTTACATTCGCAATAGTGGGGGATCACTGGTCGCTATAACCTGCTAGAACCGGAGCACGTTTATTGCAGTCCTTGCCTGGACTCTGATTCTCTATGGTGCATTTGGTACCTATGGGTCAGTCAGTCAGCTGGTCACAACAGTGTGGCTGTACCCAGCGAATACAGTGCAGATTTTTCTGGTGACGCTAATAGCGTCCAGACTGTGTTCAGGCGGCAATAACGTCAGCTCGCTTACTCTCGCTTGCTTTACATTGAGGCGCGCCAGATACTTGGCTCTGATTTCCTCGACGTTAGGCAGCACATTGGACGGTGTCACCAGAAATCTGGATTTGTCCGCGCTGATTGGGTTATGCGTCCAGCAAGTTGCACTTGGCAAACATCAGCTCCAGATAAAGCTTTCCGACAGCGGTTCCATTCATGTCGATAGCTCTGTCGAGCTTTATGACGCCTCGGGCAATTTGCTTGAATCATGGCGCTCAGATGTGCACCTCGAATCGACGGCATTGGTTTCGTTGCTAGGTCGGGAAATCGTTGCAACAGCTGTTCATCCACCTCGCCGGCTTGATATTGTGTTTGATGGCGGACTTACTATGCGTTTAATAGAGTCTCAGAATTCATTTGAATCCTTTCAAATTGAACCCGGCGGAATTATCGTCTAGTGCGCATACGGGCTGATGCAATTCTTGGGCTCACCGCCATTGCTAACTAAATGGGTGGCATTTATCTGATCTGGCCCGGCAATTAATGGAGGAAAAATCGATGCGTTTATTCTGGTTTGCGATTCTACAGCTCAGCGTGTGTTGCCACACCGCGATCGCGCAAGCACCTGAGGCCCCGGAACAGCCGGCGGACGACGTGCTCGACCTGGTTAGTGGCGCGATCGTGCTGAACGTAACGAGTGAATACAATGCATCGTCCTGGGGAGGCCTGGCGCTGATCGATGGCACCACGAAGACCGGCTGGGCGACAAAGTCCGGCGCAATCGCCGACAATGAAATCACCATAGAGCTCGCCGACCCAACCCGGCTTTCAAGCTTTGTCATTGACACCAACGGAATAGATGGCAAGCGTCGCGGGGCCAGGAATTTCACGCTGTATGGGTCGGCGACGTCTGCCGGGGACGGCTACCGCGAGCTTGTTTCCGGTCAAGCCGGTGACGAAACCCGGACGGAATTCGCTGTCGAGCATGATGAGCCGGTGCGGTGGCTACGGCTGCATGTAGCGGACAACTGGGGCGCACCCAAGTACACCGAGATTATGGAGCTTGAGGCATACGGCGAACGTCTCGCATCCGGGGAGAAAAAGAATCTTTCCGGCGTGTTCGCAACAAACTACAACCTGATGCGAATCGTGCAGACCGGGCGGTCCGTTGAAGGCTGCTATGACCATGACAACGGTACGTTAAGCGGTGACACCGATGGCCGTGTGATTCGGTTCGAATGGCGTGAAGATGGTCCGCAGGTAGGCTCAGCGGTAATGGTGCTAACCGAAGACGCGACTTTCCTGAATGGTCTTTGGTATGAAGGTGGCCGCTTGATGGGCGTTTGGCGCGGCCCACTGGTTACGGACGGTCGTGAGCCGGTGTGCCAGACCGGTCAAACCAACCTGGTGACCTCCGCCATCAAGCAAGGCGGCACAGCAACGCTTTACGGCATTCGCTTTGATCTCGACTCAGCAAAATTGCGGGCCGACTCCAGGCAAACACTGGATGCTCTGCTCGATGCGTTGACGACAGAGCCGACATGGCGAATCCTGATCGAAGGCCATACCGATGCCCAGGGTGCGGACGAATACAACATGGAGCTGTCAGCGGGACGAGCAGAGTCCGTTAAGTCCTGGTTGATCGACAAAGGCATCGAAGCTGACCGAATCGAAACCATTGGCAAAGGCGAAAGCCAGCCCGAAGCCGACAACGACTCTCCCCAGGGTCGCGCCCTCAATCGACGCGTGGTCATTCGCAAGGTCGAATAATTGGTCAAGATACCCAACTACGCGGACTATTCTCTCGTTGAGCTATATCACGTCCTCAACTCGATACGAGGTGACCTGTATCCACACGTATTCGACGCCCTGCAGAGTGAGCTCCTGAAAAGGGAGCCGAGGTCAGTCGTCGAACTTGAGGATTGTTACTTCGTACTCGACAAGCAGAAACACCCCGAGTATGCCGAGCGCTTGCTTGGAGAAATAGAAAAGCTCGGTGGATTCACGCTATTGAGGCCGTTCGAAGTAACGGAAGAGAATAAATATCGAACGTTCTGGCGGCGGTTCTGGGCACATTTTATTGACGGGTTTGTCGTCGGCTTGCCTCTGGTCGTGATTCTGTCCGTGTTGCATGGCGCGGATATTCTCCGACCCGCTGCCAAAGCTTATGTCGATCAGGTCAGCCAGTTCGTCGTACTAATTTACTATATCGCCATGCACGCCAATTACGGTCAAACCGTTGGCAAAATGGCAACGCACGTCAAGGTTTGGGACAAGTCTGAGTCCCGGGAAATTACGCTAAAACAGTCTGTCCTCCGAGATATAGTGCCCGTGTTGTTTGCCTGCATTTCTTTATTCTACTTTCTCGGCTTTGGTGTAACCGAAGACAGCGGTGAACTGACCAGGACTGCAGAAATTATTCTGATGGGCACGGGAATCGTTGCGATGACGTGGTGGCTTGTTGAGATCGTCACGATGTTGTTTAGCAAGAAGCGCCGTGCTCTTCACGATTTAATTGCGGGTACTGTCGTCACAAGAATCCCCTGAGAGCGCTTTGCCCACATCACGTCAACGCCTGTTACCGGGTAAGTTCACGAACACGTGCAGTGTCGACATGTTGCAAAAAGGCAGTCGCCTTACCGTCCGCCAACGTCCACACGTGTGCCATTCTTACTTCGCAGGGATCACCGGACTCCTTGTGGTTCCAGGTGTATTTGCCGTCGGCGATGACGGTGTCGCCATCTGCAACGATTCGGTCGACAACAACGCCCCAGTCATCACCGATCTCGCTAAGGCGCATGAAAACGTTTTCGACAATCGCTTGCGGGCCTGTATAAGTACCTGCGAGAGGGAAACCGTCGGCTTCGGTCCATGAAATATTGTCATCGAACTTCGCGACCACAGCTGGAACATCGCCGTTTGCAAAGTCTTGATAAAGGGCCTGGACAATTTCTTTGTTCGTCATTCAAAATTCCTTTTTTTGTTTTCTTCTTATCTGAGAATATGCGATTGTATCAGTACGCGATGCCGCATTTTGTCGCAGGCAAGACAAGCCCGAATCAAGCACAAGCGAAACCAGAAAAGAAGGCGAGACAATTATGAGCCTACTGATCATTGGAGTTGTACTTTGGTGCAGCGTGCACCTGATTCCGTCGCTTGCCACTGGATTGAAACAAGGCCTGGTCGGAACGTTAGGGAAAAAGGGCTATCGCGGCGTTTTTTCTTTGGCCATCCTCGCATCTCTGGTCCTCATCGTTATGGGCTGGCGCTCGTCGCCGGAAGTCTATATCTATGCATTACCAGCCTGGTCTCGGCCCGCCGGGCTCGTTTTAATGATGATTTCTTTTGCGCTGCTCGGTGCGGCGCATTACAAAACGGGCATCCGCCGTTTTATCAGCCATCCGATGCTGGCAGGCGTCGTTGCCTGGTCGGTGAGTCACCTGCTGACCAACGGCACCATGCGAGCGTGGGTTCTTTTTGGCGGTCTCGGTTTGTGGGCCGCACTCGAAATAGTGTTAATCAATCGGCGTGACGGTGCCCCCGAACCGGTTGTGAGCCCCGGGCCGGGTGCCGAGCTCGGGGGGCTCGCAATCAGTGCCGTGATATTCGCGATTGCGTTCTTTTTGCATCCGTATTTTGCGGGCGTGCCGATACTCCTGCGCTAGGCAAATACCCCGGCTGAATGCCGCCACCGATCTCCGGATTACCAACCCGTTCCTTGCTCCAGCCGTCATTCGTTCTACACTGCGTCTGCAATGACCCGTTCCAGCCAACAGACGTTTGAAACTCTCGTGCGACCGCATTTTGAGCGGCTGTATCGCCTGGCCTGGCGTCTGGCGGGACAGAAGGCGGAGGCCGAGGACCTGTTTCAGGAGCTTTTGATCAAGGCCTACGGCAAGCTCGACGACCTTGTCCGCATTGACGAGCCGGGTTCCTGGCTGGCGCGCATGATGTACAACCTGTTTATCGATGAGCGGCGGCGCTTCGCCCGGCATCGAATGCGCACGGTGGACGAAGGCGCATTATCGGACGACGGCATCGCCGGCTTTCCGGCCAGCGACGATCCGGTTCATGACCAGCAACGCCTTGAGCGCATCAAGATGCTCGACAAGGCCCTCGCCCAACTCAGTGACGAGCATCGCGTTATTGTGCTTCTGCACGATACCGAGGGCTATAAACTCACGGAAATTCAGAAACTTATGGGTATCCCGGTCGGCACTGTCAAGTCCCGGCTGCACCGCGCCCGCGCCCGCCTGCGGGAAATTCTTCAGGCCGACGGAACCTTTTCATCCCTGTGATCGTGTAAGGGAACAAGCAGGATACGAAAAATGCGAAACGACGACATCGACAAACAGGATCAGGCGATCCAGGCATTACTAAAGGACTACCCGATGCCCGAGGCAGACGCAGGCTTTTTTGACCAGGCACTGGTGCGTGCAACCCACGAGGGCACGCGTCGTCAGCGGAACCGCTGGTTGATGACCGGTTTTGGCACGGCAGTTGCGGCCGGTCTGGCCCTCTGGATGATCAGTATCGTCTTTCTTGCTACACCGGAGCTGCCGACAGCGGAGCCCGCAATACCCGGTATCACGATGACGCTTGCCGAACCGCAAACTGTGAAGCTCGTGTTCGCATCGGCGCAAGCACTCGATTCGGCAACGCTCACCGTCAGCCTGCCCGATGGCATCGAGTTATCCGGATTTCCTGGACAACGCGAAGTCACGTGGCAAACCAGCCTGAGCGAAGGCAAGAATCTGTTGCCACTCAAATTGATAGCCACATCGCCGGTTGGCGGTGAGGTTTTTGCAACTTTGGTTCACAACGATCGCGGCCGGACCTTTCGCCTGCGCATCGACGTCAGTTAACGGAGCAGTACGATGAAACAACTTACTATTTTTGCAGCAACACTGGTGCTTACCTGTTTCGCACTTTTCCCGGGCCTTGCGCACGCGGATGACGCCATGGACGACCTCGACGTCACAATGATCATTGTTGACGATGCCGATGATCTGGACGAGGCAATTGCCGAGATGCGCGGCCCTGACGACGATGACATCGACGAAGACGAGCAACGCGACGAGGAACAAGAGGAAGAACGCGAGAATGACCGCGGCGAAGACGAAATCGATGACGATGAAGATCGCCGTAACGAAGAAGAGGAAGAGGACGAGGACGACTTCGTTGACGAGGACGATGAAGAGGACGATTTCGATCGTGACGAAGAGGAAGAAGAGCACGAAGATGAGCTCGAGAATGACGACGACTTCGAAGACGGTGACGAAATTGAAGACGACATCCCGGTCGAAGATGACGACGACGACATGGATGACGATATGGAGGATGAGGATGACGACGACGATGATGACGACAGCGCCGTGGTCGACTAAACACCCGCAAACCGCCTGAAACCTCAAATCCTCCCGATTGCCAGCCTTTCGGGGGGATTTTTTTCGACTACGTCATAGTTTTATGACCCCTTTAGTCTGTACTCTTTCAAATCTGACATAACGCGAGCCGATTCCACCCAAATGCTCAAGAAGATTCATCGCACGGTTTGCCCGGCATTGCTGGCAGCAATCATCGGTTTGCTGCCGCTCGTACCGGCACATGCCATGACGGCCAGCCAGTATTTTGACGACGGTAACCGCTTGTTTCGTGACGACCTGTACTGGGCGGCCTTGCTGCGCTATCGACAGGCGCAGGAAGAGGGCATGGATACGCCGACGCTGCATTACAACATGGGCGTTGCGCATTACCGTGCCGGTCAACACATTCGCGCGCGGGACGAACTGCTGCAGGCGCTTGACGATCCGGCACTGCAGATCACCGCGCAATACAACCTCGGCCTCAATGCTTACGCGCTTGGTGACATCGAAGAAGCACTGCGCTGGTTTCGCCTGGCGCGCGACCAGAACCGCAGCGAGAAGATTCAATCGTATGCCGTTGTTGCGATCGACCGAATTCGCGCTGAACAGGCGCAGTTGGACGACTTCGAGATTCGCGTTGCCGAGCGCGAAGAAAAACGCAAGTTCGCCGACTTACAGTTTCGCATTCGTGTCGGGTTTGGCACCGACGACAACGTGTTTCGTTCGCCTGAAGACCCGTATACCGACCAGTCCGATCCGGCCGCGCCAACAGTGGTTCCTGTCGTACAGTCGGGTGCCTTTATTCCGGTCAGCCTGAATGCCAAATACCTGATCAACAGCCTCAAGTTCGAGGGGTTTTATGTTCGCTACCGACTTGCTGGTCGTTATTACCAGGACAAGGAACTGGAGAACGCCAACGAGTATCAGCATGAGGCGAGTTTCGGTAGCGAGTATCAGCGCAAGGAAGGTAGCCGAGAGCGCCAGGTGCGCAGTGCCTTCACGATATCGCAACACGTGGAAACCTATTTCGATCCGGACGACGGTACCACGCGCGACTTCAATGGCATGCTGCTCGACGACCGGCTGAACTACCTGCGCTATGGACCGGAACTGCGACTGCGACAATCGCACGAACGTCTCGCCATCGGCGCAACGATCAAGGGGCAGCTGTGGAATTACGAATCACAGGACCTCGTGCCTGAATACGATCACGAGTATTTCCTGTTGCGGCTGTATGGACAGTACAAATTTACATCGTCGTCGCTGTTTCGCATTACCGCGGAAGGGTACAGCCGCCGCTTTGGCGATCGCGTGGCCTATGACCTCGACGGCACGCCGCGCCAGGGCAATCCCAATATTCGCTATGACTATTATGCGCTGGAGTTAACGGCACGGCAGCGTATTTTCGGCAGCCTCTGGTTTGGCTTCGACGCACAACGCACCGAGCGCATCGATCAGTATGTCGGCTACTACGACTACACGCGCGACAGCGCCGGCGTGGAAATTCACTGGGACCCGGGCGAGCGCTTCGAATTCGAGGCCCGTGGCATCTACCACCTTTACGACTACCCGAATGCATTCGCCTTCAATAACCCGAACTCCCCGCGCAAGACACACGAATCGGCGGAGATCAGCCTGACAGCAGAATTCCAGATGACGCGCCATTTGAGCCTGGTCGCTGAAGGCCGCTACCGGGAAACGGTATCCAACGATCCGCGTATCCAGTTTGAACGCTACCAGTACAACCTGGGTGTGCGCTGGGAGCAATAGCGTTTCCGTTTCGCTCGCGCCAATTCGCGAGTTTTAGAGCGCTCGATTCCTGCTACACTGGCGCGCTTTCGACTCCCTGGCAGTACCTCCCCGATGGATGTCACACCGATCCTCGACAACCTTAATGACGCCCAGCGTCAAGCCGTTACCGCGCCATCCGAACCCGCGCTGGTCATCGCCGGGGCTGGGAGCGGCAAGACACGGGTCCTGGTGCATCGCGCCGCCTGGCTGATCGAAGTGGAGGGCGTGTCTCCCCAGGGCTTGCTCGCCGTTACCTTCACCAACAAAGCTGCCGCGGAAATGCGCGGTCGCATCGAGTCGCTCCTGAACGTCCCGGTCCAGCACTTGTGGATCGGGACTTTCCATGGCCTCGCCCACCGCATGCTCCGGCGCCACTGGCGCGAAGCAAAACTGCCGCAGAACTTTCAGATCATCGACTCTGACGACCAGTTGCGACTGATCAAGCGACTGCTGAAGAACCTCGAGGTCGATGACAGCCGCTGGGTGCCAAAAGAAATTCAGTGGTTTATCAATGGCCAGAAAGATGAGGGCCTGCGACCCGAACACATCGATGATGAAGGTGACCCAAACCGGCGGCAACAGATATCCCTGTACCAGTCCTACGAAGAAATCTGTCAGCGTGGCGGACTGGTGGACTTTGCCGAGCTGTTGTTGCGGGCACATGAGTTGCTCCGCGACAACGCCGAGCTGCTCGAGCATTATCGGCGCCGCTTCCAGCACTTGCTCGTCGACGAGTTTCAGGACACCAATGCGATTCAGTATGCATGGTTGCGACTGCTGGCCGGGAGTAAAGGCGTGCCGTTTGTTGTTGGCGACGACGACCAGTCGATCTACCGCTGGCGCGGTGCACGCGTTGAGCATATTCACCGCTTTCAAAAAGACTTCCCAGGCACGCAAGTCGTCAAGCTTGAACAAAACTATCGCTCCACCGCGACAATTCTTAACGCAGCGAATGCAGTCATCGCTAACAACAGTTCGCGCATGGGCAAAAACCTGTGGACCGACGGCTCCGAAGGCGAAGCGATAAAGCTCTATTCCGCGTACAACGAGCGCGATGAGGCCGATTTCGTGATTGGCCGGCTGCGTGACTGGATCGCACAGGGCAATGCCCGTGCGGACGCTGCAATCCTGTATCGCTCCAACGCCCAGTCGCGCGTGCTGGAAGAAGGTTTGATCAATGCGCGTATCCCGTACCGGGTTTACGGTGGCCTGCGCTTTTTCGAGCGTGCGGAAATCAAGGATGCGCTTGCGTACCTGCGCCTGACTTCAAATCGCGATGATGACAGTTCGTTTGAACGCATTGTCAACAAGCCAACACGCGGCATCGGCGCGCGCACGGTTGAAATGATGCGCGCTTATGCCCGGGCAAACGCCTGTTCATTGTGGCGTGCCGCCGGCGCAATCGCGAGCGATGACCTGAACGGTCGGGCCGCCAATGCGGTCAATGCGTTCATGTCGTTGATCGAGCGCATGGCGCGTGAGACCAATGGGCTCGACCTGCACGACAAAGTCGACCACGTCATCCATCTCAGCACATTGATTGAGCACTTCAAGAAGGACAAGGGCGAGAAGGGCGAAACCCGCATCGAAAACCTGGCGGAGCTGGTCAGCGCAGCCAAGAGCTTCGAACCCGATCCCGCCGAAGAGATGTCGCCACTGGATGAGTTCCTGTCGCACGCGGCACTCGAGGCCGGGGAAGGTCAGGCCGATGCCTGGGAGGACTGCGTGCAGCTGATGACGATGCACTCGGCAAAAGGCCTCGAGTTTCCGCTGGTATTCATGTGTGGCATGGAAGACGGCTTGTTTCCGCACCAACGATCTGTTGCGGACCCGCACGGGCTCGAGGAAGAGCGACGCCTTTGCTATGTCGGCATTACACGCGCGATGCAGACTTTGTATATCACCTACGCCGAGCAACGACGCCTGCACGGCATGGACAATTTCTCGCAACAGTCACGATTTATCGCCGAAATTCCCGAGGAACATATCGAGGAGATTCGGCCGCGTGTACAAGTCGCCCGGCCACTGCATTCGTCGCGACCCTCGCGGCAAAGCAGCGCCGCACGGCCGTCGGACAACGAGCTTGGCATTCGCCTCGGGCAGCGGGTTTGTCATAAGAAGTTCGGTGACGGCGTTATTCTCAACTACGAAGGCCAGGGCGCGCATGCGCGTGTCGAGGTCAATTTCGAAGGCGCAGGCACAAAATGGCTCGTTCTGAGTTATGCCAATCTCGAACTGATGTAGACTACCCGCGATGAAGATTCTCATACTCGGCGCCGGCCAGGTTGGATCATCCGCGGCATACCACCTGTCGCGAGAAGAGGCCAATGAGGTCACCGTCGTAGACATGCGTGCGGACGTGCTGCGGGAGCTGCAGGACCGCCTCGACATTCGCACCGTCATCGGCCATGCCGCCTATCCCGATGTGCTGGAACGCTCAGGCGCCAACGATGCCGACATCGTCGTAGCGCTGACCAATTCCGACGAAACCAACATGATCGCGTGCCAGATTGCGTACACCGCGTTCCGCACGCCAACCAAGATTGCGCGTATTCGATCCGCCGAGTACATGAACGCGAACAAGCTGTTCACACAGGACGCAATTCCCATCGACGTGCGCATCAGTCCGGAACAACTGGTCTGCTCGCATATCGAACAGCTCATTCTGTACCCCGGTTCATCACAGGTGCTGGACTTCGCCGGCGGCAAGGTGCGCCTCGTCGGCGCCAAAGCGGATCGCGAAGGCCTGTTGGTCGGGCAGCGCATTGCCACGCTGAAAGATCATATTCCGAACACCGAGGGGCGCATTGCGGCGATCTATCGACAGGGCGAGGCGATGCTGCCGGATGGCGACACGGTCATCCAGGAAAATGACGAGGTTTTCTTTATTGCCGATCGCAAGGACATCCGCGTTTTCATGAGCGAGATGCGGCGGCTCGAAGACCCGGTGCGGCGCGTTGTCATTGCCGGTGGCGGTAATATCGGCGTACGCCTGGCGCTGGCACTCGAGCAAACCAACCAGGTAAAAATCATCGAGCGGGACCCGCAACGGGCGCGGGTAATTTCTGAGCAGCTCAACAAGGCCATCGTGCTGGTGGGCGATGCCGCCGATGAAGAACTGCTGCTGGAAGAAAACATCGACAGCGTCGATGTGTTCTGTGCACTGACTAACTCGGAAGAAGCCAATATCCTGAGCTCAATGCTGGCGAAACGACTTGGCGCAAACAAGGTCATGGCGCTGATAAACCGGCCATCGTATGTCGACCTGGTCGAATCCGGCAGTATCGATATCGCCATTTCGCCACAGCAGATTACGATCGGCTCATTGCTGGCGCATGTGCGCCGTGGCGATGTCGTCAAGGTGCATTCGCTACGTCGCGGCGCTGCGGAGGCCATGGAAGCCATTGCACACGGCGACAAGGAAAGCTCCAAGGTCGTCGGCCGTACGATCGAGGAGATCGAGCTGCCGAAGGGCACGGCGATTGTCGCCGTTGTGCGCGGCGAAGAGGTCATCATTGCACACCACGACACACTCATCGAAACCGATGACCATGTCATCCTGTTCATGACCGACCGTCGCAAGATTGAAAAACTGGAAAGCCTGTTCCAGGTGGGTGTTTCTTTTGTCTAGGCGCAGCGAGCCCTGAATGAACTGGACTGTCGTACAGCGGATACTCGGGCTTCTTCTGATGATGTTCAGCCTGACAATGCTGCCGCCGGTTATCTTCAGCCTGTATTACGACGACGGTTCATGGCTGCCGTTTGTCGAGGGCTTCGGACTGACGCTGGCCGCCGGGGCCCTGATCTGGTTTCCGGTACACCGATCACGTAAGGACTTGCGACTGCGCGATGGCTTCCTGGTGGTTGCCGCATTCTGGACAGTACTGGGCACCTTTGGTGCCGCGCCACTGTATTTCGCGGATGCGGTAACGATGTCGATTACCGATGCGGTCTTCGAATCAATGTCAGGACTGACAACGACCGGTGCCACCGTGCTGACCGGACTGGACGACCTGCCACTGTCGATTCTCTATTACCGCCAGCAACTGCAATGGCTTGGCGGTATGGGAATCATCGTTTTGGCTGTTGCCGTCCTGCCGATGCTGGGCGTCGGTGGCATGCAGCTGTATCGAGCAGAAACACCGGGGCCGGTTAAAGACACCAAGCTCACGCCCCGCATTACCGAGACGGCCAAAGCGCTCTGGTATGTTTACCTCGCCTTCACCATCGCTTGCATGCTGAGCTATCGCGTTGCCGGCATGGGCTGGTTCGACGCCTTGTGTCACGCCTTCTCAACGGTCGCGATCGGCGGCTTCTCAACGCATGATGCAAGCGTTGCCTATTTTGCCAGCCCGATGGTCGACGCAGTCGCTATCGTTTTCATGTTTGTCGCCGGCATTAACTTTTCGCTGCATTTTTTCGCCTGGCGCTTCGTTTCGATCAAACACTATTTCCAGGATCCCGAGTTCCGCGCGTACACGGCCATCCTGTTTTCCCTGTCTGTCATCGTGCTGGTCGTGCTTTACCAGGATCGCGGGATCGATGACCTGGGCGATACGTTTATCAACGGTGTATTCCAGGCGGTGTCGATTGCCACGACAACCGGGTTTACCACCGAGAACTTTGCAGCGTGGCCCACCGTATTGCCGGTGCTGCTGATCTTTTCGAGTTTCATTGGCGGCTCCGCCGGTTCAACGGCTGGTGGCATCAAGGTCATTCGCTGTCTCCTGATCTACAAGCAGGGCGCGCGTGAAGTTGCCCGGCTGGTACACCCGAACGCGGAAATTCCGGTCAAACTGGGTAACTCTGCCGTGCAACCCCGCGTTGTCGATGCCGTGTGGGGATTCTTTTCGGTCTATATCGTTGTTTTCGGCGTCATGATGCTGGCAATGATGGCGACCGGACTCGACCAGGTCACTGCTTTTTCCGGAGTTGCTGCCACACTGAATAATCTCGGTCCCGGCCTCGGCGACGTCAGTGCAGGCTTTATGTCGGTCAGTGACACAGCCAAGTGGATTTCAATTGTCGGCATGCTGTTGGGGCGTCTCGAAATCTTCACGCTACTGGTCCTGATTACGCCGACATTCTGGCGCCACTAGTGTCAGCACGGCCGGGCATCCTGGATCGCATCAGCGTGCAGCTCGGCAAAGCGAGCGCATGGCTGACACTATTCATGGTCCTGATGACATTTGTTGTCGTCGTGATGCGCTACGTATTCGATGCAGGTTTGATCTGGATGCAGGAGTCCGTGGTCTGGATGCATGCGTTCGTGTTCATGGTAGGTGCCGCCTATACCCTGCAACAGGAAGAACACGTTCGCGTCGATATTTTCTACCGCAAGATGAGCGACAGGCAGCGTGCATGGGTCGACCTCACTGGAGTATTGCTGTTCCTGCTGCCGTTATGCGTGTTTCTCGGCATGAAAAGCTATGACTTCATTGCCGTGTCCTGGAAGCTCAAGGAAGCATCGCGTGAATCCGGCGGACTGCCATATCCACTGATTCCGATGCTCAAGACCATCATCCTGGTCATGCCAGTGACACTCGGATTGCAGGGCGTTGCCATGCTGCTGCGTGCGCTGCAAACCCTGCGGGACCGCTGACATGGAGTGGGTCGCCGGACTACTGTTTTTCTCCGTTATCCTGTTTCTGCTGGCGGGCTTTCCTGTTGCCTTCACGCTCGGTGGCGTGGCGTTACTGTTTGCGGGCGCTGGCGTGCTAAGCGGCGTCTTTCACGAAGCCCTGCTATCGGGTTTGCCGAACCGGATTTTCGGCATCATGAGCAATGAAACCCTGGTCGCCGTGCCACTGTTTGTTTTCATGGGGGTGACGCTCGAACGGGCGCGAATCGCCGAAGAATTGCTCGAAACCCTGAGTGCCCTGTTTGGCTCACTACGTGGTGGTCTTGGAATTTCAGTGACGCTGGTCGGCATGTTGCTGGCCGCCAGCACCGGCATTGTCGGTGCGACGGTCGTAACGATGGGCCTGCTGTCACTGCCGACCATGTTGAAACGCGGCTATTCGCCAGATGTGTCGGCCGGGACCATTTGCGCGTCAGGCACGCTCGGCCAGATTATTCCGCCCTCGATCATTCTCGTCATGCTCGGCGATGTCATGACCACTGCATACCAGCAGGCGCAACTCGAGATGGGCATTTTTTCGCCGAAAACGGTGTCTGTTGGCGACTTGTTCGCCGGGGCCCTGATTCCCGGCTTGCTGCTGGTGGCGCTGTACGTGCTCTATATCCTCGGCGTCGCCTTCCTGAAGCCGGACTCGATGCCGGCCCATCGGCGTGCAGCGGGTGAAACAACATCGCTAGTGCAGGTTCTGCACGCGCTGTTTCCGCCGTTGTTGCTGATCTTCGCGGTACTTGGTTCGATACTGGGCGGCTTTGCAACGCCGACAGAAGCAGCTGGTGTTGGCAGCATGGGTGCGTTGCTACTGGCTATTTCGCGGCGGCAACTTGACCGCTCCCGCTTGCAGGAAATCATGCAAAGCACGCTGCGCATTAGCAGCATGGTGTTCATGATCCTGATCGGTGCATCGATCTTCTCACTGGTGTTTCGCGGCTACGGTGGCGACGACGGTGTGCGTGCGATTCTTGAGGCACTGCCTGGTGGTGTCGTCGGCGCCGTGATTGTTGTGATGTTGGTTATGTTCCTGCTTGGCTTTGTGCTGGACTTTATCGAGATCACATTTGTAGTCGTACCCATTGTCGGTCCGGTGCTGCTGGCCATGGGCCTCGATCCGGTCTGGCTGGGTATCATGATCGCGATCAACCTGCAGACGTCCTTCCTGACGCCGCCGTTTGGCTTCGCATTGTTTTATCTTCGTGGTGTTGCGCCACCATCGATTACGACGGCGCAGATCTACCGGGGCGCAATACCATTTGTCGTCATCCAGCTGCTCGCGCTGGTGTTGCTCGCCGTATTTCCCGAGCTGGTTACCTGGTTGCCCGGAAAAATTTACGGCAGTTAGACAGTAAAGCGCCGCTGGAATGTCGCTGTCGCTTCCGGCAGTGCACCGTCTGCATTCTGCAAGTTTGCCTGCACGTAGCTGAGTGATGACGTGATCAGCTTGCGGTAAATCCGTCGCGTTAGCGCCTGCGCATTCTGGCCTGCCCAGTCGGCGGGCAATACGGCCTCCGGGAAGTCCGGGTCGCGCAACAGGATGCGGCGATACTCGTGAATCAGCAGCGTACGCAACACAAAAGCCGACTGCGGATCGATGTTGTCTGCATCCAGGCTGGCATCGATAGCGCGGTAGAAACTAAAAAACTCCTGGTACATGCCCTGCAGTTCATCAAGGTTCCATTTATGCTGCGCCACCTCCCTGAGCAGGGCCGCGGACAACGCGTCATTGGTCACTGCTGAAAATACCAACACCTTGTCTGCGAGGTTCTGCTCCTCAAGCGTTTCATTCAGGGAGGTACGATCCGATGACGGGTGCGCGAACAGGCCGGTTAGCAAGGTGTTGTAGCCCTGCCAAAGCAGGCTCTTGCGCAATAAATCGCGTTTTTCGTCCGGCACCATGACCGGTGATACCAGCGTCCAGGTGCCGTCCCAGTGTGGCTGTGTCGGTGCATAAATCCGTCGTGCGGCTTTTTCATACTGGGCATCGGCCATGCCGGTAAACCGGTAGTAGCTGCGACGTCCGATTTTTTTAGCCTGCAGCCAGTCCTGCTGCACCAGGCGGTAGACCGCTGTGCGCACCAGCCGCTCGCTGTAGCCCATCAGGTCGAGCGCTTTGATCAAACTGCCCAACCATATCCAGCCGTTGTGTTGCGAAACAGTGTCGCCGAAGACGGTCACGACCATCGAGGTACAACTGTAATTTTTATCCGCGACGCGTGCTTCCAGGTCGGGCAGCGCGGTTGGTGTATTGGCTACAGCAACACTCATGCTAGATCTGATCGAAGTCTACAACGACTTTCTTGCTGATCGGGTGTGCCTGACAGGTGAGGATCATGCCGCTTTCGATTTCCTCCGCGCTCAATGAATGATTCAGGTCCATCTCGACATCACCTTCGATGAGACGCGCCTTGCAGGTTGCACACACACCGCCCTTACATGAGAACGGCAGATCGGCGCCGCTGCGCATGGCGCCATCGAGAATGTTTTCACCGTCGGCGGTCAGCTCGATATAGGTTGTGCGTCCGTCCGCTTTCACCTGCACTTCGCTCACCTGGCCGGCATATTGCTTCGCTCGAGCGTGATGTTTTTCGACGACAGCCCTGGCATCTTCGGCGGACGCGTAGAACAGCTCGTAGTGAATATTGCTTTCATCAACACCCGAGCCGCGCAGCCCACGCGAGACTTCCGAAATCATGGACTCGGGACCGCAAAGGAAAAATTCGTCGGTCGCCGCAATATCAATCAGGTGGGAAGCCTGTAATTCGGCGCCCTTGCGATTATCGAGGCGGCCGAATAATACGTCGGCGTCCTGTTCTTCGCGGCTTAAGATATTGACCCAGTTAAACCGGGTCATGTAGCGATTCTTTAAGAAACCGAGTTCGTCCTTGAACAGCACGGTCGCGGAATTGCGATTGCCGTACAGCAGTGTCACGTGGCTATCGGGCTCGCGGCTCAGGATGGACTTGACGATCGACAGCACCGGCGTAATGCCGCTGCCAGCGCAAATGCACATATAGTTCTTGGCGTGCGTTGCAGACAGCGGTGTATGAAATTCGCCCTGTGGCGGCATCACGTCGATCACATCACCGGCATGTAGATGTTCGTTGGCGTAGTTTGAAAACACGCCGCCATCGATACGCTTGATTGCGACGCGCAGCTGTTCGTCATCGAGGCCGGAACATATCGAGTACGAACGTCGGACTTCCCCATCGTCGATACTCGTTCGCAGCGTCAGGTACTGGCCCTGCGTAAACGTGAACCTGTCCTGCAACTCAGCTGGAACATCAAAGGTCAGGCACACTGCTGCGTCTGTTTCCGGGCGGACGTCTGCCAGGCGCAGTGGATAGAATTGGGAGTCGTTCATAGCTTACGCGTTAAATACATTTGAAGTAGTCGAAGGGTTCTTTGCATTGCTGGCACTGGTACAGCGCTTTGCAGGGCGTGGAACCGAATTCACTGATCTTGCGTGTTTCATCAGCGCCGCACTGCGGGCACTGCACCGGCAGACGCGAGCCGGCATCCCGCGGCGGCGCAATCCCGTATTCTTTAAGTCGCTGCCGGCCCTCGACAGTCATCATGTCTGTTGTCCAGGCGGGTGAAAGCTCTGATGCAACGTTTACGTCCGGGTAGCCGGCTTCAGCCAGCACCTTGTAGATGTCCTGTTCGATTTCGCGCATGGCCGGACAGCCCGAGTAGGTCGGCGTGATCGTCACCTGCACGGTGCCATCGGCAGCTTGTTCGATGTCCTGCAATATGCCGAGGTCCCACAGTGATAACACCGGGATTTCGGGGTCCCTGATCTGCTCGAGGAGCTCCCACAATTCCGGACAGTGGCTTTGCCGACGACGCAGCATTCGCTCGTGCAAAAGCGGGTTTTCGGCCGGGAGGCTGGCAGCGCTCATGCTTACCACTCAAGCCCCGGATACGCGCGCTGCAGAAACTGCATTTCGGCAAGCAGGTGACCATGATGTTCGGTATGCACACCGCTTCGACCGCCGGTCGACTGCCATTCGTCTTCGGGCACAGTCAGCGTCGCCTGCTGCAAAGTTGCCTGCATTTTTCGCAGCCATTCATCGCGCAGCTGTTCTCGGTCGACGACAATGCCATCAGCCAGCAAGGCCTCTTCCGCAGGCGTCATCGCGAATAATTCACCGGTGTAACCCCACAGTTCATTGAAACCCTTCTGGATGCGCTGGTGGCTCTCCTCGGTGCCATCGCCGAGGCGTCGCACCCAGTCCTGGCTGCGGCGCAGGTGATAACGACTCTCTTTAATGGACTTTGCTGCGATGGCAGCCAATCGTGCATCGGTTGAAGCCGTCATAAGTTCGAGGTATTCGATATTGAACGCATCGATGATGAACTGTCGCGCGATTGTGAAACCAAAGTCACCAATGGGCAGCTCAAGTATCAACAGGTTGCGAAATTCGCGCGTGTCGCGCAGGAAAGCGATGTCGTCCGGCGTGCGCTTGTTGCCTTCGAGTTCAACCGCGTAGTCGTAGAACATCTGCGCGCGGCCGATGAAATCCAGTGCTACGTTTGCAATCGCAAGATCTTCCTCAAGGAACGGCGCGTGGTAACACCACTCCGATAATCGCTGCCCGAATATCAAAGCATCGTCACCCTGGGCAATGGTGTAGTCGATCAAATGTTGTTGGGTGTCAGTCAAGTTTTGCTCCCAAAGCGATGCAGCGTCGCTGCATCACATATTTTTGACGGCTTCCGGCAACTCGTAGTGAGTGGCGTGGCGATAGGGCTTGTCTTCCATCGGATCGTAAAAACTCGCAGCGTCTTCTTCCTGCGAAGAAACAATATCTTTCGAATTTACGACCCAGAGGCTGACGCCTTCACTGCGTCGGGTGTAGCAATCGCGCGCATATTCGAGCGCCTGTTCGGCATCTTCCGCGTGCAGGCTGCCAACGTGCTTGTGATCGAGCCCGCGCTTGGAGCGCACGAACACTTCAAACAGCGGCAGGAATTTCTCTTTGCTCATTACGCCACCTCCTGTCTATCGCGCTTTTTCGCCTCATAAGCGCGTCGCGCTTCGCGTACCCAGCGACCTTCGTCATGCACGCGCTTGTGATGTTCGATGCGCTGGCGATTGCACATGCCGTTGCCGTTAATCACCTCGTAGAATTCATTCCAGTCGATTTCACCAAAATCGTAGTGGCCTCGGTCGTCATTCCATTGCAGGTCCGGGTCCGGCACTTTCAGCCCCAGGTACTCGGCCTGCGGAACGGTCTGGTCGACGAATGCCTGGCGTAACTCGTCGTTACTCTTGCGTTTGATTTTCCATTTCATTGATTGCGCGCTGTGCGCCGATTCGGCGTCGTGCGGTCCGAACATCATCAGCGACGGCCACCACCATCGATTCAGCGCATCCTGCGCCATTGCTTTTTGTTCCGGGCTGCCCTTGGCGAGCACCATCAGCGATTCGTAACCCTGGCGCTGATGAAAACTTTCTTCCTTGCAGATACGGATCATCGCCCGCGAGTACGGCCCGTACGAGGTGCGCTGCAGTGATATCTGGTTGACGATGGCCGCACCGTCGACGAGCCAGCCGATGGTGCCGACATCGGCCCAGGTCAGCGATGGATAGTTGAAAATTGAAGCGTATTTGGCTTTGCCTTCGTGCAGTGCGTCGATCAATTCTTCACGCGTGATGCCGAGTGTTTCGGTGGCGCTGTACAAGTACAGTCCATGACCGCCCTCATCCTGAACCTTGGCCAGCAAGACCATCTTTCGACGCAGGTTCGGTGCACGCGATATCCAGTTGCCTTCCGGCTGCATGCCGATGACTTCGGAATGCGCATGCTGCGACATCTGTCGTATCAGGTTCTTGCGGTATTTTTCGGGCATCCAGTCCTTGGGCTCGATCTTTTGCTCAGCCTGGATACGCGCATCGAAAGCCGCTTCCAGCTCCGCCGCGCTTTTGGTGAATTCGGTCATCGGTAACGCCCTGGTCGGCCCTGTGTGTGGTAGTGATACATTATTGTCGATATTGTGAGAAATGTGTATCGTTTTTGAAGGGGCGCATGCAGTCAACCGCGGAAACACAGGCCCGGCGGCCCTTTGGCGGCTAGGTGACGCTCGACCGGCGTTGTCGACTGGCTGCTTTCTGGCAATCTGCGGCGGCGTTACGGGTCGATCTGGCCTCGGGGGCAACAGATGCAGATTGGCTAACAGCCGCCATTTTCCTCCAGGTATCGCACGAGTAGCAGCATCGCATTTTTATCTGCGTGCGAATCCCGGTGCGCCACGATATAGGCAATGATTGCCGGCACGTCGAACAGTTTGTCGGGCCTGCCGCAATACACATCGCCCAAATAGTCGGTCTGCTCATCCAGGACCGCGATGAGATCCAGCGCACCACCGACGTAGGCATTCAAGACAGGGTGTTTGCCGCACTCCATTTCGCCCGCATCGCAGATTGCGCCGAATTGCTCGGTCGTCAGCGCGGTCGCCGTATCGTGAAGCCCAAAAAGACAGGTGAGAATGGCCACTCTGGCCAGGAAGCGTATTTTCATCGTGGTAGTGCTCCTTGCAGTTCTTACTGTTTTACATTAATTTATATATCTATAACAAGTATTTCAAGAGGTCTTTTTATGACGAATCGCCTATCGCTCGTGATCGCCTGGTCCTGCACGGCGCTATTGGTCCTTGTGCCCCTTTTTGCCCTGTACTTCCTCACCGACCTGGCATCCCTCGCCGACTTCGTCCGCCACAGCATGGGGCTGCCGATACGCTGGCAAACGGTTTCCGATGGCCAGTGGTATGCCTTCTGGGGATTGACCGCGATGTATCTATCGATCGGCCTGGCCGCCCTGTACTTCCTGCGCCGCGCGTTCGTAAACTTTGCCAGAGGGGAGTTCTTCAACATGCACAATAGCCGCGATCTCCGCCGCTTCTCGATTCTGTTGCTGGTACAGGCAATCGCGACGCCGGTGCACTTCATGGCGTCAAGCGTGTTGTTGTCATTGCATCATCCGGCCGGTCAGAAAGTGCTTTCTGTTTCGTTTAATAGCAATGAGTTTCGGGCCGTGGGCGTAGCGCTGGTTCTTTGGGTGATAAGCAATCTCCTGGTCGAAGGATGCAGACTGCAAACCGAAAATCAGCAGTTCGTATAGACTACGGCGATGCCAATCCAGGTGAATTTGGACGTGATGCTCGCGAAGCGTAAAATGAAGGGGAAAACGCTCGCGTCGGAGGTCGGTATTACAGAGCAGAATTTGTCCCTGCTTCGTACCGGCAAGGTAAAAGGCGTGCGGTTCTCAACACTCGAAAAGATTTGCCGAACCCTGAATTGCCAACCGGGGGACATTCTTGAATACCAGGCGGACGACTAGACTGGCTATCGTGAAACGCGGGCTTCTGGCCCTGCTACTTGGTGTACTGCTCGCGGTCGGCGGTTTTTATCTATACGTGCACATTGCCAGCGAGACGTACCTTAAAGACGTCGTCGTTAATGAAGGGTTTACCTACGTAGACACGGCCGACACCGCTATTGTCGAGGCAGGAAAGCATGTTGCACGTACGCGCGGTTGCTTCGGCTGCCACGGACAACAACTCGAAGGGGTCGACTTCTCCGATGAGTGGGTCTGGGTTGCTACCGCCGTAGCACCAAATCTTGCCCAATACGCCCGGGAACACGATGCCTCAACCATTGAAGCCGCTGTGCGGCAGGGCATAGGTCATGAAGGCAAAGCGCTTTGGTCGATGCCTTCCTACAATTACGCTTTGTTAAGTGACGAAGACATGACGGCACTTATCGCGTTTCTGCGGTCGGCGCCTGTCGTTGAAAAAGCACTCCCGGAACCTGACCTTGGCTGGGATGCGCGAATGCGTATTGTCCGCGGCGAAGCACAACACATGGCCGAATGGGCAGACCGCATGCCGCCGCTGCTGTTGGGCGAGGGCGACGACCCGCAACTCGTTCGCGGCGAGTACCTCGCCAAGACTACTTGCAATGAGTGTCATGGATTCGACTTACGCGGTCAGATCGATATCGACTTCGGTACGCCGGACCTTGCGATCGTGACGGCCTATTCTGACGCTGACTTTCGCCACCTCATGAAAACGGGTGTGGCCATTGGTGGGCGAAAAAATCTCGAGCTGATGAGCACGATTGCGAGGGACCGATTTGCAAACTTCAGCGACGACGAACTTGACGACTTGCTCGCCTACTTGCGAACGTTACCCGGTCAGCCGGTGGATCAGGATGCCTCGTGGCGTAAGTTGCGTTAAAGAAAACCGCTAACGCAGTCCGCCACCAAGCACCTTGTACAGCGTCACGAGATTGGTCATTTGCGATAATTGCGTTGTAATCAGTGCCTGCTGCGCACCATATAGCGCACGCTGCGCATCGAGCACGCTGAGGTAGCTGTCGATGCCGCGGCGGTAACGTGCCTCGGATAGCTGGTAGGTCACTTCGGTGGCTTCCGACAATGACCGTTGCGCGTCAAGCTGAGTGCCGATAGTACTACGCACCGCCAGAGCATCAGCGACTTCACGAAATGCTGTCTGAATAGTCTGCTCGTATTGCGCCACCATGATGTCACGTTCCACCTTGGTGACCCGCAGGTTTGCCCGGTTACTGCCCGCATTGAAGATCGGCAGCGTCAGCTGCGGCAAGAAGCTCCAGGTTCGCGATCCGGATTCGAACAGCCCGGAGAGGCTTTCGCTGCCCGTTCCGGTGCTCGCCGTGAGGGTAACGCTCGGGAAAAAAGCGGCACGCGCTGCGCCGATGTTGGCATTGGCGGCACGCAATTCGTGTTCCGCCTGCAGCACATCCGGGCGGCGTAACAATACTTCGCCGGGAATCCCAACCGCCAGTTCTGCAATTGCCGAGGCAAGTTGCTCCGGCTCCGCTGGCTGCAGGTCGGCCGGAACCGGCGTACCGAGCAATACGGCAAGGGCGTTGCGATCCTGCGCTACCTGGGCGGTGAACACAGCCACATCAACACGCGCCGCATCGACGCTGGTTTGCGCCTGACGAGCATCCAGCTCCGATGCCACGCCCACCTCGAAACTACGTTGTGTAAGTTCGTAGGACGTGCTCTGGCTCGCCAGGGTTTCCTGCGCAAGCCGCAAACGTTCGGCATCCGAACTCCAGGTCAGGTAGGCGGCAGCGACCTCGGCTATCAGGCTGATTTGGGTACTGTGAGCGGCCTGCGTAGTGGCCAGGAACTGTTCGAGTGACTGGTCCTTGAGACTGCGCAACCGCCCGAACAGGTCGAGTTCCCAGGCAGAGAAACCGAGGTCCACACCGTAGGTGTGACTGGTGAACGTGCCCGTGGATCCCGGCAATGCGGATACCGTACGCTGCGCATTGCTCGCCGCGCTGGCCTCGAAGGCGGGCAGCAGGTCGGCACGCTGGATACGATACTGCGCGCGCGCCTTTTCGATATTGAGTGCCGACACCCGCAGGTCGCGATTGTTCTCGAGCGCCAGCTCGATAAGCTGTTGCAGAGTGGCGTCATTGAAGTAGTCGCGCCAGTCGAGGTCGATCGCCGCAACCGCACCCGGCACTTCGGGAGTGTCTGAGATTTCTGCGGGCCAACTCTCCGGAACCGGTGCCGCCGGTCGCTCATAGTCCGGTGCCATGCTGGCACATCCGCCAAGCAGCAAAAGGGTCAGCGTGGTTACGGCAAGATTACTGATGGTACGCATGCGTTAGCCCTCTTGCGTGACAGGATGACCGGGCAGTGCCGCGGCATCCGCTCGTGTGCGGGAGAAAGGCTTCAACACCAGCACGAAGAACAGCGGCACAAAGAAAATGCCCAGCAGAGTCGCCGCCAGCATGCCACCGAGCACACCGGTGCCGATGGCGTTCTGACTGCCCGACCCGGCACCGCTGCTGATCGCCAGCGGCAATACGCCGAAGCCGAATGCCAGTGAGGTCATGATGATCGGTCGCAGTCGCATGCGCGCCGCTTCAACAGCCGCTTCTGCGAACCCGCGGCCCTGTTCGCTGAGGGTCTTGGCAAACTCGACAATCAGGATGGCGTTTTTCGACGCGAGGCCGATAGTGGTCAATAAGCCAACCTGGAAATAGATGTCGTTTGGAAAGCCGCGCAATGTGGTCGCGAGCACCGCACCGAAAATACCCAGCGGCACCACCAGCATCACCGAGAACGGGACCGACCAGCTTTCATACAGCGCCGCCAGCGCCAGGAACACCACCAGGATAGACAATGCATACAAAGCCGGAGCCTGACCGCTGGCCAGGCGTTCTTCAAGCGACAGCCCGGTCCAACTCAAACCGACCCCTTCCGGCAGTTGGGCAATCAGGTTTTCCATCGTCGCCATAGCCTCACCCGAACTTACGCCCGGGGCGGCCGCGCCGTTAATCTGCAGTGCCGGGAGGCCGTTGTAGCGCTCGAGACGCGGCGACCCGGAGCTCCATTCAGCATCGGCAAATGCCGGGAAAGACACCATGTCGCCGGCGCTGTTTTCTACCCACCAGTCGTTGAGATGCTCGGGCAGCATGCGGAACGGCGCATCGGCCTGCATGTAAACCTTCTTCACACGGCCCTCGTGCACGAAGTCGTCAACGTAGGCGCTTCCCCATGCACTGGAAAGGCCGGCGTTTATATCAGCAACCGACAGACCCAAGGCTCCCGCCCGGGTGTGATCGACATTCACCTGTAATTGCGGTGTGTCATTGAGGCCGTTCGGACGTACACCGACGAGTCGTGCATCCTGCGCGGCCATGCCGAGCAGCTGGTTGCGTGCCTGCATGAGCTTGTCGTGGCCAACGTTAGCCTGGTCCTGCAAATACAGGTCAAAGCCATTAGCCGTGCCCAGTTCCATGACCGCGGGCGGCGCGAACGAGAAGACCTGCGCATCCCGGATCTGGCTGAATGCCTGCATCGCCCGACCGGCCACAGCAGTAACACTGAGCTCGGGGCTTTGCCTGTCATCCCAGTCTTTCAGGCGAACGAACGCAATCGCCATGTTCTGTCCGCTACCGGCAAAACTGAACCCGGCCACCGCCATCATCTGCTCCACGGCGGGATCGTTCAGGAAGTGTCTCTCGACTTTCTCGATGACTGAAACCGTTTGCTCCTGCGTCGCACCCGCCGGCAGCACGATCTGGTTGATCAGGATGCCCTGGTCCTCGTCCGGGAGGAAAGCAGTGGGTGTACGCATGAACAGTACTGCCATGACGGCCACTAACAGGCCATACACGAACAGCGAGCGGCGTCGGCGCATGAGCATGCGCCCCACTATTGCAAGATAGCCGTCCCGAGCAGCGTCGAAACCACGATTGAATCTGGCAAAAAAGCGGTTGCCCGCGGCGTGCTTTTCGCCGTCGATCGGCTTCAGCATGGTTGCACACAACGCTGGCGTGAACACCAGCGCGACGACCACCGACAGCAGCATCGCGGAGACGATGGTAATTGAGAACTGACGATAGATGACGCCGGTCGAGCCACCGAAAAATGCCATGGGCACGAATACCGCCGACAACACCAGCGCGATACCGATCAAGGCACCAGTGATCTGGCCCATCGACTTGCGGGTCGCGTCGCGCGGCGTCGAGCCATCTTCTCGCATGACGCGTTCGACGTTTTCCACCACGACGATGGCGTCGTCCACCAACAGGCCGATGGCGAGCACCATGGCAAACATCGTCAGGGTGTTAATCGAATAGCCGAACGCAGCGAGCACGCCGAAAGTACCGAGAAGCACCACGGGCACGGCCAGTGTCGGGATCAGGGTAGCGCGAAGATTTTGCAGGAACAGGTACATCACCAGGAAAACAAGGACGACGGCCTCGATCAGGGTTTTGACGACCTCGCCAATTGAAATACGCACGAACGGCGTGGTGTCATAGGGGTAAATGACCTCCATGTCTGCCGGGAAGAACTGCGACATCTCATCGAGTTTTGCGCGTACCGCATCGGCTGTTTCGAGTGCATTAGCGCCGGTAGCGAGACGAACCGCCATAGCGGCAGCCGGGCGGCCATTGTGGCGTGCCAGCCTGCCATAGGTTTCGTTGCCCAGCGTTACCCGTGCGACGTCGCGCAAGTAGACGCGCGCACCGTCGGCACTGGTACGCAACAGGATATTTTCGAACTGCTCCGATGTATTGAGGCGGCTTTGTACCCGTATGGTCGCATTGAGCTGCTGTCCCGGAACCGCCGGCGTTGCACCGAGTTGCCCGGCCGACACCTGGGCATTTTGTGCCTGGATAGCGGCTGTCACGTCGCTCGGCACGAGGCCGTATTGGTGCAGCCCGGCCGGATCCAGCCAGATGCGCATGGCGTACTGCGAACTGAAGGAGGTTACTTCGCCGACACCTTGTAGCCGGCTGATCGGATCCTGGATACGGCTGGTCAGATAGTCGCCCAGCGCTCCGTCATCGTAAGTTCCGTTTGGGGATACCAGTCCAACCACCAGCATGAAGTTACGCACGGACTTCGCCACGCGCATGCCCTGCGCCTGCACTTCGCTCGGCAACTGGGGAACGGCCAGCTGCAATTTGTTTTGCACCTGAACCTGTGCAACGTCCGGGTCGGTGCTGTTGTCAAAGGTCAGGGTAACGGTACCGGTGCCGGTCGACTCACTGGTCGACGACATGTAGCGCAGGCCGTCGAGTCCGGACATCTGCTGTTCGATGACCTGCACAACCGTGTCCTGCACCGCCTGCGCCGAAGCGCCCGGGTAACTCGCCGTGATACTGATCTGCGGTGAAGCGATCGGCGGGTACTGTGCCACCGGCAGCGCAATG
>TARA_R110002096_G_scaffold22558_1_pt1 | contig 43724 bp, 36 predicted proteins | sample TARA_R110002096 | Tara Oceans TARA_R110002096 (sample SAMEA4397295) | marine metagenome | biome: Polar Biome; feature: [DCM] deep chlorophyll maximum layer (ENVO:01000326); material: water (ENVO:00002006), including particulate matter (ENVO:01000060) such as... | depth 35 m
TCCGTTTCGGAACGGTAATGAACAGTGCCAGGCACCGTACTGCACACATGACCGACGCACGCATTCGCGCCCTCACGCTGAGCTTCGAGGCACTCGCCGACCCGGAGCACGCCGTGTTCCACAAGGCGTATCACAAGAGCGCGATGACCTTCCTCGGCTTGCGCGTCCCCGACCTGCGCCGCCTGGTCAAGGAGCACATCCCGATGCGCCCCAAGCTCGGGCGCGCCGAAGCGTTCGACCTGGCCGCGCAGCTCTGGGACCTGGAGACGCACGAACACCGGCAAGCCGCGTTGATCCTGTTGGCCCGCGTGGCCAAAGATCTGCGCATGGCCGACCTGCCGACGATCAAACGCATGACGCGAGATGTGGATGGCTGGGCACTGCTGGACACGCTTGCGGTCCACGTCCTGGGCACCGGCGCCGTCCACCACGGCGACGCGATGCTCGACAAGGTGCGCCCCTGGTCCAAACACAGCTACCTGTGGACGCGCCGCACCAGTGTGCTGATCCATCTGGGCTGGACACGCGCCAAGCTGGAGCTGCGCCCGCAAGCCTGGTCGACCTTCGACGAATTGCTCGAGGAGAGGTCGTTCTTCATCCGCAAGGCGATCGGCTGGACGCTGCGCGAAGCGTGCAAGCTGGAGCCCGAGAAGGTCCGCGACTTCCTGATCGCACACGCGAATCGCGTGTCCGGCCTGACGCGTCGTGAGGGTTCCCGGAATCTTCCAGAACCGATGCGCCTGCAGGTGCTGGACCATTGCTGATCATGGCGCCTGGCACGGTTCCTCACCGAGGTGCCTTGCATCGCGGTGAGGAACCGTGCCAGGCACCTTGATCAGAGGCACCGTAATCAGACAGGGTGTCTCTCGAGCGATTCCGCCATCACCAATGTCGCCATCTCGCGCGCATCCACAGCCGCACGGGCATCGCCGGTCGCACGTTGACGTGCCAGCGCGCCGCGCACCAGCAAAGCGAGTTGACGCGAAACGCTCTCGGCGTTGCGCACGCCCGCTTGCAGGCACTGATCGCGGAACACCGATTCGACCCAAGCTTCGTGCTCGGCGACGACGCGGTGGATCGGGTGGTTCGGATCGACGTACTCGGCAGCGGCCACGTGGAAGGGGCAGCCGGAGTAGCCGGGCTCGGCGGTCACGCGGACCAGCTCGTCGAAGACCGACGCGATGCGCGCGCGGGCTCCGGTGCCGTTCAGGTGGGCGGTGCCGGGATAGGAGAAGTAGTTGCGCTCGAACTCTTCGTGGGCCTGCTTGAGGCACGCGACGACCAGGTCGTCCTTGGAACCGAAGTGGTTGTAGAGCGTCTGACGGGCGACGCCGGATTCGGCCAGCAACAAGCCCACACCGGTGGCGTGATAGCCATGGCGACGGAACAGGCCGAGGGCCGTATCGAGCAGTTTCTCGCGACGGGTGACGGTCATTCGAATTTCTGAGGGGGGTTCGCCATGGTCCGATCAGCAGCTAGCGCCCTGGAGAGGCGTCAGGGGACCGCCAGGGCGCCGTGGAGGGGCGTCCGTGGGGTCTTGGGCCTTCAGACGGACGGGGGCGGCCCAGGGTTCCGACCCGTCGCGTTCTGGTGCATGAGACCCGCTCTCAACGGTGGTTCCCCGGGGCCTGCCGCGAAGATCCTCTCAACATCCGCAGGACGGCGACGGCGGAGGAGATCCAGGATTCGATTCCAGGACCCTAGGACCACCGCGAAGGTCGCCCGTAGACTCCGCCTCGATGCCGCCGCTCCGCCCCATCGTCTTCGTCGACACCGAGACCGCCACGCTGCAGGGCGCTCCCCATCTCCTGGAACTGGGCGCGATCCGCGTCGAGGACGGCGAGGTCGTGGACGAGTTCGAGGAACTGGTGCTACCGCGGGTCGAGATCGATCCCGAAGCCACGGACATCCACGGCATCGACGACTCGATGCTGCGCACGGCCAGTCCGGCGCCCGAGGTCCTGGCGCGCTACACCGCATGGGTCGGCGATGACTGGATGGGCGCGCACAACGCCGCGTTCGACGCGCGGGTCCTGGGTTTCGAGTACGCGCGCGCCGGAATGGAGCCGCCTCCGGGGCCCTTCCTCGACACGCTGGCCCTGTCCAAGACGCACCTGGGCGGCGCTCCGGACCACAAGTTGGAGACGCTGTGCCAGTACCTCGATCTGGAAGCCGGCGACCATCACCGGGCGCTCGCGGACGCCGTTTGGTGCTGGCAGGTCTTCGAGGCGTGCGTCGAGCAGGCCGGAGGCGCCGAGGAGGTCGCCCTGACCCAATGGCTCGGTCGCTCCCCCATGACCATCGCCAGCCGGACGCCGGGACCCCCGCGTCTGAACGCACGGCTGCGTGGACTGGAACGGGCCACCCGCGACGAGGTCGAGGTGACCCTCCTGTACGGCGAGGGCATGGCCAAGCCGACCCCGCTCCCGGTCCATCCCCGCTTCCTCTTCGAGCGCGGCGGCAAGGGCTATCTCGAGGGGGAATGCGGCCGTACGGGGCTGTTGAAGACGTACCTGCTGAACAAGGTTCGCGGGGTTCGCTGAGCCGAGCGCGGCGTCGCTCTGGAGGCGAAAGTCGGGACAACCTCGGCTCAGGCCGTGAGAACTCGGATTCGGACGGGACATACCGCGCCTGGGCGAGGCTACAATCCGCCGATTCGGGCCACCGAATCCAACTCCCCATGAGCTCCCGCAGTATCCGCAACATCGCGATCGTCGCGCACGTCGACCACGGCAAGACGACGCTCGTCGATTCCCTGTTCCAGACCGCCGGCACCTTCCGCAAGGGTGCCGCCGTCACCGAACGTGCCCTCGACAGCAACGACCAGGAACGTGAGCGAGGCATCACGATCCTGGCCAAGAACACCGCGATCGAATATCGCGATGCGCGCATCAACATCGTGGACACGCCCGGTCACGCCGACTTCGGCGGCCAGGTGGAGCGCACGCTGACGATGGCCGACGCCGTGCTCTTGCTGGTCGACGCGTTCGAGGGCCCGATGCCCCAGACGCGCTTCGTGCTGAAGAAGGCGTTCGAGCACGGACTGCGCGCGCTCGTCATGGTCAACAAGGTCGACCGTCCCGACGCGCGCCCCGAAGGCGTGCTCGACGAAGTCTTCGACCTGTTCGTCGAACTGGGCGCCAGCGACGAGCAACTCGAGTTCCCGGTCATCTACGGTTCGGGTCGTGATGGTTGGGCGGTGATGGACCTCGAGGACGAGCACAAGGACCTGATCCCGTTGCTCGACCTGATCCTCGACGGCGTCCCCGCGCCCAAGCAGGACGTGCTCGCGCCGATGCAGTTCCAGGCGACGACGCTGGACCATGACGACTTCCTGGGTCGCATCGCGGTCGGACGCGTGCATCGCGGCATCTTGATGGCCGGCGCGCGCTACGTCGTGTGTCACCCGGATCGCTCCAAGCCCGCGCCGATCACGATCAAGAACCTCTTCCGCTACGAGGGCCTGAACCGCGTGCCCGTCGAGATGGTCGAGGCCGGCGACATCGCCGTCGTCACGGGTGTCGAGGAGATCGGCATCGGCGACACGCTCTGCCCCGCCGATCATCCGGACCCGCTCGAGGCGATCGACATCGACGAGCCGACCATCTCGATGGTCTTCCAGGTCAGCAACTCGCCGTTCGCCGGCAAGGAAGGCAAGTTCGTCACCAGCCGCCAGATCCTGGCTCGCCTCGAGCGCGCGATGACGCGCGACGTGGCGCTCCAGGTCCAGCCGACGCCCGCCGCCGATGCCTACGAGGTTCGCGGTCGAGGCGTCATGCACATCTCGGTCCTGATCGAGAACATGCGTCGCGAGGGCTACGAGTTCTCGGTCGGCAAGCCGCGCGTCCTGATCAAGGAGATCGACGGCAAGCGTCACGAGCCCGTCGAGCTCGCCACCGTCGAGGTGCCCAAGGATCACTCGGGCAAGGTCATCGACTACCTCGGGCGTCGCCGCGGCGAGCTGCTCGACATGAACACGACCAACAACCTGACCAAGATCGAGTTCCGCGTTCCGGCGCGTGGGCTGATCGGCGCGCGCACGTCGCTGCTGACCTTGAGTCAGGGCGAGGCTGTGCTCAGTCACGTGTTCGATTCCTGGGAGCCGGACGGTGGTCCGATCCCGCGCCGCAACAACGGTGTGCTGATCGCCGACCGCATGGGCGACGTGTTCCCCTACGCGCTCGACGGCCTGCAGGATCGCGGCACGTTCTTCATCGACCCCGGCATGTCCGTCTACGAGGGCATGATCGTCGGCGAGAACAACAAGGACGCGGACCTCGAGCTCAACGTCTGCCGTCAGAAGAAGCTGACGAACATGCGCGCCTCGGGCCGGGACGACAACGCCAAGATCGCGCCGGCCAAGATCATGTCGCTCGAGGAATGCCTCGAGTACATCGAGGACGACGAGCTGGTCGAAATCACGCCCACGAAGCTGCGCCTGCGCAAGCTCCATCTGTCCGAGAACGACCGCAAGAAGAACAAGCGCGCCTCGGCGGTCACGACCTGATCGAGTCCGGTTCCATGCAAGCGGCCGACGCCCGGGACTTCCCGAGCGTCGGCCGCTTTGCGTTGCGCTGCGTCCCAGGGTCGACCCGCGTTTCAGGGTCGACGTAGCACGATCTCGATGCGCGGGCCGGTCTCGCCGCCGCCGATCACCGTCGTCCACGAGCCGTCGCCCGCCGCACGCACCACGCGTCGCTCGCGCACCAAGGTGTGCAGGCTCTCGACGCTGTCGAGCGCCGGGAAGAACTGCGAGTCCAGATCGGTCTCGATCATCTCGGTGACCAGGTTCGCGCCACCGCGCACTTCGAGCGCCAGACTGCCGTCGGAGCGCAGCGACGGCTGCAACCAGATCGCGAGGCCGTCGAAGATCGGCCGCACGTGCGGATCCGAGATCGCGGCGAACTGGGCCACCTCGACGTCGTAGTCGTAGATCCCAAGGGACTCGACGCCGACGCCCAGGGTCAAGCTGCCGCCGTTGGTGACGAGCGACCGCGAGCGGACCTTGGTCACGTCGCCGTGGGTCACGGTGATCTCGACGTCGAACTGGTCGGAGGGATGCACGAGACCGTCGAAGGCCTCGACCAGCCGGCGCTGTTCCGCGGCGGCGTCCGGGCGATCCTCGCCGTTCATGTTGCCGGCATGGATCGCGATGTAGTTCTCGAGACCGGTGATGCTGCTGTACTCGACACCATCCAGGAGCATGTCCTGGGTCAGGCTGTTGCTGCCCGAGACCGGATCGGCACCCAGCAGGTCACGCTCGCGCGAGAATGGCATCGTCTCCGGCATGATCGCCATCGACACCAACATCCCACGCGACGAGATGCGCGGCGGCGCGGTGGCCCCGATGTCGAGCAGCGCCAGGTCGCCCAGGTTGCCGCCCAACGGGAACGACATGCGCGTGGGCATCGCGTCTCCGACGGCGCGGATGACGAAGACCTCGTTGGCGTGCCCTTCGACGCCGGTCGCCAGAACCATGCCCTTGCCGTGCGGCAGGACCGCGGTCGTCGCCATCGAGCGTGCGACGAGATCGTAGTTCTGCACCACGCCCGCGTTCGTGGTCATCGCCGGCCGACCGCCCTCGACGGCGATGCGCCCCGAGATCTCCAGACGCCGGTTCTCGATGCGGGTCACCTCGCCGCGCTTCAACGTGAAGGCCAGGTTGATGCCCTTCGCCGCGGGGCTCGCCTGCAGGATCATGCGCGTGCCCGAGGACAAGGTCGCGATGATCGGGTCCGCGACCGTCGCTCCCTGGGCGATCTCGACGTCGTAGTCGATGCACAGCTCGCGCGTGCGACTGAGGTCGAGCGCGGCCATGCGTTCGCCCTGGATCGGAACGCGCCAGGTCGTGCCGGCGACGGCCGCGTCGGCGAACAAGCGGTCGAGCGAGGCCGCGTCGACGATCACGCTTCCGGGCCAGGCCTCGCCCAGGTCGACGGCAGCGACCTCGAGCTCATAGCGCGCCCCGACCGTCTGCTCCAGGAACCGGATCAGCTCGGCCACGCGGCGTTGCAGGGTCTCGGGACCGCGGATGTACAGGCGCCCGAACTCGTCCAGGTCGATGCGCCGACCGTCGTACTCGAGCTCCTCACCGAGGACCTCGTGCATCAGGTTGACCAGGTCCTCGACGTTCGCTCTTTGTTCCTCGTCCTCGTACAACTCGTTGTCGTTGTCGAAGTTGATGAACGGCACGAGGTTCGTCTGCCACGTCTCGTACTGCGTGAAACCGCCGGACGGGAGGTGCGAGATGTCGTACGTGCGAAGGACAAGCTCGTCGGTCCCTTCCCCATCCACGAAGGTGGCGTGAAGCGGAGCGAGCAACATCAGGGTTTGAATCAGCATCATGGTTGGGTTCGGGGGTCGCGTTGATCCCGCGCGTGCAGCACGGGTTCCAGATCACGTTCGAGAAGCCACAAGGTCTCCCGCGCGCCGCGGCGGGCGTCGGACTCGAGGCGTTGGACGATGCGATCGACTCTGGTGTCGCCTGTGCGGTGGCCGGTGGGCTCCGTCAAAGGTGAAGCCGGGTCGAGCAGATCGCGCACAGCAGCTTCGCCACCGTGTGTATGGACGATCAGGACGCAGATGGCCGCGAGGCTCGCGCGTTCGGGATCGATGCGCTCGTAGAGCACCTGGACGTCGCCCGTCAGGTCCAGCGGCGCGCCGGGTCGCACGAGTTGCAACATGGCGTCGCGGGCGACGGTCTCGGGCAGACCGGGCCACGAGCACAGTTGCAACAACGCACGATGCGCGCCGGGCGTGTCGGTCAGGACCAGGAGTTGCGCCAACGATTCGCAGTGATCGCGGTCGCGTCCCCAGGACCGTGCAACCTGCTCGAGCCGACCGTCATCGACCGCGACGGCCGTCGTCCAGGCCTGCAGGAACAGTGCGGGATCGACCGAACGCGCATCCTCGACGCGCAGCAGGGCCTCGAGCGCTTCGGGACCGGGCACGCGCGCGAGAGCCATCAACGCCTCGCTGCGATGGCGTCCCGCCTGGGCCCGCACGCGCAGCCATTCGACGGCGTCCGGGAAGGCCAGGTGAGAGGCCGCGTCGATCCGGAACAGTTCGGGCAAGCGACTGTTGCGATCGCGAACCTGGCCGGTCAGCCGGGCGCGCCCCAACGTACTGTCCGCGAGGGCGGCGATCAGCGCGCTGGGGTCGAAGCGGCGATCGCGCGCCATGTCGAGCATCCACGCGACGTCGGCGGGATCCTCGGCGTCGAGCCAATCGAGCATGCGCGTCGTACCGACGAAGCCCGTGTTCTTGCGCGGCGCCAGCGAGATGGCGCGCGTCACGAACGCGCGACGACGCTCGGGGCTGTGGCTCGCGACGCGTTGCGCCACCAGGTCCTGATGGTCCGGATGCCAGAAGGCCCGCGCCAGCATGGGCAGTCCGATGTCACCGAGTTCGTCGAGAGCCAGGAGGGCCACCTCGCGCACGCTCGCGTCCTGGAGCAAGCGCTCCAACGACTTGGCGCCGATTCGCCCACCCCGGCGCCCGATCACGCGGGCGGCGGCGCGCACGACGGCGGGGTCGTCGTCGGTCAGGAAGCTGCGGGCCAATTCGGCCAGCGGCCAGTCCTGGCCCACTTCGGCCGCGCGAACTTCGAGGGCTTCGATCCAGGCGGCGTCGCCGAGAGGATCCGCGTCTGTGCTGCACTCGATCAGCGCGGCGTACACGGCATCGCGAACGCTGGCGTGGCGTGAGGCATCGAAGTCGGTCGGGGGCAGGTGCTCCCAGGTTGGCGGCGTCGTCGTCGTAGCCGCGTCGCTCGCGTCGGCGAGTTGCGGAGTGTTGTCGACGAGGTTCGTGGGTCCTGCGTCGCTTTCATCGACGTCAGGCCCATCGACGGCCGGCTCCGAGCGGTCGGAATCCCCGTCCGCAATCGTGGAGTTCGACGTGCCCGGGCTCCACCACTTCGTCCCCATCACGATGAGCAGAACGGCGGCCGCGGCGATGGCGACTGCTGCGATGGGAACTGCGGCAGCCCAACGCCTGCGGTGCGTCGCCAGGTCGTGCACGGGAGCATTGTCCGCATCGATCGCGGAGCCGATGCGCGCCAGGACGTCGTCCAGGTTCACGCGTTCGACGGGCGGTTCGGGAAGGGTGCCCAACGCTTCGGTCAACGCATCCACGCGCTCGAGTTCGACCGCGCAACGCTCGCACGTCGTTGCGTGTTGTTCGAGCGCCATGCGTTCGGCGACGGGCAGTCCGCCGGCGAAAGCACGCTCGAGGCGTGCGCGTCCATGCTTGCAAGCCGTCATCGGATGGTCCTCAGGTTTCGCCAGGCGCTCATCGAATCGCTCCCCCATCACGGGAATCCGATTCGGACTCCAAGAACGGAGCGAGGTGACGCCAAAGGAGGCGGCGCGCCTTGACGACCAAGGCGCGCACGGTGTTCGGACGGAGTTCGAGGGCTTCCGCGACCTCGTCGTACTCGCGGCCTTCCAGGACGCGCAGCACGAGCGCGGCACGCAACCGCGGCGGGAGGTGATCGACGGCGCGGGAGACGGCTGCCTCGAACTCGCGCTGGGAGACGTGGGTCGCGGGCTGACCGCCCAGCATGGCGGGCATCTCGGTGAGGCCTTCCAACTGCACGACGGCGGTGCCGCGACCTCGAGCGCGGAAGTGATCCATGGCCAGGCGCACCGCGATGCGCGTCAGCCAGGGTCGCAGCGGGGCCTCGTCACGGAACCCGTCGAGTCCACGCCACGCCCGGACGAAGGTCTCCTGGGCCAGGTCCTCGGCGTCCTCGTGGTTGCCGACCATGCGGAAGAGCACGCCGTAGACGCCGCCGAAGTGGGCGCGGACCAGCCGATCGAACGCAGCGCGATCCCCGTCCCGGGCCTCGCGGACGAGGGTGGCTTCCTGGAGCGCGTCTCCCATCGTGTGGCTGAGGGCTCGGTGGGCTGGGGTTTGGGATCGTTGGAAGGCCATCGTGGGCACCGCAGGAGGGCGGTCGGGGTCGCCCATCCTCGCATGAGCGCCGCTGGAGCACTCGCTACAGGGGTAAGGACGGTCCCCATCCGGGGTTGTGCATGGGATTTCGAGATCTCTGGCCGTGCGGTGCCGGCGGAATCCGACCGCGACCGGCCTCCCGCAGCGATTTCCTGCCAGAAATCGGATGTGGAACGACGTTCCCGGTCGTGCCTCGAAGTGGACGTTTCGTCCCGGGACGGAGCGCGAAACGGAAGCCGTTTCCGGGATGGGTGTCGATCCAAATGGACGTTCGAGAACGGCGCGAAACGCGCATTTGGAGTCGCCCGACCTGCGCGAAATCCGGGGGTACCTTTCCTCTACGCGCCCACCGAAGGGAGGTCCCGCACGACCTCCACGCGCTTCATCACACCACCAACCGCACACCATGATTCGACCCAAACAACTCGTCACCTCCATGTTCGTCGCCTTCACGGCGGGCGTCCTCTGTTCCGCGGCCTTCGCGGACGGCACCGAGACCCTTGGACCGTCCTCGCTCGAGATCGCCTCGGGCACGTCGACCATCCAGGTCGGCATCGGCGCCAAGATCACGCCCTACTCGGTCATCGAGTTCACCGTCCCGGCCGGCGCCACGGTCAAGCAGGCCATTCTCTATTGGGAGGGCTCGACCGACGACGCCGGTGAGATCGGCGACGTCGAGGTGATCACGATGGACAACGGGGACGGCAACGGATACCTGCCGGTCCCGAGCGATCGGATCGGCGGCGAGACGAACTTCGTCTATGGCCGTTTCATCAGCACCTATCGCGCGGACATCAGCAACCGGGTCGTCGATGGTTACAACCGCCTGGTCGTCCATGACCTGCCCCTCACGGACAACCGCGACGGCGCCGGCGTCATCGTCATCATCGACGACGGTTCCGAGGCCAAGGACATCCAGATCCAGGACGGCAACGACGGCGCCTACTTCGATTGGCCCGCGCCGCTCAACACGATGGCCCCGGTCACGTTCACCTTCGCGCCTTCCGACGTCGATCGTGAGGGCGACCTGAAACTGCAGGTCGGCGGAGTCACCGATGCGGACGGCCTCGGCCGCACCTCGACGATCGACGTCGAGGTCTACGAAGGCAACACGCTCGTCAGCGCGTTCCTGCTGGCCGACAAGTTGGCGAGTTCGGAAGGCCCCGAGTGGGACGTCTACTCGATCCTCGCGGACCCGAGCGCCTCGCTGCTCATCCCGGCCGGCGCCGACTCGTTGACCTTCCACCTGGACAGCCGCGACGCCGCCAACGGCAACCCGTTCGAAGGTCGCACGCCGGCCTCGATGGTCATGGTCGCCTCCACGCTCGAGCTCCCCGCCGCCCAAGGACCCGAGGACGAGAGCGAACCCTGCAAGGTCCTCGGCTGCGCCACCGGCATCGACGACTGCAGCATCTTCTCTGCCTCGGGCTACGCCGCTTCGGCCAACGCCCACAACGCCAACGTCACCGGCGCCTGGAGCCACCGCCAGTTCTGGGGCTACGAGGGCCGCATCCGCTTCGAGGCCGGCACCTGCTGGTCCGCTCCCGGCACCGGCCTCCTCTCGGTCGAGTGCTCCGATCCCGGCGGCTGCGACGCCTGGGGCAAAGCGCCCGCCAAGCAGACCGACGTCACCGGCATCGGCTCCTTCCGCCAGCTCCGCTGGACCACGCCGACCATCGCCGCCGCGGTCACCAAGAACCAGTCGCTGCACTTCTTCGAGGTCCACGTCGAGGACCTCTCCTCCCCGACCTGGTGCTGGAACGGCAACAGTGACGACGGTTGCGCCGACGGCGGTTCCGCCGGTCAAGAGGCGACCTGTGGCTGCCCGGACTTCTACTCGATCAAGATCCACGCCACCGAGGATCCGACTTCGGCCGTGATCTACGAGAAGGCCAACTACATCAGCTGGGGCAACTTCCGGATCCGGTCGCTGCCGGCGGCGAACTGATCCGATCGATCTCCTTCACGTGGGATCTCCAGCGGGGGGAGGGGCGTTTGCTCCTCCCCCCGCTGGTCTTGTTCTATGGGTCGCCGCAGCGAGTTCCCGGGTTGCGTGATGTTCAGGGCTGGGTGGTGTGGGTAGGCTGTGCGTGGTTGCGGCTGTAGCTCAGTTGGTAGAGCGTCAGCTTCCCAAGCTGAATGTCGTGGGTTCGAGTCCCATCAGCCGCTCCACTCAACACTGGGAGGACTTGTACTCGGGTGGTCTCCGAGAGAAACGGGATCTTCGCCAGGGACCGCGGCCACCTGGAGTCCGTCAGAGCCCCTCGGAATGCCACCACTCCGCGGTCCTGAGCTCAGGCGGCAAGTTGGGGTCAATGGGCTCCATCCCGAGCGCCTCGACTCGGTCGTGCCACTCGTCACGCAAGGACGAGGGAAGCTCCTGCCCGCACCACGGACAGTGCCGCAGGACGATGACGGAGGTCCCTCCATCGAGGACTCGAAGTCCCAATTCCCGAAGCTTCGGGTTGTATGTGAGGAGCGTCTCTCCGTCCGCAAGGACGCCGTCGAGCATGGAGCAACAGTTCATTCGTCGGCACCGCAGTGCGTCGCGGGATACCATCCCTGATCGTACCGAAGCATCCGGACATCGCCGAGTCACGTCCGATGCCTGCACGATTTTGGTCTTCTTGCGGTGAGCGACGTCGCCACTCGACGTGCCTCCGGGAAGCTTAATGACTACCGGATCTACCGAGTCGACTTGCTACACGCCGCTGCAACTTGCACCGACTTGCACACCCCACCGATTGACGTAAGCTCCTGACACAACCCCGCTTGGCCCCGCTTGCGCCACGTCCTTCCCAAGCTGAATGTCGTGGGTTCGAGTCCCATCAGCCGCTCCATTCCCACTCGCTGTCGCGCGGAGTTGGAACATTGGCGTGGGAAGCCAACCGGTCGGGCCTGACCCTGGCCCGGGAGTGCTTGATTCAGGCATGTAGGGATTGCGTCCGCGGCGAGTCGGGCTCAAGCGTCTATGGACAACGCAGCGCTGATCCAGCGTCAGCCGTGGACTCTCTTCGTCACGCTCACGACGAAAGAAGCCATCGGGCACAGAGCGTGGCTCAAGCGGTATCGCCTGCTCACCTACATCGTGCAGCACGACCCTGCCGGACTGGACCTCGGCCTCAGGCCGCTCTGGAAGGACTCAGAACGCCTGCGCCAGGTCGTGGCCTACGAGCCGCAGAAGCGGGGCGCGATCCACGCACACGCGCTCTGGGCGGCTCCTGATCTTCCGAGGGTCCGGCGTCGATGGATCGCGAACCAATGGAACCGGCTCTGCACTCCGCGCACCGCACTCGTCGAGGAAGTCGCGCACGGTCAGAGTTGGCTCGTCACGCCCGACTCAGACAAGCGCGGAGTCCGCATCTACGAGATCCAGGGCATGGCCAAGGTCGTGCCTGTCAGCTCTCAGGATGCCGTGGCCATGTACTGCGCCAAGTACGTGTCCAAGGGCGGCATTGTCAAAGCCGAAGGGCTGTAGCAGCCCTACGACCGTGGTGTGGTACGGAGCCCCCCCTCGCGTTTGCGGGGAGTATGGGGGGGGCTGACTTGACCCTAGAGGGTCCCACCGCCCATCAGTTCACTTCGTCACTCTCAGTCCTCGCTGCAACACGGGGCTCGACCAAGGAAGAGATACACCTGGCGTGCTTGTGCTCGAGTAACTGTGAGGAGCACAAAAGCCCCAGCTACGGACGAGTACCTGGCGAACGAGCGCGCTTATCGCATCCCGCGTAGAATCGCGAGCCGCACTCGAGCCCATCCCGCCAGACTCCGCACTTCAGGCTCCCGGGCCGCACCCAACGCTCCATATGACCAAGTCAAGCACGCTGTCCACACTCGCGAGATTCCAGATTCAGTCCCTGCTTTTCGCATCAGCCGTTTCTCTCCTCATGACCTGTGGCCTGGGTCACGCTCAGACCACGCTTCCCGACGGACTCGCTATCGAGAATTGGGATCAAGTCCGAGCCAGTATCGAATCCCATCAACACCGCGTACGCCCCTCGGAGCATGGACACAGCGCTGCGAATCACGGACAGGGCTGGGACACGCAGTTCGATAGTCGGGGATTCGTGGTGCAACCTCGGACAACCAACTGGAGCTGGGGGCTTCAACTCGAGAGCTACGGGTACTCCGATGCTCTCCGCACGATCCGGGGCTGTGCAACGGTGTCCACGGAAGATGGACGGATCACCTACGCATGGGACGACCTCCTCGACGAGTGGGTGGTCAACGACCGTCGAGGGTTAGAGCACGGCTTCACCTTGAGAACGCGTCCAGCTGGTTTCGACGGAGGCCCGCTGCAGTTCCGATTGTCGGTGCGTGGCGGGCTCGTACCTAGCATCGAGGCCGAGGGTCGTGACGTGGCGTTCGTCAGCGCATCCGGAGGGACCGTCCTGGGCTATCGCGGCCTGACCGTTCTCGATGCCGACCTGCAAGGAATCCCAGCGCGGTTCGAGCTCGTGGACGATGGGCTCTTGCTCACGATCGATGATTGGGATGCACAGTACCCTCTAGTCATCGATCCCGTAGCGCAACAGGACTACTTCAAGGCCACACCTTCAGGTACGGGCGACAACTTTGGCGGAAGCGTCGCACTCTCTGGCGACACTCTGGTCGTTGGAGCCTGGAGAGAAGACAGCGACGCCACGGGGGTCGATGGAGACGCGAACAACGACAACGCTTTCGGTTCCGGCGCCGCATATGTGTTCGTTCGCGAGGCGGGCGTGTGGACCCAACAGGCGTACCTGAAAGCATCCAACACCGACCAAGAAGACGGCTTCGGGTCAACCGTCGCGATCGCAGAGGACATCATCGTTGTCGGGGCTCCCGGTGAAAGCAGCAACGCGCAAGGCGTCGATGGCGATCAACGCGACAACAGCATCGATTCGGCTGGTGCTGCCTACGTATTCAAGCGGGTATCGGGCACTTGGATCCAAGTGGCCTATCTCAAGACGCTCGATCCTGGGATCTTCCATTACTTCGGCACAAGTGTCGCGGTCTCCGGAGAGAGTGTCGTCGTAGGCACAGCCAGGGAAGGACCGGCCGAGACCGGCGCGGCCTACGTCTACGTTCAAGAAGCCGGCACCTGGACCCTGCAAGCAAGACTCACGGCTTCTAATGCAGGCATCCTCGACCACTTCGGGGTCTCGGTCGGTATCTCCGGCGATACGATCGTGATCGGCGCGGTCCAGGAGGACGGCGGATCCACGGGTGTCGACGGCAATCAGTTGAGCAACAACGCGCCCGACTCCGGCGCGGCCTATGTCTTCACTCGAACCGGTGGAACCTGGACGCAGGAGGCCTACCTCAAGTCGTCGAATTCCGAGGACGAAGATCGGTTCGGTCAATCCGTGGCGATCTTTGAGGACCAAGTCGTCGTCGGAGCGTACTTCGAAGACGGCAACGCGAGCGGAGTCAATGGAGATCAGGGCGATAACAGCCTCTCCGCGTCCGGTGCGGCTTACGTGTTCGTTCGCGAGTCCGGATCGTGGACACAGAGGGCATACCTGAAGTCCTCCAATCCGATCAATGCCGACAGCTTCGGCATCTCGGTCGCGACCTCGGGCAACAAGGTCGTCATTGGAGCACCCAACGAGGATGGAACCTCAACGGGCATCAATGGTCCACCGAATACAGGCGGCGGCTTCAATTCCGGTGCGGCCTACGTCTTTGAACTCGACGACGAGACCTGGAGTCAACGGGCCTATCTCAAAGCCACCAACACGGGGGCGATCGACTTGTTCGGTCGGACCGTCACCGTCTCCGGAGACACGGTCGTCGTCGGAGCCGCACGGGAGGACAGCAGCGCAATTGGAGTCAATGGCGACCAGAGCGACAACAGCAGCACCGCCGCGGGAGCCGCTTACTCCTACGTCCTCCGCAGCGCCCCAATCTCGACCTTCAGCTGCTCGCCGACCACCGCGCATGTCGATGGTGATTTCGTGAGCCTTAGCACGACCGTGTACGATTCGGAAGCGGACTGCGGAATCCACATCGACGCGTCTGCGGGACCGACCAGCTTCACTTCGTTCGGCTTCTTCCTCATGTCGTCCGGGGGCAGCTCCTCGACGGCTGTGGGCCAGGGCGTTCTCTGTCTGGACCCAATCATTGGTCGTTACGGTCCGAACGTCGCAGCGAACGTGGGAGCTTCGGGGCTCAATTCCGTGGGCTACTTCGACGTCGCTGGTGAATTCTTGAATGCGGCCGGATCCTCCGAGTCCGGGTTCGGATTCGATGTTCCGTCGATCCTCCCCTCCTCGCCCGGGATCTCGACGATCCAATCGGGTGACACTCTGTTCTTCCAGCTGTGGTATCGGGATCGTCTCGACGGCGCCACGACGTCCAATTTGTCCGACATGGTCGAGATTGCGTTCCCTTAATCGGCGCCCGTTAGGAATCCTTAGAGGAGGCCTCGACCACACCCAACACCATGGCACGCAACTCGCTCTTGATCCGCCTCCACTTGGCACTCGCATTCTTGGCGGTCTCAACCGACCAAGCGATCTCCGCCAGCCAGTCCTCGCCGCCCTCAGCGCCTGTCCAGCAGGCCTACCTCAAGGCGTCCAACACCAATACGTTCGACGCTTTCGGCGAAGCGGTCGCGATCTCCGGCGACACCATGGTGGTTGGTGCACGAAGGGAGGGTAGTGGATCGGCTGGAGTCGATGGGGACCAGCTGGACAACAGCGCTGGCTGGTCCGGCGCCGCGTATGTGTTCGTGCGCACGGATTCGACCTGGACCCAACAAGCGTACCTAAAGGCTTCCAACCCGGAGTTCCTGGATCGGTTCGGATACTCGGTCGCCATCGATGGCGACACCATTGTCGTCGGAGCGAATCGGGAGAGCAGTAGCGCCGTGGGTGTGAACGGTGATCAATTGGACAACAGCGCACCGGACGCCGGTGCGGCCTATGTGTTCGTTCGCAATGGCACGACTTGGACGCAGCAAGCCTATCTGAAGGCGTTCAACACCGATCCCGGCGACGAATTCGGGATCGCGGTCGCGATCTCAGGTGACACGATTGCCGTGGGGGCCCCTCGGGAGAGCAGCAGTGCTTCTGGAATCGGAGGAGATCCGTCGAGCAACTCCAGTACGCAAGCAGGCGCCGTGTATACGTTCGTCCGGAATGGGGCGGACTGGGCGCAGGACGAGTACATCAAGGCATCTCACTCCGACAGTTTCGATTCATTCGGCTGGGCATTGGGTCTCGACGGGGACACCCTGATCGCAACAGCGCCGGGCGAAGACAGTGACGCGATCGGCGTCAACGGGAACGACGCTGGGTTCAGTCACCCGAACTCCGGCTCCGCGTACGTCTTCCTCCGCGAAGCATCGGGTTGGATCCAACAGGCCTACCTGAAACCATCCAATACGCAAATTGAGGACTACTTCGGAACAGCCGTTGGGCTCGACGGGAACACCGCAGTCGTGGGGACGTTCCGAGAAGACGGCAATACGGTGGGCCCCAATGGGGATGATTCGAACAATGACGCGGTGAATTCCGGTGCGGCCTACGTCTTCGCCCGCATGGGAGAGGACTGGTCTCAGCAGGCTTATCTCAAAGCATCGAATACGGAGACCCACGACCAATTCGGGTACTCCGTTGCCGTCGCCAACGACACGATCGTGGTTGGCGCTCGCTACGAAGACAGCAACTCGACCACGATCAACGGCGACGACACCAACAACCTATCCTTCGAGACGGGAGCCGCGTACGTGTTCGGCCGATGTGGAACGGGTTGGATTCAGCAGGCCTACCTCAAGCCCTCCACAACGGCAGGCGGAAACGAGTTTGGATCATCCGTAGCCATCGGCCAGGACCTGTCCGTGGTCGTTGGCGTTCCCAATGAGAACAACAGCGCAACCGGAGTAGACAGCAACCCCACTGAGGGTTTCGCACAAGATTCCGGCGCGGCCTATGTCTATTCGATCCCCTCGCTAGACTCGCTGATTCAGGCCGGATGCCCTCAGAGCACTCCGCACATGGACGGCGGCTTTGCCGTTCTGAATGGTGAGTTCATACCTTCTGGCTCGGGATGCTGGCTTCACCTGGACGCGACGGGAGGACCTACGAGTGCGGATGCATTCGGCATCTTCCTGGTCTCTTTCGGCGGACAAGGATCTACGACGGTTGGTCGTGGTGTTCTTTGCTTGGAGTCGGTCGTCGGTCGCTACGGAGCCAAAGTCGCAGCGAACCTGGGGGCCCCCAGCCTCGATTCGGTCGGCTACTTCGATGCGAACGGGAACTTCCTGAACACGGTGGGAACATCTGCCACAGGGTTCGGGTTCGATATCCCCTCGCAGCTGCCTTCGTATCCAGGGATATCCACAATACAGTCGGGAGACACGCTCTTCTTTCAACTCTGGTACCGCGACGTGGAGAATGGCGTGCCGACGTCCAACCTCACCGACATGATCCAGGTGCAGTTCCCCTAGTGCCCGCCCCAGGTACCCGACCGATTCGGCGCACGCCGCGTCTCGGACAACGGTGACTCGCCGCCCATGGAACTGGCCTCGATCGAGCGTGCGATCCTGCAGTGGATCTGGGATGAGCAGAGTGACTAGAGCCACGACGACTACCGGATCTACCGCGTCAACTTGCTGCGTAACGCCGCACCTCGCAATGCCTTACACCCCCCACCGATTGACGTAAGCTCCTACAACAACTCCGCTTGGCTCCAACCGCACCACGTCCTTCCCAAGCTGAATGTCGTCGGTTCGAGTCCGATCAGCCGCTCCACTCTAACTCGCTGTGGGAAGCGACTTTGCGGCGAGCACGCGGACAAGGAACCGACATGGACCGCATGCATCTCAGGTACTGGTACCGGCTCAACGGAGTTGACCGGTATGCGCCTTGGTTCGACGGAGGCGAGACCGACGGATTCTTGACGGATCAAGAGGGTCGGATCCCGACCTTCTCGACCAAGAACCGGCTCGATGAGTGGGCCCATTCGATCGGCGTCAACTACGCCGAGTCCAAAGTGATCGGCAACACCAACACCTTGACTGACCTTGACAGGTCTCAGGCGTGGGCAGCGGAGAGCAATCGGATCGGGCTCAATGCCTCGAACCTCCTCAGCACTTGGAACATGTTCACCGATGTCGCGGCGACCGTTTCAGATAGTGGAGAATTCGAAGTCGCAAGCAAGGCTGCCACCGGATACGACGCTCTGTTCTTCGCCTGTGATGCCGACCGCAGTGGCAGCACAGTTCCGAAGTGGTCGGACTTCCAGATTCGAGAGGTCAAGGATGTGCTGATGCTTGGCCTGGCGCTGTTCAAGCGAAACAGCTGCGAGGTGAGCTGAGAGACTACCGGATCTACCGAGTCAACTTGCTGCACGTCGCAGCATCTCGCTATGACTTGCACACCCCACCGAGTGACGTAAGCTCCTGCAACAACCCCGCTTGGCTCCAACCGCACCACGTCCTTCCCAAGCTGAATGTCGAGGGTTCGAGTCCCTTCAGCCGCTCCATCTAACTCTCGCGGACACACGGGATTGGGCCTGCCGCGCCGGTGAGCGCGTCGTCGCGACAGGAGTGCAGGTAGGCTCTCGGTAGCCACATCCATGAAGAACATGCTTCAAATCGCACGCCTGATCGGCGGCCTGATTGCGGTCCTGACGATTGGCTGTAGTGACGTGCCGCTCTTCAGCGAGAACCGGGTCAACTTCCCGCCTTGGGAGAAGCTCCCCGAACAGGAGGGGATCAACTACCTCCAGAAGCGAGTGGTTGATGCAGGCATCGACCCCCACTACCTCGCACTCATCGAGTACGGCGACGATGCTGACCTTCAGCTCGTGCTCGACACCTTCATGCTCGTGCCACTAGATGGTGAACCAGACTCCTCGTTCGTCGACGCGATCGGAGCCCCTTCATGGTTTCCGCTCGAGGGAACGACGCAGACCTTCTGCTACCGAAACGGGCCTGGGGAGGAGGACTTTCAATACGTGTCAAACCTCTGGGTGAACCCTGATGAGAATCTGATGATCCTTGAGCGAACCTGGTGGTAGTCGGGAATCGACTCTGGAATACGGTGCCGGAGCGGCTCCATGGGTCCTCAACTTCGTTCTACCGGGTCAGCCACGACCCATGGCGACGGGATCTCCAAGGCCTCACCGTTTCCGAACTCGACCATTAACACGAGGCCTCCAACGGGGACTCCGTACAAGGCGGACAAGGCAGGTGAATCTACTGAGGTGATTGCTACGACGTCTCCGAACTCTCCAGGTCGTAACTCGACTGGAGCGTCTACTGTGACTCGAACTGTGTCGCCCCATGTGAATTGCGGGTCATCCATTGGTGATCTCCTCTGTTCGCTAGCACTGTGGGTACAGAAGACTCTATCCGCCCTTCTGTGGCACTCCTTTCGACGTCGACGGTGGCACGGCTACATTTCGCGGTGAGAGATCGTCTGGACGCCCTCGGGGGCCGGATGCGGCTTTTCGGGAGAGAGAGCGAGCCACAGCAAGAACTCCGTGTCGGGCAACTCAGAGAGAGGAATACCCTGTGGAGTGCGACTCGGCATCACTCGCCCACTCTCGCATGCCATTGAGCAGCAGAAACGCTCTCAACCGCAATCCCCGAGAAGTATGCGGAGGCGGGCAGATCCTTGTCAGTCCGAATCAAGATCATGACCCCTTCACCGCACAACCTTGAAGCACTCTCCCCTTGCGGAATGATCACCTGATCGACCTCACCGGCAGTGGATCGAAACCACATCCCCATTTTCCCAGGCCCGCGATTTACAGCGCGGAGGGTCCCAGGTGCCTCGACGATCAGGACCGTCTCTTGGCTAGCGTCGAGGTTCACGACCAACCCAGATTGAGGGCTGCATGCTCCGACCAAAGCGATGACAACCGCAATGACCAACCATGGCCCACGACGCTTTGACATCAGCCCTGAGACTTCTGTGGGCCCTGAAGAACCGGTCCGATCCATTGATGCAGTCATGACAAGGCCGAAGGTAGCACGGCAACGCCCCTATGTGCAGTGCCCGCTGCCCTGGCACCTTCAGGCACGTGAACGGGTTGTCGAGAGGTACACCCTCAGCTCTTCCTTTCTCGATTCGCTAGCCAACTGCTAGCCTCCGACCATGGAGTTGACCCAGTTGGAGCAAGCGATCCTGTGCTGGATCTCGAAGCGCAACCCGCATCTCACGAAGTCCCTACAGTCCGTCGTGCCTACGGGACGCGAACACACGGGCGCTGGTCGGTATGTGGAGTTCGGGACGCCCGAGAGGAGGTGGAGGGGCCACGTGGATGGCCAAACCTATCAGGGCAAAGGGCTGGAACACGGCGGAGGGAGCATTCTCTGGCTCGCGGATGGTGAGCCCGCTTGCCTCGAGATGTACGCCCATGGCAATGACTTCCCGGAGGTCATCGAGGATCACGTTCTGGATCCGGGGTGAGGTAAACACTTCAAGAGTACCAACCACCTGACGACGGATGGGGAGTCAGGCAGCAGCTTGCGCACACCGATTCCAAATGCAGCGAGGCTGCCACGACAGAATCGTGGCAGCCTCGCTGCATTTGGAATGGACTTCGCAGGTACTGCTACCTGACTCCCTTTCCTCGTTACGACGCAAGCGAGAGCAGATGCTGAGCCCGCTTGCCGACGCGAGCTGAGCCGTTCTTCTCGACGAACTTCTCGAGCTTGCGCAGGAGCTTCTCGTCGAAGCCCTCCTCCGACAACTTCTGCTCGAGCTTGGCGAAGGCCTCGGCCGCCTCCAACTCGTCGTCGAAGCCGTCGGCGTCGAAAGTCTTCTCGAGGCCTGCGATCCGTTCTTCGAGGTCGTCGACGTTCTTGCAGCTCTTGGCGAGGTCCTTGAAGAGGTCCTGCGCTTCGACCAGGTAGGCGTTCTCGAGCAGCCAGTCCACGCGCGCGAACTGGGTCTCGATGTTCGCGAGGAAGGCGGTCGCAGTGGCCGTGGCCTGGCCTGCATCCTCATCGCCACGCGACTCCACCTTGCGGGCCTCGTCGATGGCCTTGCCGAAATCGCCCTTGGCGAAGGACTTCCAGGCCTTCTTGAGGGACTTGGGAGCGTCCTCGGGGGCCGACTGGGCACCCTTGATCTCGGACTCGATGGCGTCCTTGATGGCGCCGTGCATCGCGTTCGGGTTGCCCATCAAGAGCACCTCACCGGTGCGGGACAAGAGCGCGAAGTTCGGGATGCCCTTGGCGCCCGTGTCGAACGGGCGCTCCGAGGTCCACATGGCCCCGGTCCCCATCCACTTCTGATTCCAAGCGAACCTCTCGGTCCCCTCGCGGGTCGCTCCCTGGCATTCGACGAAGATCACTGCGAGGTCGTCACCGAACTCGCGGGCCATTTTGATGGTGGACGGCACCGCCGCCCCAACGCAAGGGCCTCATTTCGTGCCCCAGAACTCCACGAGGACCGGCTTGCCGTTCAAGGCAGCCAGGCTCTTCACGCCCATCGCGTTGATCGGCGCCTCACGGAATTCATAGGCCGCTTGGCTGCCTACCTGGATGGTGTCGCGTGTCGTCGCGCTCGAGGCCGCAACCAGCGGCACGGCGAGGGCGAGTACGACCGCATTGCGGATCGAGATCAGGGGGAACATTTGTGCTTCTCAGAGATGGGGACAGTGGGACAGGAATCAGGGATGCAGACTAGGTGACGATCAGGAGCCTGTCGAGGTACTGAATGCACGTGTGCCTGCATCGGTCCCGAATCCTCCGTGCAAGCCTCCCAGCGCCCCCCTGGTGTCCCGACCGGGCCTCCTCCGTAGGTCACACCTGAAGTCCGGAACCGTCGCAGAACGGTGCCCGCAATGAACGCCCAGTAGACCGGCCGGCCTTTCCGGTAGGGCGCAGATTCCGCGCCGATCAACGCTGCTTACCGAGTCGCTGAAAGCCAACTCATGTGGGCATCCGAGCCACCGATCGCCCGGAATATCCTGCACGGTCGGTGCCCCCGAGTTCAGTCCACGAGGACCTGGATTCAGGAGCACTCTCGAAGGCGAATCGCGTTCCCATGAATCCGATCGACGGTCCAGAACCAAGCCAGTCAAAGTGCATGCATCCGCTCGCTCAACACGTCGAAGCCAGGCCCCGACAACGCACCGCAGGAAGTCCGAAACTCCCACAGAATTCGCTACCAACCGCTCCCAGCACCCCCCACACCAGGAATTCCCCGAATCCACTTCCGGTCTTCTCCAGAACACACATTCCAACGGCGGCCCTTGGGCTTTCACCATGCTCCACACCCCTGCCCGCTCCCCCCAATGTGTACCCACAACGGTCATGTCGTTGTCCAGCCCGGATGTTCGGAGGCGTGCTCTGGCTGCAGATTCACCTGCGACGTCACCGCATCCACCAGTGGCTCAGGCTGCTCCTTCAACTGGACCGTGAATCGAACGGCCTGTACCAACCAACCCCGAAAGACCTTCACAGGGGCCATGACGGTGCCCTGCGGCGAATCCAAGGTCGTCAAGTTCCATTGCGACTCCAACGAGAGTTGCGTGGGATACGAATTGTCTTTGGACGCCCATCCCTGCTAGGGACTGGTAGGTTGAAACACCCTGCAGGAAAGAGATGAACGACCCCCGTCCCGCGAACCATCCTCAACAGGTGTTCCTCAACGAGGAGCCCTGGCTCTATGGAATGGCCAAGCGGCTGGTGCGGGACGACGCGAGTGCCCGGGACGTCGTCCAGGACGTGTACATGGCGATGGTCACCAACCCGCCCAGGGACCTCAGCACTCCAAGAGCCTGGTTGGCGACCGTGGCTCGCCGAATCGTGCAAGGTGGTCGAGACCGTCGCGCGGTTCCGCTCGAAGCCGCGATGCACGAGGTCGATCCGACTTCGCGGCCTGAAGAAAAGGTGGCCCAGTTCGAACTGGTCGACTTGATCCTGGCAGCCGCCTCCGGCCTCGATGAGGATCTCCAGCGGACGGTTTGGCTGCGCTTCAAGGAAGGTCGCAAGCAGGCCGACATTGCGCGTGAACTCGGCGTGGACGAGCGCACCGTTCGTGCACGCCTCGAGCGGGCCTACGAGAAGATGCGGGTCCAACTCGCTCCGCACGTCCATACGGAGTTCCACGGCTCGTGGTGGGCCTGGCTGCCGGCCCTCCTTCCTTGGGCGTGGCCGAACGGGGCGAGAAAACCGGGTGGAAGCGCTCCCGCGACCACCGCCTGGGTCCTGCCGCTGGTCGTCGTCATCCTTCCGGCGGCCCTGATCACGATCATGGTCGTCTCGCACCTCTCTGGGAGTGGCGACGGCGAGAGTGCACTCGTTCATGATGACTCCGGTGGTGTTCAGAGTGCCGGCATTCTGAATACGCTCCCTTTGCATCAACAGCAGGAGACGGGGCTTCGAACCCCGCTCGACGGGCAAACGAACGGCCTGGAAGAGTTGATTACGGACGCGGCACCGGAAGAGCATTCGAACATGGCTGGAGAGCCTGCGACGTACCGTGTTCATGGTGCGCTACAACTTCATGGACTGGGCGAGGTCGAGCTCGAGGCTGCCATGCTCCGCGAGGGATGGTATTCGGACCAGAAGACGGCAGACACGGGCACGGCGACCATCGGCCCCGAGGGCCAGTTCAGTGTGGCGGTCGTGCAGTCCGGCAACTGGAGGCTTCTGGTTCGCCCGATTCAGGGCACGGGCAACTTCGCATTCTTCTCGATGCACGACCTCGGGAACTCGAATGCCGCGGCCTCGGTCGATTTCGAAGCCACGCTGCGTCCCTTCGAGGTCGTTGCGCCGAGCCACGAGGACGCAACGCTCAACGTCACGTGGCACGACGATGCTTCGGGATGGCACTTCGAGGCGAGTGCTCAGGTGAACGACGGTGTCGCGACCTTCGCGGCCGTGCCGACCGGCCAAGTGCGCGTATTCCGGGCTCCGAAGGGTCGTCCCAAGGCTGGCGATCACGGGGAGTTCCTGGATGACTCCCCGATCTACGAAGTCGGCGAGAACATCCTGCGCATTCCGCGTTGACAGAGTCTTTGCGGATCTCGGATATCCGGTTCGAGCTCTTCGACCCATTCAAGTGGTAGGAGGTCGATGTGATGGAGATCTACATACTATGCGGCGTAGCGCACTGGGGCTTGGTCCTGGCGGTGTCAGGTGAACCCTGGGACGTGCGCACTTCGAGGCTATCCAAGAGGCTCAGGGTCCACGCCACGGCGCTCGGGATCAGCATCCTCGCCTGGCCCGTGTTCGTGCCTGTGGCTCTAGCGACAGGCCGGATGCCCTAGAGCCGAGACCTCCCCCGTAGAGCGATTGCGCACGGGTGAGGCCTGGGGCGGGACTTTGAAAAACCCTAGGAATCCGCTTCCTGTATCGGAGCCAGGCTCCATTCCACTGGTGCAAGAGACGCGACTTGAGGAACTGGAGAAACAGGCCGCTTTTTGGCCTGGCATCCCGAGTTCGTCTTCACGCACTTGGGGAGCTGCCTGGAGAGAGGCGGCTCCCCTCCCTCAGACACGGGGATCACGACCATGACCATTCCGAACGCTACGGCCCACTCCATCGCCATCAAGCTGGCCGGAGTCTCGTCCGAGAGTGCCCGGCGCGTGATCCTCGAGACCCTGCCGCGCGAGCTTTCGGTGCAGCCTGGCACGGAGCACGACGGAGGTGAACGGGTCGACCACGCGAGGCACGCCGAGCACCCGGGGACCCTGTCGTGCATGGTCCGGGACCTGCCCCACCAAGGACCGCTCCAGCTACGAACCACCACGGTGGACCTCAAGTGTCCACCCCTCCCCTACTGGCGAGGCGTGCTCGAGATGCTCCTTTCATCCCTCGTCCGCCTCGATTCGAGGACGACCACGTCCGAGGTCACGAACATTGGAGAGACTGGCACCTAGTTGCCGCCGCTGTCTGCGCAACGACGCATCCGTTCTTGAGAGGAGCGGAGATTAGGCTAAGCGCAGACAGCCGTATCGAGGGTGTCCCCAGACCCGAACCGATTGGGTTTGGGGACACCCTCAGGGTGATGGGGAGTCAGGTCACGATGACTCCGTATCCCTACAACAGAATCACGACAGCCTCCCCATCCGCCCGCTTTGAAAGTCGGAGACGGCTTGGTGGATCTCTTGCCTCGTGTTCATGACGAACGGGCCTTGTCCGACGATGGGCTCGTCGATCGGCTCGCCACTCAACAGCAGTGCTCGCGTACCTCGACCATGGTCGAGCCGAATGGAATCGCCATCGCGCTCGAACACGGCAAGCTGTGCGGGTTCCAGAACACTCTCCTCGTTGACCCGCACCGAACCCTTCAGCACGACGAGGGTCGTGTTGAAACCAGCGGGGACGGCGAGGTCCAAGGAATTATCGTTGTCGAGACGAAGGTCCCAAACGTGAATAGGCGAGAACGTCTTCGCGGGCCCGGCTGAACCAGCGTGGTCGCCCGCGATGACACGCAAGACGCCGCGTCCCTCGCCGAGGTCGACGGCGGGAATCTGCTCGTCGAGGATGCCCTGATAGCGGGGGCTGGTCATCTTGTCCTTGGCGGGCAGGTTGACCCACAACTGCACCATCTCGAACAGGCCACCTCGCTCGGCGAAGTCGCGGCCGTGGAACTCCTCGTGGATGATGCCCGAGCCGGCGGTCATCCACTGCACGTCGCCGCGGCCGATCTTGCCGCCTCCGCTCGAGGAGTCACGGTGCTCGACCTCGCCCTCGTAGACGATGGTCACCGTCTCGAAGCCACGGTGCGGGTGCTGACCGACGCCCAGGCGCCGCTCGGTCGGCTCGAACTCACGCGGCCCGGCGTAGTCGAGCAGCAGGAAGGGACTCAGCTGCTCGCCCAACCCGTGGTACGAGAAGAGCGTGCGGACCGGGAAGCCGTCGCCGACCCAATGGGACTCGGTACTGCTGTGGACGCTGTGGATCCTCTTGGACGTGATCTTGGTCATGGTGATAGGCGTGTCGTGAGAAGGAACGGGCGGGAGACCGTGAGGGGTTCTCGCTCGGTGATCCTGATGTAGTCTGCTTACGGCCAGTTGGTCAAGTACGCACAACGCTGCCACCTAGTAACACCCGAGATACCCCTTGAGCCGATCCGACCCCGACAAGCCGACCAGCAAGAAGGCGATCTCTTGTCCCGTCGAGACGACCCTCGGAATCATCGGCGGACGTTGGAAGGTGCTCGTGCTGCACGAGTTGCTCGGCGGAGTGCGTCGGTTCAACGAACTCGATCGGAAGCTCCCCGGGATCTCGAACCGGACGCTGTCGCGGCAACTACGCGAACTCGAGGCGGACGGCGTGGTGCATCGCAAGGTGTACCGACAGGTTCCGCCGAAGGTCGAGTATCGACTGACCGAGCTCGGCGAGAGCCTGGAGCCGATCCTGCTCGCCATGCACGACTGGGGCGCGAGCTACGACGCGCGTGGGTGAGTCCGAGAGGCTGGCGTCCTTCTGCTGCGAACGGTTCGCCTGCGATTCACGCAAGAGGTCGTGCTCGGCGAGGACGGCACATCGCGTGCTCCCCAAGATGGCGCCGTGGTCACGGACCAGCCGCCGAACTGGACGACGAGGTTCGTGATCCGCGTCCCCGCGGCCCCCCCCATCAACCGCCGGTCGCGATCCTCTCGCAGTACTCGAAGTTGATGAGGAAACTGGTGTTGCGCCACTCGTCCTCCATTCCGGCCATCAACTCATCGCGTAGGCGACGCGCCTTCTCGAGGAGGACCCGGGCGGTCGTCGCGTCTCCGCGAAGCCGGGCCACTGCGGAGTCCGCCAAGAGCGCCTGCACGATGTTGCGACGGTTCACCTCGCCCTCGTCGTACTCCCGCCCCAATTCGATCGCTTCGATGGCCAGCGGAAGGTCGCCGAGGGCCAACCCCACCCAGCAGAGGGAGTTGCAGAAGACGGCGTCGGTGATTCCGTGCTCGAGACGGTCCACGAGGTGAGGCTCCAGCAGCGCACGTGCGCGTTCGGGGTCCGGCTCCGTCCTGGTGAACCCGGGAAAGGTCAGCGCCATCGCGGGCCCGAGGATGGCCCACTCGTCCTGCCGCTTCTGGGCCACGCCCCACGCGAGGTAGTCGTCGATCGTCAACTGGCCCAAGGCCACCTGGCACGCGCGTGCGGCGGACTGGGGCCACGACGATGCCGGATTGGCCTCGATCGCCAGCTCGAACCATTCGAGAGACTCCTCGAATCGACCGCACTGCATCTTGATCAGGCCGATCACCTCGTGGTTCCAGGCGTGAGTCGGAGAGACCGCGAGAGCGCGCGACAGGTGATGCTCCGCCATGATGGCGTGCCCTCGTGCCATGTACACATCGCCGATCAGGACGCGCAATCCGATCTGCTCGGGTCGCAGCGCGAGCGCCGCCTGCAAGTAGCCCAGCGCGCCCTCGAACACATCGCTCTCGGCTCTGCGATCCATCCAGTAGAGCAACCGTCCCGCGCCGTAGTTCAGCAGGAAGCTGTCGGGGTAACGATTGGCCCCGCTCACGTAGAGCGAGCGGGCCGCTTCGAGCTCGTTCCGTTCGGCCAGACCGGACGCCAGCAACGCCAGGGTCTCCGGCGGAGTCGAATCGATCTCGACATCCTTGGACAGAGCGAGCAGTTGGTCCCCATCACGTTCGACGAGCGCCCAACGCACGGTCGTGCGCAGGGGATCCGTATCGAGGTCGATGCCGACTCCGGTCATGAGTTCGAGCTTGAAGTCGCGCTCCGCCCCCATGCGACGCAGAAGGCGCGCCCAACCGTCGAAGCCCAGCGCCAGTCGGATTCCGAGGTCCGTGTCGCGCAACTCGACCAGCCGATCGCCCAGGTCCTCCGCTTCCAGGTCGAGCCCGTAAGCGAGGAACTCGGCCGAGTACTCCGCGTCGAGCTCCTCGTCCGTCTCGTCGAAGCCCGTGCGCACCTGGCGCATCTCGACATCCAGCAAGAAATTGAAGAGCGACTGTTCTCGCGCGAGCTGCGCAAGGCGTTCCTGTTCCGCTTCGAGCTCACCTTCGGCCGAAGCGACGAGTTGCTCCGCGCGCTGGACCAGTTCGCTGCTCGCATCGCCGGCGCTCACCAAGCGCAAGCCACCGCGCGCGACTTCCACCGAACTCGCGAAGTCGCCGGCGCGTTGGAGCCCGACCACGTCGTCCTGGACCGAGGCGAAGCTCGCCGACAGCTCCTCGACCCGCTGGCGTCGGTTGGTCTCGACGAACCACCAGCCACCGCCCGCCAACACGAGCACCACGGCAACCAGCAACGTCAGCTGCAAGCGACGCCGCGAACGTTCGGCGCGCAACCGATCCTCGGCCGCCGCGAGCTGAGCTTCGTGCGCGCGCGTCTCGAGGCCCGCCAGGTGCGCGTGCACCGCCGTCGCCAGTTCCTCGGCATCCCGCGGTCGCGCCGCGCGCGCGGTCATCAGCGAGGCGAGGCAGAGGCGGATCAGGTCTTTCGGCGCGTTGCTGGCTTCGATGCGCGCACGCGCGTCGTCGAGCTCGGCGAATGCCGCCATCTGGACGAGGTTCTTTCCCTCTTCAGCGACGTACGGCGGCAAGCCGGTCAGGATCTCGCACAAGAGGGCGCCGAGCGCAAAGACGTCGGTGCGCTCATCGAGCTTGTCCGGTTCGCCCTTGGCCTGTTCGGGCGACATGTACGCGGGCGTGCCGAGGATGCTGCCGACCATCGAACCCGAGTCCGAGCCCGGGCCACTGCGCACAGTTTCGATCACACTCATCGCGGTGTCGCGCGCCTCGATCTCGTCGGCGACGCCGCCTCGCCGCAGCACCTTCGACAGTCCCCAGTCGACGACCTGCACCTCGCCGAACGCCCCGACCATGATGTTGGCGGGCTTCAGGTCGCGGTGAATGACGCCCTTCGAGTGGGCGTAGGCCATCGTCTGGCAAACGGACTCCCAGATCTGCAGGAAGCGCACGCGATCCTCCTCGACCGTCTTGCGCCGCGAGAGCATCGCCGCGAGCGTCCGCCCCTTGATCAGCTTCATCGTGAAGAACGGACGCTGATCGGCCATCAGCCCCAGCTCGTAGACCGGCACGATGCCCGGGTGTTGCAACTGGCCGCCGATCTGCGCTTCTTCGATGAATCGCTCGAGAACTTCGGGGCGCTTGGCGAGCTCGGCGTCGGTGACCTTGATCGCGATGTCGCGACCGAGCTCGACGTCGTGCCCGCGCAACACGACGCCCATGCCGCCGCGCGCGATCTCACCCAGAATGCGGTACTTGCCCTGGTCCGTGGCCGACAGCTCCTTCTGAAGCTCGTGCGCCTTCGGATCGATGATCGGCGCTTCGCCCCCGGTGCCAGCGTCGTCCAGGTTCACGCTCTGGGCACGGCCTGTGCGACGCGCGATCGAGTCGAGGATCGAATCCCCCGGACTGAGGTTGGTCCCGCCGCGCGAGTCGTGTGGGTTGATCTTGGACATCGGGTGCTTGGCAGGTTGGGTGGGAACGGCGGGCGCGATGAATCAGCCAGCACGGGGTTTGAGCGGGGGCCAAGTTAGCACCTCGGTCGCGATGTTGAACCTCGGCGTCGTGACGCGACGCGTTCCCGAGTTGCGAATCGACATGGAGCGCCCCTGGAGCTCGATCCGTGAGTCCGAAGCATCCGCCTGTCGGCCCGTTCTCGACCAGGGCGGCGGGATGCGAACGCATCTCCGTGGCAGGCCACGTCTTGGTCGCAGATCAGGTTCTCCTCCGCACCTGGGGCCGCCCAGGGCTCTCCATTCCGGCGACGAGCCGATGACGACCTCGCCCCGCTTGCACGCCGGAGGGACCGGGGGTTCCAGGTTCACGCCCAAGTTCTTGGAGAAACCCGCGCTCGCCATTCGGTGAATCGGTGTTTGGGAATCACATGCTCTGCTTGCCCGAAGCACCGGCCTCTGGAATTCCCCAACCACTCGCAGGGCAAGCGACAACTGCCCGAACGACAGATCCGCTGTTCGAAGCCCATGAATTGATACGGTCGTCCATCTCACCTACCAACCCCTTCGAACCATGACCATTGTACGAACCACGCGAACTCGATTCGACGAAGCGATCGACGACGACCTGAACGTAGTCCTGATCCTCGCTGGTGCATCCGGGACCCCGGCCCAGGCCGTTCATGATGCTGCGAATACTCTGGTTCACACGTATCGCAGGGTGTTCATTCTCCGTTCCGTAACGGTCCTCACCCATGAGGAGCAGGAGCTCTGGGTCTCCGCTCCGCAGACGTTCGCCTACTACAATTGCCTCACGGACGAGACACGAGACTGGGGCTCGGTCGAGGACCTGCTGGACCCGCAGGGACTTCCAGACCTCCTCGAGATCCGCGACCGCTTCGCCATGACGGAGATCCAGTGATGCTTCGTCGCTTGGCCATGACGGTGATCTGCGTGGGATCGTGGGGGTGTGCAGGTCCGTCCATTCAAGACCTATCGCCCGTAGGGCTCGAGGCGGGACTCGCACTCAACGAGCGGACGCGCCAAGGTGGCCGGCGGGGCCTGACGCATCCTTCGGGAGACCTGAACGCGGTCACCAGGTCCGCGGACGGCCGCCGGGTGGATCTGGACAGCACGATCGAGCTGGTGCCGCTCCCCGACTGGATCCGTGCGTCGATTCCCACACAAGGCAGTGTGGCCTCGCTCGACGAGGTCACGGCGCAAGCAACGCGTCTCGGTGACCTGGTCGACTCCCTCACGGAATACATCGAAGCGCGCGACCTCACCATGCGCGCTCACCGCAGAGCACTGGACGTACCCGGCCCCGAGTCACGTGGTGCTTTCGCCCAGGCGCGCTCGAACGCAGCGGCCATGGAACGGTTGATCATCGCGGACCTGCGCGGTCTCCCGTCGATCCTGATCACTCGAGCCGAGATCCAGGCGGCCGCGAGCGACTTCGCCTTGGTCGTCGACCTGGTCAGCCGGGAACTCGCCGATCTCGAAGCTCGACGCGCAGACCTGATCCAGGCGTCCACGTTCGAACTGAGGATGGAGGCGTTCCTTCGCTCACCGGGCAAGGAACCTGCCGCGGTCCACCTACCGAAGTACGACTCCCTGGACGAAGGTGAATTGGTGCGACGCGACCGAAAAGGCCTCTTGCTGGATGGCGCGGAGCGTGCTCGCTTCGAGGAGCTCGCCCGACAGAGCCAGCGTTTGTCGGATCTCGGCAACCAGTACCTCGATGGGCAAGCGGACCTCACGGAAGTGTTCGAAGGGTTTGCAGGGACGATCTTGGCGGACTTCGGTCGGCTGGCCCAGGATGTGGACCGCCTCATTCAGGAGTTCGAGGAGGGCGAAGCGGGCGACCACCTGAAGACCCTCGAATCCAGCGCAAGGACGCTGATCCAGGTGATCCAGGCCGACGGACGGGAGGCGTTGGGAGAACTCGACCAGGAACTCTCTGCCCTTCTGGGCGACATCGAAAGCGGTAACACGGCCAAGCTCCGTGTCCTGGCGAAGCGCATCGGTGCGCTGAGCGAGCTGCTCGAGAACCCAAGCCCGGCCTCCATCGCCGCGGGCGTCGACCTGATCCACACCCTGGCCACGGACGGTGAGAGTTGGAGCTCTGGGATCGAGGGGATCGTCGAACACCTCGGAGGCATCGGCGAGATCGCTCGAGAAGTCGCTGGGGACATGGAAGGCGATGTCCTGAACGCGTTCCAGGAGTCCGGCGTCCAGGAGGAGTTCGAGTACTTCGAGAACCTTCTCACAAGGGTGCGCTCATCCCTGAAAGCCCTTACGGATCTGCTGAACCTCGATGGGGACATCGCTCCTCTGCGGGCGAACCTCCGGGTGCCGGAGGCGATCGACGTGGATCTCGACGCCGCTCCACCGACCAACCTCCGCCTGCGTCGAACACAACGACTCGACGGAGACACCCTCTCGCTTCGCATGACCGTGCTTCGCGGTGGTCAACCAGCGGTCGACCCGCTCCTCGTCGACCTCGACATAAAGACACTGGGGTGGCATGCCAGGCTGGACCCTTCCGTGGTCTTGGCAAGGCCGAAGAACGGACTGGCTGGGAGCGCGGAGTTCAGGTTCGCACCCGCGGTTTCGTGGCTCTGGGCCTACCAACCGGGTGACGACGATCGGGGCTTTTGGGACCAGGCCGCCCGGACGACAGGATTCGGGGTCGGGCCCCATGCGACCTTCCTCAGCTTCGACCAGAACAAGGAAGTCGAGATCGGGCTCGGACTGACCGTCAGCCTTTGGGACGGCGTCCTACAGGCTGGTATTGGCTACGACCTCATGGCGAACAACGGCGAGACCTATACGTTCCTTGGCTCCAGCTTGATCGGACTCTTGCAACGACTTGGAGCCCGATGACCGGTCCTCGACACCGGCTGACAAGAACTCCACCGAGCTCTCGCTGGGCCACTGAAACGAGGAGTCCGCAGGATCCAGTGGTCATCGCGCAAGCCCTCTCCAAACTTCCGGAACGTCCGAGCCGGTTGATCCTGGACGGTCTCGAACAACTCAAGAGCAACGAGATTCGCGAGGTGCGCAACGCCGCCCAAGCCGCGATCAAGAAACACGCTCCCATCCGCTGAACCCATCGACCTTCATGTCACCCCAAGACCACGATCCGGGCACGAGCAGTTCTGTGAATTCCAGGGCCAAGAACATCGTCATCCTTTCCGATGGAACGGGCCAGGAAGGCGGCGAAGGGCCGCCGACGAACGTCTACAAGCTCTATCAGATGCTCTTGGACCGGCATCCCGAGCAGATCGCCTACTACGACCGAGGACTCGGCACAGGTTGGCGTCGACTCACGGGGAAAGCGTTCGGTGCAGGTATCTCACGCAACCTGCTCGACTGCTATCGATTCCTGTTCGATCACTACCAATCGGGGGATCGCATCTACCTCTATGGGTTCAGCCGCGGAGCGACCACGGTGCGCAGCCTCTCCGGCTTCCTGCACCTGTTCGGCATCCTCCCCCAGGCGCGGCCCGAGCTCATCGAGAAGGCGTACAAGATCTACAAGAAGCGCGACCCGGAGACGCGCAAGCGACTTGCCGACGAGTTCGTCGCCAAGCATCGCACGATCTGGTGCAAGGTGCGCGTGCTGGGCGTGTGGGACACGGTGGCTGCCCTCGGTACACCTTGGAAGTCCGCGAGCGCGGTCCTGGACCAGATCCGGTGGTTCAGGCATCAATTCCACGACCTGCGGCTCAGCGAGTCCGTCGAGACCGGCCTGCACGCCCTCTCGATCGACGATGAGCGCAAGACGTTCCATCCGACGCTGTGGGACACGCAGGTTCGCGCGGGTCAGAAGGTCGAGCAGGTCTGGTTCAGCGGCATGCACACCGATGTCGGCGGCGGATACGAGGAACACGCACTCTCAGACATCGCGCTCGAGTGGATGATCCAGAACAGCACCGAACGCGGACTGCGCATCTTCGAACGACACAAGGTCCAGATCCATCCCGAGGCGGACGGCTACATGCACGACTCCCGCAAGGGCTTCATCGGAGGCCTCTTCTCCCGCAAGACGCGCAGCTGGAACCGTGCGACGCACGGTGATCCGGTCATCCACGAGAGTGTGAAGAACCGGGTGTACAACGGAGAGAACACGACGTCTCCGCCCTACGCCCCCTGGATCTTGGAAGGCGCGCACACGGTCGAGCCCTGGGAACGCAACACGCCTTGGTGGAGTGCCGGGGACGACGCGTAACAGGCTTCGACCCTCGGGTCAGATTCGACAGGCCTGTTGAGCCGACCTCTGGGAACGGGATGGCCTCTACTTCGGCAGGTCGCGCGCAACGATCTCGATCATCTTCGAGAGTAGAGCATCCAGTTCGGGGTGCGCTTGCAGACCGAGACGGGCCCGCTCCATGAAAGGCTCCCACGCGACAACATCGGAACTGCCCAGAACCCCCTTCAGCAGGAAGACCAACCAGATGGCGCGACCGGACCGCTTGTCCTCGCCGCGTCTCAGCCAATCCAACAACTGGTGGCGTCGAGCGATCGTCAACTCCTCGAATCGCGAGTACACACCCGTCAGGAAGATCAACTCCGTACCGCTCATCAGGAAGCTGCGCTGGACCAGAGCGTCGACGAGCACGTTGGCATCGATGACCGGAGACGTAGCGACGGTCGAGACGAGCTGTGCGGATTCGGCCTCGCCCAGCTTCACGTCCAAGGCCAGCAGGGCGGCAGCGGATTCCACTGCCCCGTATTCCAACTCCGCGATGTGATAACGGGCTTGGTGACCCATGGAGAATTGGAATTGCCCGGCCTCCAACATGGACCGCACGTCCTGCCGCCCACGGGGAGATGCGCGGTGAAGCGCCAGGATGATGTTGGGAGAGCGCCTCGGAGATTCGCCTTCGCGTCGAGACAAGACCTCCAAGAGATCGTCCTCGTTCCCTGCCCACCTCGATGGTCCGGCGTTCGTGATGGCGAGGGCGGCTTGACCAACATTCACTTCGCAGAGGAGGTCCAGGACTCCTGCAGACTGAGTCTCCGGCGCGAGCAGGACGTCGAGTGCGTGGATCGGAACCTGACCAGGTTCCTGCCGAGCCATTTCGAGCAGTGCCGTACGGGCATCGCGATCATCAACTCGCGCCGAGCAGTAGTTGGCTTGAATCCCGAGCAGGACTTGCCGAATCACGGGATTGGCGGTCGCGAACTCGCGTTCCACCATGGCGAGGACCTCTTGAGCCCCCAGCGCCGCAGCGAATTCGATCTCCGCCTCCCACTCCAACACACTTGCGTCGACGTCAAACGCGCCGAGATTTTGGACCCAAGTCAGTGCGGCTCGCCGGATGTCGGGGGGAAGTTGAAGGCCCCTTTGCCCCAACGCAGAGAAGCAGGCCTCCTGCATTCCTGGAGTACCCTCGAGCAACGCGGCCAGTGCTGTGGATGAGGGGATTCTCTCAGGGTGTTCTGAAAGTAGAGATCTCGCCTTGAAGAGAATGGCCTCGATGATCTTCGAATCCGAGGACCGGGCAATTGGCTCCGCCCCCTGGTTGTCCGAGCCTAGGCCTTCCACGCCTATAGCTTGGGTGACCAGAAACGAGTCTAGACCCGGATGCACTCTCCCTCCCGCAGCAGCCGACATGACGTCCGACAGCCTGTGCTCCGTTGGCCAATCAGGCTGGGACTTCAAGTCCGTGAGCATGGACTCGAGGCATTCCGCGAGTGCGACCTGACCGACACCCGACGGGTCATTGGCCAAGATCCTGGCAGCGTGATTGGCAATGACCTGATTCCGCTCCTTGAGGAAGTCTGTCATGGCTGCAGCAGCAGCGGGTGACAGTTGTGTTCCTACGATGCCCCGCAGGGTAGGGAGGAAACCACGAGTGTTCTCCTGGGCCAGAATCCGTGTGAGTTCCGCCTCGTTGACGGTCTCAGGAATTGGGTTCACCAGGGCCGACCACCGGAACGCACGCGGAGTGTGCTTGAGGGCCCTAACCAGCAATTCCCCCAACGCGGCCGTCGTGCCCGATCTACCGTCAGCATCCTCGCGCAGGCTCAGCTCCGGTGCGCCGGACATGCGGTCGCTGCTTGCGGAGGTCGAATGCAACGGGACGTGGTCGTCGCCCAGCCCCGAATCTGGTGTTGCACCGACCGGCCGTTGGCGGTCGACACGAGTCGTATTCAACTGGACCCAACACAGCGCGACGAGCCCCACTCCGAACAGGGCCACGAGCGCCTTCGGCCTCGCAGCGCCTCTGTTCCGTCCCGCTCGCTCTACGGATCGCAAGTTCACGACTTGACGATACCACGACGCCTTACGCCGAAAGCACTTTGCCCTTGAAGGCGAACGCGGGTCCCTCGTGACGGAGCACCGGCCACCACTGGCCACTGTCACCGGCCATCTTGTCGAACTTCGGCCGGAAGGACTCCAGCGACATGGTGGTCCGTGGCGCGTTCTCCGGGTCGTGCAGGATGATGTTGCGATCCCCGGCGCCGATCAGGACGGAGGCATGCCCATAACTCTGGCCCTGATCGTTGGTCTTCCACCAGTAGACGATGAGCGGCCCCCACTTCTTCAGGAGAGCTTGGATCTCGCTGATCTTGGCTGGAAGACCACCATCGACCTTGGCCAGCTTCTCGTTCTTCATGAACGTCGGAACCCACCCGAGCTCCATGGCCCAATGCCCCGTTCCTGCAGCACCATCCGCGTGGCTGATGGGCCTGGAGAAGAGCTCCGGTACACCCAACCGCGGACCGGCTTCGAAAGCGAAGGCCACCATGCAGGCGCTCGAGTACCAACACCCGGTGGGATCCTTTCGGTTCTTGTTGGCGCCGAATCCGAGTTGTGTCACGAAGGGAACGTCGAGGTACATGGTTTTGGGGTGAGGTGGATGGGGCGGGCCTGGAGTCCCAGTATATTCTCGAAGCCGTTCGAGGCCAATCCGGTTTGAAGTCGAAGGGGCCCAGGGAGGCCCGGCCGCGCTACCCAAGCACTTCGGCGGAAGGACGACGAGCTTCATGGGCCACCAGAACTCCACCGGACCTCACGCTCGAGGCGTCCTCACACAGTTCGCCACCAGTTCGACCGACCGGCGGAATCACGTCAACGCTTCGCCCAGGATCTCGAGCGCCAACGGCCAGTTCTCCTGGTGATCGTCGCGCGAAACCGGGGATACGAAACCCGAGTGAATCAAATGAACCTGGGTCGACGCTCCGTCAGGAACGAGCTCGACACGCAGGATCGTCTCGGCACCCCTCGTCCCCACATCGGTACCGTTGCCCGTCATCCAAGTCATCTCGACGAGCTCGTTCGGTCGGACCTCGAGGATGCGGCCGTAGTGCGGATGCCGTCCCCAGTCCTCGCGGTTGTAGAAGAAGTAGGGACGCCCTGGCTCGGGCACCAGGTCGAGCGTGCCAGCCTGTGCAAACCAAGAGTCGAAACGGGTCGTCCAAGCTGCGAACACGTCCTCGCGCTTGGCGCGGATCGTGTGAACGCAGATGGCCTGCAGCGGTCGGTCGGACAGGTCGGGGCGCGGGACGGTGCTCATGTGAGACTGGGGCGAAGGATCTCAGCTGACGAGCGACCAGGCGCCCATCACGATCCCGCCCAGGAGGGCCAGCGCGATCGCGAGGATCAACAGATTGACGGTCCACTTGATCACGACGTACAGCGGTCGGTTCGAGCGCTTCAGCCCCTTTCCACGCGCCAGGATCGGCGCGACCGTCAGGAAGACCTGGTTCGCGAAACCACAGCGATCGCCCTCGGTGTTGGGAACGATGCTGGCGCGCAGGAAGAGCTTGCAGAAGTAGTTGACGAAGCGACCCACGATGTTCATCGGACGCTCGACGTCGCACATCAGGATGAGTCGTGACTCATCGGTGTCGTTGCGCACGTTGTGAATGTACGTCTCGTCGAACATCATCGCTTCGCCGTCGCGCCAGCTGTTGATCTGACCATCGACGCTGATGAAGCACTCATCGACGTTGGGCGTCGCAAGACCCAAGTGGTAGCGCAGCGAACACGCCGCCGGGTCGTTGTGCCGGGACAGGATCGCGCGGGGCGGCAACAGCGAGAACATGGCGCCATTCACGGCGCCCGCCTTGCGCAGGATCTCGGTCGTTCGAGGGCACGTCTCGACCGCGGAGTCGTGGTGGTAGCCGTACCACTTCAGATAGAACCTGCGCCAGCCGTACTTGAAGAAGGAGCGGAAGCCGACGTCGTACTTGCTGGCGCCCGCCTGGTTGCGATCGTCGAAGTAGCCGGCCTCTTGCAGCGCGAGGCCCTCGTCGCGGATGACCTCCCAGTTCTCCTGCAAGAGGCTCAGCTCGGGAAACTGCGCGGCGTCCATGAACGGCTTGCGCGCGCGCGGTTCCGTGGCCGCGTAGAGCAAGCAGTTCAACGGCGTGAAGATCGGCCAGCCCTTGCGCACGTACTCGCGCACCGTCTCGTACCGCACGTTGCCGCGGAGGCGGTAGACGTAGTACATGGAGGCCAGTCCGTAGACGACGACAGCCCCGAGGATGGAGACGAGGGTGGGTATCATGAGTCCTCGCCCGATTGCGCGGTCGGTGATGGCAGGGGCAGCGGATCCGAGATCGGCAAGGGCAGGGTCGAGGCGTCCCGAGAATAGCGTCTGGGGAAGCCGGATGCGTTTGCAACCACCCGAACCGTTCGGCTTGGACGACACTCGACGATTCGGAAGTCCGAACGCTGGACTCATGACGCAACCCCAGAACTCCGGCCGAACACGAGCCATTCCACAGTGCGCCGCGTTCGGCGAGGATCCAGGCAGCACGTTCCACGCATGGCGAGGCTCTGTTCGTGGGTTCCGACGACGCCGAGCCGCGTCGAACGAGGTGGGCTGCGGGATGGCTCGTTCTCGGCCGGACCTCTAGCCTGGATTCCTCACGAGGATGTGCCGCGAGGGATCCGGGCTAGTGCTCGTCGCGACGATCCGCGATAGTCGCCGCCGTGAACCCCACCTTCCAGACGCTCTCGCTCTCGCCTGCCCTTCAGTCGGTGGTCCAGGAGCTCGGTTACAGCCATCCGACTCCGATTCAAGCGGCCGCCATTCCGGCGTTGCTGGAAGGCCGCGACCTGGTCGGTCAATCCAAGACGGGCAGCGGCAAGACGGCGGCCTTCGCCCTTCCGATCCTGCAGCGCATCGACATGCAGGACCGCTCGCTACAGGCGTTGATCCTGTGCCCGACGCGCGAGTTGTGCGCGCAGGTCGCCCGCGAAATCCGCAAGCTCGGCAGGTCCCACGCCGGGTTGGCCGTGATCGAACTGGTCGGCGGTCAACCCGCTCGTCCCCAACGGGAAGCGCTGGAACGCGGCGTCCACATCGCGGTCGGAACGCCCGGACGGCTGCTCGATCACCTGGACCGGCGCTCGCTCGACCCGAGTTCGATCCGGACCGTGGTGCTCGATGAAGCGGACCGCATGCTCGACATGGGGTTCGGCGAAGACGTCGCGCGGATCCTGCGCGGGCTGCCGAGCGAACGCCAAACCGTGCTGTTCTCGGCGACCTTCCCGGACTCGATCGAGTCGATCAAGCGCACGTTCCAGCGCAACGCCCTGCGGGTCGAGATCGAAACGCCCACGGAAGAGCTGGCCGACATCCGCCAACTTCATCTGACCGCCACGCCCAGCGACAAGCTGCACGCACTGTGCTGGCTGCTGCACAGCTTCCCCCACGAGTCCGCGCTGGTCTTCTGCAACTTCAAGTCGACGGTCGCTGAGATCACGCAGGCCCTCGGCGCGGCTGGAGTCAGCGTGGACCGGTTGGACGGGGACCTGGACCAGTTCCACCGCGATCAGGTGCTGGCGCGCTTTCGCAACCAGAGCGTCCGCGTGCTCGTCGCGACCGATGTGGCGGGGCGCGGCCTCGACGTCGAAGGTCTGGATCTCGTGATCAACGCCGAACTCCCCCACCAACCCGAGATCTACGTCCATCGCATCGGGCGTACGGGGCGCGCGGGCAAACAGGGCGTGGCGATCTCGATCTCGTCGGGACCCGACGACTCGCGCATCCAGGCGGCCGAGGAGCTGACGGGGAAGCCGATCGACGCGCTGGATCGCAGCGCGAACCACGACCCCGGAATGGAGGCGCTGCTCCAAGGGCTTTCCGGTCCCCCGAGGATGGCGACGATCCTGATCTCGGGTGGGCGCAAGGACAAGGTGCGCCCGGGCGACCTGTTGGGCGCGCTGACCGGTGACGCCGGCGGTCTGCAGGGCAGCGACGTGGGCAAGATCGAAGTGCGCGAGACGCTCTCGTACGTGGCCGTATCGCTCGATGTGGCCGAACCAGCGGTGCGCCGACTGAACGACGGACGCATCAAGGGCAAGCGCTTCCGCGCCACGCTCGTCGGCCGTTACGAAGCCAGGTGACCCTCGTACGGAACCGCGCCCCCACGACGCTCCGTTGCGGAGCGTCGTGAGGGCGCGGGAGGTCCTGGGTTCGTTAGCGGACCTGAACCCTCAGGAGAACGTCGCCTCGAGCACGTTCGAGAAGTTGGCCGATGCTCCATCGCGGAACCAGCACTGGAAGTGCCACGTTTCGAAAGGCGCGATGACCTGGCCGGGAGGGGTGAACGGAAGTTCCAACGGAACATCGAACCCACTGCCGCCCGTCGAGGTGGCGTTGCCGAAGAGGCTCTGCAGCACGCCCGCACCATCGAACTGGCCGATGGAATTCAACTGCGGCAGCCCTTGGTTCGTGGCGATCTGAGCGTTGTACCGCCCGAGGGGCGTTCCCAAGCAGAGGACGCCGTTGAACAGCGGCAAGGACGCCGAAGCGTTCGACACCAGGATGAAACCGAACTCATCGATGGGACCGTCCGTACACTCCAGGTGGAGGTCACTGCCGACGCCACTTCCGAAGCTGGACGTGTCGAGCTTGGCGTAGGTCCCTCCCAGGTGATTGGACGCGGGATCACAAGAAACGGCGAGCGCGGGAAGCGGAATGGCCTGGCCGCGGATCTCGCCTCCGGGGAACAAGGAGGAGTGCAGGTTCAGGTACCAGAGCCCGGCCAACAGGTCGCTGGCTTGGCCGGCGCTGATCACCATGGCACCGTTGACCGGCGGGCCGGCGACTCCGGTGTTGATCTGCACGCCTGCGTTCTGATTGGGTGTCGCAGCTCCATGAAAGTGCATGGCCGTCGGAGCGCCGGTCAGGCCGGTCCACGTGATGTTCCAGGTCAGCTGGTTGGTGCCGGCATCGAACGTCATGCTGGCCGAACCCGTCGCCGGAGATCCGGTACCGACCCCAGCGTTGGCTTGCGCGCCGTCCATGGAGACCGTCAGGTTGGTGATCTGGGCGACTGCCGGCGTGGACAGTGCGGTCGCGATGACCGTGGCGAGAGCGGACTTGAGAAGTGTTGAGAGCATGATCGTAGTTCTGGTTGAGGAGATGAGTCGTACGTCGTTCGGGAGTTGCGGGGTGAACGACGTCTGCTGGACCGGGTTGCTTCCACTAGGCCGATGCGAGGGTCCCTCGCACACCGCTGCCCTAGTAGAACGGTTCATTCTGAGACATCGAGCGCATGCCACCAAGCGGTCTCGGCCCATTCCGCCGTTCACGCAAGGTGGACTCGAACGTGGAGCGAACTCGCACGCGCGGGTGTGCGCCGAGCCCGATCCGTCGACTCAGCTCTCGATGCAACGCGCTTCCGTTCCACGTCTTGCAGGTCACGCGTCCGAACGCTCACCATGAATTCAAGGAGCATCGAACAGGTGCGTGTCTCGCTTCTTGGGCGCAACCGCCGCGAACATGCGGAATGCGTGCATGGGTTACCGGACTCGCGCTCCCTTCGAGTCACTGCTGAAGGATCGCGATCGGGCCATGGACCCAGACTTGCAATGAAGTTTGGCTGAGGATCTCCGGACCTGGCTCTCTACCATCCTGCTGACGCACGACGGAAGAGACACCCGCCCGCAACGCAACGACCGATTCATGACGCACTCCGTTCTTCACGCCATCGCCATCCTGACCATCGGCTTGTCGGGAGGATCTCCCGAGAGCCAGGCCAATGGAACTCCCACCGTAGAACTGGAGCGCTTCCGGTCCTCGTCCATTCCCTTCACGGGTCCAGGTGGCGGCGTCGAGATCGTCGATCAACCGGTGGGCGACCCGACGACAGGCTCCTTCTTCTTCGACGATCAGCAAGGGTCGTTCACGGTCGCAGTGATCTTGGACCAACCGTCCACCCAGGACCTGCAGGTCGAGTACCTGCTCGGCGGAACGGCCACCGAGGGCGTCGACTACACGATCGATGCCACGTACGCCTCCCCGATCACGATTCCCGCTGGAGATACGCGGGCGCGCTTGGAGGTCCACGTGACCCCGCGAGTCGAGTACTTCACCCAGAAGCGCTTGAACATCCGACTGCAGTCCGGTCAGCCGGGCATGCTGATCCACAGCCTGCATTCCGAGCTGCACGCCTACATTCGGTCCACGACAACGCCGCCATCGATCGAGTTCGCCAGGGACCGATCCACGGCCCGAGCGGGGCACGTCCACTTGATCGGGGTCCGCAAACAGGTGGGCGCTCCTCACGAGAACGACGTGCGACTGCATCTTCGTATCGACCCGTCGAGCACCGCCGTCGAGGGCGTCGATTATCGATTCCAGCACGTGGATGCTCTCCATGGACGGATGCGGATCTCTCCGTCGATGAATGCACTTGACCTTCCTGTGGAGTTCCTTGCGGGCGCGACACCCGGGAGGACCTTGACCCTGAACCTGCATCACGAGCAGAGCGACGGATCCCAGGCCAACCGATGGACCCACACGCACTCGTTCGAGTTCGGAAGCGATGGCGCATCCAAGCCAGCCTTTCCGGCGGAGCCCTCGGACCATGCGCCCGGTCCTCTCTCCGCCTTGCCCCGGTCCCCCGTCGTCGTCGGCAAGGATGCGCTCCTTCAGGACCCGCTGGGCTTTCCCCTTCCGGTCCTGAAGCTCCGTGACGATGCGGACCATTTTGGTTACTTGCGCAAGGACTCCACGGCGCAATTGCATTGCGCCGGAACGCCCACGCTCCATCCCCAAAGTGCCTATACGCGGGTCAGCCTCTACGTGCGCAAGGCCTCCGACCTGGACCTGCCGCGCTACTTCCGACTCCAATGGAGAGATCGCGGTTTCTCCGTCGCGCCTCCGCAGCGGAACGCGGCCGAGCAAGAGAATCACTTCGTCGTCTTCGACACGCAGTTCACAGGCCCGGGAGGCACGACCTACGAGGGCAACACTTGGGGCATCGCTCAAACGACGAACATGCGCCCCGGCTCCGATTGGGGCATCACGACGGAGAGTCACCGGATGGTCGACGGAACCACCGAAGAACTGCTGCGTCTCTGGATGACCTATCACGAGGATCGTCCCGAGCATCTGGGGCAGGCCTCCAACATCCTGATCTATCCGGCCTTCATGGTCGCGGGGTCCGACACCGACCAGCTCTTGCTGGACAGTCGCGGCAAGGGGCTGTGCGTGTTCGACCTCTACCACGAACTGTCGGACACGCCGCTCACCGGACCTCCGCCCAGCTACTTCCCTCGACCGGGCATGGCCTGGGAGCCCCTCGGGGGAGCCGTCCTTCCGGAAAGCCTGGACGCCTTCACGCAACACACGATCTTGGTGGTGCCGCCCACCTCGGAACTCGGAACCGTTGCGTGTGGTCCGGGCGTGCCGAACAGCTTGGGAACCTCCGGCGAGATCCGCGCCTACGGCTCCGATCTGGCCTCGATCGCCCAACTCGACCTGTGCTACTTCGGCCTTCCGCCCGGGGAAGCCACGTTCCTGCTCATGGGACTGGAGCCGGACACGATCCACCCCGTGGGAAGCCAGGGAATCCTGTGCATGCGCGGCACCATCGCCCGGTTCAACCAGGTGTCGGACCTCCACCACGGACCGTCGGGTTGTTTCCGTCCGGACCTGACTCATGTACCGACAACGCCCCAGCGTGCCGTCGCTCCGGGTGACACGTGGATCTTCCAATGTTGGTACCGCGACCCGAGCCCGACGACGTCGAACAACTTCACGAACGCGTTGGAGATCGAGTTTCAGTAGAGGCAGGACTACGTGAGCCTCGATCCATGGGGTGAGCCTCGATCCATGGGCGACACGCAAGGCCTAGACTGACCAACATGTCGGTCCACACGTTTCATCTGGCGAAGCCTGGATTCGCAAGGGTTGCTCGTACGTTCCTGCGGCCACCGACGGCGACCCAGGTCCCGGGGTTGATCCATGCCGAGTGCATGTCGCCGATGCAGCTCGGCGCGCCGATCTGGTCGCCCGGAAGGTGGCAGGCCGGCCGGCTCGCGATGTTCGCGGCTTGGGAGAACGAAGGAGCGGTCGATGCGTTCTTGACCGACACGAAACTCGGTCGATCCTTGGCGACGGGTTGGCATGTTCGGCTGCGATTCCTGCGGCGTTGGGG